>Ga0255301_1000004_pt1 | contig 29875 bp, 1 predicted proteins | sample MistaT_22_FD_183714 | JGI IMG/M metagenome (GOLD analysis project Ga0255301, IMG submission 183714) | Metatranscriptome of freshwater microbial communities from Mississippi River, Louisiana, United States - Miss_Cont_RepC_8d (Metagenome... | ecosystem: Environmental > Aquatic > Freshwater > River...
GTCTCATCCTCCATAGCTTATTCTGAAGTAGTAGAATATTCTGCTGTGGTTAATTCTACTTATTCGAACAATACTGATTCAAGTTATGGTGATTATCATTATCAAATCACTGGACTTTCTAATTATACCAAATACTATGTGAGAGTGTCAGCATTCAATACAAACGGTTATGGTTTTGCAGCCATTTCAACTCCTGTCGCTGCTACTACAGTAGATCAGAAACCCTATTTGCCCTACCAGCCTATCATGTCAGTATCAGTAGATGATGTCCCCAATCGAATTGATGTAAAATGGACGCAACCACAGACTGATATATATGGTTTTATCACGACTACTACTGATAATCACGACCCTGACATCAGCGATTTCTACAGATTTGAATGGTCTACTCGATCCGATTTCAGTATTCTTGAAGGATCATATGACGCTTCAATGGTTATTGGTGATAATACAGTAATGGATTGCCAGACTTACTGCAACATTTCCTTGGGTACTGAAGTTCAACAGTTCGATCTTTATAGTGGAAGTAACTTGACAATTAATGGTGGCAATTACTACTTACTATACGTAGGAAGTCAGTCGACAAAATTTTATGGTGAAGTTACTTATGGATCCAAGTACATTACAGTGTATCACAAAACACTTAGCAAGAGCGCAATTGATTTCGTTCGAGTTGATGGTGAACTTTATCATGTTGTAGCAGCTGCTACAACAAGTGGGTTGACGAAACTAACCCTGGCTACAACCTTTAGTGGAGTTTCAGGAAATTATACAATCTATTACGCCGCTCTTCCAAGTACTACGGTCTCGCATGATGCCTCATCTAGCGACCTTCAGACTCACATAAACGGCCAGTTCGATCAAGTACCTTATGAGGAAGCTGTAATTGTTTCTAGAACAAATATATCTTATGGTTACAGATATTACATTACTTTTACCGGATCAGCATTTATTAATGATGTTTCAGAACTTACTCCGGTAACATCAGGTGCTCCTTATTATGCTTCCGGAGCTACTAATTTCACTTACGCCAACAATTTAATCACAGCAACTGTGCAAACTATTGTTTCGCGCAAATTCCAAGCTGGTGATTTGGTTTCTGGAAAGGCTTATTTCTTGAGAATCGCCGGTGTTAATTCAGCTGGTGTAGGTGCATTTGAAACTGCAACTCCTTCCGCTTATGGAACCAATGATGCTTTGGCTCCTCAAGCTCCTCCTGGTCTTCCTCAAAATGTCAGGGTGTATGCCAACACAAAGAACAGCTCGAGCTTGATCGTTACATGGGAACCTGTCGACTCGGATAATGGTGCTGATGTCACCCAATACTATATTGAATATACGACATCAACTTACAAAGATACTTGGACAAGTGGTCACGTTACCAATGTAAGTTTTACTCCTAGTACGTCAAAGTCGACTTATTCAACGAGTATCAGTGTCGTGGCAGGAACTTCTTATACTGTTAGAGTGAGGGCTGTAAATGCTCAAGGCGATAGCCCTCCTTCTTGGTACAAAACATTCCTCTATTCCAACGGTAGCACGGATAGAAATATATACAGTGGAGCACAAGAAGCTTTCCCAACATGTCCCGATGGAGTCGAAGATTGCTCAGAAAGCAACTCAAGAGTAATATTAGCTCGTAGACTACCCGAAGCTCCTGGGTTTTATGTAGCGCAAAATCCTGATTTCGACGGCATTAACAGATTCACTTATGATTCTTTGACGGTTTCATTTACTGATCCATCCAACTATTCTGGTGATTCAATAGATTATTTTAAGATTGAATGGGATAAGCATCCTACTTTTGAAAACGCTAGTTATGATATAGTCAATTCACCTTATTTCAATTATACTATATCTGATTTAACAATGGGACAACTTTATTATATTAGAGTAACAGCTCACAACTCATTGGGTTATGGAACCTCAGCTGACAGCTTAAGCGCTATACCTATGGTAACCAGTGATCCCCCATTCTCTCCTACTCTCGGTACTCTATCGAGTCCTCGAAGTATTCAAGATATAGGATCTAAATTATCTGTTTCTTGGCAAACTCCAATTGTTTCGTCACCAGATCTTTTCGGAACTGGTGGTAGTGATATTAGTGCTTACTTAGTTGAATGGAGCAAGGTTTCATTTTCTTCTTATACATCGACAGTACAAATGATCTCACTTCAGTGCGGTTCGGGTACCTTAGAAGGAGTTTTTACTTTAGATCTGAATACTACAAGCGATGATTATGCCATTGATCCTTCTTATCATATTTCCGCTAGAATCCCAGTGTTTTCATCCGCCTCGTCACTTGAAACAATCCTAGAAAATATGGTTAACGTTGATGGTGTTACTGTTTCTTGCACTACCGCTACGACTAGCCATTATGTTTGGAGTGTAACTTTTGATTCAGCAATAGGTGATGTATCAAAGTTCGCTGCTCAAAACGTTAGTGAATTAAGTTGTTCAGGAGGTGCTACACCGACTCTTACAGTAACAAAGCCGACATCCGGTGCTGTTCCAACTGGAAATGGCTATGGTTATAAGATTATCAGTGTAACTTCAGGTGATTCGGCTTTAAGTTATGAAATCCCTGAATTGATTCCTAATCAAGCGTATTATGTACGTGTTGCTGCGAAAAATTCTTTAGGATTTAGCTCTCGTCGACTGACCTCGCCATCAACTGTAACCGTTCCTTTGCAAAAGCCTGATGTACCTCTCTCTTTCTACTATCCTGGAGGAAGCCCTGATTTAACTGTGACAGGACCTAATAGTTTGCTTATCAAGTATGGACCTCCTGAATTTGATGGTGGTGACTCCCTCACCATGTTCAAGATTGAATGGGATGTGTCTCCAAACTTTGAGTCTGGTGATTCTTTCGGACCGTTAGGTAGCACTTTTGTTGATGCTAAAGAAGAAGTTTGCCCGTCGTGTGTAACTTCTTTCAATGTGTCAACTAATACGTTCTCTTACAGTGGTACGGCCTCTCGATTGAAGCAACTTGTTCCAGGAAGACGATTTTATGTGGAATTCTCAGATGATTCCATCACTTACATGTTTACAGTAAAGAATTCTTCGCTTTCTGAAGTAATTGTAGAGTCTGGTCATCTCCGTCTCACTGATCTTTCATCGGTCTATCTTTCGTCATATGTACTCGGAGGATATTACGAAATACTTGATTTGGAATCTAATACCCAATATTTCGTCCGTGTGGCTGCAGGTAACACAGCAAAGGGTTACGGTGCATTTGCTTTCCCTGTTCCAGCTTCTGCAACACCTCATTCATCTCCAAATGCTCCAGGTGTTGTTACTGTTCAAGTATTAGGTGCTTCTTCTATTGATGTACAATGGACTCCTCCAGAAGATTCAGCTTCAGTGAACAGTTATAGAGTTGATTTATACAAGAAGAACTATGTCACGTCGACAACTGGTAGCTACTTCGGTATTCAAGAAGTGCAAGAAATCATGGTGAAGAATGTGACGTCCGGAACGTTCCGACTATCGTTTGGATATGATCTTAATCGTAAGCTTCCAGGTCTCGTAACTGGTTTTACCGGTAGTGACTATTTATTAACTACCAACGATCTTACAAAGGAAGTTCAGCGTGGTGAGATTGTACTGTTCAATGGATACACGTACAAAATATCAGAATATGATAATTTCAATGCTACTGTGGTACCACTTAACACCACTATCGTTGCTTCGAACTATAATGTCCCATTGTACACAACTTACGTTACAGAACCTATCCCCTACAATGCTTCAGTAGATGCCATGTTGAAGGCACTTCAAAACACATATAGTATCGGGCAAGTTCACATTGAGCGTACTTTATTAGCTACTGAAGATGGGTATACTTGGACTGTAACATTCATATCTAATCAAGGTGATCAACCTCAACTAGAAATTTTAACTGAACATCTATTGGGATCCTCTATGACAGCGACAACTAAGACTGTAATCGATGGAGTTGAACCGAAAGATCTAACAAGTTTAACTATCTCAGCGAGCAAAGACAATCATGTCACTATACGCCAACTAGATACCGGTGACGAGTACTATGTAAGGGTACTGGCCTCAAATAGTCGTGGAGACGGTAAATTTGCATATCCTTCATCAGATGTTGTTGTGCCATCGACTGTTCCTGGAACCCCATCTTCCCCCATTTTGTCAGTAATTTCATCGAATTCATTATTGTTAACATATGCTCAAGATGCTGCTGATCAAGGTTCATCCGTTACTGACTATGTTTTAGAATGGTCAGAATCTTCTATTTTCCCTTCCAAAGCAACAACTTCCGTAATTGTTCCAGTGAATCATAAGTCACAGAAGATTGTGACTTCAGCTCACACTCTACCATATTATTCAAACGCCACCTTTACGATTTCATTGTTGGATTTCTATGGTGACTTCACCTCTCAAATCGGTAGTTCTGACAACACAATGATAGATGTTGCACACGGGCATTCGTATGTAACAAGATCCGAGGCTTCTACTGGTATTGGTAGTTCGTCACTATATAAGCATGTAGCACGGGGTGAGTTTGTAAATGTTGCTGGGCAGATTTTCCGTATTTGCTTAAATTCAAATGCTTCTTTTGAGTCCTCTTACGACACCTATTATAACGGTACTTATTTGCCACTTTGTGACATATCCGACCCATTCACAAATTCAATGTATGATGGTGGTATACGGAAGATCAATCTTACTCAAGTGCCCATATATAAGCTAGATACTTCCCTCGGCGAAGTTCAAGATATTGGATTTGGTGATACCTTCTTATACACAATATTAGCTGATGGTTCTTATAATAATCTGACTTCAGAGATTGGTTATGGTGACTACTTAATGCTTGGCCATCCAACCGAAGGGCAAATGTTCAGAGTGTTAGAAGGTGGCAAAATTAATGCAAGCCATGTTCCTTTAGCCCTTTTTGATGACTTTACAGTTGAGGCTGGTGTATCTCTTGATGCCTTACGCCATTCTACATACGAAGTTCAAACAATCAATATTAGTAGTTCTCAGTCAAATAAATTGTTGACGTCGACAAGCACTTCCACTAGTGGTTTCCGACTTAAATTCCGAAATCAAATCACTCATAACACAACATCTGGAGGTTACTATGGTTGTTTAGCTTGGGACAGCACTGCTGAAGAAATAGAATCAGAACTTGAATCCTTATTAACTATCGATGATGTAATCGTAACACGGTATACTGAATATAATGGATCTAGTGTTTATGCAGTAGTATTCTCAGTCACTTTCGTTGGTGATATAGTGCGAGGAAACGTCCCTTTAATTGAAATCCTTGATATTGGGAGTAATGGTTGTGATGATGCTGAAGATGTAAGTAGTTCTTATTATTTCTCTTCTTACATCAAAACTCATGTTACCACCGTTCAAAAGTCTGCTTTACCCGTTTACAAGGCGCAAACAACTGATGATATTGCATACGATGCAACTGCTAATGATGTCAAAGCTGCAATAGAAACTTTATCATTATCGTGCAAAGTAGATGTAACCAGAACAGTTGAGCGAAATGGTTATGCTTGGAGCGTTACTTTTACGAACGACCAAGTCGATCCAGAAAACTTGGTAGTTTTGGGACCTAATGGTAACAAACTTTCGGCCTATATTAATCCGAACGTCGAAGTTATTCCTTTTAATGAATATATAATAGAAAATCTCGGTGATAGCAAGACGTTCTTTGCTCGCATTGCTGCACAGAATAACAATGGTGTTGGATCTTTTACTCGAAGTTCTCCAACACATGCTACATCCTCAATTCAGACGCCATCCTCTCCCGAACATGTTCGTGTAGATACACTTTCTAATTCTGATCTTCTTGTTCAATGGTCTCCAGTGTCATCAAATGGCGGAGCTGTTATTTCCAAGTATAGAGTTGAATGGGATTATTCCACTTCATTTAATAATGGGGGATTCGGTAATGCTCTTGGTGTAGTTGAAGTCGATGCTGTTGATAGTTCTCCAGTCTACGACGTCCAATCCGTTTCGATCTCGGCTTCATCAGGTTTTTACATTGCTGGCACTTTTAGATTGGTTTTCGATGGTCAAACTACTAAAGAATTGCCTTATGATGTCAGTGAAGATGAAGTTAAGGTCGCACTTCAATCTCTCTGTAACATAGAGGCTGTAGAAGTTAGTCGCGACTATAGATGCTCAGAACTACCGACTGTTAACGACTGTACAGACCCTCAAGGGTACACTTGGTTGATTACCTTTGTTTCTAGCGCCGAAGAAGGAAATCAATATACTCAATATACTTCTTCAATGCTCAAGAGACTTGGTCACCGATTAAGTGTTGATGGATCTCATTTATTATCATGCTCGTCTCCATTGAGAAGTAATTGTGTGCAAAATTCTAGTGTTTCTATCGGTGTTGGATCAGTCGCTGAAGTACAACAGTTTATCTGCTCGTCCGCTAAATCGTTCACATTATCCTTTAGAGGGGAAACGACAGACTCCATCTTGGTACCAGGTCCTGTGACTGGTGATGCTGGTACAGGAGCCTCCATTGTAGAGAAATTAGAGGCTTTGGATTCCATCGGGAAAGTATCGATTTCATGTAGTGGTTGTTCAACTATGTACTTAAATGGTTATACTGTCAGCAAATTTACTTGCGCGTCGTCCGAAATTCTTAGGATTACATTTGATACCGAGCCTGGTGATGTCCCCATGATAAGCTCTAATATTACGACTAACACATTTGTGGAAGAATTGAAGGGTAAGCATCAATTTAGTATCGGTCGAAATCCTTATTCTTACATTATTTCAAGTTTAAGTGATGCTCATGACTATTACATTAGAGTGTCAGGGTATAATAAAATTGGTTATGGTAAAGTTTCTGAAGCTACTCCCTACCCTGCTAATTTGTATTATTCTCATCCAACGGAACCCCAAGATGTTTATGCTTCAAGTAGTTCTTATGATTCTGTGACAATTTCTTGGAATCCTCCGAAAGTGTCGGGTGGTAGCACTATTAGTCATTACTTGATTGAATGGGACACATCGTCTACTTTCAAATCAAAGTGCGGTTCTTCATGTGCATACGAACATTTGATGCCATACGGAAGTTTGAACGTTACCACATCGTCTGCGAATGTTTCTTTGGGTACGATTGAAACTTCTTATCCCAATAATAAAGATAAAGTTCTTCGAAAGCGATTGATACTATCCACTGTATCTGGTTTGAATATTTCAGATACTATTTACATCGATGGACTGGAGTACATGATCGAATATATCAATCAAAATAGCTGTGGTACTCGATGTGTAACTCTTTCTAAATCATTTGTTGGTCCTAGTATTTCATCGGGATATCCAGTCGTCTATGTGTTGCCTAGCTCTGACAAGCATGTTTATTCTGAAATTGTCGATGATTTAATTCCTGGTGTCTCATTATATTTCCGAGTAACTGCAATTAATAGCTATGGCTATTCCCAAGCTGCTTATTATGGTTATCCTACTGATCCTGTTGCTGTTACTCCTATTTCTACCCCCTCTTCTCCACTAGAAGGTATTTTACACGTGTTTAGCCCTACCGCCGTCCGTGTTGAATATACTTCTCCGGAGATTGTAGCAAATGAAGGAGTTAATGGTGCTCCTATAACAGGCTATCAGACTGATATTGCCACTGGAGTTTATGAAGTGCAAACACTGTCTGTAGTTTCATCATCCACTATCGTTTCAGGCCAGTATAAGATCCAATATGGATATTCAACTTCTAGATGTATCGATTTTGATGCATCAGCTCAAGATGTTGAACTAGCTATTGAAGAAATAAATGAAATTGATGATGTAACTGTTAGCTTTTCAAATTATAATGATTTTGGTTTTGTTTACTCTGTTACTTTTGTTGGGTTAGATGTAAATGGTGACGTAAATAGTTTGATAGTGGTTTATACCGGTTGTGATGCTTTCAATCCGAATAGCGCTAGTGTGGTTCAGGAGACGTTAGTAGACGGAATAGTATTCCCTGTAGCAGAGGTCGTTGAAGTTGTCACAACCTCGTCCAGTTCCGTATCTGGTTATTTCGCTATATCGTTCGATTACGAGGATAAGCTTGAGACTATGATTGCGTCTTCTTCTGGTTTTGTTTATGTCAACATCACTCGCGGTTCTAGAATTGTAACCACCAGTCACGATCTAACTTCTCTCTTGGCTCGCGGGGAGAAGATAATGATCGAAGATGAAATTCATTATGTAGATGATGATGGCGACTTTACTTCATCGACTTTTACCCTAACAGAGTATCACCGAAGTGGTGCCTCACAGGCTGTCATTTACCGAATGAATTCAGTCGCAACGTTGGTATCAATTTCAAATTATTCAAAATATGCTACCCCTGTCGATGATATTTCTTCATTAGTATCCGCTAATGATCTTGTCATGATTTATGACTACACTACTAAGTCAAAGTATGAATTAACTGTCTATTCGATTAATTCATCAACTATTAATTTCACTACTAATTACTTAGGATCAACTCTCTCGGCAACCGCCTTATATAGCAAGAATGCGTTAATTGTAGCCTCTGATATAAGTGCTAATGATTTAGAATATAAGCTTTCCAATTCATTGTCTGTTGGTTCAACTCAGGTGACACGTTTTGGTCCAACATCAAATGCCGGGTATACTTGGTCTGTCACATTTACTTCCCTTTCAGGTCAATCATCATGCCCTGATTCTCCATGTTTGTCAACTTCCGAAACTTCCAAATGCTTAGTTGTATCAGGTTGTGCCACGACCGCTTGGGATGGTAAATATTGTCCTTCTGGGTATAGTAATGGACGTAGAACCTTCCTTTTGTTAGATAGTCCAATAGAAATTGCATATAATGGTAGTGATTGGACCTTAGGTTTTACCTCTGGAAGTGTTTTAGCTGTTCCAACTTCGACCACTTTTGGGCCGAAACTGTGGCCTTCTGGTTCCTGGTCTCATTCGTGTACTGTGTCTATAGCGGATTCAACATTGCTTAATGGTACAAGCTCAACTGTTTCGAATTCCGTTGTGTTAGATGGAGTAGCTCCTGTTTTCAGCGCTAACTCAATCGTTCAATCAAGTGTTGTTAGTTCATATATATATGAAGTTCAAGCCGTCTACTTGCAAGCTGATGCTGATGATATCCGAGGTTCGTTCGTGTTGACTTACAATTCCGAAAGTGTTGTTATTCCGTGGGATTCTTCTCCAACTGACATGGAAAGAAAACTTCAATCCCTTCCAAATGTGGGTAAAGTAGAAGTGGCTCGTAAGACTTCTGCTCCTTTCGGTTTTACTTGGTTGATCACTTTCTTGGATAACGTTGGACCTCATGCGAAGATCATCCCTTCAGTTTCTACTGATTATTATTTGCGAGGTACTAATGTGACGATTGAAGTTGAGGAGATTGTTCGCGGAGTTAATGTCCCACTGTTTAATACAATTAGCAATCTTAATACAGGGACACTTTACGCAGCTCGTGTGGCGGCCATTAATGAAGCTGGTTTAGGATCATTTTCAACTGACTATCAGAATGTTGGAGAGGGTATCAAGCCCTTAACTTTGAAGGCACACTCAGTTCCAGATTCGCCTGTTATCAATGAAGTTGTTGCCATCTCTCAGTCACAGGTGAAAGTCGAATTTGAATCCCCTGCCTCAAATGGGTCTCCAATAACACAGTACAAGGTTGAATGGGTTGAGGGTGATTACTTCAGTACTGTGGATGTCCAATCATTGAAGTTGACTTCGACTCAAGATGATTTAGATGGTTATTTGACCCTCGGATATGGAAATGAATGGACTCCAAGAATTCCAGTGTCATCTGAGAATGTATCGATTGCAGATTATATTTCAACACTTTTCCCTCTAGGTCAAGTAGTCGTTAATGTAACTATATTGAACAATTCTCTTGCTTATGGTTATGAATGGGCGATATCATTCGTTGACAACGCTGGTACCTTATATTATCTAGATCTTGATACTTCTGGTGTTGAGACTAATGGTACACTGTCAACTTCTTGGTCATATGTTAATGGCTCAACTTATTCTGATTACTCGTTCGAATTATTGTCTAACCCATCTGATTGCGATTCAGTCTCTGTCGGAACTCCCTCGAATATCCAGACAATCTTTTTATATTCCGGTTCGATTGTGACTGCAGGTTCTTACAAGATCTCGTTCGATGGATGGACTAGTGAATGTATTGATTATGATGCAACAGCCGCTGAAATGCAAAATGCACTAAATAACCATGGCTTACTGAAGGTTAATGTTTCTCGATCATCATCTAGTCTTTCTAGTTATACTTCATTGAGTGGATTCCCATATGTGTATACAGTAACTTTCAACGGTGAGTATTCTCGTGGGTATTGGCCACTTATGACTGTTGACTCCGCTCATTTCGGTCAAAATTGGACCGGATTAAGCTCAACTTGCACACCATGGACAGGTGGTTCTAGCCATGCTGCATATGTAAACTATGTAAAGAAAACATCGAGTTGCTTTGAGGGCGTGTTCCCGACACAAGTCATCCTTCTTGAAGCTGTTAGTGATGTTTCCGGAGTGTTTTCGGTTGGATTCTATGGAGATTTCACTCCTGATATCTCTGTTGATGTAACTTCCGAGGCGTTAGAATATATACTCGAATCTTCGTTTAGAAATATTGGAGATATTCAAGTAACAAAAGCAGACAGCACAGCCCGGGGTTATGGCTCAGCTTGGATTGTTACATTCTTATCAAGTAACGTCGAAGTAGAGCCTTTTGTCGTCAATACTCAGTACACTGTTGGTAAGAATGTTGCAGTACAAACTTATCCTCTATTGAATATTACATCGAGCGCTGATAACGATGATATATCCGGTCATTGGCGTATTAAAGTCGGTAGTCAACAAACTTCATCGCTCTCTTATCGTGCAACTCTTTCGAAAGTAGCTTATGAGCTGGAAAAGCTTAGCAATGTTGGAAAAGTAACACCGATTGGATCACTACCAGGTACTACCTCTCTCGAACTTAGTGATACTGAGAGAGTATGTTTTGTTAATGGTAACCAAACAGCTTTTATACCCGGAAATTTCCTCGATACAATCGCTATCGGGGATACCATTTCAGACAAAAATAATCTAACTTACTATGTATATTCAATGTCGTATGAGTCAACATATACATTTGCTGTTTCCGGTTGTACTGATACTACTTGGACTACTGCTATTACCGATTTTGGTTTGACGATTATCAAATTAACCGCAAAATATGCGGGAAGTTCCGGTTTGTCATACGCTAGTGTCGGCACGCTTGTTAGAGCTAAGACTGCACTTCCTGGTCATTTAACGATGACTACAGATAGCACTATTCTATATTCATACCCACAATCAAGTAGCAGCACTTATACCAAGTTACTTAAGCTCTCTACTGGTTCAGTCTCAGATCTTTCATTAAGTGCTGGTTCCGTCATAGTTGTTGAAGGTGAGAAATATACCATTTCAAGCATCAACAGCAATGCATGTGGGTCCGATTGCGTTACTTTGACTAGTGCTTTCATTGGTGAAACAGTTACTGGTGGTGATATTACAGTAAAGGTGTTCTCGTACAGCTCTATGTTCGCTCGAACGAGCCAAGATTGGTCAGGTCTAATTTCCGCCGGAGAGTACATCTATATTGGTGAAAAGGATTATCTTGTTAACAGCGTAAGCTCTTCTAACTTGACTCTTTCTGGTTTGTTCGATGAAGATTTTTCGGGCGTAACAGCTTTCCGTTGGAATCATGGATATGAGTGGTCTTTCGCTCTTAAATCATATACAGCTGCTTTCGATTCCATCAAAGCTTTCCCAGATATTGATTTCCTTGGTACAAATCCACAAATTCGAACAATCCGTTCGAATGGAAGAAAACCTTTTTCACATGTAATAGGTAACGTTCCTGAAATCCAAACTGTAGCTCTTAGAGCATCAGCTGCAATTTCATCAGCTACCTGGAATTTGACTTTCAATGATTATACAATTACTGGTTTGGAGTGGGGAGTGAATGCCTCTGATCTTCAGGTCGCGCTTCGTAATATTTCAAATAGTTTGGTATCAGTATCTCGCGTTGGGGATGGTTCGAGTTCTTATTTTTATTATGGTTATGTTTATTCCATCACATTCTTGGGTTCCTACGCATTGGATTCAATTCCATCATTAGCAGTCACTGTATCTTCATCTAAAGCTTACACTGAGATCAATGTTTTAAGAAAAGTAGTGGCTTCAAGGTCTTTCTCTAATCGCTATATCAGTCTATCACCTAATACTTCGTATTCTGTTCGTGTTAGTGCTTTGAATTCTGCAGGATATAGTTCAATTTCAGATACTGTGACAGTCACCACTCCTGTGGAAGGCAATGTTCCCGGAACACCACAATCAGTTACCCTTGGGCGATATTACACGGATTTCTCCCTTGAAGCAATTTGGGCTCCCCCAGTTCTCAACGGAGGTCAACCTGTTGTATCTTACCGAATTGAGTGGGCTTCGAGTGATGAATTCGATCCAGTTGATCCTATGTATGGCGTTCGAGATTTATCTATAGCTTATGAAGTGCAAGAAATTAGAACTTCATTCCGTTCTGGTGATAACGTTAAAACTCGAGGCGGAACCTTCACTTTGTCTTGGGGCGGAAGGACCTCTGAAGATTTGGCTTTTGATATCACTTCAGAAAGTTTGGCCCAAGCGATCGCTGCTTTAGTCGATAATGAACAAGTAGCCGTAACCCCTATCCTGGTTCGTAGATACGCTGCTATTCGAGGTTATCGATGGTTAGTAACATTCCAGGGTTTGTTAGGAGATTTGGGAATGCTCGTCGCCAATGGTGATCAGCTGAAAGGTGATGAACCTGGTATCATTGTAGTGGAAGTCGCCAAAGGAAAGAGTGATATTCATCCTGGATCTTTTACATATGAGGTGCAAACAATATATACTTCGTCACCTTCGACATTGGCTGGTAATTTCACTTTATCTTATGCAGGTCGATCAACACAGCTAATATCTGTTTCCGAAAGTGCCGAAAGCATGCAATTGAAACTTGAGCAATTAACTTCCATCGAAACGGTACACGTTGAAAGGGAAACTGTTGATTCTCTCCTTAATTTATACCTTTGGAGGGTCACTTTCGCTCAGTTCCCTCGTCAGTCTCAACAAGGTGCTGGAAATATTGGTTTACTTAGAGTAGAAACTTCTGAATTAGCTCCTTGGTATTCTTCATCTGTAAACGTTGTTGAGAATGTAGTCGGTACTGATCCTTTATCTGTTTGGATCGAGGGACTTCAAAGTGGTCAACAATATTCTTTCCGAGTGTCAGCGTACAATAGCATCGGATTCGGACCAGTTTCGAGTATCGCTCACGGCAAACCTCGAGGGCAACCCAATCCACCATCTGCAACTAGTGTTTCTGTTAATAGTGGTACGAGTTTGTTAGTATCTTGGATTGATTCTAATGATGATAATGGTTCACCTACTATTGGTTACTTAGTCGAGTACTTCGATTCAGATGGTACTTCAGAAGTACAAACAATCACAACCTCGGCAACGAGCGGTATTTCTGCTGTCCAACGTCTTGTAACTAAGTCTGATAAGAACAACTTGGGAGGATATTTCACTCTTAGCTTTAATGGAGAGATAAGTCAGAATATTGCATGGGATGCTGAGAGTGATGGAGACGAAAGTGTGAAAGATAGATTGGAAAATCTACCAGGCATTGGAACAGTTTCTGTTTCAAGAGATTATTCAACTGTCGCTATTTCTGGGCTAGTAGTTAATGCTACAGCTGGGTCTACTACTGTTGATGTAGTTTCAGGTAGCACAAGTGGGTTATCATATGCCGATCTGATTTGGATCGCTGGTGAGCAATTTACTATCTCTGCTGTTACTACTTCAACGATTACACTTTCCTCTGCATTTAAAGGCAAAGATGCTGACAATGTGCATGTTAAGCGTTGGGCTTATGGTTATGAGTGGTTAATTACCTTTGATTCCATTGTAGGAGATGTTTCTCTTTTGACTGCTCATCCATCGGATGGTTGGGCGGGTACGAATCCTATCGTTTTCGTAGATACGATTACCCATGGGCTTCAACCTCTCAGTGGGGTATTTAAAGTTGGGTACGATGGTCAGAGCACTGCACCTCTCCCATATGATATTTCTGATGTAGGAATGAGGGATGCATTGGAGAGATTGACTACAATCAGCTCTGTGATCGTGTCCAGATTCCGCAATGATAATGGATTCAGTTGGAGGGTAACATTCAGTCCTAGTAATGGAAACACGACTTATTTAACTGTTGATGATTCTCAATTGAATGGTCCCAGTGCAAAAGCTTCCGTTACATTGGGTCGAATCGGCACGAAACCTAGTGGCTATGGCGCTAAGTATGTTAATGCTGGAGTGAATAAGAAGACTACATTAGCAGATTTAACTCAAGGAACTAGCTATGTTGTAACCGTCCGCACTCATAGTGCCGAGGGCTATAGTACTGCAATTATGGCGCCACAATCTCCGATCACACCTATGCAGGCTTCAAGTTTACCTGTGTATGTAGAAGCTTTCCCATTATCATCAACACTTATCAAAGTTCGTTGGCAAGCACCATTAAATGATGGTGGTTCGTTGATTATTAAATATCGGGTGCAATGGGACTTCTCTCAATCTTTTGATAACATAAAAACATCTGATTTTATCGCTGAAGTGCCAGTGATCGATAGAACTCAGAATACATTCTGTTATAATATCCATATTAACGAGGCTAGTTCAAATGTTCCTAGATTTGTAAGAGTATTTGCTCTCAATAGTTATGGTTGGTCTTCACCTGCGTATTCTAGTCCCTCTTCTGTAACAGGTGCAAAGTTACCGCCAGGACCAGTTATCAATCCTACGATATCAGCCACAAGCGGAGTAGGAATTTTGGTAACCTGGGAAGATCCAAGTATCTCATCATGTTATTTCGGTGGTGATGGCGGTTCACCGATATTCCAATATGTTATCGAGTGGGATACAAGCTCTAGTTTCGATTCCCCTGCCGAAAGGTATGAATTTTCATTACCATCCAAAGGATTGGAATACGAAATCGGTGGACGTGATGTCTTGACCGGTAAAAATAGCACCGTTTTGGAGTATGGCCAGACTTATTATGTTAGGATAACTGCTTTCAACTCAATGGGAGCTGGTCCTGCAACTGTAACTACCCCTTCACATGTCACTACAGCCAACCAGTTACCTGATGCCCCTTCTCGAGTAAGTATTTCAAAAGTTACTTCTCGCTCTTTTGAAGTTGATTGGAACATACCCCACCGCGATGGAGGTAATAGTTTGACAGATTATATCGTGGAATGGGACACAGACTCTTCATTCTCGGCTCCTAGCGAAGCATTTGTTCCAATCGTGAGAGAAGTGCAAACTGTTGTTGCAGAGTCTCCTGCTTTGATTGAAGAACAATCCATCCTTGTAACTAACACTGTCCAAAATGAAATCCAAAAAGTGACCAGTGTTGTCAATGGGGTTGATGAAGTTCAACTTATCACGTTGAACTCGGATGAAGTTGTTCCTGAAGTTCAAACAGTATTTACAACTGCTGTTGACACAGATGAAGTCCAAACTGTTGCGTTATATGCGAAGGATGTTGACGAAGTTCAACTTATTCGAACATTCGTTGCTCAAGACCAGATTGAGGTTCAGCAAGTCGAAATATCTGTTGATCGTGTTGATGAAGTGCAATCAATTGGAATGTTTATCTCCGCTGATACTACTTCTTGTACAGTAAACAGCACATGTACAACAATTGAAGATCTAATTACTGGTACAATCGAATTGGGATTCAATCCTACTGAATGCGGTTATAATTCAGCGGGAGCAATTGATTATTTACAAAATTGGTGTATGGTTGGATATAACGAACAATTCTCACCTAGTCAAAATCTCTCGTGCTCATCCGGTTGTATCTCCACCTCAATTAACTTGACAGTTCATGATTACGTTTCAGCATGCAGTACGCCTTCTTATGGATGTGAAGTTGACAGTACAAACACAGATGGAATCAAGTATGCCCTTAAAACTATTGAGGATGCTAATAGTTTGAGTTTCATGGTCGATAAGTATGGTAAAAGCGTAAATATCAGCAGATTCAGTTATGCTGTAACTCAGGCTAGTTCTGGTATCTACGCTTTGTATTACAAGATTACTTTCAGTAGTGATACCTTGCGAGGAGATGTTCCCAAATTGTATGTTTCGTCGTCGTCAATTAAATTCAACGGATCCACTTCAGGAATTTCGAATTCTTACGGAGCTGTCACTTTAGGATCGGTCTCGGAAGGATCAGAAGCACATGAAATTATATGGTGCTCAACCTGATGGTACATACACTCTTACCTACTTCTGCGAAGGTTTGACAACCGATGTTAGTTCAGTAAAGGCTCAAAATGGATACACCAATATCACAGTATCATCTACTACCGGAATGATTGCTGGAGACTATATTCGTTTTGGAACAAATTACTACAAGATTAAAAGCGTGGATTCTTCCACAAAGCTAACGTTAACAGCGTCGTTCAGTGGTAAAACTGGAACATATTATAGCGCAGAGTATGGTGTATTCTATTCAGACCCTTCAGTAACTGGAGGAGTGAGCAGTGCCTGTAAATCGGCTTATAACTACACGACTTCTAGTATGTATACTTATACTTTAGATGTTGCTACCAAACTGATGAGTTTGTCGAATGTTGATGCAACTTCAGGAGCAGTTGTTAGCACCTTTTCAAAGTTAGATGTGAACTCTGAAAAGGTCGGTTATAAATGGAAGATAACTTTCAATCGACAGCCTGGTAATTTGAAGACAATGAGTTGTGATGCTTCATCGATGGTTTCAACTTACGATAATTCAACTGCTAATTGCACTGTGACAACTCTACAAGAAGGTTCGTTAATTAGTGGATATTTCTACGTAAGCACAACTTATCCTCACGAATATGAAGGAAACATTTCAACTTACAATTCCACTGCAATACGATGGAGCGAAGACTCTTCTGATCTAGCTACATTGCTTGAAAATGAAGTAAATTATCAAGGGGAAAAAGTTTTCGGGTCGATGACCGTTGTTCGATCATATTATACATCTGGAACTAGATGGTCTGGTGGTTATACTTGGACGTTAACATTCACAAGTCGGTCTGGTAATGTCCCAGCATTGGGAGTTCATACCAATGGAACTTTAGTTAATTCGACTGTTTCTGATTTGACTAATCCCAATGGTGCTAGTTCAAATAGTACCGTATATCTAGAAGTTAGTGATGCTAAATCGGGATCTTGTGATACATTCCAAGGCTCGTCGAATTACCATTACTTCTCTAAATCTGATCCAGCGACTGCTGTTGACGGGAATCAGATTTGTGGTACTTATGGTTTAACATTTGATACTAATTCGACCACTGGAATATCTGTTCAAAACTCTACAACGTATGAAGCTCTAAGTGCTGATGATTTCAAAACTTTATTTGTGAATAAGTTACTTGGAAACATTGACGGAATCGATGTATTGAGATCCTCCTCTCCAACATCTGCGATGGGCTATACTTATACTATAACTTTTACAGGATATAACGTTGGTGGAGATCTAGCATTAATGGGTAAATCCACATCTAGTTTGTCAGGTACATCTGCTGGTATCGCAATCACCGAAAAGGTGAAAGGTACATCTCTTCGAGGTGCATTCCAATTGAAATTCGGTGATTCAGTAACTGGATCCATCAATTATAATGCTGAAGCTTCTGTGGTTCAGGCTCAATTGAATGGTTTATCTTCAATTTCTCCTTCACAAGTAGTAGTCACCCGTGACGGTCCTCTCGCTCTTGGTGCCAGATTATCTGGTGGTACTCAAGTTGAAGGGTACGTATGGTCTATTACTTTCGCTAGCAACATGTGGGTGGATCCAACTAAAGATCATCACAACTCTTCTCTTGTTCCTGGCAATTGGTATGGTAGTAAGACTACTTGGGACGCTGTTTGGCCAAGTGGGTATTCTAAAGCCTGGGGTAAGAACGTTGGAGATGTACCTCTGATGACATGCATTTCAACATCGCTGTACACAACTAATGGAGCTCTTCCTAGTTACGGCTGTTCGGTAAATGAAGAAATCAAAGGTACCGGTCCTTTATCAGGTACCTTCACTGTCGAGTTGAACACAACTAATCATGCAGTAATTAATAAACAAGGAGTTTATACCTCTGCGGCAATCAGACATAATGCTTTTGCTACTGCTGTTGAATCTGGAGGCGATGGTACATCTTTGCAAGAAATCCTCCAATCTATGCCTAATATTGGTAATGTTTCAGTTTCGAGAAGTGCTGTCAACCTTAATGGTAACAATGGTGGCTATTCTTGGACTGTAACGTTCTTACGTGATGCAGATGCATCTGGTGGCCAATTTGGTGGGTGTGAACAAAAGTCATCCGATGGGTTGTGTAACTCTCCAGGTGACGTACCCGTTTTCAGTAGTGCAAATGTTACTGACTTATTGGGTTCTTGCAAGTCCGGGACCAGTTACTCATGTAACTTAGTCACATTAATGGATGCTAACAACTTAACTTATGTTCCTTCTGGAAGAAATGAAAGACAAATTATCTATGTTGGCGATAGAAATTTCGCCGGTTGGTCAAATGAGTCCTACAATATTGAATTTCACAATAAAGTGTCTTCTTGTGTTAACTGGAATGCAACCGCTTCTGAAATACAAACCATCTTCCAGGGATGGGGATATGATGTCAACGTCACGAGAGGTACTAGTATTTCTAACGCTCCAGATGGTTATTTCTACTTGATCGAGTTTTTCGATCAGGGCAATGTCCCCGATCCATACGAAAGTAAGGGATTATATTTCAACACCAAAAACTCGAGTTGTGTCTCTTTTTCCGGCACACAAAATGTCACAGCTGAAGTCCTCACAGAAGGTAAGTTTAGTGTGGTGAATTGTACTGAAGCGGGATGCAAAGATGGAGTTGTGCTACGTGGTAATTTCTCCAAGTTTGAAGTCGATGGTGATGATTTCGGTAACGCGAAACTTCTTTGGAACGCGAAGGCAAGTCAAGTCAAAGCCTGGCTAGAATCAGGTGGAACCAGAGTTGTCGATGTTTCTCGTGAAGTTATCGGGAAATACGGAAAGGTTTCATACACAATTAGATTTGTTAATAACGATAATCAAATCCCTCCTGGTTCAGGGGATATTGCATTACTTAATGTCACCCAAAAAGCCGATACTGCTGGAAATGTTACGGAGCCTGTTGTTGTCACTTTGCAAGATGGATCCGACAGTATATCAGGGTATTATTACATCGACTATTATTCTCCTTACGGCAGACGAATAGTCGATTCAACCGAATCCCCTGATAGATTAAAATTGAAACTAGAAGAATTTACAACCGTAGGTTCTGTAGATGTTAGGAGATTCAAATATCCTTCAAACGAAACAGGTGGTTGGGGTGACATGCCTGTAGATGGTGTTACAGGTGGTTATGAGTACCGAATCAGGTTCTTAAGAAATCCAGGAATTTATGATGGCTTCACTTTCCCACCTGGTAGTGGAAATGTTGATCCAGTAATCGTTGAGTATGATTCCAATTTAGTCGGCAAAGCCAAGTTAGTTACCAAATTACAGGGCTCATATCCACTGATGGGAACATTTAAATTGGGATTTAATGGTTCCTATACCTATTCTATTGATTATGATCAACAGGCTGAGGATGTAGAATTTGCGTTGGATCAATTGCCAAATATCGGATCTGTATCTGTGTTTGCAGATTATAGATTGATGCAGGAAATCCCAGGTGTAGTTGCTACTGTTTCTCGTGATGCTACAGTTGCATATTTGAGTTACGATGCAAATGATACCACTATCCTTGAACATCTTACATATGGTGACTATGTTAGAATCGGAGGTGCCAATGGAACTGGTGCCTCAGGGGAGTTCGTGGGTGGGGATGGTTCCATTGGCGTTGCTTATGTCTCAGTGGTATCAGGAAGTCCAATTGTAACAATTGACTCCCTGATTGAATCATATACTCCTAGTGTTGATGAGGGTGTCTACATTGGTGGATTGAATTACAACATCAACAAAACTGGTATCGAAGTTCAATTACTCTATATTTCAGCTTCTTCCGTCAATTCAACTCAACAATTCGCGTTATCTTTTGATCATTCCGCTCAGAATCGTTCAACTTCATGCCTCTCTTTAAATGCTTCTGCTAGTACCGTTCAATCAGCTTTGAATAGTTTATCTAATACGGGATCGGGATCAATCGAAGTTACTAGAACAGGATCCGGAGTTCATGGTGATCCTCATTTGTATAGAATATACTTCTCAGGTATTTCTGTACAGGGAGATGTAAATCAGTTAGTCGTTCTCAATTCTTGTATTGCTCACACTGCCAATATTGGAGTCAGGACACTTGTTGAAGGTGGTTACACTGAAATCCAACAATTATCCCTCGCTGTTGACTCCGGTTACATTAAAGGCTCATTCTATCGATTGGGTTACAATTCAACTTCAAATCACTCTGTCACTGGTTGCATTGAGTGGGGAGCTGACGCTGATAGTGTACAAAGTGCTATTAATGGATTACATAGTTTATCGTTGACAAAGTTACCTGTTAAAATTAATACAGCTACTTCAAACGGTTCCATCGATGTTTATCTTTCAACTGGATATTATGCAGATGGTGTTATTTTCGTTGGTGATCGATTATTCTTGCAAGATTCAACGAAAGTATTTACCGTATCGTCGGTAGGATCAAACGGCTCATGGTTCCAGGTCTCTAGTACTTTACTCGTAAACTATACGCATACATCCGCAGATATTTATGTTGTTAACGATGCCGTGCGCGTGCGACGATCAGAAATAGGAAATCCGAAACCTCAAATTATCTCCATCCGATCTACAGCAAACGGTGTTGTAGTTACAAACTCATCAACAGGATATTATCGATTAAGAATAAATGTTGAATCATCTAGCTACACAACCTCTTGTATCGCATTCGACGCGAGTGCTGCTGATATGCAGACGGCTATTAATGACTTAAACATAGATTGGAACGCAAACAACGCGGTTGATGATGACGATTATATAATTGTTACTCGGGTTGGAGATGCTTCAACCCTTTATGGATATGGGTACGTCTACAACTTGGAGTTCTCCGGGTTGAACGATACTACTTCTTTGAGCTCCACATTAGGATCATCCGCACCAACAGTTTACGTTGTCGATCAAGGGTCTGAGTACGGATGTGAGGATGTGTCGGGTATTCGAAGCAAGCTTGATATTACAGCGACTACCACAAATGATTCAGTCGTTGTACAGATGTCAGATAACTTCATGACATATCTCCAAGCAGGGGATCGAATTATCATTGAGAGTTCTTGGGATCCGTACAAGGTATATACTGTCGCGGTCACTTGGACTTCAGGAAGCAAGTATTACCTTAACTTGACCGAGACTTTTGAAGGTCGTCACACTGGTTCATCTAAGTCAATCCACAAACTCGAGAGCGGTTACGTAACCTACGTAGTTAAAACTACCCAGACTGGTCGATCTTCTTATCTCTATGATATCTACTTCACTTCACCCCATCTTTCAAACGTTGATGAACTTCAAGTATTCGATATGGGTGTGGGAAAATGCGTTGAAAGTAGCTCATTGGGAACTAATGAATGGTATCAATATGAAGGTATGTCCAAGTTCGTTTCGTTAAGCACTATGCAAGATGGAGGAAGTTATGATGTGGATGTAATCACTTTGAAATCAAGCTCTATGATTACTTCAACGTCCAAGAAATTCTATAAGTTATTTTACGACTATTCCACAGCATCTAGCTGTTTGGCATGGTCCACTCCTGCTACAACAATTGAGAGTTTCCTCTCAACTTCGATCGGTTATATCGACCAAGTTACTGTAACTCGTTCTGGTTTAGGACGTGCTTTTGATGCTTTTGGATATACCTACTCTATTACATACTCAGGTGCTAAGGTGACTGGTGATAATCCAAGATTGTTGGTTGGTGTTAATAATGATACGTCAAATGTTGTTTTCGTTGGTACTGGTGAGAATGACTTACATTTCTCTGGGTCTTATAATGCGTCTGACATTATTGTGACGGTGAAGATGATTAATAGCACTTTCTTTACTTGGTATAGTTCGTCGGGTTTGAAATCGTCGACAAATTTAACAGTTGTAGCTGATACTCTATATACGATTGACCATTACAATATATCTATGTATTTCGATTCAGATAGTGGACACGTCGCTGGAGACAAATGGTATATTGCTCTCGTCTCCTCTTGTGGTTACGATTTACCTTCTGGAGCATCGATCGTTTCTTCACGTGTGAAGTCCGCGGTTGAGGATATTTCTCAAATTACACTATCAGATTCCTACTTAGGCGAGGCTGACCGAACTGAAATTTTGTACCAAGAGCCATCTATTTTCCGTGTCTTAGGCCCAACTTTCGAAATTCAAAGAATAATACTTAAAGATCTGGTTTCCGGTTTCGCGAATTCCAATTCATCTTACCGTATCGGTTACAATAGTACGTATACAAGATGCCTTAATGTTTCTGCTAGTGAAGATCAAGTTGAATATGTCCTTAATTTGTTATTCGATTGCTCGAATTGTATAATGGTTACCAGAACTAATAATTCCGATGTAGCTCCAAATGGCTATATTTATTCAATTTATTTCAATGGGGAGGATATTGCTGATACTGACATAAGTACTTTAACTATTTCAAATACATCATGTAATGTTGGTGTTGGAAAGTATTACGGTGAAGAAATTTATGTTGAGACAATACGGGATGGATTCTCCGGCTCTCTTTTCCGTGCTGATCAAATCCCTCTTGCAAGTATTTCTGATGAAACTGTTGCTGCTCGATTTATCGGAGCCTCTCAATCCTCCGCTAAGCTGTTCAAAATTAGTGGAAACTATTGGAACATTAAGTTTGACACAAACTTAGGTAATTTACCTGCTCTTGATGTTGATTCCTCTTCAATGTCCAAGGGGGCAACCGTTACTTCATACGGTGACTTTGTCAAGGGTCAAAATCCACAATCCTACACTGTTTCCGATGTTATCACTGGTGTCCCTTACTATGTAAGAGTTAAATCCAGAACTGTTGAAGGATTTAGTGATGCATCGTCAACTGTGTCCACAAATCCTAGCCAAAATCCTCCAGCCCCACTCGAGGTCACTTCTGGTGAATCTCTAAATATCAATGAAGTACAGCTCGTTAGTGTTGGAGCTGTTCATCGAAGCGAAGTACAAGTTGTGTCAACAACTGCTGATTTCATTTCTGAGGTCCAACAGGTTACGATTAGTACATTTGATGATGGTTCGATTTCTGGTAACTTCTCTATCCGATTCCCCGAGGTTCAACTAATTAAGATTAAAGCTGGTAGTGCGATCTCTTCTGGTAAATATAAGCTATCTTTCACCTTGGCTAACACCACAACTTCAACCAGTGGTCAGATTAAGTATACTACTGTTAATACTACTTGTATTTCATATAATGCCGATGCTTCCTCGCTTCAAACTGCACTTGAAGACTTGTCCTTGATTGCAAGTGGAGATGTTGTAGTTTCGCGCACTGGAACGGGGGGATATTCTTCAGAATATGGATATACATACACTGTTAGATTTGTTGGTAACGATGTTGCTGGTAATGTTGAGTCATTAAGAGTCTACTACGATTCCTGCACTTCTTTCAGTTGTGCTACTGATGATGCTGAAGTAACTGTTTCAACTGTCAACGATGGCTTAGCGATGGGTACGGATACTGCAATTCAAGTAGTTCAAGTCGGCGCAAATGCTAAAATATCTGAGGGCCAATACAAATTGAGTGTTACACTCGCTAATCAAACCAAAACAACTTCTTGCATAGATTGGAATGTTGCTGCCTCTGATCTCGAGACTGCGTTAGAATCACTAACAAATGTTGACAGTGTCGCCGTTTACCGAAGCGGTGATGGTGGTAGTCAATCTATTTATGGCTATACCTACTCGGTATTTTTTGATGGAAACTATATGCAACAGGCTGGAACCGTTCCTATAATGTCTATCACTAACACTGGTTGTACTGCATTCAGTTCGGTTGTTGATAACGTTATGACTGCTTTTAATGGATCAGATTCACTTTCAGTTTGGTATAATGTTACACTCATCGATGAAGGTGGTTTTGATCTTAGTGCAGTGAATGCTTCTGCTACTTTAATTAATGATGAGTTATCTCTTCTTCCATTTATTCAAGGCACAAGTATGACTCTAACTAGTCTATATGACACCGAAAAGGGACGAACTTTCAGCATTTTATACTCGATGGAGGATGGTGATCTAGTTGAGGTGACTTGTTCCGGAGACATTACTTTCTTAAGTAGTGATGCCGATTGCACAAGCGAAACTTTAATTAATGGAAATCAAATATCAGGTTCATTCGTTCTAGAAAATGTTGAATTCGCTTTTGATGCTACTGCCGATGAAATCAAATCTGGATTAGAAGCGATTACAGATTTTGGTGAGGTTTCTGTCTCGAGATCCGGCCCTACGGAAGTTTTAGGATATAGTTGGACAATCACATTTATTGGTCAAGGTGGAAATCTTAATAGTATGACTGTTGAGAATCTATTAGATGGTGCTGGTACAAGTGTAACTATCTCTGAGTATGTTGCAGGTAATCAACTAGGAGGCACTTTCCAGCTTTTATATCTCGACGAAGTAACTGACTCTATTCCTTACGATGCCGACGATTCTGTAGTGAAAAGCGCTCTTGAATCTCTCAGCTCTGTAGGAATGGTTAATGTTTCTTCATCTGGCGTAAGTTCATCTGAAGGTGGCCGTTCTTGGTATGTTACTTTCAGGAGTATTTTAGGCGACGTTCAAAATATGATTGGAAATTCGGCCGGTCTCACTGGTGATGGAGCTGCTGTATCTGTTATCGAATCCATCAAGGGAGCTGAGGCGATTGGGAACTCTGTTTGGATTAGCTTCCAAGCCCCCCTCGCATGTAGCTCTTCACAAGTTCGATTGGGTGAATGTGGAAGCCCAGTCACTCAATATACCGTCGATATTTCTACTAACAAGGGTTTCCTTGGTAACACACAGACTAAATCAATCCCTCATTCCCCAGATTATCAAATCCAATACATCAGAACAGTAAGTGAGACATTGATTGATACCCCATTCGAGCAGGAACAAGTTACAGGTGACTTCAAATTGTCTTATAACGGTGAAATCACTGCGGTTATGAATTCTGCTGTTTCTGCTATTGATTTACGTGTGGCTCTTGAAAACTTGGATTCAATTGATACCGTGTTCGTAACACGAGACTATAGTCGATATCTTATGTCTGGAACTCTTACTGTTGCATATGGTGATTGGGATGTCTATTGTACCACTACATGCAGTTTCGACTCACTCTATCCATCTGATTTAGTTTACGTTGGAGGATCATGGTACCGTGTTTATAGCGGTTGGATCAGAGGATCATCTAAGCTTACTCTTGGGTTAGTGAGTGATTCTAGCGTGAAGATTGGATATTATGGAAACGATACTGTTGGGATCGAGTGGTATAGATGGGCTCGGGGTTATGAATGGGTGATCACTTTCTTAAAAGTAAGCACTGATCGATTCCTACCTGTTGGTAGCCCTCCTCATAATTTGTCACCTTCCGATGCTGCGATTGAGGTGCGAGCGATTGATTGCGATAAGTGCTTTTACATAAATGGTCTAACTACTTGGACACCTTATTATTTACGAGTTAAAGCTTTTAATGTAAGGGGAACAAGTCCTTACTCTAGTACAGTAAGAAGCGTACCTAAAGCTATACCATCATCACCTACGAAAGTTTCAGTGAACGTAGTCTCAGGAAGTCAAATTGAGGTATTCTTCTCACCACCTGATGGTCTCGAAAATATCACTGATATTACATCTTATACTGTTCAGTGGTCTACATCAGAAGATTTCTCAACTTATACTTCCGCAACAGTTTCAGGTTCAGATATCACTGGTACCCCTCCATATTCTTATCTAATCGAAAGTCTAACTATCAGTGAATTGTATTACATAAGAGTTGCTGCTAGAAACTCTGTGCCAGTTCAAAAGGTAAATCCTAATGGAAACCCACCAGATAATACTAACTGGAGTGGAACTTATTCAGCGACTCCTGCTAAACAAGTCCCTGGGGCACCGAATAGCGTTGAAGTTAATGGAATGGGAAGCACTTCTCTTCAACTCATAATTTCACCTCCGAACCGAAATGGTGGATCTAGTATAACTGAATATCTTATTGAATGGGATTCTTCAGCTTCATTCAAATCCTCCAATTATGGTTACCTCAACGTTTCCGTATCTGATTTTGCAACTCTCGATTCTGATTATCTTGTTTATAAACTTTCACCTTCATCACCTTCATTAACATCAGGAGTTCCCTATTATGTACGCGTAGCTGCTGTTAATGCTATCGGAACATCCAAGAAAACAAGTAGCCCATTCCCTGTTGCACCTTCTGCTGCACCTGATACACCTTCTAGCATTGTTGTCTCTTCTTTGTCGGAGTCTACTCAACCGATTACTGAAGTCTCTGTAACTTGGGATATTCCAACTAGCGACAACGGTGCACCAATTCAAGGTTACTTGATTGAATGGTGGGCAGCTGAATTGTCAAGACCCGAAGTACAGTTGATACGCTTGACATGTGATACACAATTCTACCTGAAATTCTCGCCTCAACCTGGTGTAGCTTATTCAACTGCATCAATGAACTTGACCGAAATGGCAGATGATGTCAGAGATAATTTGATTAACTTAGGGTACATGAACAAAAAACCTTATGAGCACCACTTCGTTATTGGTAACGTCGAAGTCACTCGTTCCAAGATAGCTAGTGGATATGAATGGTTCGTTACATTCTTAGATGAAGATCTTAATCCTGGTAATCAAGTTGAGCTTTATCCTAAGGTCACATCTGGTAGCTCTTCTTGTATTGATGTTACAGAAGTCCAGTCCGGTATTCGAGTTGGAGGAAACAGTGAAGTTCAAATCATTAACATGACAAGTCCTGAGGGTTGGTTCAGATTGTCAATGACTAATAGTTCTGTCTACACAATTTACTTACCTGCTGAAGTATCTGCAGACGAAATGGAAACTGCCTTGGAACTTCTGGACACAGTAAACCAAATTAGTGTCAGTTTAGTGAATTCTTCTTCAATCTTCTGCTACTATGTTACTTTCTTATCGAACATAGGCAATGTACCCTCACTGATAATTGACGCTTCTTCATTAACTTCTGGTTCGGTCATTATTTATGACGGAGATAATGCACTAGCTTCATCAACATATTCAAAATCATCGTACTCTGTAATTGGTGAAGCGCCTGTTTCTTATAGCAGTGCTTTTGTTAGTACTAATGTTCTCGCATATACAATTGAAGGTTTAACTCCTGGTGTTTCATATGCAGTTCGAGTCTCAGCAAAGAATCAACACGGATATGGTCCTCGTTCATATTCTTCTACTACGAAGTCTATAACACCTCCTCAGCAAATCCCTCAACCTCCTACATCAGTGTTAGTAGATGTTGACACTGGTTCTTCCGATACTCTCGCAGTTACATGGCAAGCACCTTTGAGTGATGGCGGTTCAGATATCACCAAATATCGTGTTGAATTAGATTTAAGTGACGAATTCACTAGTCCGATTGCCGAAGAGTTCTATTGCCCCAATAACCCGACTTTAACAGTATGGGAAGTTGAGACCACTTCAGATTACACAATTTCTGGTGGATACTTCTCATTAGATGTAAGTTTCAATGGATACACTTACACTACTGAGGATATCCCCTATGATGCTGTTGCTTCTGCTTCTGACGAATCAGGATTGAAGTATACGTTTACAGATACTGAGGCGTTCACTTATGTTGCTATTAATGGCACTTACTTCCTCAAGACTTCGACTTCAGTGACCACGATTATATTCCCTGGTGATGTATTACTATTGGAAAATAGTACTTACTCGAATCAGACATACACAGTCTCATCAGTTAATTCGTCTGGAATCACATTAGCCTCTGAATATATTGGTGATCATGTCACCGCTGGGACTCTCTATCGGCTGTATGGTGGCCGAGGGGGTACAACAAATTCAAAGGTTTTCTGTACCTTTAGCTCGTCCGCTTGCTCAATTGATCGAAGACGCATTAGTGGTTCGATGGAGAAGAAGATTTCTTATTCAACTGGTTGGTATGATTTACCGGTCACAGTAAGCAGAACTGGGCCGAACTCACTAAATCAATTCATATGGAGAATCACGTTCTTGGATGATCCTCCAAGTGATGATTATGATTTCTCGGTCTCTCTGAAATCTTCTTCTATCACAACTTCGAATAGTTCATCAAGCGGAAATGTCACAGTATCTCAACTTGTTGATGGATCATCGTATGTAAATTGCACAGGGACATTTGTTGTGCCATCTACTGTTGGATCTATGATTACCTCAACCAGTTCAGGAGGATTGGTTAAGGGTCAGGAATATTATGCTAGAGTTATGGCCATTAATTCAATGGGTTATTCTCTTCCTCAGACTGCGATTTCTCCTCAAAAACCACAAGTAGTCCCTGGTGCTCCAACTTCTGTGACATTGCAAGTGTCATCTTCCACAGAACTTGAGGTTTCTTTTAATGCACCAACAGACAATGGTGGTGATTCTATCACGGCTTACAAAGTAGAGTACTCGATATATAGTAATTTCTCTAACGCGCAAGAATCATTAGTGACCAATTTGGCAGGAGGTGCGCCATTCTATAAGACTCTAAGTGGTTTGACAACGGGAGTTTATTATTATGTACGTGTTAGTGCCATGAATTCACAAGGTTTTGGTGCTACTCAATTGTCTACACCCTCGAAGTTAAATCCTCGAACTACACCATCTGCTCCTACCAATGTTTACTTCGGAATCACATCAAATACGATGATTACTGTACAATTTAATTCCCCTGCTTCTGATGGAGGAGATACTGTGCAATCATACTATGTCGAGTGGGATACTTCCTCTTCATTTAGCTCATTGTCGCAGTACCCAAATAAAGGCTCAGTTACTGTTGCTTCAAGTTCGAACTCGTATACTCTCCAAACTTTAACATCTGGTCAGTATTACTATGTCCGTGTACGTGCTATCAATAGCGAGGGCTCTGGTACATCTCAAACGGCTGTATCTGTCCTCTCAAGTTCGCAAACCATCGCTATTCCATCTCTACAAGTGCCTGGTAAGCCTCATACTGTTGTGGCAACGACTGGTTCAACTTCAGGACAGTTAATCGTTACTTGGCAACGACCACGAGTGCCAAACCACGGAATCCCTTGTTCTGGCACTACTAGTAGCCCTGATGATTGTCCTGTTGCATTTGGTAGCACCTTGGCCGCCTCTGATGGTGGTTCATCCATCACAGAATATGAAGTGGAATTCAATGAGCGAAGTGATTTCACTGGTGCCGATAGTGGCCGTGAAACAACTACAAACCTGAAGTACACTTTGAAAAATCTTACTCCAGGGCGAACATACTACATCCGTGTTTTAGCAAGAAATGCTAGAGGTGCGGGTGAATTCTGTGCGCATACTGGTTCTATCTGTTCTTCTTCTTCGAGTGTGGTTTCTGCCGTCGCTCGATCTTCATCATCTTAATTTAATTTAAGTTTACCTAACTTTTCGCCGCGGTTGAGTTGAAATTGGTTGTTTCGTAGATTCAATTTATTTCAACTCGTTGGACATGTTTTTTTTATATTATCGTTCTGTATGTTTATGGTCTGTTATACATATTGCGAGATTGTATGTTTTCCGCATAGTAAC
>Ga0255301_1000005_pt1 | contig 24199 bp, 16 predicted proteins | sample MistaT_22_FD_183714 | JGI IMG/M metagenome (GOLD analysis project Ga0255301, IMG submission 183714) | Metatranscriptome of freshwater microbial communities from Mississippi River, Louisiana, United States - Miss_Cont_RepC_8d (Metagenome... | ecosystem: Environmental > Aquatic > Freshwater >...
AATAGTGTAAATATTAATCAGTTTAAAGCATTTAGGCATATTCATAAGGGGTGGGACTGTCATTGGTTGCATTAGGTAATATCATAACTTCCACATAATATTATGGAGATGCCATTACTGAAGGGGCAAAATTATCCCTTTATTCTTCTAAATCAGTGACGTTCGTTAATGGGAGTAATCTAGACGATGGTATTCTTAATGTGTCTTGAAGGGATTCAATAACTTCTTACATAATGGTTAAGAGATCAGCAAATTCTCTGATCGGGATTTTTATTTTACATCCAAAAGATACTTAACCTGACTAGAACAAATATTCTTCTATTTCAGATTCCCCCATACCATTGCTTGCTATGACATACAAAATATAGTTTGTTTAAGGTTCTAAATCAGTGACTTTTAACTAGTATACATGAGAACCGAGATGCAAACCGGCTACGCTGTATTATATTTATGTTTGAACTTTACCTTTTTAAAGAGCATTAACTCTTTGCTCTAATATTTCTTGTCTCGTGGGTGGTTTTGATCCAGCTAATAATACTACATAACTTAAATCTGCTTTTCTATTAGTATCGATATTGATATATGCTGTATTTGATTCGATTTTTACCTACTTAATTTAAATAAATTTAGGCTTCAATTATTCCATGGTTAACTAGGTAGAGTAAGGTTATTATGTCTAATATCCAGGAATGTTTCTATCTCTATCTAATTCGAATTAATTGTTTACGTTGGCCAGTATTATATGTAAAAAACCTGATTCTCCAATAGAAAAGGATAAGTACTTAATCTAAGGCTAGAGTACATGTTATATTTCATAGAAAGATGAAAGTCCGAAATGAAGTTCCAATGTAGGAGGGACTATTGTTGAATTTACTAGCATTTCAAAACTCGTTTATTTTGTGTTTATTTCAATAGGAATACGAGTTTATCTAAGTTATACAGCGTGGTTTACATCATCCCCTACTATTTCTATGTGCATGTACATTAAGTTCGAGGGTGGGTCAGAAACAGTAACTGGCACAGTAATGGGATATCCCGTTGTATCGGTTTCAATATTTCCTATCGTTATTGTAGGAATCTTTGATTTCAAGGGGTCTAGTTTAGAAATTTTGATGGGAATGGGCATAGGAGTAACATAGAATATTTTATCCTTTTCTACTTTTTCAAGGTAGATTTCTGATTCTAGACCGTCCGGGGCATTATCACTGACTGAAACAATAAGTTCTAATTCTTTACCGTAGAAATCATTGAATACTAACAAAGTAGGATTGAAAGTCAAGTAATTCTAGAAATTACTTTTAGGATATAATACCAAACCATCAGCAGGTTTTTCAATAATAATTTTAAAGGTACTCGACAAACCAGGAGTTAATACATTAGACCCTTAAGTATTAATTGAATACAGATCATCCCCAAAAGCAATGCAATTAACAGTATCTTTAAGTGGAGATGAAACAATCACAAATTCATTTGCAATTTAATCTAAAATTATTACTTAAATTGGGTCGGAATTGATAGAACATACATTTCGATTTTTAGGGTTTACGATATTTTCTACTTTTACAATAAAATTATTGGTTTATTTTGGTTAACTGAAATAAATATTTTGCATAGCCATTTCGTTGCCATAAATTTCACAAGTTTACCAAGTCTTAGGAATAAATCCATATTCTGTAGAACAAGTTAGCGGATTGTATTCTTGTAAAATCTCTACTTACTCAAATTCGAAATTAGGGAATTTTATCAAAACTGCTAAATTTGTAGTTGTTAAAAAGTTATCAAAAGTAGCATCACTGTAAAGAGTAATTGTGTAGTTCGATTATGTGTGTAAATTCAAATTAGAAACCTCAATATCACTGATAGCCATCAACCTGTTTGTTTGACTGATAAAATACATAAGTTCATTGTTAAAGTACCAAAGTGTGCTGTTTTTTGCATTCTGATAGGATAAAATGAAATTGTAACCTGGCTCATAATCTGCAGGATTGAAAACATTTCTTATTATCCAGTGGAACCAGTGGCGAGTAGGATCAGGTCCATCCACTGATAGAATAGAGCTTATACTTTTGATTAAAAGTATATGTTTTTCATAAACAACACAATTCAATGGGTGATATGATTTTTTCTCGAGTTCATGCTATTGGTTGGTAAGTTTGAGTAAATCTAAATATTACTTAAAAGAATCATCTGCCTCTTAGGTAACATATACTCCACATTCTAGGTTGTATCCTATTTAAGCTTAAAAGTTTTCTGGGAAAGTTATTTGCATTTCCTCAACAGTTCCTTGCATAGAAATCAAGGGGGGAACAGAAAAAACGTAGTAAGCTTGTTATCCTGCATTTTTGGGTAAATTAGCCAAACTTAATTATAAATACGAAGTATCATGAATAAATATTCCAGGATTATCTTGAATTTTTAATTTTATAACGGAATTTTAGAACGTTTTTCCTTCTAAATATGTAACACCTCCTTTATCAATGTGTGACTCAAATACATATTCTCCTGCAATATAAGGATTAGGGAGTTTTGTGAGTATCTCAAATCTAAATTATGATTCCATCTCTTTAAGGTTTACTACTAAATAGAACCGCGACCCTATTTCCTTAATATTACAAATTGATTATTCCAAAATATTATCTTGTTTGCTAGTACATGTTCTAGTAAAGGGCTACTTAGATATATTGAATTCATATTCTTTTGGAAGTTTAATATAGAGGTAACTATCTTCTCTTATGTCTAGTTAGCATTTGAGGTGAAAAGAATACTCGCTGTTAAGATTGATATTGTTATATTAAGTAGTGGTATAAAATTCACACGCACGGATAGGCATACGTTGTATAAATGGGAAAGGAACTTTTTACTCACAGATTGTTTATTTAAGATAAATATCCCTGTTATGGTAAGAAGCCAAAATAAATTTCATAGAACCTGCATCTTATGGATTGGTCATATTATGAATAATTATGCTATATTCCTTATTTTTATCTAGCTTTATTCCATTCATTTGTACATCTATTCTTCTGCTAGCTCCAATTTTACATCTAGCTGTCTCAGCAAATCCTTTAATTTCACAGCTTGACCCTAAGGTTCTAAAATCTCCAACATATTCATCTGGTAAATAAATAGCCACTGCTCCAAAATAGGACACATCATGCCCTGTAATGAAATCGAAAGTATATGTGGCTCCGTTTTCCGCTCCGATAGTATTGTCACTAACAACTTTGTAATATGAAAAGGATTCACATGGGGCAACTACGTTTCCTACTAATGAAAATATGGTCTCTGTTATTTTTTTATTATTTCTTAAATTAACCAACTTTAGTTCTACAGGTTTATTAGCATTAACTTTATGAGCAGGGGAAGGGAAATTAGAAAGTCTGAATTCAACATCTTAACCTGAGATATAACTCTCCAAAAACTTGACATAAATTACATTAGAAATTCCAAACACATAAAGGTTTTTGCACTTATAATACAAAGTACTAGATGAAGATTTGCTTTCACAAATTATACCAGAATAGTCTCCATAACTATCAAAATAATCCTTGGGGAAATAAAATGCTTGAATATCAGTCGTCGGGTCAAATGAGTTGGTTCCCATCTTGAAGGTAAATGTGTACACCATCGGGTCTAAAACTTTATTTGTTCCTAAGTTAGCTACATTTACTATTGGTAATGAGAGAGTATCAATACCTGCATTTAGGGCCGTTCCTAATAGAGGGCTTAAAGGTTAAGGACCGTAGAAATAACTAGTTACTCCGTTGTAATTATTGAAATATAACAAAACTCCTACATTGATGATCGTTGCTGTGTTAGAACCTATTTTTGAAAGTAAAATTTTGACTTTTGCATAAGCTTGTATCGTTTCATACCCAGAAATAATGATTTAAGGTGGTTTTCTAACACTTTTACCAATTTTTAATTTACAAATTAATCGGCCTTTCATACTATGATTTATTCCATTTACTGCTATACATCCTATTTCATCACCATCCTTTAGTCCTGTGTTTAAATCTAGTTACAATGGAGATATTGTTGTTTATTCAAAAGTCAATACTATTTCACTATAAACATCGACATCATAATTATATCCAATGGGAACTGCTTACTCTCCTATTTAAAAGTTTATTTAATATAAACCTGTTTCATCTAAATCTTCAATATTCATAATACTCATTTATGTTTAGTCGAGTTGATAACCTTACACATTTGTCATATTTATAACTGATTTTTCGACCAAAACATCTCCACTATATAGTTCTAATGTCATATTATAGTGTTCTCCAGGATATTTAGGAGCTGTAAATAACTTGTCATCCTGTTTGTGTCCTAAAGTTATAATATTAATGGCGTGATCATAATAACTTAGAGGATCCATTTGTAATTCATCAGGGTAAAGAGTAACAAATCTATCTCGATAAGGTCTTCTCAATTTACAATTAAAAGCAGGATTTTAATAACTTATGACACCATAACGATCACATCCATTTAGCTCTCTTTCAGCAGGATAACCGAACTCATCTGGTAATTTAAATACCATTCTATCAATTCTCTCTGTACAAACTACAGGGAAATTTGTACATATTTTTTAAGTTAAGGGTTTTAGCATCATGTAATATTGAATTGTTGTATCTTAGACTACTGCTTTTCTTTCAGAAAAAGAGTTCGTATTAAAGGTTACTTTATTCACTAAAGGTCGTTTCCAATCTTTAAAATCTTCTTCGTCAAATTTATTGTAAGTAGGTGTCGTGATCAAGGGCTGAGTTTTCGCTACCAATGTGCTTTGGAAAGAATTAAGGTCAGTAACAAAGGAACGAGCACTCCATAAACCAACTTAAGTATTAGGGAAATCCCCAGATTATATGTATGCACTCAAATAAATTCTTAACCTAAGTTTTTTCAATTCTTATTCATAAAATTATTCCCCTAAAAGGGTAGTGACCTTGTCTTTCATTTTTTACATTTCTGTATCGATTACTTTTAAAGTTATTAAATGTTCCCTTGGATTTGCAATATCGTAAGGATCAGGGTCACTAAAGATCTCGCATTCAAGTCTTGGGGGGAAAGGGAAATGATAGTCACTTCCGGTAGCAGGTTCTAAAAGCGTAGCATTACAATATTTTTGATCAAAACTTTTAATTTCTTATGGAGGATAAATAATAAACGTCGATACATCCGGTTTAGCAAATAATCCGGCCGGAAATTCAATTTCTAAGTAATTTTGGTAGTCGAATAAGAAATATTTATAAGGATTGAGGTTAGGAGCTGGTCGATATGATTGGGTAGGAATAAATATTATAGGATCTTCAATTATATGTAGATCGAAAATTGGGGGAAGTAAATTATAGGAATAAACTCTAGACCCAACAAAAGTAGGACTTAAGGAATCATAATAAGACGGGAACCAAAATTACAATTCTAATTCATCTCCTCCTTATTCACAAATAGCGTTATTCATATTATTAATTTATATTTAAACTGCGGCTTTACTTAAACTTCCCAATTTGACCAAAACATAGTATAAGTCAGGGAAGACCAAACAGTCAAGTGTTTATGTAGCAGGTAATATACATTTATCTCTTATTAAACTCGGGATTCTAAAAGCATCTTTTTTCGGATATTTTACAAGGAAGTAAGTACCATCTGGAATATCTTCATTAAATGTATTTACTACATCTATATCAAATGTGTGAGTAACGCCTACATCTCCGATTAAGTCTGTTGATAAAGGACCATTCAATGAAGCATATGTGGTAACTAAATTAGAAACATACTTATTATAAAAATAGTCGTCAACTAAATTCTTGTTAGCATCTTTATTATGGACCTCATAGTAGTCGAATGTTGTGTGCTTTGAACACATTTTTTTATCATCCCTACATTAAACCATAAATTTAAGAGTGATAGGTAATTTTCTAGTTCTTGTACCTTCAAAATCTCCTCCAATTTATTCTAAGGGATTTACGAAAGGTGCTATAATTAAATTAATAGTCTAGTTTATAGCAATTGCTTTTTCAACTTTTATTGTTATGATCGCTGGTAATCTAGAGTTCCCATTTCCATCGTACAAAATACATTAGATTCTGTTATCTGATATGAGGGATGTAAGTTCCATGCAGTCTAATTTTCGGTAGCTTCGATTGTCTGTTACTTTATTTATTGTGTTTAATATATTTTTAGTTCCTAAATCATCAGCGAATACTTATTCAATATTGTTATGAGTTTCAAATTCAAACCATATTTCTTCATTAATCTAAAGATCTTTAACAGTTTTAAAAGTAATATCTAACATAGTTTCTTTACCAGGTACATAGTGTAGAGGGAACACTGAAAATATATGGTTTGCTGGAACTTAATCATACACTGGATTATCAGGTAATTTTTCCAATTCGAAATCATAATAAAATGTTTGGTCATAAGCTGCAGGATATGTTGATCCATGTGAAAAGAGCCAAAATCTATAGAATCCAAAATAAGTTGGCCAACTAAAATCGTTGTTTCCCAATGGCTCTCCAACCCCTTATAATGTCACCCAATATTTATTAACTGAAGAAAAGAATAAGTCATCCCCTGAAACCAAAGATGAACTTTTTTCTGGTCTGTATTCAAAGTTTGCTCCTACATTGGTTAAAGATTTAGATGTATCATATGCCCTCGCATAATATTCATCATTATCTGGTTAAGTATATCTTGTGAACTCTTGATAATCTGTATTGATACTAAATTGACCCGACTAGTCACTTAAATTTTGTGAAGGTAGTACGAGTTACAAATAATGACTTGTCTATTCACCCAGCAATTTATAGGTAGAGGCAGTAAGCTTATCTTTTGCGAGCTAAAATTCGAATTACAATGGGAAATATAAAATTTATTTATCTATAAGTGTATGGAATGTCTTTATGTTGTAATCGAACAATTTTTTTTCATAATTAAATTTATTGAAAATCTGTGTCAACCCAATGGTAGCATCGTCAGGTAATAAATTCGAACATAAAGATTTACAAGTACTATCAGTGCATCCAGTTGTACATAAACCCTAGATGCATCCTGTAAGGCAACTTCCTGTACTATCAACGCTTGTATATTCAGTGATTTTTTGTCCTACACCTCCCCATAGTTCAATTTTTTAGAATGTTACTTCAGAAACTATTGGAGTATTTACCATACTTTTATATTCAGCTGTTAAGTATATCTCTCTGTAATCTGTGAGAAGATATGGCTAGTTATCATTAACACCTTATATTCTATCAAATCCTGTTAATATAAATTCTTGTGAGTTAGGTGTACTGTATAATCTTCGACATTCGAGAGCTCTATCCGTTGCTTTAGGAATATTTTTTCCTGGTTCACATGTCCATCCTAAGATGTTATTATCTGAAACTTTCATACTAGTAGGTACTTAGACAATTATATAACCATCAGTAGGAATAGTATGAGTTAAAAATTCAACTCTAAATTATACTAAAGATTTCTCTGATAATAAAGTATTTTCTACTTATAATGGGGTAACTCTTACAAAATTGAACTTATCTGGGTTATTTAATGTGAGTTAGGCTGATGCAGTATCAAGCTAATGTATTGTTTAGTACCCTCGCAATACTTATCCATGTTTAAATCCATATAAGGTAGGGTATATTGATTCTTCGTATAATGCGTTATTGATATCAAAAGTTATTATACCCCCATTCAAATTAGTACCCGTGACTCCACTAGTGTTTGAACTTCTACGTTAAAATGCGAATAAAAATAGGTCCTCATAAAAGTCAATTACCCAATTAGTCAATATTCCTGTAGTAGATAAATAGTCATAAAGCATTCTTAAATTATTTGGATTGACTCCTGCTAATTATCTATCCCATTTCAGTATTACCCAATCATTTGTTAGTAATTGTTGTGTACTGATATTATTTTAAAAGTTAATCGAAAAGGATACTATTTTTTTTTAAGCCTGGTTTAATGGGAGATTATCGACAAGTTTAGCAAATCCGATAGTTGTGTGCGACTAACTTTTCCAAGCCACATAGTTTATAAACTGATAACTTTAAATGAGATTCACATGTGTTTAATCACTTGGCACAGTATATATATTAACGGTAGTTGATCTTAATTTTCCTGCCTTAGTACAAGGGGGATTTTTTAAATATGGTATTCTGATTTAGTAAATTTTAGGAGTAATGAGGCTACTTACAGATAAATTTTAGGTAATGATTCCTATAAATCTAATATTAGTTCCCAATCTTTTCCAATTACCTCGACCCATGAACATAGCACTGTCAGTTGGAGTAAAAGTAAGATCATTTTTATTATTAGATTACTCATAAATTACAAAAGGATATTGCTCACCATTGATAAAAGTTTTTCTTAGTTCATTTTTAAACATGTTTACATCTGTATCAAAGTTAAGATCCTCCATATCATCTGGTTCATAGAATTCTGACCTTATCAAAACTTCAATACCTAATTATTAAGTAGTTCCGGTTAATGTTTATTTCAATTCAAAAGTAACCATTATCATGTCATAGGTATCACAATTTAAAGACCCATGTTCGATTACTATCTTATTATCGAAGAAAGTCTACCTTGGAGTGATGTAAATTACATCTTAGAAAGTTGTAGCAGCGTTATTTGTCGTAAGTGTAAAGGTCAAAGGAGTTCTACTGATAGTTGGTGTGGTTGGATTAGTTACAATATCAGAAAATTTAAAAGTTTTATCATTGACAGCGTCAGTTTAATATTCAATCGATACAACGTAAAATCCTCCTGTTAGATCTTCGAAAGGCTGATCGATCTCGTAATGGTCTATATTAAATTTGCAACTAGTTGCAAGTTAGGGGAAACCCAGTGTAGAGAAAATATCATATTCTTAATGCCAGAAACATTGTAGCTCTAAAACATTCAAGGGATCTGCAAGTTAGAAATCTTCTCTCAAAGGATCCAATTTAATTTTGAGTTATTTTTTTGCTGGTTGTGTTTTTAACGCATCAAATCTGAACCTTAAAATTTCTGGTTTATCATGAAGATATAAATCAGTCTCAAAAATTTCTTGATACCATTTGTAAACTCTTCTTTGCAATAAATTAAAAACAGAAATGTTATTTTTTAGCACAATACCGCTGATTGATCTGAATGGTAATGATCCTGGAACGAAATCTATATCATTATTCATCGCTAAAATAGCTCCATAATAATCGTAGATTTTAAATCTATAGTATATAGGAGAGCTCTTTAGCTGTGCAAAGACATTGAATTAAAATGTAGTCGTACCAGAAGGTAGATTTCGGTATATATCTCTTAATTTATAAATTTTCACTGATAAGTGGCCAGAAGGTGTAGTAGCAAAGACAGCAGGTGTATTTACAAAAAGAGCTTATTCTGAACCTGCTGAGCCATTATTTCCATCTTTTAATTCCTATGGCACTACTTTGCATAATCCTGGGAATAGTGTACCATTAGGATAAACAATTCTGTGACAATTATCAAGCATTGATATTCCAGTCACGAATATTAGTTCTAAATGATCCATTTATTCATTCATCTTACCAGCAGAAATTTAAACTGAGCTTCCAAAATTAACTGTAATTGTTAGTTTAACCATATGACCTTCTTCTGCAACTGTTGAATATTACACAGTTTAGTCAACTACTATATTAGATATACTAAATCCACGAGCATATTAAGGTTTAAAATAATGTTAAATTTGATCATCATCTATAGGGAAAAACCACGTAGGAAAATCAGCTTTGGTAGTGTGAACCTTTTCTCCATATTTCATGAATTTGATAATATTAATATATGGTGTTTTTGAGTATAAATCTCTTTCAACTGATTTTGGATTATTAACACTGTTAATATTCAAGTTAACACTACTATTTTGGCCTTAATCAATAGGTACAGCTAAAATAATTTTATTTGATTTATTGTTTTTCCATAATACTTTATAATTGTTTGTGTCTTATTTGAATGTAAAATTATCTAAATAATTTCCATTAACTTTCATAATACCGTTATTTTATGGTTACATCTCAATTAATATCTTACTTTCATTAGTATCATCGAAATCGTTCAAATTGTTTAAATTTTGATTTGCAAACATTTAAAAGGGATAAATAAGATTTTATAAAGTATAAACTTTGTTTGTCGCAGCTTAAAATCTATCCGTTGAAGCTAAATTATTGAATGTCAAGGTACTAGATGTAGGATTAGTATGTGTAATAGTTTTTAATCTAAACAAATTGTGCATATAACGATGTCTTGAACGCCATTTTTATTACTACCCAATTTTATTGTACACCAAATTTATTTATAGTGAGATCGGATGCTCGTTAAAATCAATATTTTTAGCAGTTTTATCTTTTAGATGGATATTATCTAAAGCAATTTTAAACTATTTTCCTGCTTTAAAAGAATCTATATATTCTACTCTTACAGTTAATTGTTTTTTTTAATTTTACGAAATAATACACCTTGGTCCAGAATATTTAAGTGCTACATCGTCTATCATATTAGTTTTAAAAGCTGGATTTGAAATTTTTTCTGGATAAACTGATACCCCCAATTATGTGCTATTAAATTAAGCTATTCCACAATTGATGTCTTATCCCAAAGTCCAATCTTAACCAGCAAAGTCGAGTCCTTCAAAAATTAATTCCACCCAAGTTGAAGGGAATTTATGGGTCTCAAACGGAGGAGCTTAGATATCATCGCTTGAATCTACACCTTCAACTTTAAAATCAATATACATGTGAGTTTTTGTATTAAAATGCATTGAAGTCGTATAAAATTATTTTAAACTAATTTTGCTATTATCTTAAGGATAATGAATAAATTCTGCATATTCATATTTTGTTGTATCTTAAGTTGTAAGTAAATTGAAATAACTTCTCCAAGCCTCAGAGTAACTTTAAATACCAGAACCGAAAGTTGTTGCTAAACTACTTTTTCTTGTGATGATAAATTCGTATGATTTTAAAGAATTAAATCTTTTTAAAGCTGTCGGATCTGGGTTAGGGTTTAATTTTCGTTATACAGGCATTCTTATATCAAAAGCGGCTTCAACCGCATTAAATTAACAAGGCATATTAAGCTCAACATAAGATTCATTAGTATATTCTCTCACTATACAAAAAATTTCAGAGGATGGAATGGCTGATTAGTCAAATATACCTGGAAAGGTACCAGTTAGCTATTTAACATAAAGTAAAAATACATGACTATGACCAATTTAAATTGCATTATCTAAAACTGCTATAGAAGCTGGCAAGGGTTTCCATCTAAATCTTATCGGAGCTTAGGTAATAGTTTGTAGAACCGATCCTGTCGTAAATTTATCTCCTAGCTAGATAATTGGAGCAAATCGATAATTTCTCATATAAGATGAAGGGTAAAAAAGATGTGTACCAACAGGTTAATTATTGATTTCATTTAAAATAATAGTTTAATCTTTTTATGATGATAGCTCATTACTATTAGCATCAAATCTATACTCATATTATCTTAAATTTAAAACAAAATTACTTGCATTTGGATTTTTCATTGAAAATGCCAAAATTATCTTTTTATTAAGCTCTAACTCTGTAATAGTATCTCTCATAGGGATTATCTTGAAATATAATTTAGTCGATATACATGTGGTATAACATAATACTTCACGGTCAAAATCATATTCTTATCCATCATTTAAATAAGCACTACATTCAATTCTTTATTCTAAAGCAACGTCACAAGAATCGTTGAACTTTATTAATACTACACCCTTTTTGTGGAATCTTGCGTCAAGCTCAAATTTATAAATATACATAGCTTCTTATCCAGGATAATTATGGGAGGTAGCAATGTGAAAAGTATTTTTACCAGAATCAATATAAGTAGCAGCAATATTTCTACCATTAACAGTTGGATCTTCACTAGTATTCCATAGATATTCATTAATCTAATTGGTTTCTCCACCCCCTTTTATAATCTATATTTTCATCTATCCTTTAGTTTTATTTTCATAATACGGTAGAGTTGAAATACAGCTCATTTTAAATGTGTCGTAGTCGTTGGTACCAGAAACATATAATCCAATATTAGGAATAGTCTTAACTTTCCCGATAAACCTTTTAGAAAGATATTTGTTATTAATATTACTGCTATAAGTTCTACACCATAAAAATGAAGAAAGGCCAGTGGTATCACAAAAATCTGGGTTTTCAGGTCCTGCATCCTGATAATCAATTATTACAATATCACCGACTTCGATCTGTTTAGGAGTACCTTGGGTTAATATATTTACCTTAAATGTTCCGCTACTACCAGCTATACTAGTATTCTTAGTAAAAGTCGGGGCTGCATAATTGAAAGTTCCCTAAGTTACAGTTCCTAAATTCTTAGTAATAATATTTGTTTACTAAGTAGCTCCGTATTTGTTAGACTAACCTTGTGATCTTAAGGAATAGGGATAGTAATTTATGTTATTAAGTATGACCGTTGAGGCTTCTAATACTTTAAACTAAGCTCTCATAGAAGGCTAAGTTGGCACTAAAAAATCTGGGATATAACATTACAAATTAATATTGGTTTCTAAGGTCTTTAAGTTTCGTACAATTATAGCATATGGAAATTAAGAATTTCCATTCTTATCTTTTAAAGCTAACTCACTATAACACTTGATATTAGAATCATAAACTGAAGAATATGTTACTTAATTGGTATGTTCACATTTGCAGGAAATTTCATAGGATTATTTTTAGTAACTTTCCAATATTTCTTTTTACATATTATCGCTTATAGATTTTTTATGCAAAGCGTGGTAAGGATTTGTAGGGTCAGTGTTATCAGGGAATTCCATGATTATTGAATATACTGTTTAAGATGGTTGATATATATAGATATTTCTTAAATCAAAATGGATTTCTGTATTAATTCCTTGGTGATTAGTTAAAAAATCAATTGTGGGATTCAGGCTGATATTAGATCCATAAATATTATTCCATTGTTTAGTAGCTTAGAAAGCAAGTTTTTTCCCAGCATTTTCATCAAACAATTCAAATTCTAACCATACTGATTCTTATACTAATTTTATTCCTGAAATTTCGACATGTACTTCCCATCTTGGTATTCTGTGGATTTCTATATAAGGATCTGGATCATAATAAGTGTTTGTAGGAAAATTCATAAAATCACCCGAACCTATATTTTAACCAAGAATGCTATCCCCATATTGACAATTTTATCCCCCTCCTGTATTTGGCCAATCATTATTACACTCAGCAAATGAAGGAAAGGTTGATTAAAATTTACTCCAACAAGCAGCATACTAACAGCAATAGGTTGATCCAGTTACTCCTTAAGAAAAAGTTCCATAACCAACTGTTCCCCAATTATTAGGGCTTTAAATAGTTCTTTATCTACCTTAACATGCATAACCATTTAATGCATTATTTTAAGTAGCACATCCACATCCATTATGAGCAATTTCTGAATGATAAGATTCACTTCTACGATACATTTCACTATATGTTCGCATATTATCAATTTTAAAGGTAAACTGGCTCTTACTTGCTTCAATTGTTGTAAAATAGTCTAGAACGGGAGGTTATGTAGAATCCCATTTATCAAACCCGTTTGCTATAGATGAATCCCATCTTTTTACTCCTCTTTAAGGAGAACTGTTCCAAAAAGTATGATCAATACTTGTAAATGCAGTATCTTATTTATAAGTAGTGTATTTAGTATTATATTCGGCATAATCCTTCACTTTTAAGTTAGCTTTTGCTGATGGAGTACCGATGATTTCATCTTACAGTCTAACTTAAAGATTTATTAAAGAATTGTCACCCTTATCCCAGCCATCTATTACTATATTGCTTAGTAACTTCGGATGAACCATCAGATCTAGGGTGAGTTTTTGGTTAACTCTATCATAAATTACAGTCCATGAGTTACGATCCCAACCAGTCTCATATCTTTCAGTTATGAGCTTTGGATTAGGTAAATTTTTAGCCTCACCATAAAACAGAGGTTACCCAGCGAATTGAGTTGGATTAGCTATAGTGCTTACCCAATTGAGTGCGAAAACACTTTGATAGAGACCGACACTTAAATTATAAGTAGTGGTAGAAGGATCAGTTAAAGCGTTTATATGATTGAACATTACTTATATATCACCTTAGATTTTGTTAAAATGAATGATTTCTATTCTGATTTTAACACCTATTGATTCAGGGAAAAACATTTTACATTAAACAGGGTATAATTTATTTGGATCATCATTATAAATACCCTTCAATACCGAACATGTAAAATCATTAAAAAGAGTTCTATCGCTTTCAAACCAATACCTTTGTGTACCGTTATCAACAAAAAAATCAATTTAAAAAATCGATTCCTCTGTATTAAGAACTAGTCCATCAGTGAAAAAATCATCTAAAGTCGGTAGTGTTAATTTGGTCCACTATTGTTCAAATTCGGTTCCAAGCCAAGTATCAGGTTTAATAACTGGTCTTGATATTACTATATCATGCACCATTTATGTTGGATCTATGGGTCTCCAATAATTCAAAGTACCTGCGCTTGTAGAAAATGGGGATACATATACAAAATTATCAATGGTTTGTCCCATAGTTACATATGCTCTATAGTCGAAAACCAAATGACTAACGTAGTTATTAATTGTATTACCGTATTATGGTTAGTTATTTTAGAACAATTCAATAACCCTAAATAATTTGTTGCCATTAGCATCTTATTCTGGATAATATTTACAACTAATATTTTACAAAATCCAACTTGTTGCTGCACTTTCACATTAATAATATTTACCATCATTGTAGTATACTACATTCGAGCAAACATTCATAACATATGCATATACTTCAGTATCTCCATATCCTTTTGCTGTCGGGTCAGTTATTTTTTTTTCATATAAGAAATACTGACTTGATGAAAGTGCATCTACTGAGCAAAGATTGTATGGAACGTATTGAGATGTAGAGGGAACGTTAAGATATACACGTATTGGTATGGTGACCAAAGAAATCAAAGGCTTGATATCTATATTACCTATTCCCTTTTAAAAAGCAGGAGTTTAATTATGTTTTATTTCTAATTTTATTAAATTCCCAACCAATTTATCAGGATAACCAGGCTTTACTACATTCTAAGATCCCTTATCTAAAGTAACCATAGTTTCAGCTGTATTTTGATATAAACCTGACCAATTAGGTAGATCATTAGATATAGAATCTCTCGTATTAAAGGCATTTTCTATTAAAGCATGTCCGTAAACTCTTCTAGCTGCAAAATTTTCTGTAGATGATATCATGGATCCATATGCTGTTAATTCGATTCTTAAAGGCTTAAATGCCTAAGGATTTTTAATCAAAAATCTTATACTTCCATTTAATGATGGAGCATTAAACTAGAAATTTGACACTATAATTTTATGAGGTCTTCCAAAAGGATTTTTATCAGACGCTAATGCTAATTCTCCTTTTTGATAAATACAGATTAAGCTTCCATTATTTCTAGGTACAAATGAAGCGCTAGCATCATATGAACAGGGGAACCTGTCTCCACTTTTGAGATCCTAAAACAATGATACTGGTTCCATATTGTTTGTCTATTCATTGGGATATATTTTCACGTCTGGATTAGCTTCATTGTTAACCCAATTAAAAGATGTATAAAAATTGAATTCTAACCACTATATAATGTGGGTTTAAGAATAACTTGCATCTTAATGGAGAGCCATATTCAACTCCAAAAAATTTTCATCGAAATTTTCTTGTTAGGTTCCTATCAACTTGCTTTAGAATAGTTTGATATTATTTATTTTAGAAGTTGACGCTAATTAAGTGGTTAGGAATGGTAAACATTCAGAAGTGAATTCATGATATTGATTATTTTAATCCTTCATTGTGACGACATAAAATCCTAAGGCTTCCAAATCAGTATTCCATTTAAAACCGTGTCCATGATAAATATTTGTAGTTGACAATATTTCTTCGAATCTATTAGGATAATTAATCGGATCAATAATTGTAACTTCTATATGGAGAACTTTTTTAGCTAATTAACTCTCCTTGAAAAATATTGTAATTTTTTTATTTACTGTATCAATATTACATTTTTTTTATAATCGTTCTTGATTAGTAGTCAATCCTGTTACATAACAAACTAATCTATTAATTTCAACATCTGAATTCGCCATAAATTGGTAAGTTCCAGGAACATCAATCTAATCTGGATATCTAATCACTATTTCTTGATTTTAAACCACAGGATTAACGAAATCGGTTGGAACAAACAGATCAAATTTCATTGGTGCTAACTAAGAGTTCCTATCCCACATTGTAATTTAATCGATATACCGATCTTAATACACTTCTATTTAATTTGGCATAGGAATAGTTTATAACTCAAAATTCAAAGTAAATGGAAATTTATCCCGTTTCAAGTAAAGATAGGTTAAGTCACTCAAATCAAATACAGTATTATCGTCAACTTCATACTCATCAGCCCAAGCGTAAAGATATAGAGAATACAATAAACTTGCCGGAATTCCATCAGGGTTCATTACACTATTATCAAGTGTTCTTACATTTATTTTCATCCCGGTCTACCAATATCTTTCATAGGTACCTTTTAGTTCAGGATACTCAATGTCCTAACCACTAGTATCATCGTATAATTGGGTTGTATTGTGGTATAAATGGATCCAAAGAATGGGATACGCAGAATTCTAGGGTGTCTATTAAATCCAGCATTTCTTTACTCTCACATTTAATGAAGTTTCATCAGTATATTGCATACAGTCTGGAGATAAAAATTCTATGGCTCTTGATGCTCCTGGTATTTAAAGTTCTACTCCGATTCGATCAACTTTAGCGGCTAATTCATTTATAACTAACTCAAAGTTATAATCTTACTTTTGGTTCAAATATTATTTGTCTCCATATTATCCGACTGAACTCCATCCTCCCTTTGTCATCGAAAATTAAATATTATCTTCTGGACAAATACCAATTGGACAAGATGCTAAAACCTATGGAATATGCGAGATTTATTAAACGGGTACCGAAAATGCTTATTCTCCGTAATTAAAAACTTAACTGTAAGAATTAATTAGAGGTCTTGCATAACTTGTTATACCTTGTACCCATTGCTCACTATTCCCTGCTTTATATATTGGTTTATGGTTTGGATTCCACCAAACAGCACTAACTACTGTAGCGATATCAGCATTAGATATCAACTGAGTAGGTTTTGTAGTCATTACAATAACTCTCATATTAGGCAAGATATACACATCCCCTTGTAAACTTTAGTGAGATAATTTCAATTTTGTATCACTTAACATAAACTTAGTACCTTAATGAAAATCAAAATTGAATCTTACAATATACCTATCATCGAAATTTCCTTACAATGGTTCACCACCGTATACTTTTATACTTAAATTAGAGGCTCTATCTACTCTTGGATCGCTGAATATGAAATTTCCTGCATTTGCTGAGACATCAGTTACTGTTATAGCAGTGTTTTTAATATAGAATTATTTTTCTAAGAATGAAAAATTAGTTTTTTAGTATGTTTCAGATTTTAAAGAGTAAACCATAACTGGTAGGTATGCATCTTTTAATGCTATATCTGGATTAAACATTTCAATCATAAACCTAATTTTTGTACATCTTTCGTTTGGACCTATTCTAGCAGCTTTTTTAGTGGCTTTTTCTCTAAAATTTGTACAAGCTAATATTACTGGTTGTTATCTTAAAAAATTATTGTTTTCCCTAACTCCTGGTAAATATTTGCAATCCATTGCATTGGTGATTGGTTATGCCATAGCTGGACCATCCGTATAATCAAATATATCATTTGCAATGGGATCATAATCTTTTTCAACATTAGGGAAATTATCAAAGAGTTTTATGAAATTAGGATCGAAATCCGACTGAGTAATAAGCTCGATAATTAAATAATCAGTGCTAGCAATCGCTGTCACAGGTTAAATTTCAATATCCAAAAGGTTCCAGGTATTTTTATGATAAACATGATTTCTAAATTTCGTTACAAAATTTTCTCCTTAACCGTAAACGTCAAAATATAAATAATCTCCATAATAATCACCTACTGTTGTAGTTTTATATACTTCTGTCTTAATACAATAGAGCCCTGGTGATTTAGGGTAATTAATTCCTACATTTTATCTAACTAGATGATTATTTCTCTATTCTATTACTAGTAAAAAATCAATATTAGCATCTAACTAAACTTCTGATCTAATTAAGAATTCAATAAGAGTAGCTTAAGTGTCGTCTGTAGTTAAATAACAAGTATAAATTTCATTTGTTTTTAGATTTTTGAAATAGCATATCAAATTTTAGAGGATAGTAGTGTCTACAGAAAATCCATCTTCTGTAGTAACATAAGTATTTTTTTTAGGTAATTTTATCAGAATCTTTTCAGTAATATTCGTTTCAAATTGCATTCTTAATTTCAAAGGGGCATTGGTCACAGTACCAGAAGCAGGTGCTCTTACTGGCTTGGTTTTTGTGAATGTGTAGTGAGTATTAATTGATAGACTTTAGTCATTATATATAAAATTTGTCCCAGTCCAAGTAAAACCAGTATTAGGTGTTGCGATATTTTCGAGGCCTACCATAATTCCATCATAAAATATATCATTGTAAGAAATATCATAATAACTTCTAATTCTTATCGCTCCAGTATTGCCTCCATCAACTATGCTTGTGGGTAATACTACTTTTCCAAATATTTTTATCAACTTTTAGGCCGATGCACTACCGGTAATAGTTTTAAAACCTGTTATTACCCAACTAACATAATTGTTACCACCTTCTACAAAATTTTATACCTAACAACCAATATCTCCTCCTATTACATCAGCTGTATTTACACTACTTTATAACTCAGAAGGAACTGCAAGGCGTATAGCACTTTAACAATGAGGATAAAGATTTTGGAAATGGGTGTTTTCGAAAGAAGGAAAAATGATCTATATGGCGCCTGTGCTCAAAATTTCATGGTTCGCTTAAAAAGAAACTAAAAATTCTGCATCTCCTCTGCCCTCTTTATAGTAATCATATCCCTATCTTTATTCGATTAAAATATTACTAAACTTTCCCAAAATTTTGGACCACTCAATATCATTCACTGTTTATTTTACTGTACCATGATATTCTTCACCAATCCAAACATAACTTGTAAAGTCGGCTTCCCCAGGTATTTTATTGTAAGGTTTATGAGGAACACCCGATACCTCTATCATAGTATTTAAAACTTGGGTGGTCATGTCTGCTTTTAATTTCCAAACTACCCATCTAATATCTTTGTATATTTAACAGTATTCAAAAATAGTGATGTCACAATATGTTGCGTGTTTGCTCATTTCCCCATATTCAATAAACATATATTCTGGAACTTCAGTGATGTAAACACTTCCAGCCTTTAATTCGTCCCCAGGGGTATCACCGTACCAAATTTCATGTTATATTACATCATCATCCACCGTATAAGTAGTGCCTCCAATATGTCCCAGATTAGTAACAGCTCTGAACCCATCAGTACCTGGCGCTGCCTTTCTATCTTTATTTAATAGTGTTCTTTGGGTAATACAGTTTAAAAATAGGTTGAACTTGTCATGAACTAACACAGTAGTTAACCCTGTAGTTTTTGAAAGCTAAGTTATTTTCACAGAAATGTTGGCGTCTAGTATAGTTTTAACAGGATTCCTAATTTTCCCCAATTTTATTGTATATTTTTCGGTATTTAGTAAAGGACCAAAATTGATGACTTCAACTACTGCTGGAGCGGTAGCTTTAGGAGGCAAGTGCAAAAAACATCTTACTTTTGGGTCTGTAGCCAAAGGCATTCTCATATTCGGGCTTACCCAACATCCTACTGGTTATACATAGTTGGGAACATTTGGAGGATTGTATCCTAAATTGCCAGCGAACGCAGCATTTCCAAGTTAGTCTACAGTCGGAAATTCTATTTAAATTCGGGATCCTTCGTTGTCCATGTATTTAGGTACATTATCCCATAATTCAAAATCAAAAGTAAAAATATTATAAGCGTTTTCGGATCTTATTTCTCTATTCACAACCAAATTTTTGAAACCTTCAGGCTAAATATATACTAGATTGGATATTTATTCAAGCAAATCTTTATTAAAATTCCTAGTATAAACGTGATAAAAATACTAACCATGAACATGAGGGTACCAGATACCATTAGGCTCAGTATACTCAGTAGTAATTCTCAAAGAATAGTTTTTATTTTAGTCCAATAAATGTTAATCATAAAAGATATCGACTCTAACAATAAAATACTCTGTAGCCATTTCTAGAACATAACAATACTTTCTGATATATGACCAAGTTAAAGAGGGAGGAGTGTTTATCCCCAGAGTACAATGCATAGGGGTATATAATTAATTTGTGACATAAAATTTAGATTTAAAATCTGCTGAATTATAATCAAATAATACATCAATATACTAAACATAGTTTGCCGCCTGTGTAGGTGTACGGGAAATTTTAAAGTCAAATTCAAAAGGACCTTTATATCCGATTTTCGCATCTTTGTAACTAATTTCCATGGGGTTTTTAACTTTGAAACTGGTCATTGGAGTTGCATTAATAAAATCATTTTCAAATCCGTTTACAGTATCTTTGTTACAAGGTACAAAATTTTAAAATCTTTCCACTAATTTATCATCATTTTTATCATAGTAAAAATATGCTATAAGTTATCTAACATTATTAACCGGGTCAGCAAGTAATTTATGTTTCAACATTATATTTATTTCTATTAATTCCCCTGCAGGAATTCCAGCTAAATTTGTTATTTCTAATGCATTGTAAGTTTTGACTCCATCATTTTTCGCAATTTTGGCCAGTTAGAATCCTTCCCATGTCAAAGGTTAAAGATTAGGAGAATATTACACCCTCAGGGTCTCTTAAAGATTGTTGAAAATATCCAAACCATCAAATACAAGCTATATTTTCCAGTCATCTGGATAAGGGTGAGCCAAAGTAAATTTTACCTGGTATTTTTACAATTAACCTTACAAATATAATAAATTTGTGTTGGCAACGTCCAATTTTTATTCTTCGTCATTTTTAAAAAAACAGGTTATAGTAGCAGGGACGATAAATTCCGGCTATATCGTTACTTGGTGAGTTTATTTGCTTACTATTAAGTAATATTTCACAACTGTTACTTTTATATCGTCTTTTATTGGGGCAGGTGGGTATGTACTAGGATTAACTTTAGCATAAGGAGGTGTCCGGATCATCATTTCTGGGGCGACAGTAGGATTAGTCAAAGGTAATTAGATATTAGCATTTGGACTACCAGAGTGTATGTACCAAGAATGGAAAGTAGGAGTATCTTTGTAAGAGATTAATTTTTCTACACCAAATACTGATTCAAGATTTTAATATTGAGAGAAACCTGTATTAGTAGGAAATTCGTAAAATACATAATCATAATCCATATTCAAGGCCTAATTAACAAATATCTCTTTATTAGGAAGATACTATTCTGCTCCACTTGGTACAGGATTTTAATTTAAAAGATCGCTTGAGTCCAAAAATTTTACTGCAGGTTATGTACTAATAGTAGTAAACGGTGGAGCAACTCTGAACAGTTTTACTAGTCTTTGATAAAGAGTCACTGTAGTAGATATCATTCCTGGCGTATCTTCAAGTACTTAAAATAAAATATGGGCTTCGGTATCGACACTACTATCTCGGATCTTAATTTTTGGAATATTGATAATTACTTAATTCCCTTTAACAAAATTCTCTGTTGGGATACCATATACGTCCATATATCCGTAAAACTATTCCAACATACCGTCTATCACAACATTCCCTGTTTTAACTTGTAAATCACAATACGTTTAAGCATTCTTTGTGGCGGTTGGAGTTTCCAACATACTCCCAAGTAATAGACAATTATATCTTTTATAAAGAGTATCTGCTGTATATCCTAAATTGGAATCCCAAGAAGACTAAGCTCCTTTTTTCATAAAATAAACTCTTATAAAATAGTTTCTTAGATATTTAAGATTATCTTCCTCAAAATTAGGGATGTGATTCTACGTGTATTTTAGTTTTATCATTGTATTTTCTCCTGAATTTTGTATATAAGTTTCAGATAAGAGATCTCCTGGATTTATTATAAAGTATTCTGGGATAAATTCTGTAAAGTATACTTCGTTCGGGATACATCTATCGTTATCTGGGATATTTGGAACTGAACTAGTTGAATAATCGTAGTTGGGCTCGAACCTATCATCTACAATTTAAGACAAATCGCAATTAATAGGGACCACACTATCCCAGTCATTGTCATTCCAGATGTGAACATGTATCAAATACCTTTTAACCAAATCTTCTAATTTATAACCTGAAGGCGATCCGTCGTTAGCTTTATAGGTTAAAGTAATCGGAATTTCAGATTCTTTGAATCCTTTGTCTTTCGGAGTAGAAAAAACTATGGTAGAGTAACTAAAATTTACCGTATCAGTGGTGAATACACACTCAACAGCTTCATTGTCTTAGAAAAAGTAACATTTTTCGAAACCTAAATTAGGATCTTCTGGAACAGGTCTAATAGCTGGATAAATATCAACTCTAAATGTACCATGTAAACCTAAATTTTAATCTGTTCTTGGAATTAATTCGTGCAAAAAAAAGGTCATTTCTAAAGTTCCGAATTCTCCAGCTTTTAAAGTGACTTCTCTGTTTACAGGATGGGCTCTCCATTCATCATTTCGACCATAGGTCCTGTTTACCATGAGATTTACCATAGATTGATCGATGATAGCCTATTTTTCAGTATCAAATGTATATACTTGAATTTAAGAGTAAGATTCTGATCTAATTCCTCCAAAATTAGGGTGAGGGGCAAAAGGGTTTTAAAAAATGTCTTTTGGGGATTCCAAATTCATTTTTATTTCAATTTCTCTAAGATTTATACTATGATCAAATTTCGAAATTTTATACTCATCTTGATTATCGTTTAAAATACATATAGTATTGTTTCCTACTAGACCATCCCGTATAGTACAATTTTTGTTGTTCAATACCCATTAGTAATCGGTATTTACAATATTATGAGGATTAAAGTCAAAAATTATTTCATGTTTCGATTAAAGTGGTTTTTTTACTTTTAGATTAAACATGTATTCAACGAACGCGTATCTGAAATTATTATTTGGAATAGCCTCTACATCTATGCTTCCGGGCAATATTTCTACTGGTAGACAGTTAAATTATTCCTAAATTACGTTCAGATCTTCAGGTTTTATTATTTCTATTCTAAACTCTCCAGTATCTCCACTAAAATATTAATTTTGTACTCCACTTATGATGATTTCATATTCATTCAATGCAATCATTTCTTAGTCAATATTATAACACTCTATAATTCTTGAAATATGTTGAACTTTAACTTTTGGAGCCACTCCAGTGTATCCTATAATGCTGCAACCAGGAGCATTTGACTAAAATCCTTCTGGAAAAGTAAATCTTACTCTATGCCCCTTATCATAATTTGCTTGGGGAGTAAATTTGAATTTCCAATCTATTTCTTAATTTACGATTGAATTCAATGTTAGTGGTATAGCACAGATTTTAGGAACAGCACTTCCAATTTACTATGAAAAAGAAGCGAAACCAAAAACACTGTTTTCATCAACGATTACATCATTATAGAAAGTTTTAATAGAAAATTAATTGGATTGGTAAACCCCACTAGGATTCAGAATTTCTCCGATAACTATTCTGTAGATTTTTTGGTCAATTTTATCTACAAAAAGCTTAATTGTACTTTCAAAGTCATCTAGAATACAGGGTACAGCAATAAAAGAACCTAATTTAGGGGCCCATATACATTCCAATGTTTTAGGGAAACTTGATATTCCAAATTAAAAGGGAAACTAAATTGTGATAGAAGCATTTTTTTCAATCAAGTTTTCAAGCTAAAACTCAAAAATATAGTAAGTATTTTCTCCCTGATTGGAAGTGTAGGATTATAAACTACTTTTACCAAGTTTTTGAATTTACCCCTAGAAGGTTTCTTAAAATAATGTGAAAATTAAAAAGACGAAATGCAAAAACCAAATCATCTTCGAATTCTATGTAAGTATGAATTATGTTTTTCTATTCTTGTTTTTTTTAGT
>Ga0255301_1000006_pt1 | contig 23833 bp, 1 predicted proteins | sample MistaT_22_FD_183714 | JGI IMG/M metagenome (GOLD analysis project Ga0255301, IMG submission 183714) | Metatranscriptome of freshwater microbial communities from Mississippi River, Louisiana, United States - Miss_Cont_RepC_8d (Metagenome... | ecosystem: Environmental > Aquatic > Freshwater > River...
CTTTGATGATTCCTACAACTGGTGGAGCCAGTGTTGTTGTCGTGTGCAAGTCACTGGCATCAGCAGATTATAGCCCGGCGTTTCGTATTTTGTTTTCGTCCGCTCAAAGCAGCGTCTGGGAATCAGATTCGGCCATCCATCTGAAATCCGGTTCAGGTGTTGGGCATAATTTGCCATCAATTGTATCATTAACACGTTTGCAATCATCGTCTTCTTCGATATATACTTTTGACCAACACACATTGCTTCGTCAAGGTTTTAACGCGCCCGCCAGCGGCTCGACCCTTGCACTGATTTCAGGAACTGGATTTGGGACTCATTCGATGACCGTGTTTTCCATTCGATTAGGATCAAGCGCTGCTGCGTCAACTGTTTGGAAGGCTGACAGTTCTTTGATGTGTCGAATAGTTTCTGGAATGCAAGCAGATATTATGATGCAAGTTTCTTTCGTTAGGTTCTCCAAAAACATCAGCTCATCAGTTTCATTCAATCGCCCGTTAGTTTCTGGCGCTTTGTTCGTCTTGAATTCGACTTCTTTAAATGTGAACCTGCCTTCATCAGGAAGTGTGTCTATTACTATTGTGGGATCATCTTTTGCATCATCGGAAGTATCTGCATCGGCAAGGCTAAGTGGTTCGGTTGGGCAGGCGACAAGTTGGATTTCTGACACCTCAGTCCTAATGAAGATATCGGCAGGAGCATTATTAAATGCTCAAGTTCTTCGAGTATCAATTGGTACTCAATCCGCGACAGCAGCCTCAGTTGTGTGCTTTGATATTCCTCATGTGATGTCGACAAGTACTAGCGAAATTCCCCGCTCGGGAAGTTTTTCTGTGTCGTTATCAGGTTCCTCTTTTGGTGTTGTATCTGTATCACAAAAAGTCAAAGTCTCCACTGGTTGTGAATCAACTTCTTGGAAATCAAGTTCGGGCATACTTTGCAAAGCATCCGCCGGTTCATCGTCTACCTCCGTGCCCTTCCACATCTCATCTTGTTTGCTCGTTTCGAGAATCTCAAATGGATCTATATACATTTCATATGAAGATTTTCATGCTATGAACAATTTGACAACCTCCCGTTCGAATAATCCTAGATCTGGAAGTGCAACAATCACGATATCGGGTTTGGGGTTCAGTGAATTTTTGCAGACTGCTAAAATTCGAGTGGGAGCTAGTTCCAGTGAAGCATCTTTGTGGACAAGCTCTTCGTCAGCTACTTGCAAAGGACCTGTCGTGGGTGTAAGCAGTTTTTCTGCAGTTGTTGTCTCAATTTCCTCAAGATCTTCACCTTTGAGTGGTTATTTTACTTGGGATATGGTTGTTGCTTCTCACATTTGTCAAGGACAAAATGTTCCTACCACCGGAAATTCCTTCATTTTGATTTCTGGCGCGTCCTTTGGTTCTTCCGATTCTACTGTGAAAGCCCGACTTTCTTCGATCAATCCGGTTTGTGAGCAAGCTGCATGGGTTCCCCTTAATTGTTCGGTGGGAATCCGTTTCGGAAGCTGCCAAGTGTCCATATGGATATCCTCTTCATCTTTGAAATGCAAATCAGTCAGCTCGTATGGTTCTGCGGGTTTGTCGGTGACAATGGATCGTATGCATTCGGAGATGTCGTCGTCGTTGACTTTTGATGCACAAGCAATATCTGCTGTGGTATCAAAACCTTTAGCTTTCACGGGCTGTAATTCATTAACAGTGTTTGGTCAAAATTTTGGAACCGTTCTTTCATCATTTGGTTTGCGAGTGGGAAGTACCGCGTGTATTTCCCTGCACTGGCAGTCATCTTCTGTCGTTGCTTGCAAATCTTCGCCAATTTATCACCGTTTATTTGATGTTGTAGCCTCTTTGACTTCGGTATCGTCCCAAGCTTATCGAGTTTCCAACACAACGTTCGCCTCACCAGCCGTTCGCCTTACCACGCCAGGTCTGGCTCCTGGTAGTGGGTCCATCTTTTTGTCGGTTACAGGTGCTGGCTTTGGAACGAGAGACTTTTCTTCAGTTTTGAGTGCTCAGATATCGGGCACTAATGCTCTATCAACTGCTTGGAAGTCCGATTCTCAAGTTGTCATGAAGTCTTGCGCATCTATTGCCAGATTTCCTATTGTTGGTGTTTCGATGTTGCAAAATTCAGCGTTGATGTCACGTTCGCTTTCGTATATTGGCCCGACTTTATCGTCAGCTTCACTTCACAACATTCCGGCTTCTGGGTCAGTTGTTATTACAATGACTGGCGTCGCATTTGGAATCCAAATCAGTTCGTTTGTAATCAGAATTGAAGGGACATCTCAAGCAGCGCACTTCTGGATGAGTGATTCATGTGTCGCCACAAAGTCGCTATTACTCGAAGCATCTGCTGTTACGTTGGCAATCACGCAGTCTGGAAGAGTTGGTAACTTTTCGTCGTCCATCAAAACGAATCGTGTTGTGGTATCTTCGATATCTGCATTGTCCCCTCCAACAACTGGAAGTGTCCACTTTCAAGTCTTCGGATCAGGAATGGGAGGCACAGCAGTTTCAATCCATATTGGCATCGGAAGGTCCATCACTGAATCATCCAATTGGATTTCGGATAGTGCAGTCAAAGGCAAATCGTCTGCAGGATCAAGCAAATCTCTTTCTGCTGGCGTGTCTTTCATATTTGGAAACAGTGCAATACTGGACAAGTCCGTGTCGTTTTCTAAACCGCTAGTGTTCTCCAGCAAAGATCAGGCCCCATCATCGGGTGCTGTATACGCTACCGTCACTGGAAGAATGTTTTCCAACAATTATGCTACAAGCTGTGCCGCATTTGGCGGTACTGCTGTTGAGCAATCAAACTGGGTATCCTTTTCTTCACTGATTGGAAAGGTATCCTCTGGTAAGGTCGCTTCTCTGGGTGTCACGCTTTCTGTTGGGTCTATGAACAGTGTTTCCTCGTCGGTGCATTCGTACGCAGCTCCATCTGTCGTTAGTCTGGTCTCAAGTTTGCACAATCGCAGCAACGTTCCCATCAGTGGTGCTGTTGTGATTTCGGTGTTGGGTGCAGGTTTCTCCCGTTCAGATTCGTCTGCCTTTGCAACTTTTGGTGGCTCTGCTCAAGAATCCTCTAATTGGCTGTCATCGTCCGCAATATTCAGCAAAGGACCCTCAGGCCTGTCTCGATTAGGTTACACAGCAGTATCTATAGGTTTGCAGGTTGGCTCAAGAACTATGGCGTTTGAGCATGATGTTCCCAGCGCATCATCTATTACCTCGACTAATGGTCCTGTTTTGGGTGCCTTGTTTATTTCAATTTTCGGCAGAAATATGGGAACTTTGGACAGTTCGTTGTCATTCAAGCTAGCTGCATCAGCGTGCACCAGCCCGGCGTGGACTTCTGATTCTGCAGCTTTGTGTTTCGTTGGCAGAGGTACGGGCGCAAATCTAAATGTTAGTGTAAATGTCGCTGAACGCTCTGGAACATTGTCTCAAGCCTTCACTTACAACCACCCATTGATATTTTCGGTGTTTCCAGTGTCATCCCCGACCACTGCGCGAACGCGTATGTTTGTTGGTGGTGTGAACTTTGGAGGATTCAATGCCGCTCCAGTTTCAGTTCGAATAGGAGGCACTCAAGTTCCGTCAGTTTCGGTCATTTCCGATGCTCTCTTGTCGTTTATCAATACTCCGGGAATCGGTATTCAAAAGTCAATTAGATTAGAAATTGACTCACTTTCCACAGAAATTTCTAGTGCATTCACATATTTTGCGCCAGTCGTTTCATCGATTATGCAAACAAATGTCCCAGTGACTGGTTCTGTCTCCATAACTGCCTTTGGTGGGAATTTCGGAACGTTCAATTTGTCTTTGGTGACGATTTCTGTCTATGGAACAAATAGTCTTCAAGTGAAGTGGACATCTGACACTTGCGTGGTCAGTCTTGTGTCAAATCATGGATCGAGGACAAATCTGGTAACAGTCTCGGTTTCCAATCAAATCACCTCTATTTGCAGCATGTGCTTTATCAGCTCCAACCTGCCCATTCTGAGTGCGACTTCGACTCAAATAGTTCCTGCCACTGGCGCAGTTTTAATGAGAATCTTTGGTGCCGGTTTTAGCATAGCAGATAGAAGCTTGTTGTCCGCCATTAGTGGATCAAATATGGAATCGTCGAACTGGGTAAGTGGATCGTCAATTATGTCCAAATCCAGCAAAGGCGGTAGTTCTTCCAGATATGTGTCTGTTCTTTACATGGGAACGGAAGGATCTTTGACTGAGGCTCTTTCATTCAGCGCTCCGCGAGTTAGTGCAATTAGTCAAGGAAATGGACCCGCTGCAGGCAACACGAGAATAACAGTTTTTGGCTCTTCTTTTTCAACGTACGGCGGCCCCGGGTCAGGTTCATTTGGCTTGACACAAGCTGCCTTCAGAGTTTGGACTTCCGATTCTTCCGTCCTCTTGTTGACTGCTGAGGGTGTGGGGAAAAATTTGACTGTGGCCGTCACACTTCAAAATCAATTCGGAACATGCTCCCGAATGTTTAGCTACGACACTCCGTCAGTTTTTAGATCGCATTTAGATTATGCCCCAGCCACAGGAGCATCGTACGTGACCCTTTCTGGATTGAGCTTTGGAACTATGGATTACTCAAATTCCGCTTCACTGTTTTTTCAAGTTCCTTATATCTCTCCTATGAGTGTGCGATACTTGAGATGGACGTCGGATTCATCTTCAGGACTCTCGGTATCTACAGGGTTGGGCAAGTGCAATTCATTTCACTTAACTGCTGCCTCTCAAATAGGGTCTTTGTCGAGTGTGTTCACTTATCAGACGCCATTTATAAGTTCAGTGACGATGACAAATTTTCCCATGACTTCATCTTCAAGTGTCACTATTTCAGGCTCAAACTTTGGTTCCTTCGCTACCACCATAAAAGCTCGCCTCACGCGGTCATCTTTTCAGGCATTTGGTTGGATTTCTGATTCAAGCGTCCTCTGCAAGAGTGCTCGAGGGCATTTGCTCCGATCGTTCGCTGCCGTTACTGCTGGCATTCTGACCTCAACTACTTCTGATGTTTTCACATTCGATGCGCCCTTGGTATCCTCGAGCATTCGCACAAACTTGCCTGCCTCGGGATCATGTTCTGTTACCTTGATTGGAAACTCTTACAGCCTGTTTGATGCTTCCGCCTCTGCTCGAATTGCAGGTACCTCTCGCGAGGCTTCATTATGGATTTCTGTTTCAAATGTACGATTGAAAGTTGGAAATGGAGAATTTTCGTCGCTTTCCTCGGTTGTTTCTTTGCAACAAATTTCTTCGCGCACCCAGCTTTTTAGCTATGATGCATCTGTCGTTTCCTCCATCAGTCTTCCTTTCCTGCCGTCATCAGGTTCTGTTAGCTTGACTGTGCTTGGAACGAATTATGGTTTATCAAGCTATTCGGTTTCTGGAAGATTACATGCCAATTACAACGGCTCAGATATTAAATTTGGTGCAGCACCTTACAGAAGCACATTTTTGGCCACGGCATGGATTTCTCAATCTTGTGTTACAAGTTTGGTCCCCATAGGAGCAGGTAGAAATTTGGGAATTGTATTGTCTGCTGGTATTATGATTGGTTCTCTTACGAACGCAGTGTCCTTCATGAATCCCGTTGTCCTTGCGGTTTTGAATACTAGCTCGTCCGTCCCATCGACTGCCGTATCTTCTGTGACTGTTTTCGGTCATCGCTTTGGCGTATCAGGTCTATCCGTTGTTGTTCGTGTTGTCCCAAGCGCATGCGAAACTTCGAAGTGGACATCAGATTCCTCTGTTGCCTGTAAATCCCCATCTGGTTCAGGTGTTATCAAATCTGCTGTTTCGTCTTTATGGTTGCAGCGTGGAGAGCGTTCTCAAGCGATTTCATACATAGGTGCATCGGTTTCTTCTGTAGTGTCTATTTCATTAGCATCGACCGGTGGACTTTCTTTAACAGTATCAGGTTTCAACGTAGGTCAGGCGTCGTACACAGCTGCAATCCGAATACATGCTTCTGCGTCCCAGGCAACACGATGGGTTTCAGATTCCGTATCAATTGCCAAAGTTTCTGAAGGGGGAGAAATTGCGCTTTCTGTTTCTGTCACTATGAGTCAGTGGAACCTTGGACAAGTTCTGCCATTGAGCACAAGCTACTCTGCACCAGTAGCATCATCCAATATGCTGACTAATATGCCCTTGTCTGGAGCCACCAGCATCACTATTTATGGCAGTGGAATAGGTAACAGCGGTCGCAGTGTGAAAGCTCGCGTGGGTGCAAGTGCATGCGATAGAAATGTTTGGAGTTCCTCCTCTTCGATTTTTTGCAAGATTGCATCAGGAGTTGTGCCGTCAGCGGCAGTTCAGCTGTCTGCTGGATTCATGATCATGCGTCAAGCTCTTTTACAATTTTCTAATGCCGTGACGTACGATACCGTTTCGGTTGCCTTTATAAATGGAACGAACTCACCGTCTTCAGGCTCTGTGACAATCACCCTTTCGGGTTTTTCAGTTGGTTTATCGAGTTACTCTCCTAGAGCGACGATAGGAACTGGCTGCGTAAGCTCAAGATGGGTTTCATCCTCCTCAGCACTTTGCAAGACTCTTTCAGGTATTGGAGGCTCCAAAAGTACGATTCTGAGTGTGGCTGCGCGTGCATCAGTACTTTCGCGACAGTTTTCTTTCAATGGTCCCTCTGTGTCATCAGGAACCCCGACGAATGTACCAAAATCTGGATCTGTTTATGTCACTGTTTTTGGTAATTCATTTGGGAATATAGCACCCAGTGTTGCTTCTTCCATTGATGCAAGCTCGTGTTCAGCTTTCGCGTGGCATTCTGACTCTTCTGTGTCCTCAAAGATGATCTCTTTGGGATCTGCTGTTCATTTCTCTTCATCAGTGATCGTTTCTGTTGCAGTTCAACGTGGTTCAATCATTTCATTAGTCTCGTACGATAGTACGCGTCTTTCATCGCTAGCTCGTTATAACGGTCCGCGGTTGGGCAATGTTGTTATATCTATGTTTGGTGCTTCTATGGGTGTTTCAGACTTGTGCCCTTCCGCACGATTGGGTGCTTCTGCATGTATCGCCAGCGTGTGGATGGCGTCTTCTTCGATGACTTGCAAATTGGCTGCGGGATTTTCTAAAGAATTGGCAGTTGTCAGCTCCGTCCATCTCAGAACTTCTATGCTATCGCAAATATTTTCATATGATGTTGCTATTCTGTCTTCGGTCAAAGCTATACGTGGAAACGCTCCTGCAACCGGATCAGTCAGTGTGTCTGTGTTCGGTCTTGAATTTGGAACTGTAGATTTAAGTGAAATCTTGCAATTTGGATCTACACGCTGCATGGCTACAACATTCGTTTCTGATACCTCATTGAAATGCAAAGTCGCATCGGGTTCCCCGGAGAGCATTGTTTCCCTGAACACTGCACTATCTGCTGGTCCAGGAGTCGCTGAGGCTTTGCGTTACGATGCACCCCGTGCCCTGTCTTCACATCCATCTAACATTCCGTCAACGGGGGCAGTCTTTCTTACAGTTTCTGGAAGAAATTTCTCGCCCTACGCTGTATCTTCTGTTTTTATGGTACATGGTACCAAATGTGAAACCACCAGTTGGATATCTGACAGTTCTTCTTTATGCAAAGCGCCCAGTGGCGTTCTGAGTTCATTTTTAACAGTGAATAACTCTGGCATTACTCTAACCAATTCGGCTTTTGTCGCATTTGATAGACCTATCCCGACCATCACTGCATCTCGCATTACTCCTGCCACTGGTTCAAGCGTTGTCTCTCTGCTGGGTTTCAGTTTTGGAGTATATCGTTCTTCTCCATTCTTCAGAGTTGGATCGACGTCTTCCGAATCGTCCTTTTGGATCTCTTCGTCCTCACTCGCGGGCAAAATGTCTTGTGGGGTCAGTGAAACTTTAGTTTTACACATATCTGTGAACTCGCAGACTTCAAGTGCCTCTGGATTATTATCTTACGACACTTCTCTGAACACAAAGATTGCACCTGGAAATGCACCTACTTCTGGATCCGTTTTCATGAGCATAACTGGCCTCAACTTTGGTAAGGCTTCGTTCAGTCATTCATCATGGACTGGCGCTACTGTAGCAGCTGTTTCAAGGTGGATATCTGATAGCTCTTTGGTCGTCAAAACGCCAGCCTTTTCGGACAAGACCGTGTTAGTAGCTGTGGCCCGATTAGATAATACTCCCACCAACCGTGTTCTGATTGCTGACAATCCGCAAATCGATGCAGTCATCCCTTCAACTTACAATATTCGTGGTGGAAAACTCGTGACAATAATTGGAAAAAACTTTGGAATATTCAACCAAAATAACCAATCATTTGACGCAACGTCATTGTATGCCAAATTTGGGGGAAATTCAGCATACAATTCCTCTTGGCTTTCCGACTCGTCGGTTGTTTCCGTGGTCCCACCTGGAACCGTCTTCAATGGCTCCACGATCAGTGTGGAGATCACTACATTTCAAAGGCATGGTATCAGTCATGGTCTCACAGCATACACAGGCATCAATGTGTCCTCTGTGACGCCAGGCCTCTTCACACCCCAGAGCTCTGGAAATGCAAGTTTTTCTGTGAACTTGTTTTTCCGCCCTAGTGCGAATGTAATGGTTGTGATATCAAGTTTAGTACCTTCAAGAGCCCAAGTCTTAACACCAACTCTTGTGTTCACCCCGTCATCGTACAACACTCCCCAAACAGCGATTGTTCAAGGAGTGCCTAATGTAATTCAAGAAGGTGATACGTTTTACAATATTACTCTTTCTTTGTCCTCTGAAGATTTGGATTATGATGGGCTCTACGGCCGTGTTTTTGAATTTGCTCTTACTGGCGACATCGACGTTGCCGGCGTAGTCTTCGCTCCAAGTTTTGTCTCTGTTCAAGAACCCAGCTCTTCATTTTCGTTCAATGTCACTCTAAGGTCTCAACCTCTCCAAAATATTTCATTCTTCCTGATTGTGGGGAACATGAACGCTGCATTTTTGACGCCGCCCTTCCTAGAATTTACTCCTCGTGAATGGAACGTTCCCAAAGTTGTGACCATTCGAGCGATTGACGATATGATTATGCAAGGAACACGATTTTTTAACGTGTCTGCAATCAATTTTTCATCAACAGATCCATTCTACAACAATCTTCAGAACAGATTTCAGCAGAACTCCTTGATTATTGCTGTTCTCGACAACGATGTAGCCGGAGCCCGTTACACTGAAAATGTTGAACCGGTCAGGAAAGATGACCAAATTGTTCATAGTCCGAGGCAACCTTCGTTTTTGTTTGTCAATTTAACTTCAGAGCCCATCGCAATTGTCAATGCGACAGCTGCAGTTCTAGATTCAGAAGCCGCTTTGATAATTGGAAGTCAATACTTCATTTTCACTCCTCGGAACTGGACAGCGACCGCGATGTTTCAGATTTATGGCAAATATAACGAGATCAAAGATGGTGACAAAAACTTCAGCATCTCTGTCACATTCATGTCTGCAGATCCCAATTACAACAATCGTGTTGTCATTTCGAATTGTACACTGATAGACACAAATATTGCTACTTTCAACCACGATGTTTACCATCTTGAAATTTCGGAGCCCAACCGGACCTCAAGTTTCATAATATGGCCACAATCTGCGCCGACTAGAGATTTAAATTTATCTTTTGTTCTCGTGGGTATTGATGCTACAAAGCTTCGAGTCACGCCTTCTGCTTTGTTGTTCACACCTCTGAATTGGAGAGTTCGTCGCACTATTCTCGTGTCACCAATTGACAATTTCGTTGTTGACGGAACTATGAACGCAACTATTTATGAGGTTCTTACCACCTCTGATCCAAATTATGCGGCTGCAGATGTCATAATGAAGAATATCAGCGTACTAATTTTTGATGATGACTCATCTGATATTTTGGTAACGCAAGCGAATGGCTCCACATTTGAGCGAGGTGGAAACAGCAGTTTCATGATCAGGCTTAATTCGCAGCCCATATCGGATGTGTTGGTCACTGCAACGTCAATGAGACCGCTGGAAGGTATTGTGAGCCCACAAACTTCTCAAATTACTTTCAATTCTACCAATTGGCATGTGTGGACATTCATAATAGTCGTTGGAGTCGATGACGTTTTTATTGATGGAGCGCAGGCTTACAACATCTCAATTGTATGTGCATCAGCTGATCCGCAATACAACAATAGGCATAACAAGTTTGTAGAGTTCGTCAATGCTGACGACGACAAACCTGGAGTGACATTTTCAAAATCTTCGGTAACCGTGCATGAACCTGATTCTGGTGCAAACTTCACCGTGAGATTGAATTCACAGCCATATCATGATGTTGTCCTCATCGTCAAATCACTAGACAGTAGCAGAGCCAAGGTGATGTTCAATGTCACCATCACACCATCAATGTGGAATCATCAACAGTCTGTGCACGTACATGCTGTTGACAACAAGATCATGGAAGGAACGCAAACGGTGATCATTCAAGTTGATGTCCTGAGCTTGGATCGTGACTACAACGTTTCTGCGTTCAGTAATTTGACGTGCTATGTTACCGACTTCAACATTGCTGCATTTAATGTATCGATATCTCCACAGAACATATCAGAAGCTGGTCAGACAGCGATTATTTCCATCATTTTGAACAGCCGCCCAAGATCACCTGTGAATTTCACTTTACTAACCACACTCCCAGACAAGAATACTTTTGGCAATAATGGCATTTTGGTGGTCATGCCATACGAATGGAATGTATATTCAAATATTTTTGTTGTTCCGATGGATAATTGGTTGGTTGATGGCACACTGCGAGCCAATATAACTATTATGGCAAAGTCTCTCGATTTGAATTACAATGTTCTCATGTCTCAAGTAGTCAATGTTGATATACTCGACAATGACACTGCCTTTCCTATAGTTTCTGAGGTTAGAGGAGTTGTCAATATATTGCGAGGAGCAGCAAACTTTACTGTCAAGCTCCATAGCCAGCCATACTTCAATGTTTCTTTTGATGTATTTACTACTCGTGATGACCAAGCATTACTTTCAATCAACAGCCCTGTTCCCGCAAAATCGGTCAGCATTACTTTCACTCAACTTAACTGGTATATTCCCATAGCGATACAAGTGCATGGTCAAAATGACAGAATTATCAACGGGAACAATAATTTTACAGTCATGTTTTCAAATCTGCGAAGTAGAGATACATCGTATGACGGTCAATCACTGATGCCTATCAATCTGACAAATTTTCAAGTTCTTGCCAATGCTGATCTCTATCAAACTGTCCCTGTTGGTTCTGTTACTCTTTGCACCACAGGTACTTCATGCACCTTTGAATTACAGGCCAGAGATTCTTTCAGGAACGCCATAACTGAAGGCGACACTGCGTATACGTTAGAAATTTTGAATACTGCTGATTCATCAACTCAAGTTGTCTCAAACGTGGTAGATGCGGGCTATGGCAGCTCTAATTTCACATACTTGACGACTCGTGCTGGAAATTTCACTATAAATATTCGATTTGACGGCACATCATTGTCTGGACATCCTATGATATTGGTTGTCGTCCCCAGCCGTGTATTCTTCAATAACACTTTTGCGGTTGGGCATGCTTTCACAGTTGCGACTGCTGGTGTATCGGCATCTTTCAAAGTTGTAACACGCGACATCTTTGGGAACCAAGTGACAAGTGGCGGTCTTCAGATGTTTTTGTATTTGCAAGGCTTTTTGGAAACAGTGTTTTCGAACGGCCAGCAAAATCTCTTAGATATTGGACGTGGCGAATACCGCGTGCGGTACACCTGTCGTTTGAAGGGTTTGTACTTTATTCGTGCCCTTGAAGGCTGCCAAAATTGTGCCTCTGATGCGTCATGCAAGTGCGGTCGTTTCATTCAGCCTTTGTTGAACTCGCAAGTTCGATGCCTGCCATCCATCATGAGTTCAGACTTCACCACCATTACAGGCGTTACTTCATTGGGAACCATGACCGCTGGCACGCCAAAAGAGTATTCCGTAGTTGCTCGAGATTCATTCGGAAACATAGTCGAAAATAATGATTTTGTCATCAGCGTCAGTGTGTCGTTGATTAAATCGTCCTCAACTGCACCTATGAATTCATCTAGCACTGTCACCATGAGTTTCAAGAATTTCGAAAGCGTCCAAGTCCGCATAACACTTAGCGGAAGTTATTCCATATCTGTAATTGCCAATTTAACTGGAACGCACTTGTCGGGTAGTCCGATTGCTTGCTCGGTTCTTCCGGGATTACTGTCAGTGCTAGATTCCAAATTTAGAACAGTACCTGTGGGTGGTCCTGTGAATCAACCTGTAGAATTCTATATCTCAACTTTTGATGTCTATGGCAACAAGCGTTTAGATTCTCCAGAAGTGCCTACAGTCACCATACTCCCACCAATGAGCTCTGCCAACTTTTCTGTAGCCCCCTTTGGTTCAGTTCTTCCTGGTGGACTTTATGTTTTTACGATGACATCTGTTATCGAAATGAACGTATCGGTGTTATTCAACCTGAATGATGCACCTGTTACTGTGGCACCCATTCATCTGCGGTTCACGCTAATTACTGGTCCTCCTAACGCACATCAAAGCAGCGTCTTTTTTACCCGTCACAGTGTTTACATGTGGTATCACCGCGAATCTTGTTTTGACACTTCGTGATTCACTTGGGATTCCGTTCAAAGCGTCTTCTGATAGCGATGCTGCGTCTGCTCTTCAGAACATTCGTGTTCTAATTCTAGCCGATGCAGTTGAAGTTCCTTTTACCATCGCCGCAGATGTTGTTCTCAAAGGCAATTATTTTATTCGGTTCACTCCAACGAAGTCCGTTGTTCTGCATGTTCTTTCTGTGAAATACTTGAACCAGCCCATTTTGGGGAGCCCTTACAGTTTTATTGCATCGCCGGGTGTTATTGATGTCAGCTCAAGTGCAGCATTCGGAGCATTATCGGTTGCTACTGCTGGAATCCTTTCGACTGTATCTGTGATCAGTCGAGATAAATACATGAATGCCCGTGAACCAGCCTCCGAATTCAAGGTCTTTTTTGCAACTCCTAGAGGAACTGTCGAATTAAAACGAACTTCCGCTTCGTTGTCTACAGGTTACCTCTTTTCTTACATCACTACATTATCAGCGTTCTATACATTATCTGTCTTTGATTCCGTTGAATCCGTTCACATCCCTGGTAGCCCATTCAGAATCAATGTTTTACCTGCAGTAGCTTCCCCTGATGCAAGCCAGTCTGGAGGCACAGGGATTGTGAATGGCATAGCTGGTTTCAACCGGACAATACTGATACAAGCCCTTGATTCTTTTGGAAATGAGGTGGATGGACGCTCATTGAGTTCAAGTGCATCTTTGCTCTACGTAAGGACGAAAGGTAGCACCACTATTTTGGAGAGCAAAAACCTCAGCAAGATTTCTCAAGGTTCAAATGCTGGTTTTACTTACGTTGCGACGTTAACAGGTTGGTATATTGCAGATGTTCGGATGCAAGGAGTACCTCTTAAAGGTAGTCCATACTCCTTTGAAGTGATTCCATCCGCAGCATCCCCGCTGACATCATATGTTTTCGCTGCACCTCTTAATACAACTATTCTTTATGCCGGTGAAGATGTTGTGTTTTTCATCCAAAGCAGAGACGAATATGGAAATGAAATTGTCAATGGTGGTGATGCTTTTAGGGTCATCACCGTGCCCCCTAGTGTCTTGAGTATTGAAGCCGCAGTAACAGATCTGTTTAATGGCAAGTATCGAGTTGTTGCCTCCCCTCCTCAACAGGGCATGTACACATTTGGCACTCAGCTATTGAATCAGCTCGTTGGTTCTCCGCTGTCGTTTGTGCTTCGTTTTGGGCGAACGAATGCCACATTGAGTGCCATAAGTGGATCTGGAGTGTGCGAAGTGCAAGCAGGTACCCAAGCAACATTCTCAATAATATCTAGGGACAAAGCAGGTCTAAATAAACCTAGCGGAGGTGATTTGTTTCAAGTTCTCTTGTATCCTGCCATTGGCTTTCGTGCTCAGAATATAACCGCCACAGTGGCAGACTCCAATGATGGATCTTATAGAGTTCATTATTCAACGACACAATCTGCTCGGTATATTCTAGTTGTAATGCTGGATGGTATTCACCTGGCTGCATCTCCATATCAAGTATATGTGTCTCCGTTTCTCATGAACACGACGCTTTCGCGCCTAGAAGCTGTCAAATCTACGCGAAATGGCACAGCCGGCTCGACATTTGGAGCCGAATTAATCGCGATCGACAAGTTTGGAAACGTTATAGGGCCTGAAGACATTGGCGCATCATTAGATGATGGTTTTGGAAGCCAAGTTACTTTTGGTGCCTCGAAGGTGAGTTATTCTACCAACTTGGAAGCATCTGGTCGGTTGACCTTTTCATTCTTTGGAACTCTTAGTGGGACCTATGCCGTCTCTGTTTTTGTGAATCAGTCATCTGGACTTCAATTTGTGTCAGATGCGCCAATGACGTTCATCGTTTTGCATGCTCAGGTTTCAACTGTTCAATCAGTCATCAGATCGCCTTTCTTGACTTTAACAACAGCGGGTGTGCTTTCGTCGATCCAATTGTTCACCAAAGACGATTACTCGAACTCTGCAGTCAATGTCGTCCCTGCCCTTTTGACTGCTCGATTATTTGCTTTTCCTCGAGTTGTGCCCGAAGCATTGCTATCGGCCAATGTGTCTGCTGTTGGATCTTCCCCTGGACTTTTGAACATCACTTACGTTTACAATACCGCTGGAAGTTTTCAATTCGAAATCCGATACAATAATATTCACTTGCATTCAAGTCCGTTCGTGGTTAGTGTACTGCCTGGTACTGTTGATCCCGCGTCTTCGTTTATATCACTAGGCACACCACAGGGCGGTGTAGTTCCAATCGATACGACATTCACAATTGACTATGCAGACCGCTTTGGTAACCCTGCTTCTGATATTGGTGCATCTAGTCCTGAGGTTATCGTCTCCTCTGGTTTACAAGTTTCCATCAACCCCATAACGCGCATCAAATATTCTGTTCGCTTCAGCGTGTCAAGTGACGCTTCGCTTTTCATCCACGTTCGCGTTAACCAACAGCATATCAAAGGATCCCCGTTCACTGCAAACTACGTTTCCAGTCAAACTGTGCCTGTTCTGAGCTACAGGTTGAGCGGTTTGCTAGCTCCTCTTCCAAGTGCTGTCGTTGCAGGCAATCCATTGACGCTTTGTGCTCAAGCTCGTTCTCAGGAAGGTTTCGATATGAAAGTTGATTACGTGGTGAACAGGATAGTCGCGCGATTGACATCGATTGTACATTCAGGATCAACATCTTTTACGTCATTTATTGATTTGAAGTCCTTGCCTGGTTCGACGTGTACCTGGAACGTTGCAGCTACCATCACGCGATCTGCGTCTTATACGTTAATTGCTTCAATTTTAGGTGTAAATCTCGGTTTGAATCTCCCGCATGCGATTGTTGTTGCTTCTGGTGCCATCAATTTTAGCACGAGCATGATTGTTGGAAGTGGGCTAGCTCCTGTAACTGCGGGTTCATCGGCGTTTGTTTCCGTTGTAGGTAGAGATGAATATGGAAATACAGTCGATTATGGGAGCGATGACACACTGGTGTTTGCATCATCCATTCCGCTTCGTATTCCACTGAAGTATCAGCAAGGTGGCATGTACGTGCTTTCTTTCATGACGACAACTACCGGTGTTTATCCTGCAGCATTGTCCATCAGGAGCTCTGCTCTTCATTTGCGAAATTCGCCATGGAATATTCGGGTGATAGCGTCATCATTTTGTGCATCTACTTCAACTGCAGTTGGAGAATCGGTTCCCATAACTGCCGGTGTGCTCTGCAAATTGCTTATTCAAGCTCGTGACGTTTACGCAAATGCTTTGACCGTTGGAAGCTCTGGATTTCAGATATCATCATGGATTGGTCCAGGTGATGTTTCATCTGGAATTCAAGACGTAATGGATGGTACTTATGTTGTGAATTCGTTAGCAACCAAGGCTGGCACCTACTCTTATTCTATATTTGCCATAAATTCTGTTACTGGATCTCAGGACCAAATTTTAGGATCACCGTTCGCTGTCACAGTGTTAGCCAATGATGCTGACATTATCATTTGGAGAATAATGGATGATCTAACCGCAACAGCTGGTTTGGTCAAAAAGTTTGCAATATTTGCTATGGATAAATTCAGGAATACGTTAGACCCTCCGGGTGCATCTTTCTCTCTTTCAATTGAAAGCGGAGTCTACAGTAAGCCCGGTTTGGTGTATTTAGACGATGCAGGATATTTCGGCCAGTTTGCTTCAACTTTGGCGGGCATGTACAAGGTATCAGTGTTCGCAAAAGGATCACACATTGAAGGGTCACCATTTGCGAATGTGCGTGTGCATCCAGCGCCAGCGTCTGGAACAACTTCTGTTGTTGAACGATACGACTCTGTTGGTACTGCTGGGATAGCCATGGTAGCAATTTTGAGAATTAAAGATAGTTTCGGCAACCAAAGGGAAGACATTGCAGATGCGCCATTTGTAAATATGAATGGAACTGGAACGTCGACGTTTGCATTTCAATCAACGTTCGCATTGTCATTCGTCTCCCGAATCGCGTTTGTTGGCCCTCTTTCAGTCAACACTGCTGGTAGTGTTGTATTTGATAGCAGATTAGTTGTCACGGTACATCCTGGTATTGCTCTGCTGAGCAACACTCTTGTGTCAGGATTTACTTCACTTGCAGCAGGCAGCGCCATAACTGCTTTGATTATCGTAAGAGATCGGTTCAATAATTCACGCTATCTTGGTTCTGATGTTGTCAACGTTGTTTTGCTGCTTGGATCAACTTCTTTTGAATTGGTAATCAAACACTCGTCTGTGGAAACTCGCTACGAAACTCAGTTCAGTCCTAAAAAGGCTGGAACGTACCATCCTCAAGTAAGAGTCAACGGCCAAAGTGTTGTGATTCCTATTTCGCAGCGTTCATTAGATGTTACTGTTGGCCCATTTGATCCATCTGGCTGTAGTGTGTTTGCCTTTTCGCCATCACTTGAAGCCGGTTCTGTGCAAATTTTCACCGTGGCATATGCAGATGCATTTGGTAACCCTCAAATCAAGTCTTCCAGTATCATTCTTTCTATTGAAATCAGAAGAGTCTTCGAAAACGGGGAAATTGCAAGTGATACCGTGCTTGCCAGTCCCTCTGATGTTCTTTCTAGCGTTGCAGAGCGTGAAAATTTTGCGACATCTTTGACAGCAAGCGGCCGATACGTTATCGAAATCAATCGCCGAGATCTAGCTGTTGCACAAGCGAGAGGCGTTGCTGTCGGTACAATTTTCGTCACTGCCAGCGTTCCTTCTTTCCGAGGTTCCTTGGTGTCAGGAGCTGGGTTACAAGCTGTCAAATTTGGTAACCGAGGAGAATTCAAAGTCTCTTTTCGCGATGCATTTAGCAACACTGCAGTGATCTCATCGGCAGAATCGAGCCCACTGTTTGTCGGCTTCGAATCATCATCTCCGTTGTCTGGAAGCTTTGCGGTCCAATACTTTGGTGCTTTTGCAGGGGTGTCATATGAATTACTGGGAACGGCTCCTTTGTCGCAATCCATGGCAATCATCAGTGTCAAAATTCTCAACGTACACGTGGCCGGCAGCCCATTCAATGTCACTGTTATTCTCAGTGATTCTGTTGCCTCTCCCATCAACACCACTGTTGTTGATGCTCAGAATGGCATTCAACATAATGCTCCTTTCAATCTAGTCTCTTTTGCTGGAAAACCAGTAGATTTGATTTTAAGAGGAAGTAGCTTGTTGGGTGCAAGTGCTGAATTGTATAAGACTTCGGTCAGTCTGATACCCTCTCTTGTTAATCTCGTTTCTGTAACTGCGCCTTTGGATTCTTCGGGTGTGTCTTTACGCTACAGTGTAACCATCACTCAGTCCGGAATTTATTCGATCATCATACGGTATGATTCGGTCACGCTTACAGCATCGCCTGTAACTTTTTCAATAATTCCTGCCGCAATATTTGCTCCTCTTGGCTTTGTTGAAGGTGTTGCAACATCCAGAAATCCCACTGTTCCCGTCTTCACTGCAGGTTCCGTTTCCACTCTGCACATTTTCGCTCGCGATGCTTATGGAAATCCTCGCGCGCGAGATGGACAGGCCGGTTTTGGATCAAATGTGTCTCATGTCAGTGCATATCTCACTTCCCCTGTTGTCGCTGATCCTACTGTGATTGCATTGGCCCCGGCCATTATGGATGATCGAATCATCGGTACCTACGTTGCGACTGTAGCCGCTGAGTATTTTGTGTACATTTCTTTGAACAAATTACCGTTCGGACCAGGACTGACTCAACCTGGGGAATACAAAATTCTTGTCAGGCCTGCGAGTATTTTGTTTTCGGCATGCTCTCTATCAGGATCTGGACTTTCTCTTGCCACAGTTGGTTTGTCCAACTCATTTTACATCGTGACCAGGGATCGGTTCTACAACGTAATTACTGATGCATCCGATGCAACGACGTCTACTTTCGCAGCTGTAGTAGAGCACAACCTTGGTGCAGTTCCTCGGCAGTCTTACGGCTCAGGTTTTGACGTTGGCGTTCGATTACAACGGTTAGTCATGCGTCTCACCGTCGCTGGCACTTACTCGGTTCAAGTTTCACTTGGCGGGGCCACTGCATTGACAGTTCCGAATCGAGCATTGCTTCGTGCTTTTGCATCTGTTCCTAGTCCTTTACGCTCAACTGTTAAAATAGGGAACAGCGTTGCGGAAGCGCCGACTCCTGTCTGTGTCACTCTCTTCGATGTATTTTCGAACAACTTGGATCCATTCGCTTTCCGAGGTTCAATGTCTATGAATTCAGACTCGCCCACCGCTCTCTATTCGAACTTCCAGCCTAGCAGCCAACCCCAGTGTCGTGGAATGCTGGGCAACTTTGTTGCCTTAGAATCTCGAGTGGTTCGTGTTCAAGTACTTTTGGACAGCATTCTTATCGACGGCTCTCCATTTTCCGTTTTCGTACAGAAGAGCCTCCCCCCTAAAGTAGTGCAGTTTGCATTCGATGTTGGAGGATCAACCATTATTTGTCGATTTGCTTCTGACACGAATATGGCATATCAAGGAAAAAATACTAGTATACCTTGCTCTCGCATTTTTGATGACTATTCTATATCATTGCTCACTCGCGACTCGGTGTGCTCGTTCACTTCGGGATCTTCCCTGACGATTCATCTGCCCGTTTACAACCAGACTTCCAGAACTCCTTCTGTGAGTATCGGTGACACACTGTATTTCAACGACAACATTATTTATAACTCGGCTTACACTTCGCTTGCTGTACAAGGCGCTGTCATTGTAGCTCCTCCCGTTCAAGGCGGATTCCCTCAAATCGTCCTAGTTGTTCCTCGCAGCATTGGTGCATGTGCTGACATTCCTGTCGATGCGTCACAAACGACTGGTGGCTCTTCAAGACCTCTGTCGTTTGCTTGGAAAATTCAAGCAGCGCCTGGTGGTCAACCGATCTCTCTGCAGTTAAGTGCATATGTCTTAGCGCAATCGGGCCCTGACTTTACGATACCAAATCGTTTGCTTCCTTCCGATTCGACCATCGTTATTTTTCTGACCGTTACAAATATGTTTGAGCGTTTGGCAAACGCGAACGTTTCTGTGTTGATATCATCACTGCCTCTGCCATCCGTTGCAATTGAAGGCGTGACTTCCATGTCTGCTACACCGCAAGAGTTTGTACAAATCACAGCGCGGGCAAATTCAACGTGCTCCGGATCTGCAGCCGTTAAATTCAGCTGGTCTGTGGTGAGGCAGTCGTTGCAAGGAGCGCTGCCATCCTTGACCGGCAACATGCGCTCCATTGAATTTGTTCCCTCAGCGCAAGGAATGTTGATGGGTGTATCTTACACTTTGGAAGTGAAAGCCACGATTTCCCAGGGAACCACAAATCTTTCAACTGTCGCTTTCGCTGTCGTGCGCATACAACCATCAAACTTAGTGATGAAAGCGAATTTTGGAAATCGCTTTATGACATCGTCCCAAAACTTGGTTTTGGATGTAACGAAGTCTCATGATCCCGATCTTCCAATTGATTCTCCTAGTGGCATAGCGTTCGGATGGGCTTGCAATCCAATAGTTCCGGACCCACGATCAGCGTCTGGATTGGCGATCGTCGAACGGCATTGTTTTGAGAACCAAATCTCTATTCTTGGAGCGGTCACTGACAAACTCGCTATATTTGGAGCAGACAGCAACCTTGCTTCACCATCAAGAGCTTCGCTAGGTCCAGGCAAGTATCAGTTTTCAGTTACTGGGACCAAGACAGGTCTTACTGCCTCACAGCCCCGATTAGCAACAGTTATCATTACAATTGAAGTTTTGCAACAAGATTTGGACCTCAGTCCACCATATGATGTATCAATTCAAACGGTCTCATCAGTATTGTCGCCATCTGCTCCTCTCTCGTTCAGATACAATGGCCCGACGCTAACTGGCCAATTCACATCTAAGTGGGAATTTCAGGGAATCGGATCTGAAATCAATTTAGAATCTGCGAATGTTACCGATTCTACGCCTAGATCATTGTTTTTAGTGATAAAGCGGAATATATTAACACCTGGTCAAAGTTATAGACTTCGATTATCTCTGAGTGCTCCTGGCAGAGTGACAGGTTGGAGTGAAGTCATGTTCTCAATGATATCTCCTCCGTCCGGAGGAACTTGCAATATTTCCCCTCGCTCAGGGTTTGCGTTCAATACCACGTTCACCCTATCATGCAGAAGTTGGTCGACCGATCCTACTTTGTCGCCGTTGAAGTATCAGTGGTTCTATTATGACGAAGTGGTGTCCACATCTAGTGGTTTTCCTCTGATTTCAATTGTTGCTTTGACTTCCAAGACCAGCAGTGTAGTTCAGCTTCCAGTTTCTTCTCGAATCAATGCAGCAGGTTTGAGGATTGTGGCTCGCATTGTGGATACATCTTCGACAATCACTGAAGTCGTTTTTCCTTTCCGAGTTATTGTTCAAGCGTTACCAGTGTCGCAGAGCAGCAGTTCTGTGTTTCTCAGCAGCAGTGTGGCATCCATCAGCAACATCGCTGCATCAGGAGATGCGAATCTTGTCTTTGGGGCTCTAAACGCTTTGCTCTCTATGGATACTCCTGGGAAGCCATCTTTATTCGACATTAAATGGAACTCAGTATCCCCAATGCTCAGAACTTCTGGTGATTCGTACATGATGTGGCGGAAAGAGCAAATGGGTGCCAAAACCTCAACATCGGCTCTGAGCGCCGCGGCAGCTACCCAAAAGGCTTTGGTCAATGTTGTTTTCGTCATAGCTAATACCAATATCCCGTCAGCGGACCTTGCTACCAACCTTGTTACTTCTGTGGCAAATCTCGTCAATTTCAATCCAGCGATAAACGATGAGTTGGTCATAGCGCAGCTGTATGGCATCATGAAGAAATCCAAGAGTATGGTAGATTCTACGCAATCTGTTTCTGATGGCTACATTTCCACCTTTGCCCGTGCTTCTTCTTTCTTCAAGATATCATTGCAACCCGTCGTCTCCAATGTTGGATCTGTCACAGACGAGGCTGTCTCTGGAATATCAAGAATGCTGGATGAATGCATTCGGTCTTTGATTTCAGCAAAAGTGCCGGGACAAACGCCTGTGACCATCAATACAGCGGGTTTCAATATTTTTGCTAGTCGTTTAAGTCCAGCTGATATTAACTCTAAGATGGTGACCCTTGTTTTTGCAGATGTATCTCTCTCTGCAGACATACTGAATGCCACTGGACAGTCCTCGTCCGAGTCTCTGCAACTTGTTGTCAATGAGTATAGCCAAGATACGACGCCATTCAGATTAATATCTGCATCTTCCCTCGTTCGTCTCACCTCTCCCACGCTTAATATCCAGATTTTGGACAACGCTGGTAGAGAAATTGAGCCACAAACACAGAAGCCTATCAATTTTGTCATAAAACGCACTCAGAGTTTGATAGAAGCGTCGACAAATGATGCAAAAGTTGAAGAATGCAGATTCTGGGATGTTCACAAGCAAATTTGGAGAAAGCAGGGGTGCATTGTTAGCTCACCTCCAGGATCTTCAGAACTCAAATGCGCGTGCTATCATCTTACGACATTCAGCGGCGTTAATGTCAAAAATCCGTCAACGTGGATATCACCACCAGCAGATCTGCAGAGTGCGCTGCGATTCGACATCAACATGGACATCACTCTGATTCCGAGCACGACCATCATTTTATTGGTTGCTGTGTACATCCTTTCGGTTATATGGGGCCATTTGCTCGACGTCAACGAAGCCAATAAGTATCGTCAGGATCCTAAGAATTTCCTGAAGATGGACAGATTGAAGTTTGGTCTTGCAGGTGGAACCGCTTTATCGTATTGGAAAGTGGCCAAGATTGAGATTATGCGCAAGCACGACTTGCTAACTTTGCGGTACTTGCGTCCCTATGATCGCTCATCGCGCCCGCGCATTTTGGCCGGATTCTTCATCATGATGGCTGCTGGAGCTGCCGCTGCTGCTGTTGTTCAAGCGTTTGTTGTTTCAAATTATGTCGCTCTCGATGAATTGGGAGTGATGACCATTGGTAGAATTGTTATCCCGGGTCTTGTTGGATCAGGAGTTGGTTATTTTGTCCTGTTAATCACGAAATTTTTGTTCTCGTTTGTCAGACGCTTCACTGCCACGGCGCCGTCATTGAATCCTTCAGGTGAAGCCCGCAAGCCTGTAGATCAAGGTCCAATCCGGCGTTCGGCAACCGCTGCGCTTGAGCCACTCACGGGAATGCCTTCAAGACCCGTTGTTTCGTCATCCGTTCCGCAACTGAATCTTGCCGGTGCAAGAGCCCTGCCGGCGCGACCGCGACCCGCAGCAGAAACTCGAGAATCCAGGAGGCAACAGTACTATAACGCTTTGCGCACCATGTTTTCCGCGAATGCTGGTGCGGCACTGGACTCGCCCCTAGGTGGACCATCTGTAGCTGCTGGTTTCTCGTCGCGTGGTGGATTGCGTTCGAATCTTTCTTCCATTGAGGAAGCTCCTGAACCACAAAACGGGGCCCCCCGCCCTCGTGCATCGCTAGTGGCCCCTCCCTCTTCCGAGTCTTCTGGACAGAGGCGTGTGCGGGTCGCTGGGCCATCTCCTCCGGGTACTGTTCGGTTGTCTTCGACAAAAGACAAGCAGGAAGAACATGCCAGAAACATTGATGCATTGCTTCCGGCACAAGTTGCATACATTATCTACACCATGCTCTTTATTTTCGCCACGTTGTGTATCTATGTCACCATGGCATACTCCTTCCGCATGGATTCTCCTACAGCATTTATATGGCTGCTCTCCTTAGTTGTGATTGTGCTAATGCATGCTTTCGTTTGGGAGCCCATGCGTGTTCTGGGCATTATTGCCAGCAAGTTCGCTGCTCTGAACGCTAGTCGGATGGCACAGGCTAAAGCCGCAGAAGCCCAGCGCGCAGCGCTTGCTGAAGGGACTGTATCATCTGAAGTCGTTAATAGCGACAGCTTTGCTACTGCATGATGCTCAACGTCGACTTTCTAACTTCATCTTTCTATCACATCACTCTGAGTAACATTTGGAACTAACGAGTTCTTAAATTTTACTGTTCAACTACATGGCACTGCCCGGTTATCTGGAGCGACTCAATTGCGGGGTCCCGAGCAGGCTGTGTTTTCAACTTCATTTAACAATTATTGTATATTTTGTGAAGAAAATAAACTTCGATTCATATGCGCCTTTGCTGAGA
>Ga0255301_1000015_pt1 | contig 16500 bp, 16 predicted proteins | sample MistaT_22_FD_183714 | JGI IMG/M metagenome (GOLD analysis project Ga0255301, IMG submission 183714) | Metatranscriptome of freshwater microbial communities from Mississippi River, Louisiana, United States - Miss_Cont_RepC_8d (Metagenome... | ecosystem: Environmental > Aquatic > Freshwater >...
AAACAGCAAATCTCCTCGGTCGCAGCCACCGCTGCGCAAGCGATGCTCCACTGAGGAAAAGGCTGCACCATGACAACACTCTGGAGGTAACCGACGTGGCAAAGGTAACTGAGTTGGCGTATTTGGGTTTTAATATCACCGATCCGGCGGCGTGGAAGTCCTTCGCAGCGGAATGCGTCGGCATGGAAGTGCTGGATGATGGAGAAACGGATCGCTTTTATCTGCGCCTTGATCATTGGCATCACCGCTTCGTGATGCACAAGTCGAACACGGATGATTTGGCCTACGTTGGCTGGCGCGTCGCCGGCCCGGCCGAGCTTGAAGCGATGGCTAAGCAGCTCGAAGCCGCGAAGATTACCTACCGCGTCGGCACCGAGAGTGAAGCCGAAGAGCGCCATGTACTGGGTCTGTTGAAGCTGACCAGCCCCGGTGGCATCCCGACTGAAATCTTCTACAGTCCCCGCATAGACACTAATTTTCCGTTCCACCCCGGTCGTCGCCTGTACGGCCGTTTCGTCACAGGCGATCAGGGAATTGGTCATTGCATTTTGAATGAGATGGATGTCCCGGCTGCCGTGCACTTCTATTCCACGCTCGGCCTCACCGGCTCAGTGGAATACAAACTCAAATTGCCGAACGGCATGGTCGCCAAACCATTTTTCATGCATTGCAATGATCGCCAGCACTCGGTGGCATTCGGACTGGGGCCAATGGAAAAGCGCATCAACCACGTGATGCTTGAATACACGCACCTCGACGATCTCGGGATCGCGCACGACGTCATCCGCCGCCGTAAAATTGATGTGGCGCTGCAGCTCGGCAAACACTCAAATGACGAAGCGCTAACTTTCTACTTGGCGACACCGTCGAAGTGGTTGCTCGAACTCGGGTGGGGCGCGCGAAAGGCACTAAGTCAGCAGGCTTATTTTACCGGCGATATCTTCGGCCACGGCGCCGAGGCCAAAGGGTATGGGATGGATATCGAGTTATGATTCGACGCGGGCGCGGGCTAGCCTCGCGCCCGTGGGTTGGGGATAGTTCAGTCGTAGACGCCGGCCGGTGCCCGCGGCATTAATCTCACAACGGGTAAACCACATACTGCGGTAGTACGCTGGTGTCGATCACGGCTTTCTTCGCGACGAAACGCGCCCCCAGGTTCGTAAGCGCGATCCGATCGAGATAGACCCCGCACGTCAATAGTTTCGACTCCCCGGTATCCACTGGCGTGTAGCACACCGAAAAATTGGAGCGAACATCGAATACATTTTCGTCGACTCGCACGCTCGCGACTCGCTGGGTGAAATGCCGCGACCGATAGTCCTGAAAGGTGCCGGCCCAGATCTTCGTGATGTAGGTTACGCGGTCGATCAGCCGCGCGCGACAGTCGTCTAGCATCAGACCGAGTGGGTGATGCTGCTGTTCGTTATCGAAGGAAGTCAGGATGTAGGACGCGTCATCGCGCTCGTCAAACGTCGCGAGCCAGGCAGACATGTCCTTGCTATCGAGCGCGTCAATATAGCGGTTTTGTAAAGCCTCGATCTGTCCCACGATCTCGCCAGACAGTAGCGCGCTCATACCACCTCCCGCGCGAAACCCATGATCCGGCGATAATATTCCCAGCGCGGGAGATTCCCGGTCTCATCGTTTTGCTTGAAGTCGAATGACAATTTATCGCGTGATGTCACGCCTTTCTGGAACGTCACATTGCCTGGGGTTTGATTGCCGACGTGGATGCGATGAAAAATCGAGGCGTCTTCCATTGAAACGAGTCCACTCGGCCCAAGCAGATTCGACGCTTGCCGTATGCGATGGCGTATCATCTCAGCGTCATCATCGAGGTGATGAAAATACGCGTAGTGCACTTCGGTCTCGTCGACCGAGCGCGCGATCGCGAAGCGCAAGTTGATGCTGTCGAGGTGTTTGGTCGCAATGAAGAACGGGAACAGCTCGATTACGCGTGAGCCCTTCGATGGATCCACGCCCTTGAACTCGATAATCGATGGATCGCGCAGCATGTCGCCACCGCTCGCGACCGTCAGTTCGCTTTCAAAGCCCATGTGGCCGCGTTCCTCGGTCGCGTATTGGCGACCCTTGCCGCCTTGCCAGTTCAGCAATTGGAACGCCCGGTGGAGCAACGGCGCGTGGTAACCATCGTTATCGCAGTATGCTTTCCAGTTAGTTTTGTATTTGACCCGCTGATAGCCGATTAACTTTAAACGGCCGTCACCTGCCATGACTTCGAGCAGCGTGGATTTAATCTCGCCGAGAAATTCGTCCAGCGGTGGCGTGTCTGGGCTCAGCGTCACGAAGATCAGGCCGTGAAAAAACGCCGTTCGCGGCTGGGCGAGCGGATAGTCCTTGCGCTCAAAACCGGGCGAGAATTCGCGCTGATTCGGACACCCAACGAGTTCGCCCGCAGAATTGAATAACCACCGGTGATAGGGGCATTCGAATTCAAATTTATTGCCGCAGGCTTGAGTTTCGACTTGATTCCCGCGATGCGAGCAAGCGTTGAAGAAGACATGGATAGCGCCATCCGCGGCGCGCGTAATGAGTAAGGGCACCCGGCCGATGAGAAAGGTTTTGAAGTCGCCGGGATTCGGCAACTCCCCCGCATGCGCGACCGGATGCCATTCGGCGCCGTAGAAGATCCTGCGTAATTCTTCATCGAAAATATCCGCACGAACAAATACCTCTTTTGGCACTTCGTTGTAGCTGGCGGGCCAGACCACTGGGCGCCCATTTACAGCTGGGGAGATTTCCATACAGGCTCCTATGGGGTGCTGGGTAGCGACCCGGCACCCTTGGTGATTTAGTTGGGTTGTAGTAGTACCTTGATCGCTTGCCCGCTCTCGATCAATTCGAATCCGCGCGGACCCTCTTGCAGGGGCAGCACATGACTGATGAGCGGACGCAGCTCGACCTTGCCGTCGCTCACCAGGCGCATCGCGTGTTCCCAGGTATGGAACAGTCGGCGCCCGTGGATCCCGCGCACCGTGATCCCGCGCAACAGCCAACGCCCGAGATCTACCGCCGTTTTACCGCCAGGCACGCCGAGCAGGCGCAACTCGCCGCCCGGCGTGATGCATTCACTCGCCATGTCGATCGACGTGGCCGCGCCGGAATATTCGATCATGACGTCCACTCCATTGCCATGGGTCAATGCGAGGACTTGCGACACTGGGTTGGTTTGCGCGGCGTTGATGCAGACGGTCGCACCAGCGGCCTCGGCCTGCGCAAGTCGCAGTGGATTAATATCGGTCGCGAAAATCCGATGCGCACCGAGCGCTTTCGCGGCCATGATGTTCATCAAGCCGATTGGGCCACAGCCGGTGATCAGTACTTCAAGTCCGGCAACGCCGGTCCCTTCTAAGCTCGCGTGCACAGCGATCCCGAAGGGCTCGAAGAGGGCCGCAATTTGTCGATCGATTCCCGCCGGCAGTGGAATCACAATCTGGGCCGGCAGTACTGTGTACTCCGCGAACCCGCCGTTGATGTCGACACCGGGATAGCGTGTGTGCGCACACACGTGGCTGCGGTTGGTGCGACAGGCGTAGCAGGTGCCACAGGGAATATGACTCTCGACAGTCACGAAGTCGCCCTGCTTTACGTGGGTGACCCCGGCGCCGACGCTATCGACGGTGCCGCTGATCTCGTGGCCCAACACGGTCGGCAGCGCCAGCCGTTCGGCGAACGGCACCCAGCGATAGATGTGCATGTCGGTACCACAAATCCCCGCCGCGACAACTTTTAACCGAACCTCGCCTGGGCCTGGCTCTGGTACTGGAATCTCGTCAACTGAGAGATGGCCGTAGCCCTTGGTAATTTTGCGAACCGAAAGCATCATGACTTCTTTTCCCATGGCGAAAATTCGGACTGGCTGTCCATGACAATAGTCGCGTGGCGTTTTTAGGTGTTTCGCTCGCGCAGAAACGTCTCGAGAAAGTCCAAGCGATCGTTACCCCACCACATGTCGTCTCCGATCATCATGGTCGGGACCCCGAATACTCCGCGGTGATGCGCCTCGCGATTACTCTCGGCATAGCCGGCATGCGCTGCGGGATTTTCGATATAACGCATGAAATCGACGGCTGGCCAGTGCATGCGCTCGGCGAGCCGGATGAGAGTGTCGTCTGCGCCGATGTCGCCACCTTGGCCCCAGCCGAGATCGAAACCCGCGGCGACATAGGCGGTCGCCGAGTTGCGTTCGATGGCGTAGAACGTGCCGACATTTATGCGCTGCGAATCGAGTGACACAGGGAATTTAAACGGCACTTGCCGGATGGTCGCCCAGCGCTGCAAATCGGTCATGAGGTAGCGCAGCTTGGCCGGGATACTGCGATTCGCGGGCCCGGTGTTCCCTGCGGCGATCTTGGCGGCAGGCAGATCGATAGGTAAGTAACGTATTGGTACGGCGTAGCGCGTCGCGATTCTAACCAGCTCGCCGTGGGCTAAATGGGCAAACGGGCTCATGAAGTCGAAGTAAAAATCCAGTGTGAGATTCATCGATTAGGTCTGCCTGGGGTGAAAGGTTGTAGGGACGGAACTGCCTGGTGCCGGGCGGAATGGGTTAATGAAATCAATAGAATCGATCATAGTGAAGCTGGTCCGGCGGCACGTGATGATCAACGACTAGCATTCTTGCCACCGCATCGGTCATTGGTGGTGGACCGCAGAAATAAAACTCGTGGTGCCGCATGCTCGCTCCCAGCTTTTTGGCAACCAGTTCATGAATGAGACAACATTCACCGGCCCAGTTGTCCGCGCTGGCACTGTCCGAGATCGCGTTAAAGCAGGTCACGCGTGTCGACAACACCGCGTCGCGTGCGATCAACGCCGGCGTGCAGATATCTTGCGGTTGACGTCCGCCGTAGAACAGCAGCACCTGCTGGTCCCGCAAGGCAGGTTCGCGCACGGCGGCGGCGGCAATCGATATCATCGGCGACAATCCTGAGCCGCCGCCGATACACACGATGTCACGCTTTACTTCGGGGCGTAAAAACGCCAAACCATAAGGTCCGTCGAGCTCGATCGGATCGCCTATCTTCAACTGCTCAAATAAGTAGCCTGAGCCATGGCCATTCGGCGCGCGCTTGACGATGAAACGCCATTCCCCGTCGGCATTCGGGAGATTAGACATTGAGTAGGCGCGGGAGCCGCGCACCCCAGGCAGCTCTAACAGGGCAAACTGCCCAGGGTGGAATTCCGCTGGCGCAACGTCCTTAAAGCACAGTTCGCGCATATCGGCGGTTAACGCGGTCTGGGTGGTCAACATCACCGGTCGCCGACGCGGGCGCAAAGGCGTATTCGCTGGTTGTAAACGAACCTTGATCGTGACCGGGCCTAATGGCGTGCACTGACAGGCAAGATGACGGCCGCGCGTGCGATCGCGCGGCGACAGGCCGGGCGCGCCGTCCCACAAGGTATCGATCGTGCCGTCAACAAGTTCGAACTTGCAGCTCCCGCAGCCGCCCGAATTGCACTCATAGGGAAATCCAAGCCCGGCGCGCAGCGCAGCACGTAGAATGGTATCGCCAGCCGCACAGGAGATTGTCTGGTCTAAACCGTCGAAATCAATTGTGAACTCGGGCATCGTCAGGTCTTCCCTCAGGTCATCGACGGTTCGATATAAAGATTGCCGTCCCGCACAACGGTCTTGAAAACTTTCAACGCCCGCGTACACGGAAATGACACGGGTTCACCGCTCTTGATGTTAAAAACACCGCCGTGGTACGGACATTCGATCTCTTCGCCGTCCTGATAGCCGTCACAAAGGCTCGCGAGCCCATGCGTGCAGGTATCTTCCGTCACGAAATATTCGCGCTCGAAGGTAAACACCGCGAGCGGTGGATACCCATCGACGACAACTCGCAGGGGTTGGCCTTCAATAATCGCGGCCTCAGCACATAGCTTTAATAGTTCAGTCATTCCGATCGTCCGCGCTACTCGTTAAGGGCAATTTCAGTTTTCGCCAAGGAAATCGAGCACGAGCCTGTTGAAGCGCCCGCTGTGTTCGATCTGAGTCCAGTGGCCGCACTTGCCGAACAGGTGTAGTTGGCTGTTGGGTAACAGCTCGAACAGTCGCAGCGAGTTGCTGAACGGCAGGATGCGGTCTTCTCGACCATGGATAATCAGCGCTGGTGACTGAATATTGGCGATGTCCTCTTCCCGGCTCGAAAGCGCGTCAATCCACTGCTGCCGCGGCGCGGGGAACATGCTCGCATAGGACTCCTGCACGCCTTCGCGCAGGCTTGCCTCATAACGCAGGCGGGCCAAGTCGTCGTTGACCAGGTTGCGGTCGTAAGCGAACAGGTTAAGCATTTTTCGCATGTTCTCGAACGAGGGCGTATAGCCCCAGGCGTAGTCGAGTCCATCGGTGAGCGGGAACTTGACGCCCGCCGCGCCCATCAGCACGATGCGGTTCACGCGCCGGGCATGGCGGACGGCGGTGGCCAGGGTCAACGCGCCGCCGAAGGAATTGCCGATCAGGTTTACCTGGTCTAAACCTAGCGCGTCGAGGAAATCGATGAGTTGCTTAACCCAGATATCCAACGTGTACTTCGCGTGGGCCGGGCGTTCGGTATAGCCGAAGCCGAGCATGTCGGGTGCCAGCACGCGCACTTGCTGCGACAGCACCGGAAACGCCAACCGCCAGTTGGAAAATGCACTCACGCCAGGACCGGATCCGTGGATCAGGACGGTGGGGTAGCCCGCGCCGATATCGTGGTAGTTGGTGTTGATGCCGCCGGCATTGATCCAGTGGCCGATTTCGGGATTATTCATGGCGTTCTCGTTTTAAATATATTCACATCATCGTCGGGAATTAGATCGCCGACGGTCCAGCCATCCAAATTGTATTCCGCCATGCATTGCTCGGCGAACCCGACCAGCGCTTTGTCGATCCCATGGGCGTTAGCGATCAACAGATTCTCGATCCGGATGTTCTCGTGATTTCCCGCATAATTGCGCTCGTAGAGTTCGTGTCGGCCACCGAACTCGGTGCCGATCGCATCCCACAGCAGCTTCAAGGTCTTTACACGGGACTCCGCGTCGTGGCCGTAGGACCCGCGGACATAGCGATCAAGGTAGGCGCGCAGCTCGGGCACTTTGAAATCCGAGGCGTGCGAATTGAGATAAATAAGACCGCTCGAGATCGAGTTCTCGATGAGTTCTTTCACCCGGGGATAGGCGATCGTTGCGATCGTGCGGTAGGCGAGCGCCGCGCCCAGATTCGGCTGCACCGCGCCATTGGGACCCGGGTCGGGCATGCCGCACATGGCATCCGAGAGCGCCCAAAACAGATTGCGCCACGCGAAAGCTTCGCCGATCGCAATCTGCACCCCCCGCGTGTCTTTGCCGCCCGTCATCTCTGCCGCCTTGAGGAACAGGCCCAAAATAAAATCGAGTTTGACCGCAAGCCGCGTACAGCCATGAAACGAAAACCGATTGGCCCAGCCCGAGGCCGGTAGAAATTCCTGGGCTTTTTTACAATCGCCGTAAATGAAAATGTTTTCCCACGGAATAAGCACTTTATCGAGCACCAAGATTGCATCGTTCTCATCGAGGCGGCTCGACAGCGGATAGTCGAACGGGCTGCCAAAGACGGCGGCCTGATAGGCATACGAGGTGCGGCAAATCAGTTTTATCCCGGGTGCGGCCATGTCCACGAGACCCGAGATCGCGAACTTTGGATCACTCACTGGCAGGCCATAATGACCTAAGAAATTAAAGTTGGTCAGCGCCGAGCCGGTCGCGACCACTTTGGCGCCGGATACGATGATGCCTGCATCGGTTTCTTTCTCGCAGTGAATGCAAACGTCCGCGACCTGCTCGGGTGGTCGGCTCTTATCGATCGGCGGGTTCACCAGTGCATGGTTCAAATACAAACAACGCTCCTGCGCCCGCGCATACCAGGCCAGTGCGTTGGTTTGATACGGTGCGTAGTAGTCTGGATTGAACCCCAAGGTCACCATGAAACTCGCCTTATAATCCGGCGAGCGCCCCATCCAACCGTAGGTCATGCGCGCCCAGTGCGCGATAGCTTCCCGGCATTGAATCAGATCATCGCGGGAACGCGGAATCTTGTAGAACGGATGAGTAAAGCCGCCGTTGCCAGTATCGGTCGGTGCCGTGACCTTTTCCTTGATCGCGGGATCGTGCAGCGAATCGTAGAGGCGCGCGATCATGCGCGCCGGATTCCGAAACGCCGGATGGGTGGTCACGTCTTTGACGCGTTCGCCATAAATCCAGATTTCGCGGTCATCGTGCAGGCTGGCAAGAAATTCATTGCCGGTCATGGGAAGCACTGGCGCGGCGGCGCCGGGCTGGATAGAGGAACCGTCGTTCCCAGGAGTCATCGTGTACCTTCGTCAATTAGAAATAGCACCGAGGTCGCGAGTCGCATCGCCCGCAAGAAGCTGCGTACCGAGCTTGTGCGGAAGCTTACGGTTCGTGTTGTCTTCTGATATCCGTCGCGCATGTCTATCGGGTATTTATGTCGAGGCGTGGGTCGTGGCTGCTTTTAAGTCCCCAATGGGATTTGAAATCGATGATGGTTGACGGGGGCACACGATCTCACGTGGGTACCCGGCTGCCGTCCTAGTGTATAAGTTGGATGAATTGGTATGCTAGCATTTTATTACTGGCGCTCTCGCGCCCGCGGTGCAGGCAGCGCGCGCCGTCTGCCCCTGCCTTAAACCGGCAGAGTTGGGTTAGGCGCGGCAATCAAGGAATCATTTATGGGATGGTTGGACAACCAAGTCGCGGTCGTGACAGGAGGTGGCTCCGGAATCGGGTTGGCGGTGGTGGAACGCTATCTTGCGGAAGGCGCGAAGGTCGCCGTGCTGGAATCCAATGCCGAGCGGGCCGCCGCGCTACAAGCGGCGCATGGGCCGAACATTTTGACTGTGGTGGGCGACGTTCGCCAGTTAGACGATAACGAAAAAGTCGTCCAGGCGGCCTGCGAGCGATTCGGTCGACTCGACACCTTCGTCGGCAATGCCGGCGTTTGGGATTACTTGATCCCGTTAGCTGATCAACCGCGCGACAAGCTCGCCGAGATCTGCGACGAGATCTTTGCCGTTAACGTGAAAGGCTACTTGCTTGGCGCGCGCGCGGCGATCCCGGCCTTGCGCGCGTCACGCGGTAGCATGATTTTCACTGCGTCGAGTTCGAGTTTCTATACCGGTGGAGGTGGGCCGATTTATGTCGCGTCGAAACACGCGGTGGTCGGCCTCATTCGCCAGCTCGCGGCCGAGCTGGCGCCCGAGATCCGGGTTAATGGGGTGGCGCCGGGCGGGACCCTGACCAATCTAGCGGGTAGCGCAGCCTCCGGTATGGGCGCGTCGAAACTTGCGGAGATCCCGGATATCGACAAGATGATCGAACAAATGACCCCGCTTGGATTTGCCTCGACCCCGAGCGATCACGCCGGCATCTACGTGCTGCTCGGCTCGCGCGACAATGCGCGTTACGTCACCGGCACCGTGATCAATAGCGACGGTGGAATCGGTTATCGAAAATAGCCTTTTCGCGAATGCTCAAGGAATCCACCAATGGATCGATTTACCGATAAAGTGGTCATCGTCACCGGCGCCGCGCAGGGCATCGGCAAAGCGGCGGCGTTACGCTTCGCGCGTGAAGGCGCGCAAGTGGTGGTCGCCGATCGCGTGGCGGCCGTGGCGGCAGTTACCGTCGCCGAAATCACCAGCGCGGGTGGGCGCGGTGCGCCCTGTGTGGTCGATCTGGAAACTGCCGACGGCGCGCGCGACATGGTGCGGTTTACGTTAGAACGACATGGCCGGATCGATGTCGCCGTGCACAATGTTGGCGGGACGATTTGGGCCAAACCCTTCTGGGAATATGCCGATCACGAAATCGAGCAAGAAATCCGGCGCTCGTTGTGGCCCACGCTGTGGTGTTGCCGCGCCGTGATCCCACCAATGCGTGCGCAGCGGCACGGCGTGATCGTCAACATCGGCTCAGTCGCGACGCGCGGCATCAATCGCGTGCCTTATTCCGCAGCGAAGGGCGGCATCGCGGCCATGACGACGTGTTTGGCGATGGAACTCGCTGCGGATAACGTACGGATCAATTGCGTCGCCCCCGGCGGAGTCGATGTCGGCGAACGTTCGATTCCGCGAAATCCAACCCCACCAAGCGCGCTGGATCGCGAAGGTATGGCGGCGGTCTTCGAACAAACCTTGCGTGACACGCCTATGAAACGCTTCGGCTCGGTCGACGAACTCGCCGCCGCGATTGCGTTTATGGCGTCCGACGAAGCGTCCTATATTACGGGGCAAACGTTGTGCGTTGCGGGTGGGGGCATCGGCTAGCGTCGCCCGCCCTATACCTGGGCAAGGAACCGCGTCTCCGCCGTTCATCCGGAGGTAATGCAGAACGAACGGGCCAACGCATCATACCGTCCTTCAAGAGAACGGTCGGGGTGGAATATCGCAGACGCTAGGCAGCCTTTGCGGCCATTAGTTCCTTGTACAAATCCGCCCACATCTGCCCAGAACTCCGCGCGCCGGCTAAATAAGCCTCCGGAACCAGGTGGTAGGGCGGTCGCATCGGGCCGGCTTTCATCCAACCGGCGGCATCCATGCGGGCTTTTTCGAGCCCGATGTTGTAGGTCGAGAATTCCTTGAAGCTGCCGTTGGGAAAGAGCGGTTTCGCGGTCGGCCCCAGCCGCGCGTTGAACGCCTTGGCGGCGGTCCAGTCATTCGTGCGCTTGGCGCTGGCAACGAGATCGCGTAGATGGGTTGCGACGGTTGGCCCGCACACCGCGCCGCTGGTCCAGAACGCATCGACGAAATCCGGTTCCATGCGCGCCGCAGCGTAGTAATCGAAATCGAGCGGAAGAAGTTTGATTCGCTTCTGACTGAGTTGGATATCGGTCAACAAGGCGCCGATGCCGATGTATTTCGCGGTGACGACCTGGCGAATGCTCGCCATTTGCGCCCAGAACGGGCGCGGGAACTCGAACTTAAACGCCTCGGGGTTCGCGTAGACGCAGATATTCATTTCCGGTACGGCTTCTGCGACATCGCGATAAAACTGCACTGCGACCTCGAGACTCGGCGCGCACCACATCGGCACGCCCAGCATTGTGCCATCGACACCCAGATTGCAGGCGTACCGGGTCTGCTCGATCGTATCGCGCGTATTGAGCGCCGTCGTGCCGCAGAACAATGGGACCCGCCCGTTGACGCTCTCGACCAAGGTCTGCATGAAGGCCTGCTTTTCGCGCCAGGTCAAGGTCGCACATTCCCCTAGCGTGCCCAAGGTGAGAATACCGTTGATACCCGCCTCGATCAGACCGTTGGCGACGCGTGCTGTCTCGATGAGATCAACTGTATCGGTCGCGCGCCAGTCGCTAGCGCCGTCCAAGGCAGGCGTTGGCATAATCGCCCAGGCACCTTGAATATCCGCAGCCATCAATAATCCTTGTCGCTTCACGTCAGCTCACCTCTTTTGTAATTTACTTCGGTATGTCGTTGGAAGTAATTCCGTCACGGGAAGAAGTAAAGATTTTTATCCTGCACGACCCGTGCATCAAGAATGATCTTGCGCCGAGCCAACCGAAATCCGGCGCCGCTTCGCCGTAGCAAATCTTCGCGCCCACCGACATGGACGTAATGCTGATCTTGTCGACGATGACGATGAATCGCGAAATTGCAGAATACTTGATACTCGTCGTCGCGTTGCGTGTGATAAGCCTCGATATTGGTGAGTAAATAACGAATGCGCGAGGGCGGATCTTCCATCCAGACCTGTCCGGTATACAGCCGGTCGACTCGCATCTTTAGCATCGCAAAATCGTCATTGAAGACAGCGGCGTCGTTCGGTGTGGGCGACGGACGCTTGTCGCGCGCGAAGCGTTGCTCGTAGACCGGCATCCAATAGTGGATGTCGTCGGCGACGATCTGCTCCAACCATTCGCGGTACTGATCGTTCTGCAACAACCGCGCCTCGTAGTAGTAGTGTTGTTCGATGGCGCTCAAACACTCGCGCTCGACGCGGGAGGTTTCGATTCCCGATGCCACGGGTTGAAGATTGGAAGTGCTCATGCTTCGACTCCCGACTTCACGCGGCCGACCCGCGGTTTCGCCAATACTCGCGATTGGTCCAAATCGCATCCCAATCAGCGTCCTTAGCCCGGATCGCCGCCCAGTCGGTGGCCGCCATGACTTCCTTGTAGAAGCGATAGAACCCGCGATAACTCGTTTCGCCGATGAAACTCGAGCCGACGATGCCCGGGTACTCGGGGTGTGGGCCTTCATTGTTAATGCCCATGGTTGAGACCATATCGCCTTGGCGCGTATGCCGTCCGGCGTTACTAGTGGTGCACGTCACCATGTTGTCGCCGTCATCGGCTTCCAGCAATCCTGCAGTGCCGAAAGAAAACGTCGCGCCCTTTTGGATCTGCTGCTTCAGGCTCGCATCCATGTCTTTATGTACGATGGTCCACGTCCAGACTTCGATTCGTCGCGGGCCGAGGGGATGCCAGACCTTGAACGTGTTAGTGCCATAAAGAAAGGAATTGTTGGGAAACAATGAACAATTCCAATGACCATCAAACATTCGTCCGCGAGCAAGCCCGAGCTTCGCGACGACTTTAGGTTTCTGCGCTGCGAGGAATTTGTCGTAGCTTTGGCGATCGAAATGGACGGCCGAGCCGGCGCGGTCGATATAGCCAAAGCCATGTCCATGCCTGGTCGTCACCTGTAGACCGAGATCGTCGTACGGCATGTCGGCGCTATTGCCGCTTAATCCTGCGAGTTCGCCTCCCAATACGGTTAATGCCGCGGCATGCGTCCAACCGACGTGGTAGGCATCTCCAACAAAATTCTCGGTCGGGACTTTCCAATTACAGTCCAGGATGGATTTGGTTGGCGGCCCCAGCAGTTCCACGCCATTTCCCGCACCGATCATCCACGTGTCCAGATACCACGCGAAGTCACCCAGATAGTCTTTGAGCGATGGCGCATCGGCGGCGAAGCATCCATAGACAAAGCCCCCATAGGATTCCACGCGGATCTGCGGTAAGCCGCGGGTGGATTTATCGACCATGGCATGGCAGCGCTGTTCTAACGGCACGTTAATTAGTGTGCCATCCGTGCCGTACACCCAGCCATGATAATTGCAGACGAAAGAACGCGCATTGCCGCTTTCGGCGTGACACACCTGGTTGCCGCGATGTGTGCATGAATTGATAAACGCGCGCAACGATCCATCTTTCTGACGACAGACAATGACATTGTCTTCGGCCATCTTTGCGAGCGCGAAGTCTCCATAATTCGGGATGAGGCCTTCGTGGGTTAGAAATAACCAACAACGACCGAAGATGCGCTCGAGTTCGAGTTCATAGATTTCCGGGTCCCAGAAAATGCGCTTGGACTGAACCGCGCGGTTCACATCAATAAGGTCCTCGATATCTACCATGCTCTACCCCTGGTCAGTCTTGTACTGAAAATCGAGTTATACCGTGCACTCGCCGAATTCTTTCGATGATCAATCATCGCTAGTGCATGTACGACTCTAAGGTTTTAATGATCCGGTAAGCCCCGAGGACCGTTGGGACTGCCACCCCATGAATGTCGGCCATGTCTAATAGCGGCTTCAAGATCACATCGACTTCGGTTTTGCGCCCCGCTATAAGATCTTCATGCATCGACGTGCGAACCGGTTCACGGCCGGGAATTTGGCGGTCCCGGCCCATTGTGTTTAGCAGGGCGGTGATTTCTGTGGTGCTGGCGGCATCGATTTCCTTGAGCCGCGATAGCGGCGCAAAATAATTCTGCGGCGTGTAGCCCAGCGCCTTATAAATCGCGAGGAGTTCCTTCGCGATTTGCACGTAATGTGAGGCGCCAGTGTGGGAGGCGAGCCCGTCCCAATAATCCAGGGCCGGTGTCCCCACCAAGGTGCTCGCGGACCACGCTGAGGCCCCCCCAACTTGCACGGCCTTCTCCCATAGCACGTGTTCGATATCTGCTACGGCGCGCGCGCCAAGACCAGCAGCTGAAAATGCATCGGCGAGTGTTGCGGCGCGCGCACTGGTACCGCCGCCGAGTTCGCCGAAGTACGCGGTTACCGGAACCGTAACAGGGTTACGCACGATGCCTGGCGCACTGAGGGTGGCGCTCTCGATAATCGATCCCCCAATAATTTTGGTGGACCCGAAACAATCGATCAGTTGTTGCTCTTTGCCGATCCCGTTCTGCAGACTGAGCGCACATCCCACCTGCGGCGCGATTGTCTGTGCATCAACCAGCGCGGCAGCGGTATCTTTGGCCTTTGTCAGCAGGATGTAATAGTCGATGGGGCGAACAATTTCCGCCGGGTGCGTGACGGCGTGGAGACGCTCCCGAACTAGGTGTTCACCACGACAGCCGACGATTCGCAAGCCGTTCGTCGCGATGGCTGATACATGCGCGGCGCGCCCAATCAATGTCGTCTCGAAGCCGGCTTGCGCGAGATAACCCCCGATGACGGAGCCTAAACCGCCTGCGCCGTGGATACAAAAATGTAGTTTGCCGGTGGTCTTCATGGTTCAGGCAACGCCGAGCTCAATGAGCCGCGCCGTGATTTCCTGCGCGCGCTGGGGCGACACATTTTGCACTGGCGGCAAAATAGGTCCGGCCTTCAATCCGATGGCTTCGTACCAGGTCTTCATCGCGGCTAAGGCGCTCGCATAGGTTGCGGTGCGCGCGATGTCCCAAATAAAGAGATCTTCATAATACTGCCGCACCGGCGCGAGCGCCGCCCATTTCGCGCGCGCGGCTTCCCATTGACCGGCGCGTGCAAGCGCGATGTAGTCCTTCATGAGATGACGCTTTTTGCCGTACAGAATGTACGACAATTCGCCCCACAGCACTTGACCACCGTCGCGGAGATCGTCCAAGTAAAAGTATTCGAAGGGATCGGAGACAATGAAGTCCTTGCGTAGTTCACGGCGCATTTTAAGCGACTCAGCGCGATTCATATTGCCTTGCTTAACGGCCACGACGGTTTCGAGATCCGCTAAGCGCGCCATCAGTTCGGCGCCAAGTACTTTTCCAGAGACCGGTGTGCGGTACAGACAGATGGCAAGATCGGACCGCGCACATAGGTAATCAAACCAGTTGTAAATTTCGTCGTCGGTGCGCAGTTGCACCACGGGGTTGATGACCTCGGCGCCGTTGAAGCCGAGCTTCTCAACGAAGGCCATTTTCTCGAGCGCCTGGTGCACGCTCGGATCGAGAATGATGGTCCATAGATCGAGGCGGCCGGCATTCGCGGTCGCCACAATCTCGTGGTAGCGCATCCAATCCGACAGTTTGAGATTCCAACATTCAGCGATAAAGCCTCCGACCACGAGGCCGTTGAGCCCCATGTCGATGTAGGCTTCAATGTTCTCGGCCATCGCCGCCGGGTCGAGTTCCAGGCGGGCGGTCATCGGCGTCAGCGGGCACATGTAGAGATCCCTGATGGTCTCTTGGGCCCAGGATTTAGCTTCCGCGCGGTGAAATTTCGGCATACCCATGTTCCCGTTTTGGTCATCAGCGACGGCGTTTGAGGTCCCTGGAGCAAGCAGACATCGACCTCACGGTGTCGGCATCGAAAGACCCTAAAGAAGGCCAACGTGTCCGGTGCGATGTTCTGTTGATTAATACTAGCATGCAAGAATGCATCGAGCGATTATTGCTGCTATTGTGCGCGGCACAGTGAATGAAATAACCCAACCGGTTGTTCGCGATCCCACCCAAATCGCCCGGCAACGGATCAGCGCGCGGACATGGGACGCCACGATTGCGCGTGACAGCGACATGCCGGCCGGGAAAGCCGGCAGCATCATTGTCGAACTCGAATGGCGCTTAATCTCCGGGCGCTACAGCTTCGGCGAAGCGTTATCCATCAATGGCTTAGCGGAAGAGTTCGATGCGAGCCGCCAACCCGTTAGTACCGCGATTAACCATTTGCGCAGTCTTGGGTATGTGACTGTCATGCCCCAGGTCGGTTGCCGCGTGGTATCGCCAACTCCCACCGAAATTGAAGATTTCTTCTTCATGTTGGCCAAAATCGAGAGCGCAATAGTTGGACTGGCCACGACTCGGCACGCCGCGGACGAAATCGATGTGCTTGCTGCCATCACGGCGCAAATCGCGACGACACCGTTTGACAACCCGAGTCACCGCGGTGCTTATGCCGCAGCGGTAGATGCCTATCACGAACACATTCGTTCCATGGCCCGGTCGCCCACCCTCATCCCACGGGTCGCGCATCTTTGGCGATTGTCGAATTTCTATTTATGGCAGGGTGCATCTAATTTTGCACCGCCAAAAGTTAACGTCGCCAATGAACAACGTCACGCGATTGTCCATGCGATTCGGCAGCGCGATGCTCGAAGCGCGGAGCTTTTGATGGAAGATCACGTGCGCGGGAAGCCCCGGCGGGGCGGCATTATCTGAGTTCGTGGATACTTGCCGAGCTCAATTTTCGTTTGCATGTCCAGTGCTA
>Ga0255301_1000018_pt1 | contig 15930 bp, 11 predicted proteins | sample MistaT_22_FD_183714 | JGI IMG/M metagenome (GOLD analysis project Ga0255301, IMG submission 183714) | Metatranscriptome of freshwater microbial communities from Mississippi River, Louisiana, United States - Miss_Cont_RepC_8d (Metagenome... | ecosystem: Environmental > Aquatic > Freshwater >...
ACCAAACTTCTGCGATGTCACGACCGTCAACGCCGCCGTCAGCGTCGTCTTCCCGTGATCAACGTGGCCAATCGTCCCCACGTTCACATGCGGCTTCGTACGTTCAAATTTACCCTTGGACATTGTTGTCAATTCCTCTTCAAACGGGTTTGACGGTTGTTTTGTTCAATCAGGAGCGCTTGGCGATGGTCTCGGCCACGCTCTTGGGGGCTTCGACATACTTGGAAAATTCCATCGTGTATGTCGCGCGGCCCTGGGTGGCGGAACGGAGATCGGTGGAGTAACCGAACATTTCCGAAAGCGGCACCTGGCACTTGATGAGGCGGCCGGCCGGGGAATCTTCGGCCCCTTCGAGCATTCCGCGCCGGCGATTGAGATCGCCGTTGACGGTGCCAACATAATCTTCGGGGGTGACCACCTCGACCGCCATCACGGGCTCGAGAAGTACCGGCTTCGCTTTCGCGGTGGCCTCCTTGAAAGCCATCGAACCGGCAATCTTGAACGCCATTTCGTTCGAATCGACCTCGTGGTACGAACCGTCCAGCAGCGTGACCTTGACGTCGACGACCGGATAGCCGGCGAGCACACCGTTGTTGAGCTGTTCCTCGATGCCCTTCTGGACCGCCGGAATGTACTCGCGAGGGATTACGCCACCGACGATGCCGTTGACGAATTCGAAACCCTTGCCGGACTCATTCGGCTCAAGCTTGATGACAACGTGCCCGTACTGGCCACGTCCACCACTCTGGCGCACGAACTTGCCTTCCTGCTTCTCCACGGTGCCGCGAATCGTCTCGCGGTAGGCCACCTGGGGCTTGCCGACGTTCGCCTCCACCTTGAATTCGCGCCGCATGCGGTCAACGATGATTTCAAGATGCAGCTCACCCATGCCGGAAATGATGGTCTGGCCGGATTCCTGATCGGTGGCCACGCGGAATGAGGGATCTTCGGCTGCAAGGCGCTGAAGCGCGAGACCCATCTTTTCCTGGTCGGCTTTGGTTTTGGGCTCGACGGCTACCGAGATGACGGGTTCAGGGAACTCCATGCGCTCGAGCGTGATGATCTTGTTGAGATCGCACAGCGTGTCCCCGGTGGTGACATCCTTGATGCCGACGGCCGCCGCGATATCGCCTGCGCGAACTTCCTTGATTTCCTCACGGCTGTTCGCGTGCATCTGAAGCAGGCGACCAATGCGTTCCTTGCGGTCCTTCACCGGATTGAACACGGAGTCACCGGAGGTGAGAACACCGGAATAGACGCGGAAAAACACCAGCGTCCCCACGTAGGGGTCCGTCGCGATCTTGAAGGCCAGTGCAGCAAACGGCGCCTGATCGGACGCTTCGCGGCGTTCCTCGGTTTCGCCATCATCCAGAGTGCCCTTGATGGCTTCGACATCGTTCGGCGCCGGCAGGAACTCGATCACGGCATCCAGTACCGCCTGCACGCCCTTGTTCTTGAAGGCCGAACCGCAGGTCACCGGCACGATTTCCGTGCGGATGGTGCGCAGGCGCAGACCTTCCTTGATTTCCTCGATCGTGAGTTCGCCGGTTTCGAGATACTTTTCGGTCATCTCTTCGGTGGCTTCTGCCGCCGCTTCGACGACCTGCTCGCGCCACTTGGCGCACTCGTCCGCCATGTGCGCCGGAATGTCGCGGTATTCGAACTTCATGCCCTGGGATTCTTCCTCCCAGTAGATCGCCTGACCAAGGATCAGGTCGACCACACCCTCGAAGCCCTCTTCCGCTCCGATTGGGAGCTGAATCGGAATGGCCCGAGCGCCGAGCCGGTCGCGCATCTGTTCAACCACGCGCAGGAAGTTCGCACCCGCGCGGTCCATCTTGTTGACGAAGGCAAGCCGCGGAACCCCGTACTTGTTGGCCTGACGCCAGACGGTTTCGGATTGTGGCTGCACGCCACCGACCGCACAGAAAACGGCCACGGCACCGTCGAGCACACGCAGCGAACGTTCGACTTCGATGGTGAAGTCCACGTGGCCGGGCGTGTCGATGATGTTGATCCGATGTTCCTGGAACTGTTTGCCCATCCCGCGCCAGAAACAGGTCGTTGCCGCGGAGGTAATGGTGATCCCGCGCTCCTGCTCCTGTTCCATCCAGTCCATGGTGGCCGCGCCATCGTGGACTTCGCCGATCTTGTGCGAACGGCCGGTGTAAAAAAGCACGCGTTCGGTCGTGGTGGTCTTGCCGGCGTCGATATGCGCGGCGATTCCGATATTGCGATATCGCTCGATGGGGGTCGTACGTGCCACGGGTAAGTCTTCCTCTGGGTCGCCTGGTAACGGGTTGCCGGTTTACCAGCGGTAATGCGAGAAGGCGCGGTTCGCCTCTGCCATCTTGTGGGTGTCTTCGCGCTTCTTGACCGCGGTTCCGCGGTTTTCAGACGCATCCATGAATTCGCCCGCGAGGCGACGACCCATGGATTTTTCGCCTCTTTTGCGGGCGGCATCGACGATCCATCGCATCGCAAGCGCGCTCCGGCGATTCGGACGCACCTCGACCGGCACCTGATACGTGGCGCCACCGACGCGGCGTGACTTGACCTCGACGCGTGGTTCAACATTGCCCAGCGCGGTCTTGAACAGGTCAATGGCTTCACCACGCCCGCGCTTGCCGATTTCCTCCAGCGCGCCGTAGACAATTTTTTCTGCGACGGACTTTTTGCCCGAATCCATCAGCATGTTGATGAACTTGGCAACGGTCTGATCACCGAACTTGGGGTCCGGGAGGATTTCACGCTTGGCGGCTACGCGACGTCTGGACATAGGCTTCAGCTACTCGGAATTGGATCTTGGAAAAATCAGGACTTGGGACGCTTGGCGCCGTATTTGGAACGGCCCTTACGGCGATCGCCCACGCCTGAAGTGTCGAGGGTGCCGCGAACCGTGTGGTAGCGGACACCGGGAAGGTCCTTGACGCGGCCGCCTCTGATGAGGATGACCGAGTGCTCCTGGAGGTTATGGCCTTCGCCGCCGATGTAGGTCGTGACTTCCTGACCGTTGGTCAGGCGCACACGAGCGACTTTACGCAAGGCAGAGTTCGGCTTCTTCGGAGTGGTGGTGTAAACGCGGGTGCACACACCGCGCTTTTGCGGGCAGCCTTCCAGCGCGGGCACCGCACTTTTCTTGACCTGACGACGCCGGGGATTGCGCACTAACTGATTGATTGTGGCCATCTCAATACCGCATCGGCCGCAAGGGCCGGAATCGTGTCACCCCATAGCTGCGAGCGGGCGCTTGCAGTGTCGTGGTGAAGTTAACCGTATTGTTGAGCGTCCGTTCCCGTGACTGACGCCTGCACCCGAAGGTGCCGCGAGGGGTCTAACCGGACTTTCTGGGCGGTCTCTGGGCCTTCGGGGCTCAGCCGGCAGGAAGTTACGAACGGCGCGAAAAAAACGACAGGCGCGGGACGCCCCGGCCTGTCGGAGGAGCGGGATTATAGGGAGGCGTTCACAGGGGTGTCAACGTAATTCCAGCCCTTTCGCCCCGGCTCCGGCCTGTTCGCCGGGACGAAACGCCCCCCTTGTTTCCAAGGGGGGCTAATCTGCACTCAATCCGACTCGGACGTACTCGTGGTGAAGGCAAAGTTAGGCGCATCGGCGCCCTTACGGCGCTGTCTGCGTCTGTCGTTGTGGTAGGTAAAGCCGGTTCCCGCCGGGATAAGCCTGCCCACGATGACGTTCTCCTTCAGGCCCCGCAACTCATCCCGTTTACCGGTGACAGAGGCCTCGGTCAGCACCCGGGTGGTTTCCTGGAAGGACGCAGCAGAGATGAAGGACTCGGTGGCCAGCGACGCCTTGGTGATCCCCAGCAGCAGCTGGATGCAGGTCGCCGGATGCTTGCCCTCGGTCGCCATCTTGTCGTTTTCCTCCAGCAAACGTTCCTTCTCGATTTGTTCACCTGTGAGGTACCGGGTATCGCCAGGGCCCGCGACTTCGACCTTGCGCAACATCTGACGCACGATGACTTCGATGTGCTTGTCGTTGATCTTCACGCCCTGGAGGCGATAGACCTCCTGCACCTCGTTGACGATGTAACGTGTCAGCTCTGGCACGCCCTTGAGTCGCAGGATGTCATGCGAATCAGCGGCACCGTCGCAAATCACGTCGCCCTTTTCGACATGTTCGCCTTCGAACACCGTGACATGACGCCACTTTGGAATCAGCGTCTCGATTTCCTCACCGTTGTCCTGACGGACGATGAGGCGCTGCTTGCCCTTCGTATCCTTGCCAAATGAAACCGTGCCGCTGGCTTCGGCCAGGATAGCCGGCTCTTTCGGGCGGCGGGCTTCAAACAGATCGGCCACGCGCGGCAGACCACCCGTGATGTCACGCGTTTTGGAGGATTCCTGCGGGATACGGGCGAGGATGTCCCCGACTTTCACCTGACCGCCATCCTCCACCGTGATGATGGCATTGGGCGGAAGGAAGTACTGGGCGGTGACTTCCGTGCCTGGAATCTTGATCTCCTTGCCCTGCGCGTCGACGAGCTGAATCATCGGACGCAGGTCCTTGGCGGAAGAGCCGCGCTGCTTGGGATCGGTCACCACCATGCTCGACAGGCCGGTGATCTCATCGAGCTGGCGCATGACAGTCACGCCCTCGACCACGTCCTTGAAGCGCGCAACACCGTTTACCTCGGTCACAATGGGATGCGTATGCGGATCCCAGTTCGCGACGTTCTGGCCCGGCTTGACGCTCGCACCCTCGCCGACCGAGAGGGTCGCACCGTAGGGCACCTTGTACCGTTCGCGCTCGCGGCCAATTTCATCCATCACCACAAATTCGCCAGAGCGGGACACGGAAATGAAGGTGCCATTTTCATGGCGCAGGACCTTCAGATTGACCAGGCGTACATTGCCGCCGAACTTCACTTCGATGCTGCTCACCGCAGCAGCCCGGGATGCGGCACCCCCGATGTGGAAGGTCCGCATGGTGAGCTGGGTACCCGGTTCACCGATGGATTGCGCGGCGATAACGCCAACGGCCTCTCCCACGTTGACCCGGTGTCCGCGCGCGAGGTCGCGTCCATAGCACTGACAGCACACGCCGTAGCGGGTCTCGCAGGTGATGGGCGAGCGCACCAGCACTTCATCCACACCGCTGTCGTCCAGAATCTGGACCCACTTCTCATCCAGCAGGGTGCCCATCGGCACCACGATATCGGTTGTTCCTGGTCGGCAGACATCAACGGCGGTCACGCGGCCGAGCACCCTATCGCGCAGGGCCTCGACCACATCGCCGCCTTCCACCATGGGCGCCATGAGGATCCCGGCAGACGTGCCACAGTCCTGCTCGGTGACAACCAGATCCTGTGCCACGTCGACGAGACGACGAGTCAGGTAGCCCGAGTTCGCAGTCTTCAGCGCCGTGTCGGCCAGACCTTTACGTGCGCCGTGAGTGGAGATGAAGTACTGGAGAACGTTCAGGCCCTCACGGAAGTTCGCCGTGATGGGGGTCTCGATGATGGAACCATCCGGTTTCGCCATCAGGCCGCGCATTCCCGCAAGCTGGCGAATCTGGGCTGCAGAGCCACGAGCGCCAGAGTCGGCCATCATGTAGATCGAATTGAACGACGCCTGGCGGACCTGATTGCCCTTGGTATCGGTAACCATTTCCGAGCCGAGCTTTTCCATCATGGCCTTCGCCACCTGGTCATTGGTGTGCGACCAGATGTCCACGACCTTGTTGTAACGCTCGCCGGTGGTCACCAGACCAGAGGCGTACTGTTCTTCGATTTCCCGCACGCCTTCTTCCGCCGCAGCGATGATCCGACGCTTGTCGTCTGGCACCACCATGTCATCGACGCCAATGGATACGCCGGCCCGGGTGGCCTGCTGGAACCCGGTGTACATCAGACGGTCGGCGAAGATGACCGTTTCCTTCAGGCCGACGTTGCGATAACAGCGGTCAAACAAGCGCGAGATCGAGCGCTTGTCCAGCGTGCGGTTGATCAGTTCAAACGGCAGTCCTGGCGGGAGCACCGTCGAAAGCAGGGCGCGACCGACCGTCGTTTCCACGACGCCGGTCTTGGTGTAGTGCTGGCCCTGTTCGTCGAGCAGGGTTTCCGTCAATCGGACACGGCAACGTGCATGCAGGGCAGCGGCGCCGGTTTCGAACGCGCGATGCACCTCCGCCACGTCACGGAACAGCATGCCGGTTCCCTGCGCGCTCACCGACTCCCGCGTCATGTAGTACAGACCGAGCACCACGTCCTGCGTGGGAACGATAATGGGGTCGCCATTCGCGGGTGACAGAATGTTGTTGGTCGACATCATGAGGCTGCGCGCCTCGAGCTGCGCTTCCAACGACAGGGGGACGTGTACGGCCATCTGATCGCCGTCGAAGTCCGCGTTGAAAGCAGTACAGACCAGCGGATGCAGTTGGATCGCCTTGCCTTCGATGAGAACAGGCTCGAACGCCTGGATGCCGAGACGATGCAGGGTCGGCGCACGGTTGAGCATCACCGGATGCTCGCGAATGACCTCTTCCAGAATGTCCCAGACCTCCGGGCCCTCGCGCTCCACCAGCTTTTTGGCCGCCTTGATGGTGGTCGCCATCCCGCGTCGCTCGAGTTTGCTGAAGATGAACGGCTTGAAGAGTTCAAGGGCCATCTTCTTGGGCAGGCCGCACTGGTGCAGCTTGAGCGTCGGACCGACCACGATCACCGAGCGACCCGAGTAGTCGACACGCTTGCCGAGCAGGTTCTGCCGGAATCGGCCCTGCTTGCCCTTGATCATGTCGGCCAGGGACTTCAGCGGCAGCTTGTTGGTGCCTGTGATGGCGCGGCCACGGCGACCATTATCGAGCAGCGCGTCGACTGCCTCCTGCAACATACGCTTCTCATTGCGCACGATGATGTCCGGCGCGTTGAGGTCGAGCAGCCGCTTGAGACGGTTGTTACGGTTGATCACCCGACGATAGAGGTCGTTCAGATCGGAGGTCGCGAAGCGCCCACCATCGAGGGGAACCAAGGGACGAAGTTCCGGGGGAAGCACCGGCAGAACCTTCATCACCATCCACTCAGGGCGGTTCCCGGAGTGCAGGAACGCCTCCATCAGCTTCAGCCGCTTCGTGTATTTCTTGATTTTCGTGTCGGAAGAGGTGTCGGGAAGCTCTTCCCGGATCTTTCGCACCTCGTGGTTGAGATCGACCGTACGCAGCAGTTCGTAGATGGCTTCCGCACCCATGCGCGCATCGAAGTCGTCGCCGTACTGCTCGATGGCCTCGAGGTAGGACTCTTCAGAAAGCAACTGACCCCGTTCCAGCTCCGTCAGGCCCGGATCGATGACGACGTAGGCTTCAAAGTACAGAATGCGCTCGATTTCTCGCAGGGTCATATCGAGCAGCAAACCCATGCGGGACGGCAGGGACTTCAGGAACCAGATATGCGCCACGGGGCTTGCGAGCTCGATGTGGCCCATGCGCTCGCGTCGCACCTTGGCGAGGGTGACTTCCACGCCGCATTTCTCACACACCACGCCCCGGTGCTTCAGGCGCTTGTACTTACCGCACAGGCACTCGTAATCCTTGATGGGCCCGAAGATCTTGGCGCAGAACAGGCCGTCGCGTTCCGGCTTGAAGGTACGGTAGTTGATGGTCTCTGGCTTTTTGACCTCGCCATATGACCAGGATCGGATCTTCTCCGGGGATGCCAGACCGATGTTGATGGCATCGAAGTCTTCGATGACTCCGGGCGTCTTGAACAGATCGAGTAGGTCTTTCACGCTAGCTGACTCCTGAGGCGGTCTGCGCCTCAATAACCTGCACTTGGGTCGGTGGTCGCGGAATTCCGCGGGCTATTCCCGGTCGAGTTCGATATCGATACCCAACGACCGCATTTCCTTCAGCAACACGTTGAAGGATTCCGGCATGCCCGCCTCCATACTGTGGTCGCCGTCTACAATGTTCTTGTACATCTTTGTTCGACCATTCACATCGTCGGACTTCACGGTGAGCATTTCCTGCAAGGTGTAGGCAGCTCCGTAGGCCTCGAGCGCCCAGACCTCCATTTCCCCGAAACGCTGCCCACCGAACTGCGCCTTGCCGCCCAACGGTTGCTGGGTGACCAGGCTGTAGGGACCCGTGGAGCGGGCATGCATCTTGTCATCCACGAGGTGGTTGAGCTTGAGGATGTACATGTAACCCACGGTGACTTCGCGGTCGAAGGCATCCCCCGTGCGCCCGTCGAACAGACGCGTCTGCCCGCTGCGCGGTAGACCCGCCAGCTCGAGCATGCGTTTGATTTCGGCCTCTTGTGCGCCGTCGAACACTGGCGTCGCCATGGGCACACCGTCGGTCAGATTCCGCGCAAGAACATGGATTTCCTTGTCATCGAACTCCGAGAGGTCTTCCTGCCTGCCTGTGGTGTTGTACACCTGGGTCAGGAACTGACGAAGCTCTGCGGAGGACGCCATGGTGTCGAGCATATGGCGGATTTTCTTGCCAAGCCCCGCCGCAGCCCAGCCCAGATGGGTTTCGAGCACCTGACCCACGTTCATGCGGGAAGGTACGCCCAGCGGATTCAGGACTACGTCGACGGTGGTGCCGTCTGCCATATGCGGCATGTCCTCAACCGGCACGATCATGGAAATAACGCCCTTGTTACCGTGGCGTCCCGCCATCTTGTCTCCGGGCTGCAGGCGACGTTTCACGGCAAGGTACACCTTGGCCATCTTGAGTACGCCGGGTGCAAGGTCATCGCCCGAGGTGAGCTTGCCGCGCTTTTCCTCGAACTGCGCTGCAAAGTCTGTGTTGTGCTGCTCAATCTGCGCAGCCAGACGTTCCACCTGATCATTCACGGTATCGTCCGAGGTGCGGATCTCGAACCACTGGTCCCGCTTGAGCCCCTTCAGAACATCCGGGGTAAGCGTCGAGCCGGCCGAGACACCACGCAGCCCTTTCTCCACCGTGCGGCCCACCAGCAAGCGCTCGACTCGCAGGTAGATATCTTCCTGCAGGATCCGCAGTTGGTCGTCCAAATCCTTGCGGACACGGGCCAGTTCCGCGCGTTCGATCTCGAGCGCACGGGCATCTTTCTCGACGCCGTCCCGCGTGAAGACCTGTACGTCGATCACCGTTCCGCTCATGCCCGACGGCACGCGCAGCGAGGTGTCCTTAACGTCCGAGGCCTTCTCACCAAAGATTGCGCGAAGAAGCTTTTCTTCCGGGGTGAGCTGGGTCTCACCTTTCGGGGTGACCTTACCGACCAGAATGTCACCCGGCTGAACCTCGGCGCCGATATACACGATGCCTGATTCGTCGAGCTTGGCGAGTGCACCCTCACTCACGTTCGGGATATCCGCCGAGATTTCCTCCGGTCCCAACTTGGTGTCGCGAGCAACGCAGGTCAGTTCTTCAATATGGATGCTGGTGAAGCGATCTTCCTGCACCACGCGCTCCGAGATAAGGATGGAGTCTTCAAAGTTGTATCCGTTCCACGGCATGAACGCGACGAGGAGGTTCTGACCCAAGGCCAGCTCACCAAGGTCGGTCGCCGGTCCGTCGGCAAGCACGTCGCCGCGCTCGATCCGGTCACCGGTCCGAACCAGCGGGCGCTGGTTGATACAGGTGTTCTGGTTGGAGCGGGTGTATTTGGTGAGGTTATAGATGTCGACACCCGCCTCTCCCGCGCGGGTCTCTTCGTCATTCACGCGGACAACGATGCGTGAGGCGTCCACGAAGTCGACGATGCCGCCGCGACGCGCGCTGATGGTGACGCCAGAATCCTTGGCGACCGCGCGCTCGATGCCGGTACCGACCAGGGGCTTCTGGGTACGCAGCGTGGGAACGGCCTGCCGCTGCATGTTCGAACCCATGAGTGCGCGGTTCGCGTCGTCATGCTCGAGGAAGGGAATAAGCGCAGCAGCGACTGACACAATCTGCATCGGCGACACATCCATGTACTGCACACGATCCGGTGCAGACAGCATGAATTCGTTCAGATGCCGTGAGGAGACCAGACCATCGACCAGTCGGCCATCCTTGTCGAGGGTGGCATTCGCCTGTGCGATCACATACTGGCTCTCTTCAATCGCGGACAGATAATCCACCTCGTCCGTGACCAGTCCATCAATCACCTTGCGGTACGGTGTTTCAAGGAACCCGTACTTGTTGGTACGCGCGAAAACAGCGAGTGAATTGATAAGGCCGATATTGGGGCCTTCAGGCGTTTCAATCGGGCAGACGCGCCCGTAGTGCGTGGGGTGCACGTCGCGGACTTCGAACCCGGCGCGTTCCCGCGTCAGACCGCCTGGTCCAAGCGCAGACACGCGGCGCTTGTGTGTCACTTCGGACAACGGGTTGTTCTGGTCCATGAACTGGGACAGCTGACTTGAACCGAAGAACTCCTTGATGACCGCCGACACCGGCTTGGCGTTGATGAGCTCCTGCGGCATGATGCCTTCGGATTCGGCGAGACTCAGGCGCTCCTTCACTGCGCGCTCAACCCGCACCAGTCCTACGCGGAACTGGTTTTCGGCCATTTCGCCGACGCTGCGGACACGGCGGTTGCCCAGATGGTCGATGTCGTCGACCGTGCCGTTACCGTTGCGGATATCGACGAGCGTCCGGATGACGTCTGCGATGTCAGAACCATAAGCCTGAAGACGCCCGCGAATTTCACCCCACGGCAGGCGGACGCCTTCGACCTTCTCGTCGCCCGTCAGGAGCCGACGCAGTTCCGGCATGATCCTCGAGAGCGAGACTTCGGTGGCTTCGGCCACGCGCTCGTCGCGCTTGCGACCCTTTTCATCGAGAAGGTCCTTAAGGTCCTTATCGAGCAGGGTGGTGAAATACTGCCCGTCGAGGAGCACGCCGGGGTATTCGCTGCCCGGACGCCCCACGCGGCGATTGAACTTCATGCGACCGACGGCCGACAGATCGTAACGGTCTTCGGTGAAGAAGAGATTCTTGAACAGGTTTTCCGCGGCATCCTTGGTCGGCGGTTCCCCGGGTCGCATCATTCGGTAGATTTCGACCTGGGCTTCGAGCTGGGTTCGGGTGCCGTCCGCACGCAGCGTGTCGGACATATACGCGCCGTGATCGAGATCATTTGCAAAGATGGTCTCGAAGGTCTCCACGCCCGCGGCGACGAGCTTGTTGATGAGGTCTTCAGTCAGTTCAGCGTTCGCTTCGGCGACGATTTCGCCGGTGTCCGTGCGCACGATGTCCCGCGCAAGAACCTTGCCGACCACGAAGGACCGGGGCACGGTGATTTCACTCAGTCCTGCCTTCTGGATGTCTTTGATGTGGCGCACGGTGACGCGGCGTTCGGCCTCGACCAGAACGTTGCCCTCGGCGTCGGTCAGGTCAAAGTCCAGCGTAACGCCCCGCAGGCGCTCCGGGACGAGCTTGAGTCGCAGTTCCCCGCGTCCCAGCGTGATGGTGTCGCGCTCGAAGAACATTTCGAGAATCTGTTCAGAGCTGTAGCCCAGGGCGCGCAACAGCACGGTTGCCGGAATCTTCCGGCGGCGGTCAATTCGGACGTAAACCAGGTCTTTCGGATCGAATTCGAAATCGAGCCAACTCCCGCGGTAGGGAATGACTCGGGCGGAAAACAGCAGCTTGCCCGATGAGTGGGTTTTGCCGCGATCGTGATCGAAGAACACACCCGGCGACCGGTGCAGCTGGGAGACGATGACGCGCTCTGTTCCGTTGATGACGAAGGTACCGTTCTCGGTCATGAGCGGCAGTTCGCCCATGTAGACTTCCTGTTCCCGGATATCCTTGATGGCTTTGTCGGCGCCGGATTCCTTGTCGAAGAGCACCAGGCGAACTTTCACGCGAAGTGAAGCCGCGTAGGTCAAGCCGCGGACCTGACATTCCTTCACATCGAACAACGGAGCGCCCAGCCGGTAGCTGACGTATTCGAGAACCGCGTTCCCGGAATAACTCTCGATGGGGAAAACAGACTTGAAAGCGGCGTGCAAGCCGTCATCGATGCGACGGTCCACCGGCGTATCAGCCTGCAGGAAGGCCCGATAGGACTCGAGCTGAGTCTCGAGCAGGTACGGGATGCCGAGAACCGAACTCCGTTTTCCGAAGTCCTTACGGATACGCTTCTTCTCGGTGTACGAGTAGGCCATGTTCTTCCTCTTTTTCAGTCTATTCCGGTGCAGCGCTGGGCAGCGGGCGGAATGCCGGGAGTGTCAGAGAACGGGCACGCCAAACGCGGCGGGGAGAAATTCCCACCGCCGCGCGGGGCGCGCATGCACGATTGGCGAGCGCTTCAAGCGCCGACCCTGAATTACTTCAGGTCGACCTTGGCGCCAGCTTCCTCGAGCTGCTTCTTGATGCTTTCCGCCTCGGCCTTCGGAGCCGCTTCCTTCACAGTGGAGGGAACGCCTTCGACCATGTCCTTGGCTTCCTTCAGCCCAAGACCGGTGATTGCGCGGATCGCCTTGATGACGTTGACCTTGTTGTCGCCGAAGCTGGTCATGATGACGTCAAAATCTTCCTTCACTTCAGCCTGGGCGGCGTCACCACCGGCACCGGCGGCCATGATCACCGGCGCGGCGGCGACCGCGGCGGATACGCCCCACTTGTCCTCGAGGGTCTTCACCAGCTCGGTGACTTCGAGGATCGACATGTTGCTGAGGACTTCAACCAATTCTTCTTTGGAAACGGCCATGGTGGGCACTCCTTGAAACAGATAGACGAAAAATTGCCTTGATCAGGCGGCTTGCTGTTTGTCGCGGTAGGCGGCGAGGACTCGAACGAACTGACCGGCCGGTTCGGCCAGCGTACGCACGAGTTGACCCGCGGGGGCCTTGAAAATCCCGAGCAGCTGGGAACGAGCCTCGTCAAGCGTTGGCATGGTGGCCAATGCCTGGAGGTCTTCCGGTCCGCGCAGGGTTCCCGCGAACGCGATCGCAACGGGGACGAGTTTCTGGTTCTCCTTGATGAAATCGCGCAGTACCCGCGCCCCGGCGCCCGGATCTTCTCCGGAGAACACCAGCAACAACGGGCCCGTCAATTTCGGCTGGAGACATTCGAAAGTCGTGCCGCTCAGCGCCCGGCGTGCCAGGGTGTTCTTGACCACCTTGACGAACACACCGGCCTTGCGGGCCCGGACGCGCAGATCAGTCATCTGCGCGACGGTGAGCCCGGCATACTCAGCGGCAATCGCCGCCTGCGCCGTTTCTGCGACCGCGTTGACTTCAGCAACAACCGTTTTCTTTTGTTCTAAAGTCAAACTCACGATTTTTCTCCTGGTTCGATCCCGCCCGAAGGAAGGATCACACCTTGGTTTTCGCCTCCCGGTGAGGGGAGGCTGTTTGGTCACGGTGCCCGAACCAGGGACTACCTGCTCTGGAGCCACCGTCTACGCAGGCCGATCGACGATCGATTACCGGTTCTCCTGATTTTCCTCGACTGCACCAGGCAGCCCGGGATCACAGGAGTCTCCGACCCGCGGTCTTTGACGGCTACCGGAGTTTTACCCCCGATAACCCAAAGTTCCTGTTAAGTCAGTCAGCCCTCAACCGAGGCACGATCGACCGTGACGCCCGGTCCCATCGTGGAAGAAACGCAGATCTGACGAAGATAAATGCCCTTGGACGTGCTGGGCTTCGCTTTCCGGAGGTCGGCGAGCACAGCCTCGCAGTTCTCCTTCAGCGCACTGACGTTGAAGGAGACCTTGCCGATGGAGAAGTGCACGATGCCAGCCTTGTCGGTGCGGTAGCGCACCTGACCTGCCTTCGCATTGCGGACAGCAGTGGCGACGTCCATGGTGACGGTGCCAACCTTGGGGTTGGGCATCAGCCCCCGAGGGCCGAGTACCTGCCCTAACTGACCGACCACGCGCATGGTGGCAGGCGTCGCGATCGCCACGTCGAAATTGATGTTGCCGGCCTTCACCTGCTCCGCGAGGTCCTCGAGGCCAACGATGTCGGCTCCTGCAGCGCGCCCTTTTTCAGCGTCTGCACCATCGGCGAACAGCGCTACGCGGACCTGCGAGCCGGTGCCATGCGGCAGCACCGTGGAGCCGCGCACAACCTGATCCGACTTGCGCGGATCAACGCCCAGATTGACCGCTACATCGACGGACTCATCAAATTTTGCAGTGGCGACATCCTTGACCAGTGTCAGCGCTTCCTCGAGGTTGCGCGGCCGGTTGATATCGGGAACGCGGGCGAGGATAGCCGCCCTCTTCTTGCCTGGCTTTGCCATGATCAGACCCCTTCCACTTCAAGGCCCATGCTGCGGGCGGTTCCGGCAATTGTGCGCACGGCGGCTTCTTCACTGGCCGCCGTGAGGTCCGGATTCTTGGTCCGGGCAATTTCGAGCACCTGATCGCGGGTCACCCGACCGACCTTGTCCTTGTTGGGAACACTGCTGCCCTTCGGCACACCGGCCGCCTTGCGCAGCAGGACGGATGCTGGCGGTGTCTTGGTGACAAAGGTGAAGGAGCGGTCCGAGAACACGGTGATTACCACCGGAATTGGCAGTCCCACTTCGAGTTCCTGGGTGCGCGCGTTGAACTGCTTGCAGAACTCCATGATGTTCACGCCGCGCTGGCCCAGGGCAGGGCCAACAGGCGGACTTGGATTGGCCTTCCCGGCTGCAACCTGCAGCTTGATATAGGCTTCGATCTTCTTGGCCATTTTTCAGAATCTCCCTCGGGTCCAAACGCCTTGCGGCTCCCCTGTCTGGTGATAGGTCGCGCCCCGGAGGCCTCCGGCAGCGGCGACGGATGAGGCGATAGCCTCAGTCCTTGGATACCTGGCCGAATTCGAGTTCGACCGGGGTTGAACGCCCAAAAATCGACACGGCTACGCGCAGGCGGCTCTTCTCGTAATTGACTTCCTCGACCACGCCGTTGAAATCGGTGAACGGGCCGTCGACCACCCGGATGACCTCTCCCACCTCGAACAGTACTTTGGGTTTGGGCTTCTCCGTCCCCTCCTGAATGCGGTTGAGGATGGTCTGGGCTTCTTTCTCTGTGATGGGCGTTGGCTTGTCGCTGGTACCGCCGATGAAGCCCATGACCTTGGGGCAATCTTTGACCAGATGCCAGGACGACTCGTCCATTTCCATCTGGACCAGCACATAGCCGGGAAAAAACTTGCGATCGCTCTTGCGCTTCTGCCCGTCGCGCATCTCGATGACTTCTTCGGTCGGAACGAGGATCTGACCGAACTTCTCATCCAGCGCAAAGCGCTTGATGCGGTCCTCGAGCGAACGCTTGACCTGATTCTCGAAGCCCGAATAGGCGTGAACGACGTACCACTGCAAAGCCATTTTGTTGTCCTTATCCCATCAGCGTGCGGACGAGCACCGAAAGCAGCATGTCCAGCAACCACAGGATGATGGCCGCGACAAACACGACCACGAATACCGCGAGCGTGGTCTGAAGGGTCTCCTGGCGGGTCGGCCAGACGACTTTCCGAACCTCAATCTGCACGTCACTGCCGAAGGCGACGAGCGCCCGGCCGCGGGCCGTCTGCAGCGCGACGAAAACAGCCACACCGACCGCGACCAGCAGCCCTCCGACTCTGGCCAGACGCCCAACGTCCGCCAGCAGGTAGAAAGCCGCGATACCGCCCAGCAGCAGCGCCGCCGCGAACGCGAGCTTCACGGTATCCAGCGAGCCTTGCGATGTCTCAACGTTGGAATTCATGGCGCCGGGGCTCTGCCTCGCGAATCGGGTGGTGCCGGTACCTGGGAAACACACTGGATGGCAGGCCAGGAGGGTCTCGAACCCCCAACCTGCGGTTTTGGAGACCGCCGCTCTGCCAATTGAGCTACTGGCCTGTGTATTTCCGGTACTTGATATCTCACCGCCGGCGTGCCGGCGGCGGGTGCTGCTATTCGCAGCACCCTTCTAGCGCTGTCTTATTTGTCGAGGATTTTGGCCACGACGCCGGCGCCGACGGTGCGACCGCCCTCGCGAATCGCGAAGCGCAGACCCTCTTC
>Ga0255301_1000019_pt1 | contig 15818 bp, 15 predicted proteins | sample MistaT_22_FD_183714 | JGI IMG/M metagenome (GOLD analysis project Ga0255301, IMG submission 183714) | Metatranscriptome of freshwater microbial communities from Mississippi River, Louisiana, United States - Miss_Cont_RepC_8d (Metagenome... | ecosystem: Environmental > Aquatic > Freshwater >...
AACAGGAAAGTCAATGAAATCAACGGTCTACCCAGACCACCCCCGCGCCAGTGCTAGCTTTGCGTACCGTCACTTATTGCACTGAAAACGAGGAGACCCCGACCCTGGCCAAAGTGGTTGAAGCTCATCCCGCCTTCGGCCGCGCCGTAGAACTCCACGATCTGTACACCAAAGCGCTGGGAAAACTCGCGCCAGATGGCCGCAGGCATACCGGACGAGACGACAAAGCGCACGGGATTGTCGGCATCGTTGGCCTTGGGCGGTTCTGCGTAGACCGCCGTCGTCATGCCCCCCAGCAGCGTGAAGCTGGTGGCGCCGTATTGGCGCGTGATGTCCCACAGGCGCGATTTGGTGAAGCGCCGCGACAGCACACAGCGCAGGCGGCAGGCCAGGGCCGACCCCAGGGTGACGAGCTGGGCGTTGGCGTGCGTAAGCGACAGGCCCGAATAGAGCACGTCGTCCGCGCGGTAACCGAAAAGGCTCTGGGCAAGCTGCACGGTTTGGCAATAGCGTCGGTGCGTCATCACGATGCCCTTGGGGTCGCCTGTGGTGCCGGAAGTGAATATCAGCTCCAGCGCCGCGTCCGGGTCGGTGGTGAGAATGGGCAGGTCGGGCACATGCACTGGTGCCATCGCCTGCCAGTCAGCTACGCCGTCCCAGGCGGAAAGCGGCCGTTCGCCCTCGTCGGTGGCAAAGGCCATGGCCCAGCGCACGGCGGGCAGGCGCGCGTGCAGCGGTTGCAGGTGGGGCAAGGCGTAGTCGGCAGCAAAGACAGCGCTGCACTGGCTGTTGGTCAGCATGAAGTGCAGCTTGTCGCCCTTGGTGCGCGGATCGATGGGCACTACCGTGGCGCCCACGATTCCCGCCGCCACCATGGCCTCGACGAACTCGGCATGGTTGGCCATCAGCAGAGCCACGCGCTCACCGGGGACGATGCCCAGGTCCAGCATGGCCTGTGCCATGCGCCGGCCGTTGTCCCAGAGCTGGCGGTAGCTGCGCACATCGTCGGGGCGCACGTCACCGCCTTCGATGGTCAGCACGTTGAATTACGGTAGCTCGGCCGCGCGGTTGGCGACCATGCCAGCGAAGACGTTGTCGGGGTAAAGGCTCATGCCATGGCCTCCTGTTCAACGGCCCAGCAGCGTGAGGCAGGCCACGGCCTCTTCGATGCCGGCCAGCCCGCCGCCGTTTTCCGCCAGCGCGATGCGCACGCCCGGTGCTTGGCGTGCCCCAGCTTCGCCGCGCAGTTGCGTCACCAGCTCAAACACCTGGCCCAGCCCGGTTGCACCAATCGGGTGGCCCTTGCTTTCGAGCCCCCCGGATGGGTTGATGGGGATCCGTCCGCCGAGGCTCGTTTCGCCGCGCTCTGCCGCCGGGCCGCCGTGCCCCATGGGCACCAGGCCCAGCAGCTCGGACTGAAGGACTTCGCCAATCGCCGTAGCGTCATGCACCTCGGCCACGCCCACGTCCTTGGGCGATACGCCGGCCTGCTCGTACAGGCGCTGCACGCCTTTGCGCACGAGATGGTTTTCCAGATCGCTCGCGGCCCGCTCGCTGCCGGTTTGCAGCACGCAGGCCAGCACGCGCACGGCACGGCGTGCATCGCCTTGCAGGCGCTTGAGGCCTGCGGCGTTGCAGACAATGGCCGCCGCCGCACCATCACTCACCGGCGAGCACATGGGCAATGTGAGCGGGTAGCTGATGGGCGGCGCAGCCAGCACCTGTGTCACGCTCATCGCGTCGCGGTACTGTGCCAGCGGGTTGTGCGCCGAGTGCCCATGGTTCTTGGCAGCCACCGCCGCGAACTGCTGCTGCGTGGTGCCGAATTCGCGCATGTGCATGCGGCCCATGGCGGCGTAAATGTCCATGAACAGGCTGTAGGGGCGAGGCGACTGGCTGCCCGGTGGGGGCGTGATGCCTGCACCCATGGCCAGCAGGCGCTCTTTGCCGGCTTCGGTGTCATGCACGTCCCAGGCGCCGTCGAAGGCCGCGAACATGCGGGCCTTGTCGTCGATGCACATCTTCTCCGCGCCCACGGCGAGCACGATGTCGGACGCGCCGCTGCGCACGTGCTGCACGGCCAGGTGCAGCGCCGTGCTGGCACTGGCGCAAGCGTTCTCCACATTGACGACGGGAATGCCCTGCACCCCCATGGCGCGCAGCGCGAGCTGCCCGCGCACCATGTGCTGGCCCTCCATGTGGCCCTGCGTGGCGTTGGAAAAATAGGCGGCCTGCAGTTGCCCGGCGTCACAGCCGGCATCCTGCAGCGCTGCAGTGACGGCCTGGCGTGTGAGGTCTTTGACGCTCCATTGCGGGTGTCGGCCGAACAGCGTCATGCCGACGCCAGCGATGTAGATTGCTTCCACGGGGTGCTCCCAGGTCAATAGAAATGATCAGCCCTGCCATGTCCGGCGTTCCGTGCAGCCGGAGGAGGGCGCAGTCTTCACTTCAGCGCGTACCACGCGACGCCATTTCCATCCACGGTGCAATCCACGGCACGTTCTGCGATGAGGTAGTTCATGCAAGCCACGGCTTCCCCCGTGGCGAGACTCAGTTGCTGTTCATCCTTCTCGCCGATGGAGCGGTGAAACAGGGCGGGGAATACGTCCACGATCCGCTGCGGTCCACCCTGCAACTGCTGGCGCAGCCGCACCAGCGCCTGGGTCTGGTTGGCCTTGAGCGCGTGCAGGCGTTCGTGCAGTCCGTAAAAGGGTTCGTTGTGGGAGGGCAGCACCAGCACATCGGCGGGCACCATCTGCAGCAGCTTTTCCAGCGATTCGTACCACTCCTTGAGCGGGTTGGCCTGGGGTTCGCTGGCGAACACCGAAACGTTGGACGAAATCCGCGGCAGCACCTGATCGCCCGCGATCAGCAGCTTCAGGTCCGGGCAGTAAAGGCTGATATGTTCCGGCGAGTGGCCACTGGTGGTGACCGCCTGCCAGGTATGCGTGCCCAATGAAATCTGTTCTCCATCTTGCAGGCGTCGGAAGCTCTCTGGCAGTGCGTGGATGTGCTTGCCAAAACTGCCGAAGCGGCTGCGATAGCTTTCGATAGCAGCCTCGGACCAGCCGGCGCGCCGACAGAACAGCACGCCGTCGGGCGGTGCCTCACGGCTCGTGTCGGCGTGCATGACGCGGCAGGTGAGGTATTCAAGGCGGCTCATGTAGAGCGGTACACCGGCGCGGCGCGTGAACCAACCCGCGAGGCCGATGTGGTCGGGGTGCATGTGCGTGGCGTACACACCCTGCAGCGGGCGCGCCAGCGGCCCCTGGGCCATGAGTGCCAGCCATGCTGCCACGGTGCCGGGGTCGTTCAGACCGGTGTCCACCAGCACCCAGCCATCGTGCGTTTCGATGGCCCAGACGTTGATGTGGTCCAGCCGGAATGGCATGGACAGCCGGATCCAGTGCACGCCAGGGGCGATTTCCGCCGCATGACCTGGAGCAGGTGGCTCGAAAGGGTACTGTAGTGCGGTGGTTTCGGGCTTCGACATACGAAAAAAGCTGGTGTGAAGGTTCAAATGCCCGTGAGTCCACCCGTGCACAGCACGGTCTGGCCACTCACGTAGTCGGACTCGGGAATGCAGAACAGGTAGGCCGCACCGGCAGCCTCCTGCGGCGTACCAGCCCTGCCCAGCGGGATGCTGCGCTCCATCATGGCCATCAGATCCGGGTTCACGCCCACCTTGATCTCGCGCCCCTCGACCTCGATGGTGGCGTTCCCGTCCGAGGTGGCCTCGGTCGCGCGGGTCTTGATGAGGCCATAGGCCACGCAATTGACCGTCGTATTCAAGCGGCCCCATTCCTTGGCCAGTGTCATGGTCAAGCCCATGATGCCGGCCTTGGCGGCGGAGTAGTTGGCCTGGCCGGCATTGCCGAAGACGCCTGAAACCGAGGAAATATTGACCACCTTGCGCACTACGCGGCGGCCTGCCGCTGAATCGGCATGGCTCAGCGCTCGAATCACCGGCTGAGCCGCCCGCAGAATGCGGAACGGCGCGGTCAGGTGTACGTCGATCATCGCCTCCCACTGTTCGTCGCTCATCTTCTGGATGACGTTGTCCCAGGTGTAGCCAGCGTTGTTGATGAGGATGTCCAGCCCGTCGAACGTCTCGGTGGCGGTGCTGATGAGCCGATCGGCGAAACCGGCATCAGTCACATTGCCGCAGCAGGCCACTGCCTCGCCCCCCAGCGCGAGAATTTCCTGGCGCACGGCTTCGGCGGGCGCATCGTCAAGGTCGTTGAGGACAAGCCTGGCACCTTCGCTCGCAAGCTTGATGGCCATCGCACGGCCGATGCCCCGCCCTGAGCCGGTGACCACAGCCACCTTGCCACGCAACTTTTCCGTCATCGTGTGCTCTCGTGTTTACTGGGGGGGCGCCGCTTCGGCATCGTAGGCGTCGGCGCTGCCTTGCTGGCGCAGGATGGCGCGCTGGATCTTGCCAGTCGCCGTTTTTGGCAGGCTATCCATTTGGCGCAGGTAGCGTGGCTTGGCAAAGCGCGGCAGTTGCGCGCTGGCCTGGCGGACGATGTCCGCCATGTCCAGCGTCGCACCTTCGCTGGGCACCAGGGCCAGCATCACCTCATCTTCGCCGCCCGCACCCTGCGCCGGTACGGCATAGGCCGCCACTTCGTGGATGCCGGGCAACTGTCCGACCACAGCTTCAACTTCAGTGGCCGAGATGTTTTCGCCCCGGCGACGGATGCAGTCCTTGATGCGGTCCACGAAGGTGATGAGTCCTTGCGCGTCCCGTATGCCCGCGTCCCCGGTATGGAACCAGAGGTTGCGCCATGCTTCGACCGTCTTTTCCGGAACGTTCAGGTAGCCTGCCATGAAGCCGAAAGGCACCTTGGGCCGCACCAGGATTTCGCCGATCTGCCCGGCTGGCACAGGCGCATCGGTGTCGGGGTCGGCAATGCAGATTTCGTAACGGTCCTCGTGCGCCCAGCCTGCGGCATTCGGTGCGGAATTCCCAAGCCGGCCCCAGATGGGAATGCCAACCTCGGTCATGCCAAATCCGGACAGGACGTCTTTCACACCAAAGCGTTCGCGGAACACGGCTTCGTGCTGGGCGGGGTTGGGGCCGCTCATGCAGGCGCGCAGGTTGTGGTTCCGGTCCTGCGCCGTGGGCGGCTGGTTGATGACGAACATGGCCGTTGTGCCCAGGTGGTGGGTCAGCGTGGCGCCGGTTGCACGGATGTCGGCGAGCCAGGTGCTGGCGCTGAAGCGCTGCTTCAGGAAAGCCGGGATGCGCGCCAGCACCGTGGTTCCCAGTTGCATGAACAGGCCATTGGCGTGGAACAGGGGAAGGCAGATGTAGTACTTGTCGTGCGCAGCGACCTCCATGCTGCGCATGGCACCCAGGCCGAACATGGCGCAGTGGCAGTGCGGCATCAGCACGCCTTTGCTTGGCCCGGTGGTTCCGGACGTGTACATGATGCAAAAGATGTCCTGTGGCTGCGGCGCAGGGCCCTTCCAGGGGGGGCTGGCCTCGTTGTCCAACCAGGCCACGTGGCGCCAGCGGCCGGGCACGGTGGCATGACCCTCGCCCAATACGATCAGGGTCTTGAGATGGGGCAGTTCATCAGCCTGGCTGACAATATGTTCGACCAGTGCTGCGTCCACCACGATGGTTGCCAGTTGGCAATCGTTCAACTGGTGACGCAGGAACGAAGAGCGCAGCTCGGTGTTGAGCATCACTGCAGTAGAGCGCAGGTAACCAATGCCGAACACGGTGGTCGCCATGGCGCAACTGTTGGACATGAAAACGCCCACACGTTCTTCAGGCTGTACACCCAACTGGTGCAGGAAGCCGGCAAAACGCTGACTGTCCGTGAAGGCATGTCCCACGGTGAGGGCGCTGCCCTGGCTGTCGTGCAGCCAGGGCGTGTCGGGTTGGCTGGCGGCCCATTCGCTCAATGCATCGGTGAGCGTGCAGGCGTGGGGTTCATGGATGCGGCTGTACATGGTCCAAATCCTCAGTGGCATGAAATGTCAACGCACAGCATGATCAAACGTCCAATTGCTGGAGCCAGGGGAGATGGGCCATTGCCTCCGCAGGCTCTGGCTCCAGCTCCGACCCCATGAGGCCATTCCAGCGGTTGAACCAGCCGGCCATGGCCACGCAGGACACGATCTCCACGATTTCCTCTTCAGAGAAGACCTGCTTGGCCTGCTCCATAGCCCGTGCCGGTTCGCGCACCGGCAGGCGCCCCCCGGCGGTGGCGATGGCCAGCGCCTTTCGTTCCTGTTCCGTGTACCGGGGATCGTTCTGGTACGACGGCAACGCGGCCAGCTTGTCCCAGTCAACGCCCAGGTGGTTGGCAGCATGTACGAGGTGCGTTGTCGTATAGCGGCAGCGCGCACCACGTGCGGCTTCCGCCGCGATCAGAAAGCGCAGGGATTGCGGTAGCAGGCCATCGCCACGCAGTGTCACGCCCAGCAGCTTGAGCAGCGCTGGCACCACACCAGGCTTGCGTGCCATGGTCAGCAGCGCGTTCGGACGGTAGCCGACGAAATTCACCAGATCCTCGAGTACCGGATCTTGGGAGCGGGGGTCGCTTTCATGCAGCGGTGCGATGCGTGCGCAGGTGTTGGCGTTCATGGAAGTGTCTGTGTTGGGCATGCGTTGAGCATGTCGGGTCATGTTGCGGAACCTGTCGTGATGAGGCCTTCGACATGGGCGCGCTGGGCATTGAGCTCCTGCGCCGTGCCAGACCAGGCGACCTGGCCGTGGTCCAGCACGTACTGGCGGTGGGCCAGCTTCATGGGAACCTTAAGGTTCTGCTCCACCAGGACGATGCCGGTGCCCTGGCTATGGACTTCGCTGAACACCCGAACCAGTTGGTCCACGATGACGGGCGCCAAGCCTTCGGTGGGTTCGTCAAGCAGGAGGATGCGGGGATTGCTCAGCAAGGCGCGTCCGATGGAAAGCATCTGCTGCTCCCCGCCGGAAAGATGGTCGCCACCGAAGTTCAACCGCTCTGCCAGGCGCGGAAAGACCTCCAGCACCCGCTCAATGGTCCAGTCCCCCGGCTGGTGTGCCAGAGTGCCAATCTTCAGGTTTTCCAGTACCGTCAAGTTAGGGAAGATCCGGCGTGTGTCGGGTACCAGCGCCACGCCGAGCTTGGCAATGGCTTCCACGCCGAATCCTGAAATGTCTTGCTCACCCAGCAGACGTCGACCAGCGACCAGAGGCATCAAGCCCATCAGGGCTTTGAGCAGAGTGGTCTTGCCCGCGCCGTTGCGTCCGACGATGGCGACGATTTCATGGGCATCGATACGTACGGAAATTTCTTCCAGCGCCAGGGCTTGTCCATACTTGACGCTAGCTTTTTCGAGTTCGATCACAGGGCGTCCTCCCCAAGGTAAATCGAGCGCACCGATTCGTTTTTGCGAATGTCCTCGGGAGACCCACAGGCGATGACAGAACCGTTGCTCATGACCACGATTTCGTGGGAAAGAGACATCACCGCATCCATGTTGTGCTCGATCAGGAGCACCGTCCGCCCCACCGCGACCTTCTGGATCAATTCCAGCGCTGCCTGAATTTCATGGTGGCCAATGCCGGCCAGTGGCTCGTCTAACAGCAGAATCTTGGGGTCGGGCAGCAAGGTCACGCCCAGCTCCAACGAGCGTTGCAAGCCATAGGGCAGCGTGCCCGCGATGTCGTCGCGGTGGGCGGCAAGCCCTGTCAGCTCCAGGATGGCATCGAGTTGCTCTTGGAACTGCTTGTCGAAGCTGCTGCTTGCCCAGAAAGGCTGGAATCCCGGTCGGCGGGACTGGGCCGCGATCAGCAGATTCTCAGCAACCGTCATCTCTCCGAAGATCTTGATGATCTGGAAGCTGCGCCCAATGCCCATGCGGGCCCGTTCGTAAGCGGGACGCTGGCTGATTTCCTGGCCGCGGCAGAACACCTTGCCGTCATGGCGCATTTGCCGCCCGGCCAGGACATTGAGCAGCGTCGTCTTGCCCGCGCCGTTGGGCCCGATCAGGCCGTAAATGCGTCCTTCTTGAAAATCATGGCTGACGTCGTTGACGGCCCTCAGGGCGCCATAACTCACGGTCACACCCTCGCATTTGAGTGCTACCTGGCTCATCGTGCACCTCCCCGGCGATTTTTCTGGTAAGTCGCGAAACCCTTCTCCAGTTCACCGATGATGCCGCGCGGGAAGAAGATGGTCGCGAGGATGAACACTGTGCCCAGAATGCCATACCAGTACTCGGTCCAACTGCTCAGCCATTCCTTCAGGAACTCGAAGACCAGCACGCCGACGGTTGCGCCCCAGAGCGTGCCGGAGCCGCCCAGCAGTGTCATGATGATGACGTCCCCAGATGTTGTCCAATGCAGCATCTGGGGGTTCATGTACATCAGCAGCGAAGCCAGCAAGGCACCCGCCAGGCCGCTCAGGGCTCCAGAAATCACGAAGGTGATTTGCTTGTAGCGGTTGACGTTGAAGCCCAACTGATCGGCACGGGTTTCATTGTCCCGGATCGCTGCGATCACGCGTCCGAACGGCGAGCTGCGCAGGGATATCACCGCCAGCATGACCAAGGCATATAGGCCCAGAACAAACCAGTAGTAGTTCACAGGATCGAAGAAGTCGATGCCCAGAAAATTGGGGCGTTCGACGCCGGAGATGCCATCCGAACCGCCCGTGAAGCTTCCCAGCTTGCTGTCGGCCAGGATGAAGATCAACTGCGATAGCGCCAAGGTGACCAGGGCGAAGAAGATGCCGGAGACCCGCAGGGCGAAAAAGCTGAAAAGCAGAGCAAAAGCCGCACCCACGGCAATAGCAAGGACTGCTCCGCCATAGAACGGCAGACCGTATTTCTGGGTTGCCAGGGCCACCGCGTAGCCGCCCACTCCCAGGAAGGTGGCATGCCCGAAGGACACCATGCCCAGCGAGCCGAAGACGAAATCGAATCCGATGGCGAAGATTGCCCAAATGGCCGCCAATGTGAGCAACTGGATCATGGCCTCCCCTGGACTGAGGAAGGGCAGCACGATGCTCGCCGCAGCCAGCAGCAAGCCAAAGTAAATATCAAATTTGGTGAGCTTCATGCCGTCCTCGCCGTCCGGTGGAACAGGCCCTGCGGGCGCGTCAAAAGGGTGCCAATCAGCAGCACGAAAGTCATGATGTCCACCCAGCCTGGCATATACACATAGCCGATGGCGCGGACCATGCCGATCAGCATTGATGCAGCGATCGCCCCACGGATATTCCCGAGGCCACCCAGAATGACAACGATGAAGCAGTCGATGATGGTGTTGGTCGCCATGCCCAGCTCGATCGGGAACAACGGCGCTGCAATGGAACCGGCAAGGCCGGACAGTCCACAGCCGATGGCGAAGACCGCCATGCGGATGGTGCCCACCGGCAGTCCCAGGATGCGCACCATTTCTGCGTCGCTGCTTGCGGCCCGCACAAGCATGCCGAAAGTGCTTTTCTCCAGCACGAGGTAGAGCCCCACCGAAATGAGGGCGCCGAATCCGATCACGAAAAGCCGGTACATAGGGATTGTGCTGCCCAGCATGTCCACCGTGCCACTCCACAGTTGCGGAATCGGTACCTCCTGGTAGCCCGGTCCCCAGAAGAAGCGCACCAGGTCGCTCAGCACCAGGATCAGCCCGAAGGTCAGGATCAATTGGTAGAAATGGGGGCGTTCATAGAGTGGGCGCAGCGTGAGTTTTTCAACCACCGCCCCCACCAGTGCGGTGAAGAGTGTGGCAACCAGCGCCCCCATGAGAAAAGAGCCTGTGCGCCTTCCTGTCTCATACGAGATGTAGGCGCCGAGCATGTAAATGGCGCCGTGGGCGAAATTGATCACGCCCAGCATGCCAAAGATGAGCGTCAGGCCCGCTGCCAGTAGGAACAGCAGCATGCCCAAGCTCAAGCCAATCACAATAGTTGACATATCGATTCACCGGGTAGGAGTAACCAGGTTGCACGCAGGCTCCCAGCGGAGCCTGCGCGCGGTGCGGTCCTCAGTTTTTGCAGGGTGCGAAAAGCTTCTCTTCGGGGAAGACCTTGGTGACCTTCATCGTCAAAGCCGGGGCTGGCGGGGTGCCATGCACCACCTCACTCCAGAATCCAGGCTGTGCCGCTTGATGGTCGCAGGCACGCATGGTTTTCTTACCTTCAACGGAGTTTTCGCGAACGCTGGTCGCAAATGCGTCCACCCACTTTTCCTTGTCCCAGGAGCCCGTCTTTTCCACCGTGTCGAGCCACCATGCCATGCCGTCGTAGGCCTCTCCTGCCGTCATGCTGGGGAACATGCCGAACTTCTTCCGATAGGCCTCAACGAACTTCTGGTTCGCCGCGTTGTCGACGGTGTAGTGGTAGCGCTGGCCGGAGTTGACACCCACTGCAGCCGGCCCAACGGCCGCCACCATCGTGTCATCGGCAGCCACGGGACCGAAAAGCAGTTTGGTTTTTCCCAGATTGACCTGGCCGGCTTGCTTGAGGAAGGTGACCACATCGGAGCCGGTCATCATCAGCAACACGCCGTCAGCGTTCGACTTGGCTACCTTGTCAACGATCGACGAGTAGTCGCGGTTGCCCAATGGGGGGAAGTCTTCGCCCACGACCTGTATGCCGTTGGGTTCGAGTTGGGGCTTGATCCAAACGTAGCCGTCACGGGTGGCCTGGTAGTCGGCGGTGACCGCGTAGATTCGTTTGAGTTTCTTTTCCTGCATGTACACCAGTGCCATGCGGTTTTCCATGTCCAGGTTGTTGGAGGTGCGGAACGTGTAGCGGGAGCCGCCGGGCACGGTGATCTTGTCGTCTGCCGAAATGGTGACAAGATGAGGGATCTTGCGCTGTTTGGTCACGTTCATGACTGCCAGCGTCGATGAGGAGCCCAGCGCTCCAAAAATCATGTGAGAACCTTCGGAGATCAGCTTGGTGGCTTTCTGGACGGCCGGCTGAGGCTTGGTCTCATCGTCCTCCCAGGTGATTTCGATCGGAACGCCCAGCACCTTGCCGCCGCGTTCCTCCACAGCGATCTGCACGCCCCGCCGCATGTCCTCGCCCAGCAAGCCATAGGGGCCAGAGAGGGACAGCACACCGCCGATCTTGAATTTCTCCGGCTTGGACTGTGCGTACCCCGTGGACGCCATTCCGATGGTGGCTGCTGCTGCGACCACCATGCTTTTCCTGAACCATTGCGCAAAATTACCCATGATTTGTCTCCTGTGGTTGATCTAAAAAAGTTTCTGATTAGCCGATACGGGCAGAAATGCCGCCGTCGACCATGATTTCGGCGGAAGTAACATATTTGGATTCGTCACTCGCCAGCCACAGGGCGGTGTAGGCCACGTCCCATGCCTCTCCCATATGGCCCATCGGGCACTGTTTGTCCCGCTTTTCCAGCGTTTCTTCCAACGATGCTTCCTGGTATCCGTCTGCCAGTTTCAGCAACGGTTGCCGGACCATCGGCGTATTCATCAGGCCCGGCATCAGTACGTTCGAGCGGATGCCCTGTTTGGCAAATTGCAGGGCGACGCTGCGTGAAAAGCCGAGCACCGCAGCCTTCGAAGCGCTGTAGGAAACATAGGCCACACCGCTGTCACGCACGCCGGCCACCGAGCCGATGTTGACGATGCTCCCCTTGCCTTTCCTGAGCATGGAGGGAATGGCATGTTTGCAGGTGAGGAACATGGAAGTCAGATTGACGTCGAAAACCATGCGCCAGTCCTCCAGGCTCTGTTCGACGACCCCGCCCATTCGGGCGGTGCCGACGTTGTTCACCAGAATGTCGATGTCGCCAAAGGTAGCGATGCAGTCCTGGATCAACGACTCCACCGCGCCAGGATCGGTCACATCGCATTGGGCGACGCTCATGGTTCCGCCCTCCTGGCGCACGATCGCTTCGGTTTCTCGCGCGGCATCCAGATGAATGTCGCAGCCATAAACCTTGGCGCCCTCGCGGGCGAACAGCACGGCCATGGCCTTGCCATTGCCCCAGCCGGGGCCCGACGATCCGCAACCGGTCACCAGGGCTACCTTGCCTTCCAAGCGTTTCGCCATGCCGTACTCCTTACTGTGCTTGGCCATAGAGGGTCACGACGGTGGCACCGCCCAGTCCGGCGTTGTGTTGCAGGGCAAACCGCGCGCCTTCCACCTGGCGCTCTTCGGCGTTGCCGCGGATCTGGTGAACCAGCTCATAGCATTGCGCCAGGCCGGTCGCGCCAAGCGGATGGCCTTTCGACAGCAACCCACCCGAGGGGTTGACGACGACGGCGCCGCCGTAGGTATTGCTGTCGGACTCGACAAAGGCCTGGCCTTCGCCGATGCCGCAGAAGCCCAGGCCCTCGTAGCTGAGCAGCTCGTTCTGTGCGAAGCAGTCGTGCAGCTCGCACACGTCGATGTCCTGCGGCCCAATGCCCGATGCCTCATAGACCTGGCGGGCGGCCTCGCGCGTCATGTCAAAGCCCACGATGGAAATGCCTGACTTGTCGCTGAACGCGCCGGGGCGGTCAGACACCAGCGACTGGGCCAGCACTTGCACACGGGGGTCTAGCCCCATCTTTTGGGCAAACCTTTTGCTCACGAAGACTGCAGCAGCGGCACCGCAGGTCGGTGGGCACGCCATGAGGCGGGTCATGGTGCCCGGCACCAGAGCGGCGCTGGCCAGCACCTCTTCCACTGTTACCTCCCTGCGGAACAGTGCCAGCGGGTTGCGCGCGGCGTGGCGGCTCGCCTTGGCGCGGATACGGGCAAAGGTTTCCAGGGAGGTGCCGTACCGGTCCATGTGCTCGCGGCCCGCTGCAGCGAAGTAGCGAATCGCCATGGGCAGCTCGGGATGGCCAAACACCTCATCCATGACCCCGTTGAAGCGGTCGAGCGGATCGGGCCGGTCATCCCAGTGCGCCTTCAGGGCGCCCGAGGGCATCTGCTCGAAGCCCACTGCCAGTGCGCAGTCGGCCGACCCGTTGGCAACTGCTTTCCGCGCAAGGTACAAGGCGGTTGAGCCGGAGGAGCAATTGTTGTTGACGTTGATCACCGGCACGCCGGTCATGCCGACCTCATAGACCGCGCGCTGGCCGCTGGCCGAGTCGCCATATACATAGCCTGCATAGACGTCCTGAATATCGGAGTACGCCAGTCCTGCGTCCTGTAGCGCCTGGCGGATCGCCAGCGCGGCCATTTCCGGGTACGGCAGGTTGTCGCCAGGTTTCTTGAAAGGGGTCATGCCGACACCGGCGACTAGAACGGGTTCTTGCATTGCGATACCTCCAGGTTGAATTGCCAAACGTGCGTTGAATCGAAGCTTGCTGCGGTCAGGAGACCATCCGCTCCTGCGCGCTCCAGTACTTCTTGCGCACTTCTTTCTTCAGGACCTTGCCCACCGCGCTGCGCGGCAGTTGAGCGACGATCTCGACCTCCTTGGGCGCCTTCACGCTGCCCAAGCGGTCCTTGATGAACTGGATGAGCGCCTGCGGCTCCACGGACTGGTCTGGACGCAGCTCGATGACGGCTCTGACGGCCTCGCCCCATTTTTCATCGGGCACGCCGATGACGGCGCAGTCCTTCACGGCAGGATGGGCCATCACTGCGGCTTCGACCTCGGACGAGAAGACGTTGAAGCCGCCGGTGACGATCATGTCCTTTTTACGGTCAACGATGAACAGGAAACCCTGCTCGTCGAAGTAACCCACGTCACCGGTGCAATGCCAGCCGTTGCGCTGCACTTCGGCGGTGCCCTCGGGGTTTTTGTAGTAGCCCGCAGTCACGATATCGCCCTGCGCGACGATTTCGCCCACAGCCCCGGGCTGGGTGAGCAAGTGGCCGTCGTCATCCATGATGGCCACCCGCGTGAAGGGAAAGCGGCGCCCCGCGCTCAGTAGGCGCTCGCGGGGTGCCACCTGTCCGTCTACGAAATGGTCCTCGACGCGCAGCACGGAGATGGCGCCAGGCACTTCCGCCTGACCATAGATCTGCAACATGACAGGCCCGAAAACCGCGATGGCCTCGGCCAGCTTGTCGGGTGACATAGGTGCGGCGCCGTACATGAAGTAGCGCAGCGCAGAAAAGTCGAAATCGCGAACGTTGGGCTGGGCCAACAGCGTATAGATGACCGTAGGAGGAAGGAACATCATGTTGACCCGCTCCTGCTCGATCACCTTGAGCAGCTTCTGCGGATCAATCCCATCCATCAGGATGACGCAGCCACCACGCGCCATGAAGGGCAGCGACACCAGCCCTGCGGTATGGGTGATGGGCGCGGCTGCCAGCACGGTCATGCGGTCGGTGACATACATCGCCGACATATGGTTGGCCAAGGTAGCCGTCAGGTTGCGATGGCTGAGCATGACGCCCTTCGAACGCCCCGTTGTGCCACCGGTACCCATGATCATGGCCAGTCCCTGTGGTTGCAGCGGCGCTGCAAACATCTCGGGCGACTGGCCCTGGATCAGCTGGGCAACCGACAGGTCCTGCTCATCAGCCTCGTCCAGGGCGATGTAATGGCGAATGCGGGGAACCTTGCCGCGGATCTCGGCGACTTGGCCGGCATAGCGGGCCTGGTAGAACAAGACGTCGCAGTCCATGTCCTGCAGGAACTCGATGTTACTCTCCACACTGTTGCGCGCATTGACGGGGAGCCAAACGCCCCCAGCGCGTACAACCCCGAGCAACGCCACGAATGCGGCTCCGGAGTTGCCGCTGAGCACCGCGCCGTGGAAGCCCGGCGCGAATCCCAACGCATCCAATCCTCGGGCGACCTGGCAGGTGAGCGCGCCCGCCTGAGCATAGGCCATGGGCGGGGTGTCGCGCCCGTAGTCCAAAAAGCATGGGGCGTCCGGGTGGCTGGCGACGCCAGCATCGAAATAGTCGAGCAGATTCATTGCGTTGCTTCTTCGTTCAGGTCAAGTTCAGTGGTCTAGCCTTCGCTGACAATTCGCATGCCTTCAGCACCAACGGGCAAACAGAAATCGTGTGCAGAGCGGCAGGTTGAGCAGGCTGTTCATTTGGTACTAATTGATGTAAATTAGTACCATTAGACATCTGGATTGGTGCCGGGTCAATTGTTTTGGTACCGAGTTTTATTGGGAGAAACCCGCATGAAAAAAAGCTCGCAGACGAGGAGTTCTTCGATGCGTTGACCCATTTGTTCTTAACGGAGGGCATCAAAGGTCTGACGGTGGGTGAAATTGCCGCGCGCATGCATTGCTCGCGGAGGCGTCTCTATGACATTGCGCAGACGAAAGAAGATATCTTTTGCGCTGTCGTGCAACGCTTTTTCGACAACCTCCTGGAACAGGGGGAGGCATTGATCCATAGTGAAAAGGATTTGCCGACGGCACTCGCTGCTTACCTCAGCGTCGGCGTCCATGCGGCCAGCCGCATCGGTGTGCAGTTCCTGAAGGATGTCGAAGACTCTGCGGTTGCCCGAGGCATCTTCGACCACTACCAGCATGCCCGTACCTTGCGAATGTCCCAACTCATCGACGAAGGGGTGCGTCAGGATGTTTTCACCCCTTGCCATGGATTGGTCATGTCCGAGGTGATGCTGGGAGCAGCACTGAGGTTGCGCCGCCCGGCATTCCTTGCCCAGGCCAACCTGACCATCGAGGATGCCTTCCAGGAGTTCTACCGGGTATTGCTGGGTGGATTGCTGACCGATTCAGCTGCGCCTCACGCAGCCAGGAGTGGCAAGCGGGCTGGGCGGGCTGGCGTGCGGCGAGGCGCCGTAAAGCACGATGCGGACGACGATGAAGTCGGCACCATGCTGATGGCTGCCTGGAATCGCGGATAGGCGCATGTTCGCCAGAGCCAATCCAATGACCGCACAGGGTTGAAAACTGCCGGCTG
>Ga0255301_1000025_pt1 | contig 14749 bp, 14 predicted proteins | sample MistaT_22_FD_183714 | JGI IMG/M metagenome (GOLD analysis project Ga0255301, IMG submission 183714) | Metatranscriptome of freshwater microbial communities from Mississippi River, Louisiana, United States - Miss_Cont_RepC_8d (Metagenome... | ecosystem: Environmental > Aquatic > Freshwater >...
CCGGGGCCGGCCAATTATGCCGTGGGTTCCACCGACTTCCGTTATCGACAAGCACCTCTGCGCCCATACCGCCTCCCCTCGGGTAATGCAGTGCTAACTCGGTTAGTCCAAAAATTTCGACCCGTTCGAAAAGCCCACACGGCTTACCTCGACGACGTCGCGCGCGAGCTCGAGGTGCCTCACGGCAAAACGCTACTACAGGCAGCGCTCGACGCCGGTATAGATTTTCCACATCACTGTACAGTCGGCACCTGCGGCACCTGCCGCTGTCGCCTGCTCGACGGCAAGGTGCAGCCCATCTTGGATTTCTCGTATACCTTATCGAAACCAGAAATAGATAACGGTTATATCCTTGCCTGTCAGGCCCTGCTGAAAAGCGAGATCCGAATCGCCGTTGAACTCGGCGAAGTTCCCACGCATCCCTACGCAGACTATGCGGCAGTCATCTGCGACATGCGCCCGTTGACCCCCTCGATCATGGAAATGACGGTGGAGCTCGACCGCCCGATGCACTACACCGCGGGCCAATTTGCGGATCTGCGTCCGCACCATCTTGATCGCCATCGCAGTTATTCTTTTGCCGACGCCTGTCCGCTCGCCGGGAGTACAAAGCTCCGGTTCCATGTCCGCCAAGTCAGTGGCGGCGCCTTTACTGATTGGTTATTCGGCGCCGACCGCCGTGGCGAAGCACTAGCGGTGCGCGGCCCGAGCGGCAATTTTTGGTTACGGGCGGCAAGCGCTCCGCTGATATGCGTCGCCGGCGGAACGGGTATGGCACCGATCCTGGCGCTGCTCAATCACGCGGCAGCGCGGCGCGTGCGGCGTCCTGTTACCTATCTCTATGGCGCGCGCACCCAGGCGGATCTGTACGCACTGGCCGACATTAAAGCGCTGCAAGCCCGATGGCCGACGGGATTTTCGTTTATGCCCGTGCTATCCGAAGAGCCCGCGAACTCGGACTGGCCTGGCGCGCGTGGTTTGGTGTCGGATTTTCTGACGAGCCCGACCTTAGCAAACACGGTCGGCAGCGCACATTGCTATTTGTGCGGCCCGCCTGCCATGATTGACTCAGCCCTCGCTGTGTTGCAAACCCACGGTGTCTCCGTGGAAGCCATCCACTACGATAAATTTCTCGATACACGACAACTCGCCGCCGTAGCACGCGACGACTGTGCTTACCTGACGGGACGTACCGCATGACTATCACCATCGACACCCTCCAATCCATGCTCGATGCCAGACCTGAGCAAGGGCTCTACCGAGTCCATCGCCGAATGTTCACGGACCCCGAGATCTTCGAGTTGGAAATGAAATATATCTTCGGCGGGACTTGGGTGTATCTCGCGCACGAAAGCCAGCTCGCCAAGCCACACGATTTTATGACGACGTTCATTGGGCGCCAGCCGGTGATTGTCACCCGCGATAGTGACGATCAGGTTCGCGCGTTCATCAATGCGTGTCAGCATCGTGGCGCCGTGGTGGAGAACCTCGGTCATGGCAACAAGAAAATCTTCATGTGCCCATTCCACGGCTGGTGCTATCGCTCAAACGGCGAACTCGCCGATTGCGGCGAGTCGTCGAAGGCGGGTTACAGCGCGAGTTTTGACAAAACCACTCTCAATTTAAAGGCGGTATCGAAAGTCGAGAGTTATCGAGGCTTCATTTTCGGCAGCCTTAACCCTGCGGTGCCGTCGCTCGTCGAACATCTCGGCGAAGCGGCGAAATGTATCGATCTCCTCGTCGATCAACATCCCGAGGGTAAGCTCGAAATTCTACGCGGCACGCAGTCGTACACTTTCGACGGCAATTGGAAATTGCAGGCCGAGAATGGAGTCGACGGATATCACGTCAACACCATTCATGCGAACTATGTGCAAACTGTCGGTCGCCGCCAAAAAATGCTCGCGGAGAAAGACCCTGTCAAAGCGGTCGATGTGGGTGCAATAGACCAATTGCCCGGTGGGTTCTTCGGCTTCGAAAACGGCCATGTACTGCTGTGGAACCAATGGCCAAATCCTACGGTGCGTCCAGCGTGGGAGCAACGGGACTCGATGATTTCGCGTGTGGGTACCGAGAAAGCTAACTGGATGACCAGCTACCTGCGCAATCTGCTGATCTACCCGAATGTCTTTTTAATGGATCAAACCAGCTCGCAGATCCGCGTCTTCCGGCCGTTGGCAGTCGATAAAACCGAAGTCAAAACCATTTGCTTTGCACCGGTTGGCGAAAGCGCGGGCGCGCGCACCCGCCGGATCCGCCAATACGAAGATTTTTTCAATGCCAGCGGAATGGCAACGCCGGACGATCTCGCCGCCTTTAACGCGAGTCAGATCGGCTTCAATGCGAATACCACCGAGTGGAGCGATATCTCGCGCGGCGCGGTGCATCTCACTCAAGGGCCGGACGAGTATGCGCGACGACTTGGCCTCTATCCGCGCACCAGCGGCAAGTACCTGCAGGATGAAGGGATCTATCTGAATCTCCACGGGCGGTGGTTAGAGTTGTTAAGCGCGGGTCTCGCCCGCGATGCAGGAGCAACAAAACATGTCGCGTGAGCTACATCTCGCCGCCTGCGAACTCATCGCACTCGAAGGATGGCTTCTCGATCGACGGCTGTGGGACGAGTGGTTGGCGCTTTATCTTGAAGAAGCCGAGTATTGGCTGCCGTGTTGGGATGGCGAGCACGCCTTGACCAACAATCCCAGCACCGAACTGTCGCTGATTTATTATCAGAGTCGTGCTGGACTTGAAGATCGAGTGTTTCGGCTGCGCACTGGTCGCTCGTTGGCTTCGACGCCACTGCCGCGCACCTGTCACCTGAATCAGGTCACCCGAAGCACCGTAGACGAGGGCGACCTCGTCGTCGAATCAAATTGGACGACGCACAGCTTTCGGCTCAATCAGCAGCATTGCTTCTTTGGGCAACAAACCCATCGACTGCGTTCGACTAGCGATGGGCTGAAAATCGCCAAGCGCACCGTCATTGTCGCGAATGATCTCATCCCTAACGTGCTGGATATCTACAGCGTTTAAGTCTATCGGAGTTTTTGCGTTATGTTGGATTATCTACGGTACTATCTCGGGCCACTGAGCGTGGCTGTCGGGTTAATGGGCTTCGCGCTCGGTGACGCATGGGTGTGGCTCGGGTTCGGGACTTATTTTGTCTTGGCCGTTTTCGACATTTTGCTGCCGCGCGATCTCGCGGAACGGCACATGAACAATCCCCTCCTCGCGGATCTCCCGCTGTACCTTCACGTGTTCCTGATGGTGGGCTTGTACGGCACCTTTGCGTGGCGCGCAGGCGTTGATGGCGGGGTGCAACACTGGTCCGTGTTCAATCTCGTGGGCGCGATCGCTTCGCTCGCGTGGCTCTCTGCCGTGCCGAATCTCCCAATCCAGCATGAACTGCTACATCGACGGGACTCGTTCTCGCGTGGCTGCGCCTATCTGCTCGGCGGACTCTACGGCGATCCTCTGCGCGGTCTGCCGCATATTCACGGCCATCATATTCATTTGGGCACTGCGCTGGATGCAGACACGGCCGTGCGCGGCGAAACCATGTACACGTTCCCTTTTCGCGCGACGCTGGGCTCCTACCGGGATGCCATCCGTATCGAAGGCGAACGACTCATCAAGCAGGGGCATCGCTTTTGGAGCGTGGGCAATCGCTGCCTGCAGGCGCTCGGCTTCGAAATCTTAATCTTGGTGGTGATCGGGCTTATCGGCGGCATCGGTGCCGCGTTGCTTGCGCTCGCCGCGATAGCGGCGACGAAGCTGGTGCTGGAAGCGTTCAATTACTACCAGCATTACGGCATCGTCCGCGTGCCGGGCACGAAGTACGAGCGGCGCCACCTGTGGAATCACCTGCAACCCATCGTGCGGGCGCTCGCGGTGGAAATCACGAATCATTCAGATCATCACATGGACGCGTTTAAACCGTTCTATCGCTTGAAGCCCGACGTGGAAGGGCCACAAATGCCTAGTGTTTTTCTATGCTTCATGGCTGGCCTAATCCCGCCGTTGTGGTTCCGTTTAATCCTTTGGCCACGCCTGCGAGATTGGGATCGACGCTTCGCAACGCCGGAAGAACGAGAACTTGCACGCGCAGCCAATCGCCGGGCGGGGTGGCCTGATTGGCTCGCCGATTTAGCCCCGAGCGCTTAGAAGAGTGATTGATCGTCGTGGCGTAACTCCGGCGCTGACTGATAGCGACGGCTCGGACTGTTCGCCGATGTTCACGTGCCTTACTCGCGGGATCAGAATCAGGAGATACTCTTAGTGACTGAAGCATCTACTCTCGTCAATCCAACAGCCGGCACACAACGCCGGAAAATTTATGCAGACCCCGCGGTTTACCAAGCGGAGATGGCGCGCATTTTCGCGCGCTGCTGGTTGTTCCTGGCTCACGAGTCGCAGATCCCTACCGCCGGCGATTTCTTTAGAACCTTCATGGGCGAAGATGAAGTGCTCGTCGTCCGCCAACAAGACCGCAGCATCAAAGCCTTCTTGAATACCTGCACCCACCGAGGTAATCGTTTGGTTCGCGCCGATCGCGGCAACGGCCGTGCCTTTACTTGTAATTACCACGGCTGGGCATTTGGGATCGACGGCGTACTCGCTACGGTTCCACTTGAGCGTGACGCATACTTCAACGAGATCAAAAAAGAATGCCACCATTTAGTTACGGTGGAACGCGTCGAGTCTTACCATGGTTTGATCTTCGGCTGCTTCGATCGTGACGCCCCCACCCTCGGTGACTATTTGGGTGATCTGCGCTGGTACTTGGAAGCTTGCCTGAATTCTCTGCCTGGCGGTACCGAACTCATCGGCGCCACACAGAAGGTCGAAATAATGGCCAACTGGAAGCTCCCAGTCGAAAATGTCTGTGGTGACGGCTACCATCTCGGGTGGGCGCATGCCGGCGCGATGAAGGCCGTACAAACCCTAGATTTATCCGGCTTCACCGTTGGCAATACCACGGTGAATCTCGACGGTGGGATATCGGTCGCCGGCCTCAATGGGCATTCCCTCCTCGCGAGCCTTGACGGTCGCTCGGGTTACGCTTTTTATCCCGATCCGACCTTGGCGCTGAAATATCTCGACGACCATCGCGCCCAAGTCGTCGCGCGCCTCGGCAAATTTCGCGGTGAGCAACTGTGGGGTTCCCAACTTAACGTCACGATCTTTCCGAATCTGCAATTTTTACCCGGGCTGAATTGGCTACGGATCTATCACCCCAAAGGCCCTGGGAAATTCGAGCAGTGGACCTGGGCCTTGGTGGAAAAAGCCATGCCGGACGCGCTGAAACGGCAGGTCCTCGATAATCAACTACTCACCTTCGGCCCGGCCGGGTTGTTCGACAATGATGACGGCGACAACCTCGCGGCGTGTACCGAGCAGTCACGCGGCTGGCGCACCAGCCAAATGGAGATCTTTACTCATATGGCGATAGGGCACTCGGGCACACGCCCCGGCCTACCGGGAGACATCGCAACCGGGATTATCAGCGAACACAACCAACGGTATTTTTATCGACGCTGGCAGGAACACATGGCGGCCTCGAACTGGGCGGAAGTACCACAATACAACCTCAATCCGCGCGGAGCCGAGCATGCGTAATGTGGGCAGCATGCTGAGTGTTGAGCACCATCTGGCGTTGCAGCAGCAATTAATCCGCGAAGCGCGCCTGCTCGACGAAGAAAGCTTCGACGACTGGTTAGCGCTACTGAACGACGATGTACGCTATCGCTTGCCACTAGCGGAACGTCGCTTTCGCAAGGATCGCAGCGCGCCTTCCGAGCTTGGCAGTGGCTATATTTTCGATGACACCAAGCAGCGCCTCAGACTACGGATCAACCGGCTGCAATCCGGCTACTTGTGGGCCGAGGACCCGCGCAACTGTGTGCGCCGCGTGATCAGCAATATTGAAATTTGGCAAGCAGACGACAATCAGGCTGAGGTGTTTTCGGTCGTCACCATCCATCGCAGCCGCCTCGACGGTTTCGAACGACAGTTGACCGCCGGTCGTCGCGACCGCTGGCAAACTACTGCGGCAGGCTGGCAACTAGTCCTACGTGATATCCAACTCGACAACGCCGTGGTGATGGATAGTAATTTGAATGTGTTTTTTTGACTGCCCGTTACCGTCTCTTCATTTGCACCGAGATTCACGATGAAAACGACCCAAGATTTCCGTCAACTGCTGCGTGCGGATGGCGGCACCCAACATCGCGATATCTACTGGAACGAAGATATCTACGCACAGGAACTCGAACAGGTTTTCGCGCGCTCCTGGTTGTTTCTAACGCATGACTCCTTGATCCCCAAGCCCGGCGACTTCGTCACCACGTTCATGGGCGAAGATCGGGTGATCGTATCGCGCGGCCGGGACGGTGTCGTTCGCGCCTTTCTCAACTCTTGTAATCATCGCGGGAATATTGTGTGCCGCGCCGATTCCGGCAACGCGCGCAGTTTTACCTGTCACTATCACGGCTGGGTCTACGGTCTTGATGGCGCGCTCGCCGACGTGCCGCTGGAAAAGGAAATTTATACCGAGCCGCTCGATCGCAAGCAGCTTGGGCTGAAACAGGTGCGCGTCGAGACCTACCGCGGTTTTATCTACGGCAATTTTGACACCACCGCGCCGTCGCTCGTCGATTATCTCGGCGAGATGGCGTGGTATTTCGACACCTTCATGGACGTGCCCGGTGGCTCGGAACTGTTAGGACCACCGATCAAGGTTCGCATCAAAGCCAACTGGAAGTTTTTCTCGGAAAATTTCATCGGCGATTTCTATCACGCGGGCTGGACCCATGCCGCCGCGATCAAGATCATTGGCGGCGCACTTGGTCTTATTCTCGGCAACCAAGCGGTGGCACCTGGCATTCAGTTCGCGACGACGTTTGGACACGGTTTCAATGCGTCATCCGGGACCGACGAGATATTCCCGCATATTCATCAGGGCAAGGTCGCGGAGCTATTCAATGACTGGATGCGCGCGCGCATACCGGTGGTGCGCGCACGGCTTGGCCCCGAACGCGCGCAACTCTACAACGCGATTTGGGACGGCACAATGTTTCCCAACAACTCCTTTCTGCGCGGCATCGATACCTGGAAAGTCTGGCAGCCAAGAGGGCCGCGCGAAATTGAGGTGTGGACCTGGACCCTGGTCGAGCGTGATATGCCCGAGGAACTCAAACGCGGGATTCGGCACACCAACGAGAAGACCTTTGGCGCGGCCGGCCTGCTCGAAGGCGACGACGGCGAAAACATGGAAGGCAATACGCAAACCTCGGCCGGCTGGGTGACGCGTCAGCAGCCGCTGAATACCGAAATGGGAATGGGGCGCGAAGGTTTCCGCGAAGGCTATCCAAGCAAACTGTCTGAACCCGCCGACAACGAGGCCGCGCATCGTAATTTCCTCCGCATGTGGGAGACCATGATGACAGCCAAAGATTGGGACGAGATCATCACGCGTCGTCGTCAGGATGCGCGCACATGATGACGACAGTGCCAGGGACCGTAGTCCCGCTGGAAACCTACTACGAGATTCAAATTTTCTTGTTTCGCGAAGCCCGCCTGCTCGATGACGAGCAATTTCGCGATTGGCTCGCGCTGCTGACTGACGACATCCATTATTGGTTGCCGATCCGTGAGAATCGCTTCCGCAAAGATCGTCGACCCGCACCGACCCCCGAGGAATCGGCTTCGGTCTACAACGACGATCTCGCCGACTTAACCGATCGCGTCGCGCGCTTCGAAACCGGCTTCGCCTGGATCGAAGATCCGCCGGCCAGAGTCCGCCGTGTGATCTCGAATATTGAGGCGGAAACCACGGCACAGGCTGATGAGTTCGTGGTGTATTCGAATATCATCCTTTATCGTAATCGTCGCCAGGACGAAGAAGCTTGGTTCGTCGCCGCGCGGCGGGATCGTCTGCGGCGAGTTGATGGTGCCTGGCGTCTTGCCAGGCGTCATGTGGTGCTCGATCAGCATGTGATTCTTGATGAAAATTTGTCGGTATTCCTATAGGCGTTGCCGAGCACCTTATTAGAGTTCATCTCGGGAAAAAGCCTTGGCGTCTGCAACGTTAAACGCGGGAAGGGTCGAAAGCTCATGGCGTTCCCAGATCGCCATGGGCGAGCACAGTGCGTCGCCCCATGAAGTGACGCTGGTGGAGAACACGCTGGATAACCTACTTGTCGATAAGGCGCACGAGAGGGAAAAACCGGATCAATGGCTTGAACGGGAACGCGCGATAGCACTGATTGAGCCCCACGAATCGAACCGAATGAAGCCCAAGCGTCTCGACGACAGAACGTTACGGCGATATCGGCATCGGCGACGAATCGAACAACTGCTCGCTCGGTTCCAAAACTTACCGTCGTTTGGTAACCCGGGGCGAATGCCATATCGACAACGTACTAGATTCTCCCGGCTAGCCCGCACTGTTGTCCTGTCGAGATATTTCGGAAGCGAGCACTTTAAATGCTAGCATACAAGTTTACCCGTCCGTATACTTCGCGCAGTCATCCAGCGCTCGACTGAGTGCCGAAACACTGTACGTTCGGCCGCGGACGGGGCTTGGGGTGTCGCCGTTAGATTGGAATGCACCGCCTCCACGGGATCCAGAGACCATGTCAGTATCCGCGCTCGATCCAATGACTCTTCACTACCACGTCGAGCAATTGCTCGCGCGTTACGTACACTGCATCGACGGCGATGAACTTGAGCAGTGGCCAATGCTGTTCACAGAAAAATGTCTCTATCGCGTGATCGCGAAAGAAAATGCTGACCGTAACCTACCGATCGCCGCTATGTACTGCGATTCACGCGCGATGTTGAGCGACCGAGTGATCTCTCTGCGTCACGCGAATATCTATGAGAAACATCAATATCGGCACATTGTTTCGTCACTGCGCGTGGAAGCACGCGCCGATGGCACGATCGACGCACGAAGCAATTACGTGGTGTACAGAACACGCACCAGCGGCGCGACTGAGGTCTACAACGCGGGACTCTATCTTGACCGTATCTTGGTTCAAGAAGACCGCTGGTTGTTCGCGGAAAAGCAGGTCATTTTTGATACGAACCTCATCGACGCCCTAATGGTCCTCCCCCTCTGAATCGGTATCGATTTTGATAGGTCCTAATAATGATCAAAGAATCCGTCGACGCACTTAACCAACCTTGGCCACAACCCCTGCAGGGGTTCGCAGTTCCTTATGAAGTGTTTACTTCGAAGGATATCTACAAGCGCGAACAAGACGCGATTTTCCGTGGTGACACATGGAATTTCGTCGCACTTGAGGCGGAGATCCCAAACTCCGGAGATTTTAAGGCGACCTTCATTGGTGAGGCGCCGGTGCTCGTTACGCGCGACCCCGACGGTGGCATCAACGTCATGCAGAACCGCTGCGCGCATCGCGGGGCGATGGTATGCCGCGAGCCGCGGGGCAACGCCGCTCATCTGGAATGCGTATACCACCAGTGGGCTTATGATTTAAAAGGAAAATTGCTCGGCGTCCCGTTTCGTCGCGGCATCAGAGGGCAGGGCGGCATGCCCGACCGTTTCGCTCTTGAGGACCATGGACTAGATCTATTGCGTTGCGAAACGATCGCGGGTCTCGTTTTCGCGACGTTTTCGCGCCAAGTCGCGGCACTGCGTGATTATCTTGGTAGCACTGTCGTTCAGGCTATCGAGCGCATCTTCAATCGTCAGATCGAGGTGCTTGGCGACCAACGTCAATTCATGCACGGCAACTGGAAACTATACGCGGAGAACACCCGCGACCCTTATCATGCGAGTCTTCTGCACTTGTTTCATAACACATTCGGGCTTTATCGCGCGTCTCAGCGTGGCGCGAGCGTGATGGATGAAACCGGAAAGCACAGCCTGCTGTATACGATCGCAGGCACTACCGACGAGAAAGTCGACAAGGAAATCTATAAAGACAGTCGTAGTTACGACACCGCGTTCCGCCTCCAGGACCCTTCCCTACTGTTCGGACGAACTGAGTTTGAGGACGGCGTAACGCTCGTGATTCTGTCAATCTTTCCGAACGTCATCGTGCAGCAGATTGCCAACACCCTGGCCGTGCGCCAAATCGTGACCCGCGGTGTTGACCGTCTTGAGTTGGTCTGGACGCACTTTGGCTACGTCGACGACGATTCTGAAATGCGTGAAATCCGGATCAAACAAGCGAATCTTATCGGACCCGCCGGGTTAATTTCGATGGAGGACGGAGAAGCCGTAGAGATCGTGCAAAAAGCAGTCATTGGCGATAACGGACAAAGCTCATATATCGCCATGGGCGGCGGGCATGCGGAAGACGCCAATCATCTTGTGACGGAAGGCGCGATCATTGGATTCTGGAAGCACTACCAACGGCAACTCGGGCTGACAAGCAGGAATGTCAGAAATTAGGGTCCGTCCAGATATCATCAAGTCGGGACCCCCGACGCCGGCCAAGAAGTGGGTGATGCCACGAAGTGAATTCGTCGATTCAGAGACCCTCGCCCGCATGTGCGTGGCGCGAATACGTGGCGATCAAGTACGGCTTCCGCAACCGCCGGTACCCGGCGCTGCTGGCGAGCGAAGTCGAGGAAAGCACGCCGGTCGCGGTGACCCTGCGCGGCGGAACATTCTCGTCAACCTCATCGACGGCGAACTCTACGGCCTGCACGATCAATGCCTGCACCGTGGCGTGCCCTTATCGGCGAAGCCCGAGTGTTACAAGGCCGATACTGTGACCTACTCTGGCATCATGGCTTCACCTATCGCTTCAGCGACGGCGTGCTGTGCGCCATCGCCACCACCGAACACAGTCCGATCGTCGGCAGGAAGAAACTGCGCACCTACCCGGTGTGCGAAGCCAACGGCCTGGTCTTCGTTTTCGTCGGTGATACCGACTACCCGCCGCCGCTGGTGGTACATGACGTGCCGACGACCTTTCTCGACGACGATATGGTGATCCGGGGCAAGCGCCGCATGGTGGCCGCGAACTTGCGCATCGGCGCCGAAAACGGATTCGACTCCACGCATATATCTTCATCCACAAGGATTCGGTGCTGATCGAAGACGCCGATCTCGCCCTGCCCCTGGGCCTCGAACCGCAGGGTCGCCACGCTTTCGAAACCTGTGTCGAGGCGGACGGGCCAATAGGCGTCTACGACAACTTCGGTCCCGGCCAGGTGGTCCCGGTGTTTACCGCCACGATCGACGGTGAAGCCGTGCTCAGTGGCACCATGCACGGCAACAATCGCGTCCTGCACAACATCGTTGAAGCCGCACTTCAGAAGATGAGGTTGCCGAGAGTCGCTGTCGTCTTGAGCATGGAAATCGCCGAAAAATTATGCCGGCGCGCGGAATTTCTCCCGGCTCCGGAGGGCCGATCACAGCCAACACCTCCTCGAAGCATCGGTTGACGGCTGTATGATACCCTCGAAATACTCCGTGGAATTGGGGAATGGGGCATTTATTCGTCCTATACGTCTTCTGGGACCAGTACGAAACATTTATGCAAATCGAGGTTTAACCCCATGAGTTTGTGGCTAGACATGCTGGGCACCCAGCAGCGTTTTATCGAGACCCAAACCTTCGGTCGCACGCGCATCGCCGAGGCGGGTATGGAACACCGCGATACCGTGATCTTCATGCACGGCATCGGCGGACATCTCGAAGCCTACGCCCGGAATCTGACCGCGCTGTCCGACCGTTTTCATACCGTCGCCTTCGATTTCGTCGGGCATGGGCTGTCGAACAAACCCGTCATCGATTATTCACCGCTGGTGTTGGTGCAGCATTTGGGCGAAGTAATGGACGCGCTGGATTTATCTTCCGCGCATCTGTCGGGCGAATCCCTCGGTGGCTGGGTCAGCGGGATCTTCGCGACCCGCCATCCCGCACGCGTGCAACGCCTGATGCTGAATACCTCCGCTGGGATTCCGATCGTGACCGACAAGGGCCGCCAAGATCTCCAGGATTTGATTACTCTGAGCCAGAAAGCCGCCGCGCACGGACCACCGACCTTCGAGACGGTAACGAACCGAATGAAGTGGCTCTTCCACCCCGATAATCATTCGATGATCAGCGACGAACTTGTGAATACCCGGTTAACGTTTTATGCGCAGCCCGCGATGCGCGAAGTCGCGCCGCGCGTTCTCGCCATGATCGGCGTCCACGACGATTATTTGATCCCACTGGATAAGATCGCGTGTGAAACTCTGTTCCTGTGGACCGCGGACAATCCGGTGCACGATGTCGAAGCCGCGCGCCAAAGTGCCGCTAGAGTTGCCCGCAGCCACCTCTACATCATGCATAAACCGTCAGCCCATTGGCCGCAGTATGAAGCACCAGAGGAGTTCAACGCGGTGACCCGGGAATTCTTGACGAGCGGGACGGTCCCGCGCGGGAGGGATTAACGATGAACGAGCCCATAAAAGCAGATTTCGACATCGAAAGCGGGAGCTACGCCGACGCGGCCTTGGGCTTTCGCAATCACTGGTATCCGGCGCTGCTGAGTGATGAGATCGCCGAAGATCAATTAGTGCCACTTGTTATGCTCGGCGAGAATATTCTATTCAAACGCATTGATGGTAAGGTCTTCGCGGTGCGTGACCACTGTTTGCATCGCGGCTTTAAATTTTCCGCGAAACCCGAGTGTTACACCAAAAACACGATCACCTGCTGGCTGCATGCCTTCACCTACAACTTCAAGAACGGTGAGCTCATCGCGATCCCAAGCGCACCAAACAGTCCATTGATCGGGCAACGCCGTCTGCATTCGTATCCGTGCGAAGAACACAATGGCATGGTCTTCGCATTTGTCGGTGATCTCGCGCCACCGCCGCCGTTATTCGACGATGTCCCACCCGGCTTCCTGGATAAAAGCTGGACGGTGGTAGGCGCGGTGAACGTCACTTGCGCGTGCAACTGGCGGGTGGCGGCGGATTCCGGGTTCGATCCGAATCACGTCTTCATTCACAAAGAAGATGGCTTGATGGATTCGCTGCAACGCTCGTTTCCGTTGGCGCAGCGGTTCCAGGGCGGCAATCCGTTTCACTCGATCGAAGAACGCATAGGGCCGGGACCGAAAGGTATTGTCGATCAACTTGGTAAAGCCGAGCCCATCTTCGAATTCACGTTTGAATGCGATGGTGAAGTGGGCCACATGCAATCGAAGTATCCGCCGGACGAGATGGCAATGCGCGGTTTTAAATCGATCCAGGGCTCGATGTGGTTACCCTGCGCACTCAAAGTCGAACCATGGCCGATCCTCGACATGGCGCATTACGAATGGTATGTGCCGATCGACGAGCGCAACCATCGCTATTTTATTGCTTGGGGCAAGCAAACCGACTCCGACGAGTCACGCGCGGCGTTCATCCTCGAAGCGAAGACCAAGTGGCGCGACATCGGCTTTGAAAATTTCAACCGGACCGATGTGATTGCGAACAACGCCTGTCAGGAATCGATCGAGGGAGTGCGCTACGGCCGCAATCAAGTACTGTGCGAGTCCGACGGCTGCACCATGGCGTGGCGACGGTTCGCGAGCAAACATAATCGCGGTGTGCAGGTTCGGCAGTGAAAAATTCGGGGACAGTTTACCGGCTCCGGAGGCCCGATCACAGCCAACACCTCCTCGAAGCATCGGTTGACGGCAGCAAGAAGCTGCATACCTACCCGTTGTGCGAAACTAAGGGTCTGGGCTTCGTTTTCGTCGGTGATACCGACTACCCGCCGCCGCGGCTGGTGAATGACGTACCAACGATCTTTCTCGACGACGACCGTGGCTGGCTGCAGGCGCAACTCTACGGACCGGACGGCAATATCATCGCCTGGCGCAAGCGCGCCAGCGCGCGCGCGCGCGGCATCCAGCGTCCAGGACACGTCGATCCTCCTCTGCCGGTGAAGCAGGCATGAGCGGCGCCAACGATCCGTCACGCGCGACGCTGGCGCCAGAGACGATCCTCGCGCTGGTTGACGGCGACGGCAGCAGCGTCGATCCGGCCATCTATACCGACCCGGACATTTACGCGCTGGAACTCAAGAACGTGTTCGGACGTGCGTGGCTTCTTCTCGCGCACGAGACTCAGATCCCCGCGCACGGTGATTTCCTCACCACCTACATGGGCGAGGATCCGATCATCGTCACGCGCCAGAAAGACGGCGGCGTCGGCGCCTACCTAAATCAATGTCGCCACCGCGGCATGCGTCTGTGCCCCGCGGATAGCGGCAATGCTAAGGCCTTCACTTGCCCCTACCACGGCTGGTCCTACGATCTTGCCGGCAATCTCGCCATCGTGCCGTTCGAACAGGCCGCCTATCACGGTGACATCGACCGTGCGGCGTTGGGACTCACTCGCGTGCCGCGCATCGAGCGTTACAAGGGACTCATCTTCGGCACCTGGGACCGCGCGGCTCCAGCGTTGACGCACTACCTGGGCGATTACGCCTGGTATCTCGATGCTTTCGTCGACCGCTCGGATGCGGGCACCGAGGTGATTGGCGGCATGCACAAGTGGGTCGTTGGCTGTAACTGGAAGTTTGCCGCCGAACAATTCTGCAGCGATATGTACCACGTCCCTTTCTCGCACCTCTCACCAATCCTGGCGCAACTGCCACCGAACACGACCGCGGCGATGCCGATGGAGGGCGTTCAGGTGCGCGCGAGCTACGGCGGCCACGGCTGCGGATTCTTCACCGATCCCGAAGGCGGCGCACGCGTACTCGCCGCAGTAGTTGGCG
>Ga0255301_1000044_pt1 | contig 11525 bp, 12 predicted proteins | sample MistaT_22_FD_183714 | JGI IMG/M metagenome (GOLD analysis project Ga0255301, IMG submission 183714) | Metatranscriptome of freshwater microbial communities from Mississippi River, Louisiana, United States - Miss_Cont_RepC_8d (Metagenome... | ecosystem: Environmental > Aquatic > Freshwater >...
ATGGCATTAGACAAACCCTATCAGGACGTGCCCGGCACGATCATTTTTGACGCCGAGCAGAGCCGCAAAGGCTACTGGCTCAACCAGTTCTGCATGTCGCTGATGAAGGCCGAGAACCGTGAGCGCTTCAAGGCCAACGAACGCGCCTATCTGGACGAGTGGGCCATGACCGAAGAGCAGAAGCAGGCCGTGCTGGCGCGCGACCTGAACTGGTGCATGCGCGCCGGCGGCAACATTTACTTTCTGGCCAAGATCGGCGCCACCGACGGCAAGAGCTTTCAGCAGATGGCCGGCTCCATGACGGGCATGACCGAAGAGGAATACCGCAACATGATGCTCAAGGGCGGCCGCAGCGTTGAAGGCAACCGTTACATCGGCGAGAACGGCGACGCGCAGGCACAAAACCAGCCCCAGGGCGCAGCCGGCAAAGCCGCAAAGAAAGGCAACTGAACATGGCACGCATCACCGCATCCGTCTACACCTCGCATGTGCCCGCCATCGGCGCGGCCATGGACCTGGGCAAGACCCACGAAGACTACTGGAAGCCGCTGTTTGCAGGCTACGACTTCTCCAAACAATGGATGAAGGACAACAAGCCGGACGTGATCTTTCTGGTCTACAACGACCATGCCACCGCTTTCAGTCTGGACATGATCCCGACCTTTGCGATTGGCACCGCTGCCGAATACAAGCCGGCCGACGAGGGCTGGGGCCCGCGTCCGGTACCTGTGGTCAAGGGCCATCCGGAGCTGGCCTCGCACATCGCGCAAAGCGTGATCCAGCAGGACTTTGACCTGACCATCGTCAACAAGATGGACGTGGACCACGGTCTGACGGTGCCATTGAGCCTGATGTGTGGCGAGCTGGACCCGGTGAAAGACGCCTGGCCCTGCCCGGTGATCCCGTTTGCCGTGAACGTGGTGCAGTACCCCGTGCCCAGTGGCCAGCGCTGCTTCAACCTGGGCCAGGCCATCCGCAAGGCGGTGGAGAGCTATGACGAGGACCTGAACGTGCACATCTGGGGCACGGGCGGCATGAGCCACCAGCTGCAGGGCGCACGCGCTGGCCTGATCAACCGTGAATGGGACAACGCCTGGCTGGACAAGTTGATCAACGATCCCGTGGCCTGCGCCCAGGTGCCGCACATCGACTACGTGCGCGAAGCCGGCAGCGAAGGCATCGAGCTGGTGATGTGGCTGATCGCCCGTGGCGCCATGAGCGACATCAGTAACGGCCAGGTGACGGGCAAGGCGCCCAAGGTGGCTCACCGCTTCTACCATGTGCCTGCCAGCAACACGGCAGTCGGCCACGCCATCCTCGAAAACACCTGACCCTCCTACTGCAACCCGACAAGGAGAACCTCATGAGCAAAACCATCAAAGTCGCACTCGCCGGCGCTGGCGCCTTCGGCATCAAGCACCTGGACGGCATCAAGAACATCGACGGCGTGGAAGTCGTCTCGCTGATCAGCCGCGATCTGGCCAAGACCCAGGAAGTCGCCGACAAATACGGCATCCAGCACGTCACCACTGATCTGGCCGACAGCCTGGCCCTGCCCGAGGTCGATGCCGTGATCCTGTGCACCCCCACGCAGATGCACGCCAGCCAGGCGATCGCCTGCATGAAGGCGGGCAAGCATGTCCAGGTCGAGATCCCGATGTGCGACATCCTCAAGGAGGGTGAAGAAGTCCTGAAGGTGCAAAAGGAAACCGGTCTGGTGGCCATGGTGGGTCACACCCGCCGCTTCAACCCCAGCCACCAGTGGGTGCACAAAAAGATCACCGCCGGTGAGTTCAATATCCAGCAGATGGATGTGCAGACCTACTTCTTCCGCCGCACCAACATGAACGCGCTGGGCCAGCCCCGCAGCTGGACCGACCACCTGCTGTGGCACCACGCCGCCCACACCGTGGACCTGTTCGCCTACCAGTGCGGCAGCCCCATCGTCCAGGCCAACGCCATCCAGGGCCCGATCCACCCGACGCTGGGCATCGCCATGGACATGAGCATCCAGCTCAAGGCCGCCAACGGCGCGATCTGCACGCTCAGCCTGTCGTTCAACAACGACGGCCCGCTGGGCACCTTCTTCCGCTACATCGGCGACACCGGCACTTACATCGCCCGCTACGACGACCTGTTCAACGGCAAGGAAGAAAAGATCGACGTGTCCAAGGTTGATGTGAGCATGAACGGCATCGAGCTGCAGGACCGCGAGTTCTTCGCCGCCATCCGCGAAGGCCGCGAGCCCAATTCCAGCGTGGCCCAGGTGCTGCCCTGCTACCAGGTGCTGCACCAGCTGGAGCAGCAGCTGGGCGGCTGATGGCAGGACCTGCGCGGTAAACTCTGCGCGAGCCGAACGGACAGGCCAGGCCTGTCCCATCTGGGGGCTTCGGCCCCCTTATTGCTTTCAGAATTTCCCATGACAGACCGCTACGCCGTGATCGGCAACCCCATTGAACAGAGCAAGTCCCCGCTGATCCACACCGCGTTTGCGCAGGTGACCGCACAGGACATGGAATACACCAAAGTGCTGGGGCCGGTCGGCGGGTTTGCCGGCGCGGTGGATGCTTTTCGGGCGGCAGGTGGCAAAGGCATGAACGTGACTGCGCCTTTCAAGCTGGACGCTTTTGCCTATGCCACCGATCTGGCGCCCAGCGCGCAGATGGCCGGTGCCGTGAACGCCATGAAGTTCGAAGGCGGGCGTGTGTATGCCGAAAATTTTGATGGCGTGGGCCTGGTGCGCGACGTGGTGCACAACCTGGGCTGCCCACTCCAGGGCCGGCGCGTGCTGGTGCTGGGGGCCGGAGGGGCCACGCGCGGTGCGCTGCTGCCGTTCCTGGCCGAGCAGCCAGCCAAGCTGGTGATCGTCAACCGAACGGTGGCCAAGGCCGAAGAGCTGGCGGCGCTGGGCCGCCAGCACCAGAGCGGCAATGTGCCGGTGCAGGGCCTGGGCTACGACCAGCTGCAGGGCAGGCAGTTCGATGTGGTGTTCAACGCGACTTCTGCCAGCCTGACGGCGCAGCTGCCGCCCTTGCCGTCTTCGGTGTTCGCCCCTGGCGCACTGGCCTACGAGCTGGCCTATGGCAAGGGCCTGACGCCCTTTCTCCAGCTGGCAAAGCAGGCGGGCGTCACCCGTCTGGCTGACGGCGTGGGCATGCTGGCTGAGCAGGCGGCCGAGGCGTTCCTGTGGTGGCGTGGCGTGCGTCCTGACACGCAGGGCGTGATCCGCCAGCTGACCGTCCCGCTGGTCTGAGCCAGCGGCCAGGGCGGGGCGCCACTGGCCTGCGCACAAAACCGCGGGTAATTCCCATCACTGTCCGGGGGGCGTGTGTTCGTATACTTCGTGTATGAACCAGTTAGTACATTCGGAAGCGATCGCAAGGGACGATGAATCCGCAGGCCGGGAAGGGCGCACCAATGACCCGGCGCGCACCATGGCCGAAATCCTGGAAGTGGCGACCCACGAGTTTGCCGACAAAGGCCTGGCGGGCGCGCGCATCGACGAGATTGCGGCGGCCACGCGCACCAGCAAGCGGATGATCTACTACTACTTCGGCAGCAAGGACGGTTTGTACCTGGCGGTGCTCGAAGAGGCGTATCGCCGCATGCGCAGCATCGAGGCCGATCTGCACCTGGACGATCTGGCGCCCGCGGCGGCCCTGCGGCGGCTGGTCGAGTTCACCTATGACCACCACCGCGACAACGAGGATTTCATACGCCTGGTGATGAGCGAGAACATCCACCGTGCCGAGTACCTGCGTCAGAGCAAGGGCATCCGCCAGCTCAACGTCAAGGCGATCGATTCCATTCGCGGTCTGTACGACCGTGGGGTGGTGCAGGGGGTGTTCCGTCCTGGTCTGGATCCGTTGGACATCCATGCCGTGATCTCCGCCCTGACCGTTTTCAACGTGTCCAATCGCTACACCTTCGGCACGATTTTTGATCGTGATGACCCGAAAACCAAGGCCGAAACGCTTCAGCGCGAGCACGTCGTGCAGCTGCTGTTGCGCTTCGTTGGATATGCCAAAAATGAATAACAGCTAGGCGGCTCTGATCCTGCCGGATAAGGGTAACTACTCGATTTCGAATACTAACCAGTTCGTACATTACAGACATTCCCTACCGGAGTCGATGCATGCTCAAAAAATTCATAGATGGTTATTGCCATGTCCTCAACGGACTGATCGCGGCATGCCTTGCGGTCATGGTGGTGCTGGTGTTCGGCAATGTGTTCATGCGCTATGCATTGAATTCGGGGATCACTTTGTCCGAGGAGCTGTCGCGCTGGCTGTTTGTTTGGATGATTTTTCTGGGCGCCATCGTTGCACTCAAAGAGCATGGTCATCTGGGCACCGACATGCTGGTGGGCCGTTTGGGTGCTGCGGGCAAGAAGATCTGTTTCTTGCTGTCCCACGGTTTGATGCTGTGGATCTGCTACCTGCTGTTCGCTGGGTCTTATGCCCAGGCGGTGATCAATCTGGATTCCACCAGCGCTGTGATGGAAGTTTCAATGAGCTGGCTTTACTTGCCTGGGATGCTCTTTGCCATCCTGGGCGGATTGATCATCCTGACCGAACTGTTGCGTCTGCTGGGTGGCAAGTTGCGGGACGATGAATTGGTGACCATTCAGGAGTCCGAAGAAACGCCACATGGTGGCGATCAGAACAAGGTCTGAGGGGAGCAAAGAGATGACGATCACGATTTTTCTGGTGTCCCTGATTGGGGCCATGGCATTGGGTGTTCCGATCGCGTTTTCGCTGCTGGTGTGCGGGGTGGCGCTGATGTGGCACATGGACATGTTTGACGCACAGATCCTGGCCCAGAACCTGATGGAAGGTGCCAACAGTTTTCCCTTGCTGGCGGTGCCCTTTTTCATGCTGGCTGGAGAAGTGATGAATGCGGGTGGCCTCTCGCGCCGCATCGTGAACTTTGCGATGGCCCTGGTGGGGCACATCAAGGGTGGACTGGGTTATGTGACCATCATGGCGGCCGTGATCATGGCTGCCCTGTCGGGATCGGCCGTGGCCGACGCAGCAGCGCTGGCCGCCTTGCTCATGCCCATGATGGTCGCGGCAGGGCATGACAAGGCCCGCTCGGCAGGACTGATCGCTTCGGCTGGCATCATCGCCCCGGTGATACCCCCCTCCATTGGCTTCGTGATTTTTGGCGTAGCAGGCAATGTGTCCATTTCCAAGCTGTTCATGGCGGGCATCGTGCCCGGCATGATGCTGGGGGTGGCCTTGTGGGTGACCTGGTGGTGGCTGGCCCGCCGGGAGGTGGTGCAGGTGCCGCCTCGCAAGTCCACCGGCGAAATCCTGCTGGCCCTGCGTGAAGCCACCTGGGCCTTGGTGTTGCCGGTGATCGTGGTGTTCGGCCTGAAGTTTGGCGTGTTCACGCCCACTGAGGCGGCCGTTGTCGCGGCCGTGTATGCCTTGCTGGTGTCCACCCTGGTCTACCGTGAGCTCAACCTGCGCAGCCTGGTGCCTTTGTTTGTCGCTTCGGCCAAGACCAGTGCGGTGGTGATGTTCCTGGTGGCGGCCGCCATGGTGTCGGCCTGGCTGATCACAGTGGCCAACCTGCCGGGTGAGCTGGTGGCGCTGCTGCAGCCGCTGCTCGACAGCCCTCGCCTCTTGATGCTGACCATCATGGTGATCACCATGGTGGTGGGCACCGCCCTGGACATGACGCCGACGATCCTGCTGCTCACACCGGTGCTGATGCCCGTGGTCAAGGCTGCGGGCATCGATCCGGTGTATTTCGGCGTGCTTTTCATCATCAACAACGCGATCGGCTTGATCACGCCCCCTGTGGGCACAGTGCTCAATGCAGTGGCCGGCGCGGGTCGGGTCAGCATGGACGAGGTGACCAAAGGGGTGCTGCCCTTCATGGTGGCCCAGTTCCTCATCATGTTTGCCATGGTGGCTTTCCCTCAGCTGGTGATGGTGCCGGCGCGCTGGTTCTATTGATTTCATCTGCTGGCATCCGTTCGGGTACGCCGGGTGTCAGCAGTTCTGGTTGGCGTACGTCCTTCATTTCGGAGACAAGCATGAAACGCATCTTCATCAAGACCCTGATCGCTTCCGTGGCCCTGGCCGCTGCCGGCGTGTCGATGGCGCAGGACAAGACCATCAAGTTCGCCACCCAGAACCCCAAGGGTCACCCCATCGTGCTGGGCATGGAGAAATTCAAAGAAGTCGTCGAATCCAAGTCCGGCGGCAAGATCAAGGTCAACCTGTTCCCTGGCGGCACGCTGGGCAGCGACCAGGCCAACGTGTCTGCCATGCAAGGCGGTACCCTGGAGATGGTGTCCATGAACTCCGGCATCCTGGCTTCGCAAGTCAAAGAATTTGCCATCTTTGACTTCCCCTTCATGTTCCCCAACGAAGCCGTGGCCGATGCCGTGGTCGATGGCCCCTTCGGCCAGAAGATGCACGCCAAGCTGCAGGACAAAGGTTTGATCGGTCTGGGCTACTACGAACTGGGTTTCCGCCAGATCACCAACAGCAAGCGCGCTGTGACCAAGGTGGAAGACCTCGAAGGCCTCAAGCTGCGTGTGATTCCCAACCCGATCAACGTGGACTGGGTCAAGGCCCTGGGTGCCAACCCCACACCGCTGCCTTTCCCCGAGGTGTATTCCGCGCTGGAGCAGAAGGCGATCGATGGTCAGGAAAACCCGATCACCGTCATCAACGCCAACAAGTTCTACGAAGTGCAAAAGCACGTCGTGATCTCCAACCACCAGTACAACCCGCAGTCGGTGCTGATCAGCAAAAAATTCTGGGACGGTCTGAATGCCGACCAGAAGAAAATCGTGTCTGAGGCGGTGGCCGCTTCGGCCAAGTACCAGCGTGAGCAGGCCCGTGGCCTGGTGGCATCGGCCCTGGACAACATGAAGAAGAACGGCATGCAGGTGTCCCAGTTCTCCGACGCCGAACTGGCCAAGCTGCGCGACAAGCTGCGGCCGGTGACCGCCAAGTACGGCGTGACTGTGGGCCAGGACCTGGTCAAGGAACTGCAGGCCGACATCGAAAAGGCCGCTGGCAAGAAGACAGGCAAGTGAAGTTCGGGCTACAGCCCTGAACCCCACCCCGGCGCCGGGGCAATTGCCCCGGCGTTTTATTCCCATTTTCAGACGCCTGCCATGATCAACGGCAACACCGAAATCATCGCCCACATCGGCTACCCGACGCACACCTTCAAGTCGCCGATGATCTACAACCCGTATTTCGAAGAGGCGGGCATCAATGCCGTGGTCGTACCCATGGGCTGCAAGAGCGAGCATTTCCCGAGTTTCCTGAAAGCGGTGTTCTCGCTGGAGAACACCCGTGGCGCCCTCATCACCATGCCACACAAGGTCTCTTGGTGGGACTGCTCGATGAAGTCACGCCCACGGTGCGCGTGGCTGGGGCCTGCAATGCGGTCAAGCAATTCCTGATGGTCGCCTGGTGGGAGACATGTTCGATGGCGCCGGCTTTGTGCGCGGCGTGCAGCGCAAAGGCTTTGACCTGAGCGGCAAGCGCGTGCTGGTGGTGGGCACCGGCGGCGTGGGCAGCGCGATCGCGGCTTCCCTCGCTGGCGCCAACATTGCCGCCATCAGCCTGTTCGATGTGAACACCGCAAGTTGCGAGGCATTGGCCCAGCGCCTCAAGGACAACTGCCCCCAGATCACGGTGCAGACCGGTTCGAACGATCCTGCGGGTCACGACCTGGTGGTCAACGCCACACCCATGGGCATGAACGAGGGTGATCCGCTGCCGATGGATGTTTCGCGCCTGTCGCCCGACACCTTTGTGGGCGAGGTGGTGATGAAGGCCGAAACCACGGCCTTTCTGGCGGCGGCGCAAAAGCGCGGCTGCCGCACCCAGGTGGGCACCGACATGCTGTTCGAGCAGATTCCTGCTTATCTGGAATACTTCGGCTTGCCCAGCACCACGGCCGAAGAACTGCGCCGTGTGGCCAAACTGAGCTATTGATTCTGTAGGAGGCCGCCCCTGCGGCCGATGCCTTTCGCGCGCAGGGGCGCGCTCCCACAAAGGCCTGATCTCGTTGTAGGAGGTCGCCCCTGCGGCCGAATGTGCAAGGCCTCAAGCGGGCTGACCCTTGGAGAAACACGATGACCCTGAACAAACCCCACCGCGAAGACGTGCCCGAAATGCCCAATCGGCTGGGCATTGCCGGTATCGAGTTCATCGAATACGCCACCAGTCGCCCCCAGGCGCTGGGGCAGGTGCTGGAAAACATGGGCTTTCGCCCGGTGGCCCGCCACCGCTCGCGTGAAGTGACGCTCTACCGCCAGGGCGACATGAACCTGGTGGTCAACGCCAACCCCGACGATGCGCGCGTGAGCGGCACGGTGGATGGCGAGCCGGTCATCTCGGCCGTGGCTTTCCGCGTGCAGGACGCCCTCAAGGCCCACACCCGTTGTCTTGAGCTGGGCGCCTGGGGCGTGCCCAGCCAGGCGCAAGCCATGGAGCTGCACATCCCGGCCATCCACGGTCCGGGCCGCAGCCGTTTCTATTTTGTCGATCGCTGGCAGGAGTTCTCGATCTACGACATCGATTTCAAGCCCATCCCCACGGTGGACCAGCATCCCCCCGCGCTGTCGGGCATGAGCTACTTTGGTGTGGTGCAGTACATCGGCGCCGGTCGCAGCGCCGACTGGCTGACCTATTACGAACACATGTTCGACTTTGTCTCGATTCCGGATGAAGAGCGTTTCGGCATCCTGCCCAAGGGCAAGCTGATGAAGAGTCCATGCGGCTCCTTTTTGTGGCAGCTGGTGGAACCGGACCCGTGGATGGAGTCGGGCGATGAAGGCCCCGAGTGCCTCAAACGCATCGGCTTTGGCGTGTCCGACGTGGGCGAGGCCGTCAAGGCGCTCAAGGCGCATGGCGTGGAGTTCGTTGAATCGACCCAGCTGCACCCCGAAGACCGCGGCGCGCTCACGCGCAGCGTGCTGGGTTCGGTGGCGTTCGAATTGGTCCACAAATAAAGGAAAGCCGTTATGAACATGCTCGACGGCTACGGGATGGACACCATCACCCTGGCGGGCTCGCTGGAGGCGAAGCTCGCGGCCATGAAGCGGGCGGGTTTTTCGCAAGTCATGCTGATGGCGCGCGACCTCGTCACGCATCCCGGCGGCGTGCCGGCTGCTGTGCAGGCCGTGCAGGACAGTGGTCTGCGGCCCACCGGCTTTCAGGTGCTGCGCGACTTTGAAGGCCTGTCGGGTCACCTGCACGGCTACAAGGTGGACATCGCCAAATCCATGCTGGAAATGTGCGCGGCCACGGGCAGCAAGGTGCTGCTGGCCTGCTCGTCCACCTCGCGCCACGCGACGCAGGACCTCGACGCGATTGCAGCCGACCTGCAAAAACTCGCCATGCTGGCGCTGCCTCTGGGCATCAAGGTGGCTTACGAGGCGCTGTCCTGGGGCCGCACGGTCAACGAGTTTCCAGTGAGCTGGGACGTGGTCTGCCGCGCCGACTGCCCCAATCTGGGCATCGGTCTGGATTCCTTCCACATCTTTGCCGCCAAGTCTTCGCTGGACGCCATCGAAGAACTCGACCCCGAAAAAATCTTCCTGGTGCAGCTGTCGGACTTCATGTGGCAGGAGACGCCGACCTTTGAAGAACGCATGACCACGGCGCGCACCTTCCGTGTGTTCCCCGGCGAGGGTGTGCACAGCGAACAGCTGGCCGACCTGGTGATGCGCCTGGACCGCATCGGCTACCGGGGCGACTACAGCTTTGAAGTCTTCAACGACGACTACCAGCAGCTGCCGCTGGACACCGTGGCCGAACGCGCGCGCCGCAGCGCCGTCTGGCTGCACGAGAACGTGCTGCACCGTTCGGCACCCTTGCCATCCTGGACCCGCCGACAAGCCTGATGCCATCAAACCTGCCTGTGATCCGCCCGCGCCTGCCTGCCGCGACAGAACGCCTGCGGGCCGTCTTTGGTGCCATGCTCGGGGTGCTGCTGACCGCAGCCCTCAGCCTCTGGGTGAGCAGCGATTCAGCGGTCTGGCTCATCGCCCCTGTGGGCGCGAGTGCGGTACTGGTCTTTACCGCGCCGGCCAGTCCGTTGGCACAACCCTGGCCCGTGGTGGCGGGCAACACGCTCAGTGCGCTGGTGGGGCTGCTGTGTGCCCACTGGCTTCCTGGACCGATGCTGGCGGCTGCACTGGCGGTCGGCCTGGCGATCGCCCTCATGATGCTCATGCGTTGCCTGCACCCGCCAGGCGGTGCGGTCGCCTTGCTGATGGTGCTGATGCATGAGCAGTCCCTCGCTTTCGTGCTGTTTCCCGTGCTGACCAATTCAGTCCTGTTGGTGCTGGCGGGCATGGTCTACAACAGCCTCAGTGGCCATCCCTACCCACACCGCGTCGTGGCGGGCGCCATGCCCGGCACGGGGCAGGGTGTGCGGGTGTCCGAGCAGGACCTGCGCGCGGCCCTCAAGGATTACAAGGAAGTGCTGGACGTGGCGCCCGACGAGTTGGCGCGTCTGCTGCGTCGTGCCGAAGGCATTGCCTCGGAGCGCCTGTGGGGCAGCCTGATGTGCCGCGACATCATGACGCCTGAGCCGGTCACGGCGGACTTCAGGGCGCCCCTGTCCGAGGCCTGGGGCCAGATGCAGCGCATGCAGATCAAGGCCTTGCCGGTGGTGGACCAGAACCGTCAGGTCACCGGCATCCTCACGCAGGGCGATGTGCTGCGCCATGCGGGCCACGACATCCGGGTGTCCGAGCTCAAGAGCCTGGCACCATCGCCTGGCGCGCCTGTCCAGTTCGCACAAGGGGTGACGGTGGGCGATGCCATGACCCGGCAGGTCCGGGTGGCCAGTGCCACCAGCCAGGCGCTGGACCTGCTGCCGCTGTTCTCAGCACAGGGGCACCACCACCTGCCGGTGATTGACGCGGACAAACGCCTGGTCGGCATCCTGACCCAGACCGATCTGGTCCGGGCCCTGGGCCGGGTGATCCGCAGCTGAGCCGGCGTCAGGCCAGGAACTGCATGCCGATGTGGCCCAGCACGCCAAAGTCGGCCTCGACCGTGTCTCCCTCCACCAGTTCCAGCGGGACCATGCAAGTGCCGGTGGTGACGAACTGACCCGCCTGCAGACCGATGCCCTGCGCACGCAGCTCATTGACGAGCCAGGTCAGGGCGATGCGTGGATCACCCAGCACGGCCGCACCGCTGCCTTGCCGCTCCCAGTGGCTGCCGTCACGGTGCGTCACGCGCGCCCTGACCGGGTGCATGCTGAGGTCCAGCTGTTGCCACCCTTCCGGTGCCCGGGGGCCCAGGATGAATTGATGGGCGCAGGCGTTGTCGGCCAGCAGGTGGGCCTCTCCTGCTTGGGTGAATTCGGCAAAGCGGGAGTTGGGAATCTCGATCGAGGGGTGCAGGCTGGCCACGGCGGCCATCACTTCATCGAGTTCGTAAGCGCTGGCTCGGGCGGGGTCATGCGCGAACACGAAAGCCATTTCCGTTTCGGCCACTTTCATGCGGTTGCCCTGGGGCGGCACCTTG
>Ga0255301_1000045_pt1 | contig 11523 bp, 10 predicted proteins | sample MistaT_22_FD_183714 | JGI IMG/M metagenome (GOLD analysis project Ga0255301, IMG submission 183714) | Metatranscriptome of freshwater microbial communities from Mississippi River, Louisiana, United States - Miss_Cont_RepC_8d (Metagenome... | ecosystem: Environmental > Aquatic > Freshwater >...
AATTTTATCAAACGGGTGGAAAGCTACTGGAATAGTGTATTCAGCATTCAATAAAGGAACCAAAATATTTTGTACATAGTTCATATCTTATTTAGTGCTGAGTTTGATGATATCTTCTTTTAAGAGTTGAGCAAAATTTTTTTCATTTTATGCATCTCCTACTACAATATTTTTCAAAAATTCAACAACTTTATTGATAATTTCGTTGTCAATGTTTTCTTTAACCATATTCAAAACCTTAGGGTCATATACTTTGATTGAATTAAACACTTTCATATCAAACTTGTTTTTAATAATCAACTCTTTAATTTGTTTTTATTTTCCTGCAAAGGTTAAAAGGTATAAATGATTTTTGGTTTCCTTAGAATCTTAGCCTGTTCCCTCAAATTTTTTGACAATATAGTTAACGATACTTGAAATTTTTTGTCCATTATTTTCAGTGAACCACTGAACACCTACACTACCTCCCAAAATTAAGGGGGTAAGCATCTCCAAATATTGGGATTTCTATTCTTATTTTTCATACAAATAATCAAGAGCGAATTTCAGTAAATTTTCGTCAGAAACTATGAATGGATCTTAGGTATACAATAAGTTCATAAGCAGTTTAATTATCAAGAATCTAAGGGAAGAATCAGCAAAAATTCCGAAAACATCTATAATGTTAGAGCATTCTTTTTAGCTTAATTTTATTACTAATTTGTTTGCATTATTTTTCTTAGTAGTGAGATCACTTGCTGAAAGCAAAATTGCATTAGGGAGTTGTTCTAAAAATGGAATCACGGCTTAAAAATCTTTGTTTAATTTTCTCAGGTCAACATGTTGATTTTCAATTATTTTTGCGAATTCTTAATTAATATAGTTCAAAACAGTTTAAATTCTAGGTAGAGAGTATTTCTGGTTCGATAATATGATTTCACAGGTCAATTTTGCGTGCTAGGTCTATCTGTCTCCTCTCAAAAAGTTTTGGATGATCCAGTCTCCCATTTATTCGTTATGTTGAGCGATACCCAAAATCAAAGGAGACAAATTTTTTTCATAAGCAACTAATAAATCCGAAAGAGTTTGGAAAGAGTTTTTGAATTTATACAAAATTTCTTCACTATTGGCAACCTAACTTAGCATTTTTTAGAAACTCTAATCACACAATTTTCCGATAGTTTGCAGTGCGGACCCCTATTAGGTTGAAATTATTTTCGATTTTATGTTTTCCGGCAGCTTTTGCACAAAGTAACCAGAAATTGACAAAAATGAGACACTTAAATGCATATTTTGGTAACTTTTTCCTGATAATATAGATAAATTATCAATACAGGCAATTTATGGTCTTCTTATTCTGAATCTCAAATATTGAATTCTCTTACAGTGGATACTTGATAAAGAATCCTCGAACCCTTCTCTACCCTCCTAAATAGTTTCAAAATTCTTAACAAATACTTTTACAGAGAAATTTGAGTATCCTTCATCATCTAGCAGATTCAGGCTACCTAAAGAGTGCATATTTTCTAAATTCAATCCTCCTTCTAAAAGAATGGTCGATGGAACTCCTACTATTTTATTGTTGAAAGCTGTATCTATAGCATGGAACCCTAGGGCAAGTTGTTTTATTTCTACTTCTTCTTTAAGTTTTATAACGATTGGGAATTCATTATAATATTCTCCTTGCATCTTACACTCAAGTATCTTGGTTGATCTGACACCTTTTTTATTCACAGACCAGTCAGGATTGATACCGCTGTAGATTTGACCTGGTTAATTTACGATTTAAATTTGAGTGGCTAACTCTTCGTCTTTAATCAGATTGTTAGATGAAGTAATTTAAGTGAAATCTATCTATTTGGATTTTTCAACTTCTTATTTAATTTCAACAGGTTATTTTGGGTTTTATGTTTAAATTGTTTAAACTTTAAACTATTAGATTAAATTTTACAGAACGTCAATTTTTTTAATTGGTTTTTTCCTTTCTTATCCTTATTTTTCAACTTCTTTTTATTCAACCAATATTTCCTGTACATTATTGCTGTCCAAAAGTTTATTTATTCCCATTCGATCTAATAAGTATTCAAATCCCTTAATTTCAAATGCTACGTGTTAAGCAAGGTTATCACTATTTACCCAAATATCAAACAACTCTTCTAGAGATTTACAGATTCTTTCAGCAAAAGAAAGAGTTGTATAAGATGATATATTTTGTTTTTTGTAATAATCTAACAAAATTGTATCAGTAAATTTCAAGGAAGATATTAATTCTGTCAAACATAATTTGCAGGTTTCTTCATATTCCCCAATAATAGTAAATAACTTGAATAAAGAACTCGTCAATGATTTCATCAATTCAACTCCTGGTGAACTAGATGTTGATTCAGTGATTCTATTCATGAGATACCAGTTAAGAAGTCTAGATAATTCAACTTAGATTTCTTTTTATTGGTTGACGTCGACAGTGGAGGCGAATAAGGACTCTCCAATATCACTGTTTACTAAAAGTTTAATTAGATCGTCTGCAATTTATAATTTAGAAATTTTGTTTCCACTTGCCATCAAAACCCCATCTTTTCCTCCGGGGTTTGCATTGATCATAACAAAATTAGTGGCGTGTTTCAAAAGGAATAAAGCCCCTTCTTATGAGAATCGAGCAAAGGAATTTTCAAATTTGAAACTATCAGAATAGTAAGAAGCAGGTTTAGGCGATTATTTGGTAAGTAAAATATCAAGCCATCCTACAAGGAGCTGGAATTGAACTGATTTTTTTTAGTCACTGATTTTTTAAGAATTCGTTGAACTGTAAAGATTTTGAATAGTAGCAAAAATAACTTTCAAAACTTGGAAACAAAGTTCTTTTTGCTATTATTATTGAATTTATACCATATTTTGGGTTAATTTTAATACTTCAGTTAAAATTGGATATTAAATATCTTCGTTTGCTTATAAAAATGCAGAAATTATACTCTAAAATATGTTTTATTCCAGTAATTTTCCAGGTCTAACTTTCAGCACAGCTTTCAAAATAAGTTTCCAAATATCCGGAGAATTCGCAAAATTAAAGTCTTTTTTCGCTAGAATGTTAAAGGATTCACTGCTTCCATTGTCCCCAGATAAAAGGGAAATCAAAGTATTTGCAGTTTATAATGACAAGGTAGTCCCCTGATCTTTTTCGATGAATTCGTCAATATTTTATTTTTAGATTAAATTTTCAGCCTGACCTTATTTTTTTGGAGCAATTGGAGGCAATCTTTCCTATGGTACTTTTACCGAAATTGATTTCAACATTTAAGGAGGTTGGATGAAAACGTCCATATCTTCGTCTACATCATCTACAATAGTAGTTCCGTGTTATTGCTAATGTTTCTGTTATTATTATTACTATTCTTTGGAAGATTGACGTTTACTTTTATTTATTTTATCAGTTGCAGATAGTAAAAATGAAAGCACGAATTCAATGTGTTCTAACCATTATTCTTTGGGAATACTTTCTCTCAAAATTTATGTATACATATTAGTGTTCGACTGGGCATTTACTGAATAATCTAAAATCCATTACAACAAAGTATGAAGATAGTAAATAACACTTAGTTTTAATTTAGCCAAAGAGTTTTATTCAGATTACAATCTTTATTTCTAGTGAGCATTCAAGAGGCTGATTTAGTTTTCGGAAAGTAGAACAGGGGCGTTCTTAGGTGTAATGACATTGTTCAAAAATTGCTTGAATTTTTCAGTCAGCACTTTGTTTTTGTGTTTCAAAACATTAAACAAAAGTTTGAAAAAATCTTTATCACTTCTGTTAACCATTTGAATTATTCCTTCCATAGAACATAGTTTCATTATCTCATTTATTAAATCGAAAGTCAAAATCAAAACTGAAATCCTGTCTATATCATCATATGAATTATTTTCACTAGTTTCTACTGCTATCTAGAATGCAGCAATCAAAGAATCTTCATAATCGAGTCTAATAGTTTCAAATTCGCTACTAGTGTTATCCTCCTCATCAATAATTACTAATTGTTATAATTGATATTTTTTTGTTCTCATATCTTTCAAATTTTTATCAGGTTAAGAAATTGATCTCTTTATTCCTTAGGGCATTAAAGGAATATCATCTTAAGCTGATTCTTGACTATATTCTCTTGACTATCCTCTAGAAAGTCCCTTTTCAAGTCTGGGTACACCAAGAGTTTAAGTTTTATGTTTCATAGGATAAAGTAAAGGATCCAATTAAGGAATTAAAACCACAGGATTCAGGTCTTTATTGTTTTTCTAAGCACTATCGAATTTCAAAAATACATGGACTTTACTGTGTTCTTTTTTGTTATAGCAATCTTCGCATATGTTGTATTCCTCACAGTTTGCGCACATATATCTTGTTCCTTAAATATTTTTAAGTCCACAATTATCACACTCAATTTTATGATTTTGAGAGGCAGGTTTAGCAAACTCGAAAGGATCTAAAAGAGGAGTAGGAGTGATTTATTTGCTTTTTTCAGGGGCCAAAGGCAAGGGTTCTTCAATAATTATGAAAATATGATTTGGGTGGTAAATTAAATGTTTTTTTTGGCAGGCATCAGATGAACAGCAATCTAAATTAGGGCAATTCGCACATTTTAGTCTCGGACCTTGGATAGGTCTACTGAATGAACAGTTATAACAATATGCTCCTGCGTGCTCTACTTTACTGGGATCATATTTTTCCATAGGAATACTTGAAAATCCTAAATTCAGTAATTATAAAAGACAAACTTATAGAGTAGCAATGTCTTCTTTATTGCCATTTTGTGAATGAGGCTTCAAATTGGCAACTGGAATATTTAACTTTAATGAGAGATAGGCAAGGACTTCTCCAAGAGGGATTGAAAGTTTATCCAAAAGTTTAACGATTTTTAGATGACTATAAGACTGATTTGAGTCAGATTAGGAGAGATAATTTTTTATGATTTTGAAGACGAATTATTACCATTCGGTTTCAGACATGTCTTAAATAATTACATCTTAAAGTACTTAGAGAATTGTCTCAGAAATTTCTCCTTCTTCTTCTACAAGGAACGTTTCAAATAGTTCAAATGCAATATTACAACCTTTCCTAGAATTTAGAATATCAGAAGGTTTTGAAGGTCTAATTTATTTCAAGAAGCTGGAAAATTGGGTGGCCAAATCATAATAGAAATAAAGACTGGCTTTATTTTATCCTTGGGATTTTAATCCTTAGCTTTTTTATTAAATTTTCCATTTTTATGACTAAACTTCTTCGATTTTGTGACATAATTTTTCAATTTAAGGTTTAATTTCGCTATTTTCTTGATTTTTTGATAGTTTTTCTCTTAATTCTTATTACAAATTTAACAATTTTTCGTCCAAGCCTTTGATATTTTGTATAAGGTGGTACTCTAAAGCATTTTCAGACTTTTTATTATCAGATAGGGATTAACCCGAAGGAATCGTGATTTCATCTCCTACTTTGTAAATTCCTAAACCATCATATAAAGTAATAGTAGATGTACCGGCTTTCTAGGTACCATCTACTTAGAATTTTTAGTATTTTCTGCTATTTCCGATTGTGAATTCTTTTATAAATGTTACTTGTTCTTTTTTGAATCCTTCATAGAGCTGAGTCAATCCATAGTGGCTAGGAGCAGAAGCTAGGTAATCTCCATAAATTTCGGGAACTATATCCATATTAGGTAAATTTTTATTTTCTGAACCGTGTAAACAGTATCCATTCAACACCCAATTAATTTGGAAAATTAAGTATCTTCCAGAAACCTAAAAATCTGTTAGTCCTAAAGCTTCAAGTCTTTAAGAAGCGTCGAAAACATTGAGGTAAGCTATATCCGATGACAAATTAGCCAACTATAAGAATAAATGTAAGGGGTACTATTTAGAATGTATAAGTCTTTTCTAAACATGATTAATATCCGCATTTATCAGATTATTCATATTTTCTTCTGATTACTCAACGACCCAAATATTCAGTGAGAATTTTGACAAAGAAGTTAAATTTTTTCCAAAACATAATAAAATATCCTTAATTGCATATCGATTCATCAAATCAACCACAATTCTTCTCGATTGCAAAGTTTTTTGCGATACTATTCTGGAAGAAATACATGTCTAATGTTGACTCATCTGACTTTAAGCTTACTGGGCTTATTATTTTTGCCACGCGCTCAGACTATTGCTGTAGGATTTTCCAGTAAACATGTCTTTTTCGAAACTCAGGGAATTGATGTTGAACTAAGATCTAAGGACCTTGTAAAGAGGGTCTCTTAATTGTCTGACTGATTTTGAAATTCTGTTTAATTCCTGTAAAAATTCGTTGAATAAGTTATCAGGGTCAAATGAGTGAGACCATTTTGCCAAAGAAAACAACCCATTCAAACCAGCAGGAGAAATATCTTCTTAAGCGGGATTTGTGAGGTTAGGCAAGATTTCTAAAATTGTTTTTAAAATGTTTTTGGCCATTCGATCTTGAATAGACTATTCTCCGATCAAGGTTTTCAAAAACTCGTGTACTTCCGTGAAACTCTAGCTTTATTCTCTTAAAATATTAAGTTAAATATATTCTTTTAATTTCAAGTCTTAAAACACTTTTTCGATAAGTCTGAAGTCACTTTACATTAATTTCGAAAGCAGCTTTTGCACATTTTTTCTGAACTCCAAAGTAGTAGAGCAAGACGAAATAGCCTGAACCAATTTTTTATTTAAAACTTCGTAATTCTTTATGTCTAATAGGGCTGATCTGACTTCTATGGCGTCTAAATTTTTTATTTTAGGATCTACACTAACATAGGGTTACATAGTAAGGGTGTTGAGTTAGAAATTATTGTAATCTTAGCCTTTATTTTTAAGTAAAATTCTAATTCCTAAAATCTATTGATTTCTCAAAGTTTTATGCGAAACGGTTAATTTCGATTAAGCATCCAAAGAAATTCCTTTTTTTAAGTAAAAATCTTAAATTTCTAAAATATTTTGGATTCTCGTTTTTTAATACTGAAGTTCCGGTAACACAATATCTTAAGTTTAAGATTCATCCGCAACGTTAGTCAAGGCGTTCCATGATTTATTGTCAGTAGTATATTCTATTTTTAAGTTATCAATTAATTTCGAGCCAATCAAAGAATTGTTAGAATTTTCCAATGACTGTTTTTAATGCTGTCCAGCCAAACCCGAGTCGTAAATTATTTATCCTTGTACTCCAAAAAACTTTATTTCTACAGCTTCAATTCCATATTTATTTCGGAAATCTTTAGGAGTTTTTCTGAAATTCGTAGGTTTTAAAAATACGTATTTTGCGCTTCTTTGGTAGTCTAATTTTATATTAACTACTTCGCTTTCTTCGTCTTAGTATTCGAAAAAACCAACTGGTTCCCAGAAATCAATATCTTTTGAAAACAAAAGTCTATTTTCTCTCCATTATTTGTACTGTTCCTTGGATTTTATGTCATTGAATTGTTGAGTATGGTCAAAATTTGAAAGATGATCCCCTGTAAAAATTAAACCACAACCAATTGGGAACCCAGCTGATCTTTATACTAAAGAAGAGTGTACAGTAACTTAATTAATTTACAAATTTCTTTCTCCTAAGTGTTCGAATACGAATGAAGTATGAGGATAATTAGAAACGAATTTTTCATCGTTTGGGGTCAGTAATTTAGAGGGGTGGATATCAAATTTAAAGCTATTTCCTTCATATTTAACAATTTTAATAGGGATAAATTTTTTATTTTATTCGAGGTCTTTATTAGAATTTATTTCAATGAAAGAGAATGGGTTCACTATTTGGGTTTAAGACTCTACATTTTTCTATTCAGAAATTTCTTCTTCCTCCTCTTCTTTTTTCAGTTTATTTTTATTTGATTAATTTTGAATCTAATTTTCTTATGAAAAATGTTAATTAAACTCTTCTTAGATCGCTTTTATAGCTAAAATTCGAGTTTATTTTGTATTTTGAGTCAGCTGACCCTATATATTCAAATGGAGTAAAGAAACGGGTTTCGAAAATTTAATTTCAAATGATTCGTGATTCTTCACATTCCAAGTGTGCTTGGAATTCAACTAACTTTCGTTATCATAGTCTTAAGATTTTTCTGAATTATTCGCGATTCCTCCCACAAATTTTTCTTGAGTGAGGGATTTTAAACTGTTCACATCTTAAGGTGTCAAATTTTCTACCCAGTTTTCTTGGCCTTATTTTTGATCAGGAGTAATAAGAGACTAGTTTTTATTAGTTAATTAGTAGTTAAATGAATCGAGTTCTAAAATTTTGATTTCTTTATTTTCCATTAGCACCGCAATTTAACTTGTGGATATCTAAGAATAAATTTTAGCTGGATGGGAGAAATTATTTTCTGATACTTTTTTGGTTTTCAAATCCATATAATAATATTTTTTTTATCCAATCACAAGTAAATTATAGGCTTCGGAATCGTTTGCTGCGTAAATTCTATCTCCATTTTAAGAATTTTGGAATTCTACACTATCTAATAAGATGACAGAAAAATTATTTTCAGCATTTGAAAATGGATCCAAAAAGTCTGATAAAACTGAGTAAATTTTTATTGATTTATCAGTTAAAACGTAAAGAAAATTCTGCTCATTTATTGACTTTTTAACGGGTTTATGCTCATTTGACACACTCCAAGCAAAATCAATTATACTTTCGTTTTTAATTTCGATTATTTGCTCCGCTAAATTCATAAAGTCTCTGGTTTAGTCTTCAACTAACATAGGGTTGAGTGCTTCTATTGCTAATCTGTTATTATTATCTCCAAATAATGTATTTTCAATAGAAGGTATAGAATTTTCAACTATCCATTCCCCATTGAGGGTACAAATAAATCCATTTTTAGCTGGTTTATAAAATTTCTTAAGATATGCAGGGTTAAAACCAAATCTTCTTAATTTAATTAACGATCCTTGAGATTTATCATTGTTAGAAAATCCAACTCCTACAATTATTGGGCACATTTTTGATTATTACAATTAAATTTATATAGCTCCAGTGAGTTAAGAATTATCAATAAATTCTTATACTCGTGTCTGTTCTTTTTTTATTTTTTCTAATTGTTCTTATTCTTTTCTTCTTTTACTGCTTTCATCTTATTATAATAAAGCCATCTATTCTTTCTTCTTCTAAAGCTCTTCTTCTTTTTTCTTTTTTTATTCTGCTTCTTATTATTTTCTCATTTCAGCCTATGAGTAGTATGCGTCAACAGGTGCAGGAGAGTGGCAAATATCACATTTCGTTTAAGGTGAAAAATTTTGATATGTACATTGAGAACAATTCCATTCAGGTCTAATTTTTCTTTATTCAGAGTCTTCTTTTTAGTTTTCCATTTCTTCTTGAACTTGGAAAATCACTTCCATGGCCTCATTAACTCCTTTATTTTTTGTTTTTATCAAGGATTTCTGAGCTACACTTATTGGGAATCCCATATTTACGAGCTGGTCTACTAATTATGGGTCTGCAAGCTCATCTTATTTAACTTCTTTTTCTATTTATTGGATCGGTTTTTGGATTACCCAAATATGATCTGATAATGAATTTTCAATTAATTTAAACAAATATGGTTCGGTAAAACCCAAATCCGATTATTATGATTTTTGAGATTCGCCTCCTTTTAGGTCTTTTTCATCTAATTTTTCAAAATGCTATCTAAAATCAGTCTAACCAACCTTTTAGAGAGATACTTCAGTATTCCAGATGTCCAATTTACCATCTTTTGATAAAGTAGATATGTAATTAGAATTAGGATTGCTTATAATTTTTATATCATTGTTTGAAGAGTGTTATTAATATGGCATATTGTTAATGGTTACATCAAGGTCTACATTCGAACTTGATTAAGCTTACAATAATCTGCTTTCAGGAATTTATTTTAATAAAGTCTAGCTCAATTTTTCATGTTCGTTTCTATGATTTTAGACATCTTATAAAGTAGTTCTCGGACATTCAAAGTGTTTTAGTTAATTTATTCCATCAGTTTCGTTATATAAACCTGCTTCACTCAATTCCAATAAACTGTGTTTTTAATTAGTATTAGCTAAAAAAGTGGCGAGCCTACCAAACGCGGAATATATTCTACTAAAATCAGCTCTAAAAAAGTCAGTAATTTCCTTTGATGCGAATTCATGCAAAGTCATTGCATATAACTATTCACTACATTGGGATACAACTTACAAAGTTTCGAATAAATTTTCTAATGATTGAGAGGCGATAGGAGCCAAACTATTGTTATGTTTATAAATATCATGGGATATTATTTTTTGTTATTATTACTACTACTATTCAGTAGATAAATTATCGGTAATAGCATTGCTATTGACTTAGAATAGACCTTACAGATCTCGGATTTCTTATACTGCCGAATCGGTTAACGCTTATACAAAATTATAAGCTATTTAAAAACTCACGTAAATTTCTGCTAAATCTTAGTTGCTAGAGTTAAGACTCTCAAAAATTCCTTAGACAAATTACTAAAATTCATCAAATTTCAAGTATTTTTAAAACACTACGTTCCAGTTTAGTCCTCTAAATAATATTTATTCTAATCCTTATCGTTTAAATGTTAAAAATATTTTATCTGAAGCTTTTTCAGGTTTATTTGCAAAAATTCCTTGATTGACAGCGAAATAACCTTTATCATTTTTTTTGATAAGTTTTAGTTTATTTCCTGATTTAATCAACATATTTTGTGATTTTTCTAAGATCAAGACCTCTCTTTCTTCTTTGCTTTATTTAGACTATTATTAAGGAACGGCCTCTTTAAAAAGATTTTGAAGCTTTGTTAAAGTTTCAGCTATTTGTTTTTCTTATTATTCGTTTAAAGATTAACCTCTGTTTTCCAATATTGTTTTGCTTATTTTTTATGGTTAAATATAGCTTAAATTTTCATTTGAAGGGTCAGAACCATTCGGGTTCATAATCACACAGTTACCAGTGTCTTTTATTTAAACACAAACATACCATGTTCCTTCAGATAATTTTAAATCTTTTTCCGAAAGATAATTATCATTTAGCCAAAATTTAAGTTATAAGGAATCGAAATCGATTTTGAACCCGATTGTTCGAGCAGTTGTTGTTTTGAATTTTTAAAGTAAATAGGTATTCTTTTATATATCAGAAAGCTAATACCCTTCTTTCACAAGTCCAACTTCAATGTTTTCACAACTAAATGGACATAAAAATTCAAGGTAATGTACACCCTAATTTATAGGTTAATTAGTCACTGCTAATTAGACTTTTTCATTTACGCAGCTCTGAAGTGTCAGTCCAGAGGGCGAAAGCACGATTTTTTCAGTGCAATTCTTTTGCAAAAATCGTAAACCCTAGAATTTATTTCCCCAACTTAATTTTTTTTCAGATTTCTAGTTATTATCTTATATATTTTCTTAAAAAAATACCACATTTTATGATTATTCTTATGGTTATTAAGATAAGAGAACCTATGTGACGCTATTTCCAGATAGCGCAACTAATGGACCTTAGGGTCCTTATGCTAAAGCAAGGGCTACTGGTTCGACTGATAG
>Ga0255301_1000055_pt1 | contig 11192 bp, 14 predicted proteins | sample MistaT_22_FD_183714 | JGI IMG/M metagenome (GOLD analysis project Ga0255301, IMG submission 183714) | Metatranscriptome of freshwater microbial communities from Mississippi River, Louisiana, United States - Miss_Cont_RepC_8d (Metagenome... | ecosystem: Environmental > Aquatic > Freshwater >...
GTCAAAAGAAGAATTATGTATCTTTTGAATCTGTCTCTTTTACCAGAAGTGGTAAATTGCTAAAGCAATGATTATAGCAAAAATAAGACCAAAAATAATTCCTAAAACGATGGTTAACCAAGCTTGTGAGTCGAAACTTTCTTCAACTTCTTTATTTTATGCTTATTTTTCTTCTCCGTCGTTTTCTACTACAAGGATTTCTTCTTCTGCAAAGTAGTCACTTTCATTGTCAGCAATACCAGCTTCTTTCACTACCACTACTTAATATTTCACACCAAGAATTTAAGCTATGACAACATTTAGTTTATCGTCTTCTACGGCTTTTTTCAGTGCTTCTCCATATTTTTTCAATTTGATGTATTCAGCATCTGGTTTATAGTTAGTATCTTCATTTCCAGGAGCTTCTCCCAAGATGACAAATTAAACTGTAATTTCATCTTGTGCTGCTAAGATTCTTCTATTAATAGGCTCCTCAGTTATACCTACTATTCTCATTCTATCCCAAGGAATTGACAAAAAGGCTGCAATTCTATTGATAAAGGTGGTTTAATGAGCATCGTCCGAGAAAAACTCTTCTTCTGTCATTCCTAATCGCATATTGACTTAAACATGATTGATCTATCTCAATCTCACTTGGCAATCAGGAACATTAGTAACCACGAAATGAATGGTAGAGTTTTAGAAAAAGTAATTATGAGCACCGCACGTAGCAGTGTGTTATGTGAGGTCTTCTGGTTTTTTAAAAGGGAAAGGTTGAATGACTTTGCCGTCAACTTGAACTTCAATTGTTAATGGATTGCTATAATAGTACTTGATGATAACATATCTATCAGCTTCCCCATTTGGAGATCTATGTTGCATTTTATGAACTAAGTCCATTGATTTTGTACCAGCATAGGTTATGTTGTGAACTTAATTAGCTAAAATAAAAGAAACAAATTTGTTTTCCCTCTCATTCAAAGGTTCGGGTCCGTTCCAACTCCATTCTCTCCACATGTTAACGAAATTTTCAAATTAATCGTTTTTAACTGAAACTGGAGCAGTTTGTATTTTTTTAGCATCGGGTCCGATCGATTCCCATTCTAATACAGAAATATCAGTTCTTGAACAGTTAAAAGCGTTCCACATAGGTACATGTATGCAGGAATCTCTCATGTCTCCTCCATATGCTACATCTTCATTGTTCGAGATGATACTACCTTTGATTCCTAAGAAATGTCCAGTTAAATCTTGGATCAAAACATTTTCCAATCCTGTGCAGTCCATTTAACCACAACCACCAAACCATCCTCTCCACTTTTCTAAGGGTTCCATCAAGAAAGCTAGACCATCTCTGTCACAATTTGTACACTTTACATTTCTGAGATAATGCCCTGATGTAGATTCAGCTGCTCCATTGTTGGTTCTGAAAACTTTGTTTCCTCCGCAAACTCTTTCTTCCAAATTAGGGAATTCTTCAATCGGGTATGTATCTCTAAAGTTATGGAATTCCATATCATTCAGGAAGCATGAACTGAAGGGTGTTGGGGTGTTACAAATAGCTTTTAGTCCGAGTGCTCCAGTCTTTAAAGGACAAGTGTTTCCTACAAAGTTGACTAATTACAAGGTAGCTCCATTAGAATTACTACAACTAAAACTACCACCATTATTTATGGAAGAGTAACATTCAGCACAATTTTCTAAAACAAGAGCTGAAACCCAAACATCGTTGATTTATGTGTAATGGGTTCTGTGTTCAAGACCAGAACTTCTAAGAACCATGTTAGTTCTGCATTCTGCGATTCTCATTTTTTAGAGTTTCCATCCTATTTTAGGTATTCCTCCATTATGTAAGGAAATTCCTTCCAAAGCATGATAAACGGCATTATTTCCAACCAGTAAGCATGCGTTTTAATTAATATGCCATATTATTCCAACTTCAGCACATTTTCCAGCTTCATTATCAATGAAAGTCATTTTCTTTTCAAATTCACATAGTGTTGCAGGGAAGGCGAATCCAAGACCTTAAGATCCTTAACCTATGTTTCTAGTTACAGTAATACCATCATTAACTGGATCATAATCAGTATACATGTAGATAAAAGTAGCAGGTTCTTTCATAATTCCAATCGACTTTTTAAGTGCTCCGATAAAAAGATTATCTGTTATTGTCATATGTTTGTAATTAAGATTGCATAATAAGAATTATTCTCCTTTGTAGAAGACAGTGTCAGTAATAGTAACATTATTGGCTTTTTAGAAGTTCATGCACATACCTACACAGTCATGAATAGATGAGCCTTTGATAATACTTTCTTCTCCAGGTTCTTATGTATTCAAAATATGTATTCCTGCGTTTTCAGAATTAACTTGACCCATATTTTAAAGCTCGACTCCCTACAATATTATGCTACCTCTAGCATCAATGTCATATGTAATTCTATCAAAAACTTATTATAACTTCCAGTGGTAAACTTGTAGGTGACCTCCTAAATTATCTTCTTCTGTTCCATAGATTCTGATGTTTCTTGAAATATGTCCCACCACAGTTCTCATGTCTAAACTACCACCGAATCTATCATCAATCTATAGTTCAGAAAATTCATTGCTATCAACAGTAATATTTTGGGCTCCATAGTGGAAATATTGAAGAGGTTAGTCAAGAGTTATCTATTACTCATTAATTTATAAAATAGTTCTTTTTTCAAATCCTAAACCATTAATTGTTGAAGCTCCAAATGTTATTACGTCTCCTACTTACCAAGTTGTTATATCATCTTCGACTTCTACAACATCATCTCCTTATCTAGCAATAGCAGTGAGTCTTGTTCTTATAATTTCAGGGTATTGACCAAATAAGTGTAATTTTCCTGTGACTGCCAAAGATTTTGTTCCTGTTCTTGAAACATCATCAATTACTATTGGATTATTATATCTATTACCATATAATTCGATATCTAATTTTTTGTTATAAGGGAATTCAGGAATTCCTGCTACTAGTTTACCCCCTCTTACCCAAATATTATTAGCCTTAATTGTTGTATGAGCAATAGAGTCATCAATTTTTAAGGTACCATCAATTACCAGGGTACCAAAAGTAAAGTCAGCAACATCTAAAACCATAGTCCATTCACAGGGAATTAATACATCATCCCCTTATTAAGGTACACCAAATTACCAGTCTTCATTCCACACGCCATCCAAGCTTGGTCTTTTTCTAAGAGCCTTACCTCCTGTTGTAGCTTATTAATACTATGATTATGAACTAAAAGCTCTTAATCCGCTTTCTTTTTCGCAATCAAACCCTACAACTGGACAAGTATCTCTACAGTACACTCCATTCATAGCTACAGCTTAGTAAGGAGTTGTTCTACCTTTGTTATTTATGCATAAATAAACTGCTCGTAAATCATAATCAATATAATATTGCCCTAATGAACAACCATCAGCATTATTATTAGGTTTGTTAGTTACTGGATCGAGGAATTTACTTAAGTCCATTACTTGGTCGTAGAGTTGGGTGAGTTTATTATTTTAATTTTTAAAAACGTCGAACAATTCTCTGTATTCAGTATAATTAAATCTGAAAATTATGGTTTTATCTGTATCTTAAGCAATTTAGGATGGGTATAATAAAAAGCTAGACCAGTCTAACCTGGAATTCCAATGTATATTATAAGAATAATCTTCAGCGTAAATCATTGAATAACCTTTAAAATCTTACCCATGATTTTTAATCTTTTCATTAAAGCTTAGGGCAAAATCATCAGGAATTTCATCAATTTCGTTACCGAAAGGTTTTGTTTCATCGCATAAATTCATAACTTTCATGTATTATTGTTCGAATTTTAATTTAGCTTACATGCTACCAATATTAATTCCTCTTAAAACTGTTCCTGTGCAAAGAATCGAATCATCATATTTATTTCCTAATTAAGTTTCTTAGGTACATTTTCCCTCTGCTATAGGTTTGTCGAAATGTTTATAATAGGGGGTTATATAGGTTGGTAAACCAGTTCCTGTCAATGATCCATCTACATCAAAAATCATGTTTTTTCTTGGACCAATCCATTAAACCTTGTTAGCGTTATTACAGTTAGTCATACTTATATTTTCAACGTTAATTTATTTCGATCCCTACACTTTTAGTTTTTTTTAATTATTTTGACTCGCCATAGTTACTACACTAGTTCCTGTACCATAATTAAAAACTTGAATATTCTTAGCTCTGAAACCATCAGTTCTTGGAGTCAAAATTGCACAAGAGTTAGCTTATTGATGGAATGCTATTGATTCGGAATTCGCTTGGGTTCTTCCAATTACTACAGAATTTTGGAAAACGACTTCTTCCTTAGTAAAATTGGATAAATGGGCTTGGAATCCAGCGTAATAATTATCTGCGAGGATAAAATCTTCGAAAATTGAATTTCCCATTTCTTCAGCCAAGACACCAGCTTCTCCATTTTTATATAATGTGTGGTTTGAGAATCTAGATTCTATTGACGGGTTTTTTGAAAATGGGTCTGCAAGTGAATGATCTCTTAAAGGCAAGCATGGATTAGTTCTTGGCTAGAGTTTGAAAAATCTTAATCCAAATCTTGTATTTGAATGAGCTACATTGTGAGAAACTTCTCCAATAGGCATTCCTTCAGGACAAATATCATTAGCTGAATTAGGCGATTCTGGTCTTTAAAAGATTTCAAACCACAATCCATAGAATTATGATCCAGCAACATGATTATATCTGACAAAGTTGAGAGGGTTAGTGACCCATATACCAGCTACAGTGACATCAGTTTATAACATATTGAAAGCAGATCTAGGTGAGATAATTAGATTTTTTTCAATAATGTTATGAGTTTCTATTCCGTTTTCTAGGAAAATATTATGTCCAGCATTATTATATGCTACATTTTCTTTAACTCGAAGATAGTGGATATCATGCAGAGCTACCAATCTGGCATATGCATTATGAACAGAATTCCCATGGATATATGACAGTTAACTATCCCCACACATATGGAAGTGCATAGTATATCTACCTAAAATTCTAGGCTAACCTGTTCTTCTAAATTCAACATATTCAATTCTTGCTTATCCTTTCCTTCCGTGCACCATTAAATGACCACCAAATCTTTCTTATTCATCATCGTTCGGGTCACCTTGAACAACAATATTTCTGGTTAAGTTTCCTAATTCAGCATTCATAATTAAATCATATCCACCATATGTTTCTGTTACACCGAGGTGTTTATATTTAAGTTAAGGACTAAAGGTGATAGTATCACCTGATGAGCTGTGTGAAATACTTGTGATAAAAAATTCTTCTGAATGTTTTCCATCAAAATCAGTAGTTGCGAGGGCTAGTCTATCACCAACTTTCCAGTTTGTTTCTTAATTAGTAGTCAATGAACTAGCTCCTACATCTACAGTGGCTGCAATTGTAGTCCAAGTAGGTGTTTTTGCTAAACCGTGCATATCTAATTTGCAATTATGACAGGCTATCACTTTTACACCATATTATGGTAATTATCTATCCCAATAATTTCCATATAAAGTTATAGTCAATTCTGAAGTATAAGGTTTAGCTTGACTTCCAGCTATAAACTGTCCGTGTCTTATAATAAAGTATTTGGCGTGGAATTCTAGAGGAGTACCTAAATCAGCAAAAATAATTGTGCCTTCTACCACTACTGAGTTTAAATATATAGGAGTTGATTCATCAACTATAATGGTTTTTCCTTTAGGAACCCAGACAGAATCTCCTTCTCGAGGTTTAGCTTCCAATCCCCAAGATACATCATTTGACCATAATAAACCGTAATAGTAAATAACGCCATCGGGAACTAATGAATTGATATCGTTTACTTTAACGACCAAGCTAGGATCAGAAAAATTGTTAGCTCCTTTATTTCCAGTTGTGCAGGTTATTGAAGTGTCTGTTACTGCGCTAACGGCACATGGTATATTATCAATCAAAACTTTGACAGCATTTAAATCAATTCCAAAGTTTGAACCAGTTATTGTTACCACATCTCCTCCTAACTACCACCCATAGCCAGGAACAATAGACTCCACAGTAGCAGTTTAAGATCCTAAATAATCTACAACCTAGGTTTTGGTAAATTCTTATTCGTTTATTATAACATCAACGTCACACTTAAAATCTTAGTTGGTTGTGATTTCTTGTTTGTAATAGTTCCATCCAGTGAAGTTAATTTCACCAAATTCACAGTTTGCTTTGCCAGATAATACTTTTTGGTAGAATCTTAAGAATCTATAACTTGGTAATTCTTATTCAGGTCTAAAGATGTTTTAACCAGAGAAAATCTCGTTTCCGATAGTGTAAATATCAATCCAATTAGTACCATCATTAGATCCTTGTAATACAGTTCCGATTAAAAGTTTAGGAGCATTAGCATTATTGATACCTACTTTAGTAGCATATTGAACTGAGTCCATTTAAACTCTGATATCTGCACCAAAGTCAAACCCAATGTGACATTCTAAGGGAGTGTCAGTACCAGCCATATAGAATGTAGTAAGTTTACTATCAGAAACTGCTGGTGCCATTGAAAGATTATCTGCGATGAAAGCTGCAGGGAATAGTTCATGTGAATCATTAGTGCTGGAATTGATATATATGGTTTGTTAAGACATTAAATCGTTATTTTCATCATCTTGTTTAACTTGTGTGATTGGATCTACTGTTTATAAAGGATCCACTCCGATTCTTTATTCTTTTAGATACAATGTTTAAACTTTGGGTAAAGTACATTACAGTGAAGAAAATGTAGTGGTTTCCAATATTTCACACGGATATCCGCATACTAACACTTTGTTGTTATTCAAATTTTCGGAATCAAAACCAGAACCAGTTATAGTCAATACATTTCCTCCTACTAATCCAGTTTATGTTGGGGTTACTGTTTAAGAGGCTGGTTAAATTACTTTTATGTCTTATTGAGTGCTAATAGAAAATTTGGCATAACCTAATCCGTCCACGTGGACCCATAATCTATAGGACCCAGCAGGTACTTAGGCGAAATTTAATTACTATCCAGTGACAGTTGCAGCATATTTAATTTTTCTGTCAGATTTTAATACAAGTTAAGCAGATAGAGTACCTAGAGTCAGCTTTTGGCCTTATGTTATCGTGATAGAAATTTAAGATGCAGCTACAATATTACCAGTTGGAGATATATTTTCAACTATAGGAGTTTTTAAAAGCTTATATTATAAAACGCTGGCGAGTTTAACTGTTCCAATAGATAAACTTCTATTCAAATCTGTATCAAATCCTGGGGCCTTACAGTTGATTTCTTAAGGAGTTACAGAATTAATCAAACAAAGTTTACTTTCGATTACAACTTAATCCATTTCAGAAAATCCTTACCCTTTAATCACTAATTCATCACCATTTTAACTTAATTCTTTAGTGAAACTATCAATTTTCAAATCTATAGTTATGTCTAAAACCCCTGCATATCCTAAATTTTCGATATAGACAATCACTTCGTACGATCCAGCGGTAAGCGCAGGCACAATAAATGAAAAAGAGGTTTAATCAACAACCTGACCTGTAATTTACAATTCCTTATCGAATATTAATTTAACATTTCCTTAAATTTTTTCACCTGTGACTGTGACAGTTTGCCCAATATTAACAGAGGCATTAGCAAGAGGATTAATACTAGGGGTTTTTTCAGTTTTAAATTCGTATGAACAGGATCCATTACACACACTTTCTTCAATTAATCTACCTTGTACAAAAATTTATACAGGGGCATCTTCAAACCCGAAATTCATAGGAGGAGTGATACATGTGATTTCGGTATTGGTAGCAGTTTGGACTCTGCATTGGTCATTAATCATCTCATTTCCTTAGGTGATGAATACATTGTTATCTTCTTTTACAGAACTGAAATTCTATCCTGTGATAGTTAGTAAAGTTCCCCCATTTTTACTTCCTTGAGTTGGGGAAATCGAATAGATTTCAATTTAGTAGGAAAATTCGATTTCCTCCCCTAAAGAGTATCCAAAATTTTTTCTTACCACTCTGATTTTATAAACCCCGGATCTACCTCCTGATAATGTGGCTACAATTTAAGTATCAAATACAGATTATAGGAATAGAGTGTATTTTACTTCGGAATAATCTTCGTTCATTAATTAGACAGTAATGTCGTCCTCAATGTTTCCAAAATTATAACCCTGAATCGTAATTGAGCCTTTCATAACAGGACTTACTAACAGTGGATAGGCAGAACTTAAAGCAGGCATTCCTACATCTGTGTATTGGAAATCTGAACTTGAGGTATCAGAATTTTGTCCATTGATCGAGACCTGCAATTTTACAGGAGATGCATAATCATCTAAAGTTTACGGTAGCTCTACTGTGAGTTAAGTGTTTGATACAGATTATACTTTTGCAATTGCGTTTCCAAATTTGACTTAAATCAGGTCTTTGTCAACATTTGGGAATCCGGATCCATTTATTGTGATTTGAATACCTCCTTAAATGCTTCCTTGAGTCGGGGTAAAATTTGTAACTACTGCGGGTATTGTTTCGGCGGTGACAGCTGCATCCATTTTCGCATATCCGATATTTTATACTAAGATCTATGGATAGTGTTGTCCTGCTTCTAAACCTTCGGTAAGTGTACATGTAATTGATGCAGTATTTGAAGCGTAACTTAAATTTACACTACCACAATTTGATCCAGCAAAAAAGATGTCAACTTATTCAGCTGTAATAGTTTATACTTTCAGTTCTAAAGTTAAATTTGCTCCAGATCTGGAATAAGAATTCAAAATAGGGGTTATTGAAGTATCAACTTAATATTCACAATCATTTGAACAGGTAGCTAACACATTGTTTACAGTAACGAGTACAGTTGGAACATCAGATTCTTAAAAACTCATATCAAAAGGAATAGGTTCATATAAAGGTCTGTTACTGGAAGAAACAATTTCCTTTTAAATTATTGCTGGTATAGTCCCTGGTCTACCTCCTACTAAGAAATTTTCGAATTACAAATTCACATCTCCATAATTTTCTTAACTTTTAAAGTTCAAGGTGATTGTAAACCCATCTTCTGCTACACCATCTTGATCAACTACAATATTATAGTCGTTTGTCATTCGTAGAATAGCAGTTCGAATCATAGAAGCTCCAGCATTATAAGGTATAATTGGGGTCCATTCGTTATTATTCCAAACATAAACTTATAGTCCATTAAATTATAGTTTATAGTATCCAGATACTTTTCCAAATTATTCTTGTAACTTTACTATACTTGAATTTGTAATTGTATCTGTAAATCTTGGTTCTATGTTCATATTCAAAGGAGCTCTATATTTGCTGAACTATATGATCCATTCTCTACCCGCAACAACACAATCTGAGACTACACTATAAGAATCACATCTTTTTCCTGTGTTATCCAAAGTATAGCCCTTAACTACAGCTCCGAAATTTCCAGAAGCTTCATTAAATTATCTAGTAAATTCATCATCTGTCCAATCAGACCAAGCTTTAGTTTCCATATATTCTTCCCAAGTAATAGTTCTAGTGACGGAATCAAAGTAGTAAAAGGTAATAGTAAAGGGGTCAGTATGATCCCAAATTTTGATAGACCAGTGTTAGTAAATAATATCAGGTTTTATTTGGTATTAGACAACTTCTTTCACAGAATTGCTTTGCACTTCAGTTGCTTATGGATCTTCAGGTATTTCTACAGAAAGAGCGTAATGTCCGGGACCTCCATTGTTTTTAGCGAAAAGTTCGACCCAATAGTATTCACCTTCTTAAAGTTATATAGCAGAAGATCTGAAACCACATGAATTGGGTGTAAGGTAAGATCTTTATGAAGTGTAACTACATTTAAAGGAGAGCAAATCTCCATCTGAAATTGAAGGTGTTTAAGGTGTTTGGTTGATATATAAAGCTACTGAATCATCTCCGGACAACCAGAAATTATAACTTCCTGTTCTGATGGCTTTGAAATAACCTCTCACATGAATTCCGTGGTAGGATTCAATAGAGTCAAATTCCCAATTACCTACGATTTAGTCTAACACAATCCTTTGTGATGATAAATTTCCATCCCGAATTTTAGCATATAAGCTTTTGGCGTCCCCGACGTTAGCATTAGGAAGTTCGAGGTAACCGTTATTCAAATTGTACATAGTTAATTATGCTCCTTGTCCTTTTAAAAATTGACCTTGGGCCGTAGGGGTATCCGTAGACCCAGGAGAAACTTTACATGTAATTTCAGTATTAGAAATTTCTTGGATTTCACAATCTAGTCCTCCAGCACTAACTGAAACATTTTCTTTTTTTGATCCGAAGGCGCTTCCTGTAATTTTTAAAAGGTTTCCGTTTTCTCCTCCGCTATGATTGTCTATATCAGAGATATCTGGGGTCAAAATAAACTGATATTCTGACTGGCCGTCAGCAGTTAACATTTGACTTGATGATTTTGCGATTGGATCTCCCCATTTCGTTTTTAGTGTTATCTTGTACAAACCTGCTGGTTATTCTTCTGAAACTGTACAAGGAACATTTACATATTACTAAGCTTCGATTATTTCGTTATCATTAAGATTGAGTGGTTCATCAATATCATGTAAGAAAAATCTGTTGCAGTTGAATTATCCTGCTTACTCATTGTAGATAATCATTTTTTTTATATCTATAGTGTTTCCAACTCTATACAGACCATTCCAGTTCACATCTTTTCCAGCATTTGATACACTGGGAGATATAAAATTTAAAAAAGGGGTAGCATCTTCAACATATGAAAACTAACAGGTTCCTTGAGCACATGTACTTTAGACCTTATCTCTAACAAAAAGTTCTACAGGCAGGTTTTTTCTTCGAGTAGGATCGAAAGCTTCTGTAGTGTAACAAATTATTGAGTTTTCATTGACCCCTTTTTCAAGAATATTACAGGGGTAAGGTCCGATTTTGATTTAGTTGTTAGATGAGACCATATCATGTCCAGAACATGAAATATAAACGGGAGTACCTCCTTAAATTGATCCTTTAGGTTCGAAATTCAATTTTTCAATAGCAGTTGAGACTCCATAAATTTTGACTTAATCAAGGGTAATTCCATGAGCATTAAGAGCCGTCTTTACAACATTTATTAAATAAAGGAGTATCAAAAGGCTTTGGTATTTTAGAATTTATAACATTTTAATAAAAA
>Ga0255301_1000059_pt1 | contig 11011 bp, 10 predicted proteins | sample MistaT_22_FD_183714 | JGI IMG/M metagenome (GOLD analysis project Ga0255301, IMG submission 183714) | Metatranscriptome of freshwater microbial communities from Mississippi River, Louisiana, United States - Miss_Cont_RepC_8d (Metagenome... | ecosystem: Environmental > Aquatic > Freshwater >...
GAGGGCTCTGCCCTCCTCTTCTAGATCATCCACTACCACAAGTGGGGCGAATGATCTCGTGTGTTCGGGGTCTAACCCCTATCCAACAAGGACACACACATATGGTTGCAGTTAATCGCAGCTACTACCGAGTCAGGGAGGTTACCCCTTCCTGGAAGCCACGCGTGGAGGACTTCACCATGTCTGGTGAGACTTCGAACCGGGACCCGCAAGGGAACCTGATTTTGAGTCATCACAAGTATGATAAGACCCACTATCGCAACACTTCTCTCGGTATTCGTGGGACCACCGCTACCAATTCGGGTCAATGGGTTTACCCAAACCCCTATGGTAACGTGTCCCCTGCCTCCGGGCAGGGGAGCGCTATCGCAAACCGCTGTTCTACGGCGGCCAGCAACAAGGCGTACGGGAAGTTCTTAAAACTTCTCCGTCGTGGTCAGAAGGCTAATCTCGGCGTGACCTTCGGTTCCGCTGGGCAGTCGAGGGACATGGTTGTCAGTCGCCTTCGTGGCGTTGCTGACTATCTGGATCGCAAGATCCCTCCCCCTCACTATAAGATCCCCGCTAACTTGTATTTGGAAACCATCTTTGGATGGGTACCATTATACCAGGATGCGGTGGACGCCTTCTCTACGTTCTCGCAGCACGATCCTTCCCAGGGTCGTCAGCACATCTCCGCGTCGGGTCGGTCGGAAGACCGTTACCGGTACCTCGGTACCGGTCCCGCCACGGAAGACAATGGGCTGTGGGTCACTCGCGTGACCTGGTCTGCAGGGACAAGGGTAGCCAACCCTAATCTTTGGTTAGCCAACAAGCTAGGTTTGCTCAACCTAGCGGGAGTGGCGTGGGACCTAGTCCCATGGTCGTGGGTCGTCGGGATGTTTGGTAACTTTAACCAGGTGCTCTCGAGCACCACCGACCTCGTCGGGGTTGAGTTCATCGATCAGTCCGTTACGACTACCCACAGCTGGAAGGGTCTCTCCGTTGTCAAGAACAGCTCATCCCCGAGTCATTGGGGGTGGGCTGCCTATGACAATTTTGAGATTCACCGCACCGTAAGTTCGCCCTTGCGGCCGAAGCTCGATTTCCGTGTCCCCGAGCTGGACGCGGGCCTGTGCCTCACGGCATTGGCCCTTGTCACCCAGAAATGGAGTGGCAGGAAGCGAGATATTAATGTTCACCATCGCCGGTACCTAACCCAAACGGGACGCAAAGTCCCACCTGAGTACTGGCACCTTTGAGAAAGGAAAACACTCATGCCTCAGGCAACCGATCTGACCATCGCAAACGGTCAAGCAACCCCTGTCAACAAGACCTTCACCCTCATCGCTCCCGCGAGTGGTAACGGTGGGATCGCCGAATGGATGCTCAAAGAGGGCACCATCTCAGCGGTCTTTCCGTCCATCACTTTCATGGCTGAACGCCAGGCGACGAACAAGACCCGCAAGGGTCGCGTGAAGATCCGTGTTCCGTCTTCGTTCGTGGATTCGACCACGGGCTTGACGAATGCGGGGCCGGCTTACGAGTTCAATGGCAATTGGACCGTGCCGGATGACTTCCCTGAGTCCTCAAAAGCGGACGCTGCGGCCTATGTCTTCAATGGCTTGGCAACGGCTCTCTTTAAGACCCTGCTGAAGGACGCCACTCCGGCGACCTAAAGCGTGATGGAAACCGCACTCAAAGGGTTCCTCGCCACCGTCGTGGTGGCGGCGATTGCCCTCGGAACTGCCCGGGCCGCGTACGTCTTGTACACGGCCTGGTGACCATCATGGGAACTGACTCCCCGGCCTAGCCGGGTGTTATTTAACCTCCTAAGAGTGAGTTAAAGACATGGACCAAGTCCTTCAACTAGTCGAGAGCTTAGCTCAAGACGTCGCCTCCCCCTTTGCCCTCGCCGTGTTAACAGCATGTCGAGCAGGGGACTGGCTGGCCCTTCAGGGGCTTAAGCCTCAGCCGCATCACTACGACTCAGCAGAATCCTTGCGAAAGGACCTGCTTGTTGGGGAGCTTCTCCGTAAGGCGAACCTTCCAACCGGCGTAGACAAAGATGCGGCCGCTGTTGCATCGTTCTGGTCTTCAGAACGCCAGTGCGCTGCAACCAACGTACGCTTGGACCCCTTCCTCCATAATTGGGTTTCCCACCCTCAGGAGGTTGGCGTGCACGAGTCATTCGACCGTGTGCGTAAAGCAATCCGCCGCGTACTCGGGCCTTTACCGGCTAGCATGACGCCCCGCTTTTCTGGCGGAGCGACCGTAGGTGACACTGGTAAGTTGACGACCATACCCGACAAGTTGTCGAGCATACCGACGACCTATTCCACACTGACCGGGTCCCTCTTGGAAAACAGCTTCTGGCCCACCCGTTGGGGGTGGGAGCTGAAAACCTTAAGGAGGACCCCCCGCGTTGTCCGCGGGAACGAGTTCTTTACTGTCCCGAAGGATGGTACGAAGAATCGTGGCTGCGCTAAGGAAGCTTCCTTAGCTGTGTCACTCCAGCTCGCGCTGGCTCAAGAGCTCCGCAAGGGGCTCCTGAAGTGGCATGTGGATTTGAAGGTCGGCAAGGAGGTCCATATGCGTCTTGCCCGTGAGGGCTCACGCGACGGTCACCTTGCCACTTTCGATCTGAGTAACGCGTCGGACACCCTGGCCAGAAATCTGGTCAGGCTCCTCCTTCCGGAGGAGTGGTACGAGTTACTCGACTCCCTGCGTGCGAAGTTCACACGAGTAGAGGGCCGATGGGTCAGACTGGAGAAGTTTTCCTCCATGGGAAACGGCTTCACGTTTGAGCTTGAAACCTTGATCTTCTGTGCACTCGCCCGTGAGGCGTGCGCGGTTAGTGGTGTTGATCCCGAGGACGTTCGTGTCTTCGGGGACGATATCATCATACCTGTGGGTGCCTCCAAGGCACTCGCTGCACTCCTTTCTTTCTGCGGCTTTACGGTCAATGAAGGAAAAACCTTCCGCGATGGGAGGTTTAGGGAGTCATGCGGTGGGGACTACTTCGACGGTGATGACGTTCGCGCCATCTACCTCGAGGAGGTCCCCCGGGAACCGCATGAGTGGATAGCCCTCCACAACGCGCTTTGGCGGCACTCCCGTGAGGGGGCCCGCGCTGCGCGGCTCATTCGGCATTTTGTGCCGCGTGACGTGTGGAGGTGCAGAGGCCCAAGTTCCCTTGGGGACTTGGTTTTCCACGAGCTTGACCCCAGTAAGTGGGTTCGACGGGGTAATCCCGCTGAACCCGCAACATGGGAGTTCCGGACTTGGTCGCCGGTGCCTATCACTCTCGAGTGGAAGCACTGGCGTCCGGAGGTCAAGCTAACCTCTGCTCTGTTAGGGCTTCCGTCACAAGGGGTGACCCCTCGTGGCGGTGTCAGCGGTTACTCTTTCCGGTGGATACAACTACCGGGTAGTAAGTGGCTGCCCTAACTGTCGGTCCCTAGGTCCCAACCTAGGGTGGTAGCCTGCAACTGCAGGTGATGGGCCCAATTTGCCCACTGACCGGCTTCGCGGCGATGGTCGTCAACCCCTTCGAGGGCATGAAGGTCGGCGGCAACGTCAAGGAAAGCAAGGTGCGCAAGGACGCGCCGGCCTACCTCACCGCCTGCGGCTTGGCGATGCGGAGGTTTCTGCAGTGATTCTCATCAACCTGCTGCCCCACCGCGAGGAGCGGCGGCGCCAGCGCAAGCGGGCGTTCTTCGCCGGGCTGGGGGTGTCGGCCGCCGTCGGGCTGCTGGTGGCCGGGCTGTGGTACGGCGCCGTGCTGCAGATGACCAAGGCGCAGCAGTCGCGCAACGGCTTCCTGCGCGACGAGATCGCCAAGCTGGAGGCGCAGATCAAGGACATCGCCAACCTGCGCGCCGAGATCGAAGGCCTGAAGGCCCGCCAGGGTGCGGTGGAGGACCTGCAGGTCAACCGCAACGTGCCGGTGCACCTGCTCGACGAACTGGTGCGGCTGACGCCCGAGGGCGTGTACCTGACCAGCCTGAAGCAGGCCGATGCCGTGGTGCAGATCAGCGGCGTGGCGCAGACCAACGAGCGCGTCTCCGAGTTCCTGCGCAATGCCCAGGGCAGTTCGCCCTGGTTCGAGCGCATGGACCTGGCCGAGATCAAGGCCGTGAGCCAGCCGGTGTCCGCCGGCTCGCGCGAGCAGCGGCGGCTGTTCGAGTTCTCCGCCCGCCTGTCGCTGAAGCAGCCGGGCGCCGCCGCGTCGGCGCCGGCCAAGCCGGGTGCCTCGCGCCCCGCCAAGCCCGCCTGAGGAGCGCGCGATGGCCACCACCGTCAGCACCCCCCCGACCCGGCCGATGAACCTGGACGTCGGCAGCCTGTTCGGCCAGGCGGCCGAGCAGTTCCGTGGCCTCAACCCGCAGGAGCCCGGCCAGTGGCCGCTGCTGCCCAAGGCCCTGGCCTGGCTGGGCGCCGCCCTGCTGGCGCTGGTGCTGGGCTGGGTGGCCGTGGTCTCCGGCGCGACCGAGCAGCTGGACAACGAGCGCGCGCTCGAGCCCGGCCTGAAGGACGATTACCGCGCCAAGCTGGCGCAGGCGGTGAACCTGTCCGAGCTGCGCAAGCAGAAGCAGCAGGTGCAGGAGTACGTCACCCAGCTCGAGCGCCAGCTGCCTGGCAAGGCCGAGATGGACGCGCTGCTGTCGGACATCAACCAGGCCGGCATCGGCCGCGGCCTGCAGTTCGAGCTGTTCCGCCCCGGCCAGGTCGAGGTCAAGGACTACTACGCGGTGCTGCCGATCACGCTGCGCGTGACCGGCCGCTACCACGACGTCGGCGCCTTCACCGCCGACGTGGCCAACCTCTCGCGCATCGTCACGCTGCACAACCTGGCGCTGGTGCCGTCCAAGGACGTCTCCGGCAGCCTGGCGATGGACGCCGTCGCCCGCACCTACCGATACCTGGACAGCGCCGAGCTGGCCGAGGTGCGCAAGGCGCGCGAGGCCGAGGCCAAGACCAAGGCGCCGCGCAAATGACCCGCCGCAGCGTCATCCCCCTGATCGCGCCGCTGCTGGCCGGCGCGCTGCTGGCCGGCTGCAACACCGAGCACCAGGAGTTGCAGGACTGGATGGAGCAGCAAAAGCGCGAGGTCCGGCCCAACGTGCAGCCGCTGGCCCCCCCGAAGAAGTTCGACCCGGTGCCCTACGCCAACGGCCAGGCGGTCGACCCGTTCAGCGCGCAGAAGCTCAGCGTCGCCCTCAAGCAGGAGGCACGGCAGCCCAGCTCGCTGCTGGCCGCCGAGATGAACCGGCGCAAGGAACCGCTGGAGGCCTACCCGCTGGACGCGATGGCCATGGTCGGCAGCATGGTGCGCGCCGGCAGGCCGATGGCCCTGCTGCGGGTGGACAACCTGCTCTACCAGGTCAAGGCCGGTGACTACCTGGGCCAGAACTTCGGCCGCATCCTGCGCATCACCGAGACCGAGGTGGTGCTGCGCGAGGTGGTGCAGGACGCCGCGGGTGAATGGATCGAACGCAACGCCACGCTGCAGCTGCAGGAGAAGGGGCGATGAACAACCCGCAGGAGAAGACAACCATGTTCAAGTGGCGCACCCGGCTGGCCGCCCTGGTGCTGGCATGCGCCGCGCCGATGCTCGCGTGGGCCGACAACGGCATCCGCGCCATCAGCAGCACGCAGCAGGCCGGTGCCGAGGTGGTGCGCATCGAGCTGGACGAGCCGCTGGCCGCCTTGCCCAACGGCTTTGCGGTGCAGACGCCGCCGCGCGTCGCGCTGGACCTGCCGGCCGTGGGCAACCACCTGGGCAAGTCGGTGGTCGACGTCAACCAGGGCAACCTGCGTTCGGTGGCCATCGCCCAGGCCGGTGACCGCACCCGCCTGGTGATGAACCTGCGCCAGCCCGCGACCTACCGGGCCGAGCTGCAGGGCAAGGTGCTGGTGGTCGTGCTCGAAGGCTCGGCCGCCCCGGCGGCCGCGGCCAGCACCGGCGAGCCGGTGCACTTCGCCCAGGCGCAGAACCGCGAGCAGCTGCCGCTGCGCGACATCGACTTCCGCCGCGGCCCCGACGGTGCCGGCCGCGTGGTCGTCGCCCTGGCCAGCACCCAGGTCGGCGTGGACATCCGCCAGCAGGGCCAGAGCCTGGTCGTCGAGTTCCTGCGCTCCAGCCTGCCCGAGACGCTGCGCCGCCGCCTGGACGTGGCCGACTTCGGCACGCCGGTGCACGCCATCGCCACCTTCCAGAGCGGTGACCGGGTGCGCATGGTCGTCGAACCGCGCGGTGCCTGGGAGCACAGCGCCTACCAGAGCGACAACCAGTTCGTGCTGGAGGTGCGGCCGCTGAAGGCCGACCCGAACAAGCTGACCCAGGGCCCGGGCTACGCCGGCGAGAAGCTGAGCCTGAACTTCCAGAACATCGAGGTGCGGGCGCTGCTGCAGGTCATCGCCGACTTCACCAACTTCAACGTCGTCACCAGCGACACCGTGACCGGCACCGTCACGCTGCGGCTGAAGGACGTGCCCTGGGACCAGGCGCTCGACATCATCATGCAGAGCAAGGGCCTGGGCGTGCGCAAGAACGGCAACGTGCTGTGGATCGCGCCCAAGGACGAGCTGGCGGCCAAGGAGCAGGTCGAGCTGGAGGCCAAGAAGAAGATCGCCGACCTGGAGCCCACGCGCACGCAGAGCTTCCAGCTGAACTACACCAAGGCCGAGGAGGTCGCCCGCGGCCTGACCGGCCAGGCCACCAGCGGTGGCGGCGGCGGCACCGCCAGCCAGTCCCAGCGCATCCTGTCGCCGCGCGGCAGCGTGATCTTCGAGGCCCGCACCAACCAGCTGTTCGTCACCGACATCCCGAGCAAGCTCGAGGAGATCCAGGCCCTGATCGCCAAGATCGACATCCCGGTGCGCCAGGTGCTGATCGAGGCGCGCATCGTCGAGGCCGACGACAAGTTCGGCCGCGCGCTGGGCGTCAAGCTGGGCTCGACCGACATCCGCGGCATCCAGGGCGGCATCCCGGGCTACAGCGTCGGCGGCGGCAACTACATCACCTTCGGCGGCAATGCCACCGCGGTGGGCAACCAGACCCTGCAGTCGGGCCTGAGCGGCGCGTCCGCGCTGACCGCGGCCTACAACAACAGCAACATGGTCAACCTGCCGGCCAACACCATCAACTCGGTGTTCCAGGGCGCGGCCGGTCTGCCCAGCTTCGCGCTGTCGCTGTTCAGCCCGTCGGCCAACCGCTTCCTGAACCTGGAGCTCTCGGCGCTGGAGGCCGACGGCAAGGGCAAGATCATCTCCAGCCCGCGGGTGATCACCGCCGACCAGAACAAGGCCATCATCGAGCAGGGCACCGAACTGCCCTACCAGGTGGCCACCTCCAGCGGCGCCACCTCGATCCAGTTCCGCAAGGCCAACCTCAAGCTGGAGGTCAAGCCGCAGATCACGCCCGAGGGCAGCGTGATCATGACGCTGGACATCAACAAGGACAGCGTCGGCCAGCAGACCCCGCAGGGTTTCGCCATCGACACCAAGCACGTGCAGACCGAGGTGCTGGTGGAGAACGGCGGCACCGTGGTGATCGGCGGCATCTTCACGCAGAACGAGAGCACCGACATCAACAAGGTGCCGCTGCTGGGCGACGTGCCGGTGGTGGGCCACCTGTTCCGCAACACCACCAAGGTCGCCACCAAGACCGAGCTGCTGATCTTCATCACGCCGAAGATCGTGACCGACCGCGCTGCGACGCGCTGAACGCGGCACCAGACCGCGCCTTGCCCGACCGGGGAGCTATCGAATGAGTTTCGCGAAGATCAAGTCTTGGCTGGGCCTGCTGGCGCTGCTGGCGCTGGCCGCCTGCGGCGGCGGTGGCAGCTCCACGACCGAGACCGGCACGCCCGTCCTGACGCCCGGCAGCGGCACGTCCGGCGGATCCACGACGACGCTGTCGCTCGCGGTGCAGCTGCTCGACAGCAACGGCGCGGCGACCACCGCGCTGGTGGCCGGCCAGCCCATCCGCGCCCAGGCGCTGCTGGTGAAGAACGGCGTCGCCGTCGCGAACGAGATCGTGCAGTTCGCGCTGGTGCAGCCCGCCGAGGTCGCGAAGATCGACCCGGTCTCGGGTTCCATGCTCACCGGCAGCGACGGCAAGGCCGTGGTCACGCTGTCCTCGCTGGGCACATCGGCCGGCGCCGGGCGCATCACCGCCACCGCCACCGTCAACGGCACCCAGGTCACCGGCTCGGCCAACTTCTTCGCCAGCGGCTCGGTGACCAGCCAGCCGGGGACGCTGACGCTGAGCGCGGTCAGCATCGGCTCGGCCACGGTGTCGGCCTACGGCACCACCAGCGTCGAGGTCACCGTGCTGCAGGATGGCGCGGCCTACACCTCGCCGGTCACCGTCAACTTCACCTCGTCCTGCGCGTCCGGCCGCGCGACGATCACCTCCAGCGCCGCCACCCAGCCCAACGGCAGGGCGGTGGCCACCTTCGTCGACAACGGCTGCGCGCAGACCGCGGACAGCACCGTCACCATCACCGCGACGATCGGCACCGACACCAAGTCGGGGACGATGACGGTGAAGGCCCCGACCGCCGGCAGCCTGCGCTTCGTCTCGGCCTCGCCGTCGGACAAGTCGATCACGCTGCGCGGCCAGGGCGGCAACGGGCGCCAGGAGAACGCCCAGCTGACCTTCAAGCTGGTGGACGTGGCCGGCCAGGGCGTGGCCAACGCCGATGTCTGCTTCGATGCCACGACCTACGTCGGCGGCCTCAACCTGGACGGCTTCCTGCCCTCCAGCCTGCCCACGCTGCCCGGCAGCACCGCCATCTGCGGCAGCGACAACCTCAGCGTCGTGCGCTACGTCAAGCGCACCAACGCCGACGGCACGGTGACCATCCAGATCAACTCCGGCACGGTGCCCACGCCGGTGCGTGTGCGTGCACGCACGTTGTACCCGGCCAGCGCCTCGGCACCGCTGGAGACCTACTCCGACACGCTGTCGATCTCCACCGGCCTGCCGCTGCAGCGCTCGTTCTCGCTGTCGGTCGACAAGGCCAACATCGACGGCGGCAACTTCGATGGCGAGATCGCCACCCTCACCGTGCGCCTGGCCGACCAGTTCTCCAACCCGGTGCCCGACGGCACGGTGGTCAACTTCGTCGGTTCTGGCGCGGCCGTCTGCACGGCTGACAACGGCTCCTGCCGCACCACCAACGGCGCCTGCTCGTGCAACGTGGTCTCGCAGAACCGCCGGCCCTTGGACAACCGGGTCGTCGTCACCGCCTATGCCGTCGGCTTGGAGGATTTCGACGACAACAACGGCACCAACCTGTACGACAGCACGCCGCTGCCCGCCGACACCTTCTACGACCTGGGCGATGCCTATGTCGACGCCAACAAGGACGGCGTGCCCAACAGCCTGACCGTCAACGGCGACACCGACATCCTGATCCCGTTCCAGTCGGGCACCAGCTTCCGCGCGCTCGGTGACGGCGTGCGCGGTCCGGCCCATATCCGGGCCTCGACGGTGATCTACCTGAGCATGGCCTCCGGGTCCGGCCAGCCGACCATCGTGATCGATCCGGCCCAACTGCACCAGGAGCGCAGCCTCAGCAGCGGCAGCCTGTCCGACGGCTTCCTGAAGCTGCGCCCGATCTGCCCCGAGGGCACGCCGGTGCCGCAGGCGACGCTGAGCTTCACGCTGGAGGACGGCTGGGGCAACCCGATGGCCTCCGGCACGACGCTGACCAGCACCGGCATCAGCGCCAACATCTCGACGCCCAACGGCTTCCGTCCGGGCGCTGTGCTGGCGCTCGGCGCACGGCCGCCCAGCCCGTCGTACGACCTGCCCAACACCGGCAAGGCGTCGCCCTGGAGCAAGCTGGCCGCGTCCGGCAACATCGTCACCGGCCACAGCGTCACGGTCAGCGGCGTCGAGAACAAGTGTTCCGGCGATGGCGACTTCGCGCTGGAGATCAAGTCGCCCCGTGGCGCCGCGGCCAATGCGCTGCTGCTGCTCGACGGCGAGTCGCGTCCGCTCAGCGGCGGCCGAGGCCGCTTCGACGTGCGCTTCCGTGACAGCGTCAACTTCACGCTGTCCATCATCGATGCCGTCACCCGCCAGGTGGAGATCGGCTCGCCGACGCTGGTGCTGCCCTACGGCTCGGCGGCGCCCGTCGGCATCACGATCAACTGGGGCGACGGCAACACCACCGTGGCGGCCGCCGGCTCTCGGCTGACGCTGGCCGAGCGCCAGCACGTCTTCGCCCAGGGCAACTACAACGTCCGGATCACGGTGGTCGATGCCAGCGGCGAGACCTACAGCAACACCGTCTTCATCTCGGTGCCCTGACGTGGACCCGACCCCGGCGGCCGACGCCCACACCGCCGGCGCGCCGCCGCCGCTGGCCCTGGTGGGCATGCCGGGCAGCGGCAAGTCCACCGTCGGTCGGCAACTGGCGCGGGCGCTGCGCTGGGACTTCGTCGACAGCGACCACGAGATCGAGCAGGCCATCGGTGGCTCGATCCGCGACTACTTCGCCGCCCACGGCGAGGCCGCGTTCCGCGACCTGGAGCAGCAGACCGTCGCCGCGCTGAGCGCCCGCCGTGGCCTGGTGCTGGCCACCGGCGGCGGTGCCGTGCTGCGCGAAGCCAACCGCGAGGCCCTGCACCAGCACTGCCATGTCGTCTACCTGCGCTCGACACCGGAAGAGCTGTTCCGCCGCCTGCGCCACGACACCACGCGGCCGCTGCTGCAGGTGAAGGACCCGCTCAAGCGCCTGCGCGAGCTCTACCGCGAGCGCGATCCCCTGTACCGTGCCACCGCGCATTTCACGATCGACACCGGCCGGCCCTCGGTGCCCACGCTGGTCAACATGATCCTGATGCAGCTGGAGCTGGCCGGGCTGATCGACCCGTCGCAGGTGCCGGCCACCGTCGGCCGCGTGCTGCCACCGGCCTGAGCCACCGGGCAGCTGGCCCGGCGTGCGGCGGGGGGCGTCGGGCGGCGCGGCATACACTGCCGTGCCATGAGCCCCACTGCCGTGCCCCTGCC
>Ga0255301_1000064_pt1 | contig 10591 bp, 1 predicted proteins | sample MistaT_22_FD_183714 | JGI IMG/M metagenome (GOLD analysis project Ga0255301, IMG submission 183714) | Metatranscriptome of freshwater microbial communities from Mississippi River, Louisiana, United States - Miss_Cont_RepC_8d (Metagenome... | ecosystem: Environmental > Aquatic > Freshwater > River...
CGACGCTTGAACTGCCCACGGTAAAGGTTGCGGTGGGCGTGCCGAGGCCGGTATTTACCGTGACCGCCTCGGATGTCGTGACACTGAACGTCAGCGAGTCACCGCCCTTGCCGACACCCGTCGCGCCTGACGAGTCGGCGACGCTGAATCCGGTAACCACCAGATCAGCCAGCACGCTGAGGGAGAAGGTCTGGGAGGCGCTGAGCGCCGGAGATCCGCCGTCGGTGGCTTTGAGCGTGTAGGAGGTGGCGGTTGCCGCCGCTGCAGGGGTGCCGCTCAGGGTAAGGTTGGTTTCATTGAACGTGAGCCACGAGGGGAGCGTCGGCGAAAATGAGTAGGTCAGTTTTCCCGCGTTGGTGAGGGAAGAATCGGGGTCGGTCAGACGCCCCGCAAGCGAAAGCGTGAAAGCCTTCCCCACCGCTGCAGTTTGCGCCCCGATTGAACCGGACGCGACTGGCGCTTCGTTCACATCGGTGACGTTGACCGTCAGGTCTTTCGTCGACACATTGCCCGCGGTGTCGGTGGCTGCTACCCGTACCGAGTAGGCCGGCGACCTCCCAGCCTGCTCGAAGTTCGGAGCACTTGCAAACGACAGCGTGCTGCTGCCCTCGATCTTGAAGAGGCGCGCGTCGGCACTCAGCGACCCCATCGCACCAACAATCGACCATGTCACCGGCTCATTGGCACTGAGGTTTGCAACGCGAGTAGTGTTTTCGGCAACGCTCAGCGTCGCAGCGGTGCCAATGACAGGCACAGCCGTGTCAGTTGCAATCTCGGCCAGGCCATCGCTCACGATTGGGTCGTAGGAAACGTTACCCAATGCAGCCTTCACGGCGGCCGCATCCGAGAATCCAGCAGTTGAACCAGCAACCGTGAGATAGATGAACCCTCCGAGGTCATTCCCGGCAAACTGGATGGTCGTCGGCGCCGCTCCGGAATTCGAGTAGGCAGTAAGCCCGAGGTTGTTGGCTTTCGAGCTTTGGTTGTCTACGTAGATTCGGTCGCCCGAACCAAAGCCATTTACAGCCACATTGAAGTTTCCGGCCCGAACACCGTCATAGCCCAGGTTCGCATCCGGTCCCGACGGATCATGATCTTTGAAAACCAGCGCAACGTTAGCAGCGGAAAGATCAATCGCCGTGGCAACGCCAGCCGCGGGATTACCGATTCCTTCTATGTCGAGGTAGGAATAGCTCGAGGTCAACTTGCCGTCGCTTCCCATCACGAGAGAAGCGGCCGCGTTGCTGACGCTCGGTAGATTCGCGCTAGTTGTTCCTGGGGTCACAGTTGAGAAATTCAGGCTGGAAACACCCTCGAATGCGTCGCTGGACTTTCCACTCGCGCCGGTGAACGCCCCCGCATCGATCGAGATGTAGTAATCGTTGCCGAAATCGAGATCGACCGAGGGGTTGATGGTGACCGTTGCACCCGAGATCTGGACCTGAGCGGTTGAATCAACCGCGATATCCAGCGTGTTGATGGTGTTTTCGCCGCGGAATCCAGAACCACCGACGTTCACGATTCGAATGACCTTGCCCGACACTGCAGTGACGGTCTCAGGAAAAACGAGAACAATATTTGAACTGACGTCGAGGTTGGCAACGTTGTCGAGTGCACTGGCTGTGGGGCCCAAACCAAGCCCCGGCGTGCGCAGCGCACCGTCGAAGTCGGTGAGAGACGACAGCGCCACGCCAGCAGCGTTCGCGCCGGCTGCAACCAGCGCAGTTTTGGCAGCCTGACTTCCCGCTGCGCCGTCAGCAAACACCAGTTGGTCGTTGAGCCCGCCCGAACCACTGTTGACTTTGACAGTTTCAGTGGTACCGTTTACCGCGCGGGTAAACGTGACATAGTTTCCGGCAACCGATTTGGCGTAATCGCCCCAGTTGCCACGGAAATGGATGATGTCCTTTCCAGACCCCAGAAGCGTCGCATCGACGTTGCTGCCGTCTGCGATGTAAACCGTGTCGGCGTACAGACTGCCAACCAGGGTCATCTTCACCCCAGGTTTTCCAGGCGCAAAGGTGTCGCCGCTATCGCCCAACGCAAACGCTTTGATGCTCGCATCAAGCGGGCTCGTAACCTGCGGTGCCTGTGAGGTCTCACCGCTGGGGGGGGACAGGGTCACGGGATCAACAGCCTTGAGACTATTGAACAACGAGAGTGAATTGACCGTACCGTCGGCGAAGACCAGTCGGTCACTGATTGCAACGGTTCCAGCCTTGGTCAGCACCACTTTTTCAAGCGCGCTGTCTGCCCCTCGCTGAATGGTCATGTTGGTGCCGGCAAGGGTTACGCTGTAGTCGGCATAGCGACCAGAGAAATAGACCGCATCCGACCCGGAACCGCTCAGAACAAAGTCGATCGAGACCCCCGGGCGGACAAAGACTGCGTCCACCAGAGCCGACCCCACAAACGTCACCTCCTGCCCAGTGAGTGAGACTGAGCCGAGCGCGAGGTCGAAGTCTGTAAAGTTCGCGCCGGTCGACCCTTCGGCTGCCGGCAATACGAAGTACTTGGTGCGTTTGATAGGCATGGCGCCCTCGTCAGGCAGAAATCACGGGGGAAGAGGCAGTTTGGGCCAATTGCAGCAAAGTCTTGAACCCGGCCACCGTATCGAACGCGGCAGTGCTGTTGGCAATCGTGATGTCGATAATGCCGCCTAGCCCCGTACCCGCAAACTGGATGGTGGAGGGTGCAGATCCCGCATTCGATATGTTCGCAGTATCCAGACCATTGGCGACTGCGCTCTGGTTGTCGATGTACAGCAGGTCGTCTGCCGAGAACCCGGTGACCGCAAGGAAAATATCGCCTGTCTTGATGCCGTCGTATCCACCTGCGGTTGCACCGGTAGGGTCGTAGTCCTTCGCGACCATCGCAACGCTGCTGGTGGACCCGATATTCAGCGGCACCTTGTTCTGGGCAGAGGGGCTCCCGAGGCCCTCGATATCAAGCCAGAGCCTGCTCGCCGCGAGCGTGCCGTCAGTTGCCATGATCTGAGACGCAGCACCATCCGTTGCCACCGGTGCAGAGAGAGAGTTAGGCGACTTGGGCACGACCGTCGAGAAATTGATCACGGTGGGGTCGCTGAGAACCGGCGTGCCCTGCAGACTGGTCACCCCAATGAACGCACCCGCGTCGATTTCGACATGGAAGTTGTTCGCGAGATCGAGATCGGCAGTGGGATTGATGATTACCGTTTTCTTGTCAGCGGAGAACGTCACCTGCGATGAGGTAGCCTCAATCTGGATGCTGTTGGTTGCTGTCTCGGTACGGAAACCGTTCGCCGCCGTGCTGTTGGCATCATTGACCAGCCGGATGAACTTGGACGCGGCAGGATTGACCGCTTCACTGAACTTCAACACGATGTTGGACGTTGGGTCGAGGTTGGTGACCCCATCCAGTGCGCTGGCGGCCAGCGTTGGCGCCGTAACAGCGCTCATCGTCACGGTCTTTTCAACCGACAGGTTGCCGCCGTCGGTAGCAACAATCGTGACCACTTTGGACCCAGTCTGGCTCACCGTTCCCGTGATCGCACCCGTCGCAGCGGCGAGGCTCAGACCGCTGGGCAAGCCGGTCGGCATGTCGGCGGTTGGCTTCGCAGAGTAGGTGAGCTTGCCGTTGTTGCTGGTGCTTGCATCCGGGTCACTGAACCAGCCCGCTACAGAAGCATTCGCAAGCGCCTGACCCACCACAACGGTGTATTCGGTGGGTGAGGACGCTACAACGGTCGGCGCCTCGTTGACATCGGTCACGGCGACGACGATCGCATCGCTCACTTGAGATGACGTGTCGGCCGATGTCGCTCTTACGTAGATCGTGCGAGATGTTGTTGCGCTCGCTTCAAAATTGATTGCCCCCGCCGCAGTGACGACACCGGTGGAGGAGTTGATCGCGAACTCCGTTCCCGTGTAATCCGTACCGTTTGCGTTCACCAGCTTGTAGGTGACCGCGTTGGTGGTTCCGTCGGCATCTATCGCCACGGCGGTAACGCCCACTGCGGTGCCTGCTGTGGCGTTCTCCGCGATGGTATTGGCCGCTGTATTGGTATCGGCAGGCTTGGAGACCTGGAACTCGTTGACGTCGGTGAGGTTCACCGTGAGCGAGGCCGTTTTCTGGTTTCCTGCCAGATCGGTTGCAGCCAGCGTCAGCGTGGTGGTGCGGTCGGCAGCCACCTCAAAATCCTTGAGCGCCGCGAAGCTGAGCACCGCACCAGAAACGGCGAAGGCTGCCGCATTCGAACTCGTCACTGACCAGGTAACCTGCTCGTCCGCGCTCAGATCCGCGATTTTGGTGGCGCTTTCAGCCACCGACAGGGTCGTGCTGGAAGGCGCCTGGATGGTTGGAAGCTTGCTGTCCAGCGTGTAGCCGGCGACCTGCCCCACACTGGTGGCGACCAGGGGCTGCTTTGACACATTTCCGACGATGGTAGCGGAGGCAAGCGAAAACGCGCCAACTTCAAAAGTGCCGCTGGCATTCGGCGCCTTGGCAGTAAACGTGAGGCTGTCTGTGCCCGTACCCTGGCTGTAGCTGGCATCAAACGTGGTGGCGGACTGCCCGTTGCTCATCACCTTGAGGGTGACCTTGGGCGTACCCGTAACATTGACCGCCTCGGTAAATTTCAGGACAAACGTGAGGTCATCGCCAGACTTGCCAATCGTCGCCGATGGAACCGGATCGGTCACCGTAAAACTTTGCAGCACCGGCGCTGAGACCACCCCGAGCGTGAAAGTCTGCTCGGCGAACAGCGACCCGGAGTCGCTCGCCCTTACCGTGACCGAGACCGGGCTGGCATCGGCGGTTGCCGTGCCAGACAGCACCCCGGCCGAGGAAAGCGACAGACCGCTGGGCAAAGTGCCCGACGTGCGCGTGTAGGTCAGAACCCCCAGCGCATCGCTGCCATCCGGATCTTTGAAGAAGGTCGCCAGATCGCGGTTGTAGGGCTGATTGGTGACGGCAGTGAGGGCACCGACATCACCATTCTTGACGGGCGCCTCATTCACGTTCGTGACCGCAACGACAATGGCGTCGCTGATCTGGGACGAGTTGTCCGCAGAGGTGGCCTTTACATAGAGCGTGCGAGTAGCGGGGGTGGCGGCTTCGAAATCAATCGGTCCGGCCACACTGACCACACCGGTGGATGCGCCGATTGCAAACTCGGTGCCGGTGTAGTCGGCCCCCGCCGCGGTGACCAGTTTGTAAGTCACGGTATTGGTAGTGCCGTCAGCATCAGACGCCGATGCCGTCACCCCCACCAGCGAGCCGACCGCCGAATTCTCGGCGATGGTGTTGGCGGCGGCGGTGTTGGCGTCGGCGGGCTTGGTGACGTCGAATTCATCCACATCCGTGAGCGTGACAACAATCGACTTGGGTGCGCTTGCGGTACCTGCCGCATCGGTGGCAATCACCGGCACGGTGTAGGTACGTGTGCCGGTCTCCGCCTCGTAGTTTTTCCCCTGCTGCGCGATGAAGCTCAGCGCTCCAGTCTCGGAAATCTCGAACTGCGCCGCATCCGAGCCAGACCCAAGCGTGTACTTGACCGGCCCTGCGTCAGTCGCGAGCACCTGTCCAATCGCCTTCAGGTTCTCCGCCACGGATAGCGCAGCGGTGTCCACCACTGGCGCGGTGTTATCCACCCGATATCCGGCGAAAGTCTGATTGACCGACGTGAGAACCAGCGGCTGCTTGCTCACATCGCCGGTAACGGTCGCCCCATTCAGGTTGATGGAGGAAATCTTCAATGTTCCGTCACCCGCCGGTGCATTGGCCGTGAACACGAGAGACAACTTGTCCGTACTGGTCGACTGATAGGTGGCCGAAAATGGCTGCCCGGTGCCTGCCACAAAGTTGACCTGAGGCGAACCCACAACCGTGACCGGCTCGCTCATGGTGAGCGTGAAGGTGACCGCTTCGCCCTGCTTGCCGACACTGGTGGTGCCTACCGCGTCGGAGGCGGTGAAACTGCGGATCACTGGCGCAGTGACCGTCTGAACCGTGACCTGGTGGCTCACGGTGCGCCCCCCCCCATCCGTCGCAGTGAAGGTGACCTGGGCGTCCGGTATGGACCCAAGCGACCCGGTGACTGCGCCCGTATCCTTGTTCAGTTGGAGCCCCGCCGGGAGCGCCGGACTGACCGAGTAGGTCAGCTTGCCGAACGCGGTGGAGCCACCGTCAGGATCGGTAAACCAAGGCGCTACGGTTACCCCCGAGGGCTGGTCGACCACGAAAATGAGCGGCGCCGTGGGCGCCAGGGACGTTTTTGAAGGGTCCTCATTGATATCGGTGACGCTGATCGCAACCACTTTCTCACTGCTGTTGTTGGCAGTGTCTTTCGCTACCACCGTGATCTGGTAGCTCGGCTTGACCTCAAAGTTGGCGCTTGACAGCAAGCGAACCTCGCCCGAACTCGCATCGATCGAGAACGCGGAAGCGTCACCGCCCGCCTTGAGGCTGTAGGCGGTGCTGCCCGTGCTGATGTCGGCGGTATCGGTTGACGTGACCTTGTAGGCAACCGTGGCTGTCGATGCGTTTTCTGCAATGCTGCCAGTGCCGAGGGATGTAATGACCGGAGCCTGCTCGTCAAGGTTGCGAACCGTGATCGTGTAGGGAATGTCTGTGGTGTTGCCCACCGCGTCGGCTGCGACGACCACAAAACTGTAGGACGACTTCGCCTCGAAATTGGGCGCCGCGGTCAGCTTGGCTTCACCGGTAGTGGGATTGATACTGATGAGCGCAGCGTCTCCCGCCCCTGATTTGATCGACCAGGCAATAGCCGTGTCTTGCCGATCGGATGCCGCGAAGACAAACGAGCCCTGGCTGTTATTTTCGTCAATCGAGGCGGCCGGCAGCGTGCCGGCGCGGGGATTACGTGTGTCTACCGCCTGAAAATGCGCAGATACGGCGGTGTTTTGATTGCCCGCGAGATCAGTGAATTTGCCTGCTGCAACCGAGACCGTGACCCGGCCGGCAGTATCGCCTTCGAGATCAGCGTCTGGCGTGACCGCAAGCTCGAAGACATTGCCACCCACGAGTCTGACAGCCCCGGAAGCCTTGCCGCCCACGATCGTGACTTCATCCGCGGTGAGCCCAAGCGAAGGCTCTGACGCGGTGATCTGGAAAACGACGTTGCCAGCAGTTCGACCAACGATCGCGGCTGCGGTGGTGTCGCTCGCAACCCCGCTGGGACTGCTGGCATCAAAAACAAGCTGACTGCTTCGCTCAACCGAATTACCGCCCGCGGTATCGGCCGCAGACAGCTTCACGATGTAGGTGCCAACCGCCTGGCTGAGCGTATCCGCAAGAACAAGCGTCTGGTCAGCGCCTGTGCCAATGACGTTGAAGGACTTGACCACAGCGTTCGTGCTCGCGTTCAGCACCTGCACGGTCACTGGCAGGTTGTTGCTCGCGGCGAACGAGATGGTAGGCGCCACCACGCTGGTGCGACCGTCACCCTTGACACCCGTATCGCTCGCATCGGTGAGTGTCCAGGCGGTGAGCGTGGGCACGACCGTGCCGATGCTGATGTCGCGCTTGGCGGCCGCCGCATCGGACGTGGTGTTGCCCGCCGCGTCGGTTGCGCGGGCAATGATGGTCTCGGCCCCCTGCCCCATGGCCTTGATGTCGGCAGGCGTGAGTTTGTAGGACCAGTTCCGGTTTGCATCCGCGGTGATTGCGCGAACATTCCCCGCACCAAGCTGCAGACTGACCTTCACCCCGGCTTCGCTTGCGGTACCCGCAACAACCACTTCCGAGCCCGGGATGTTGTCAAGGATCGTCTTGTTTTCGGTTGCGTTGATCTTGTCGTCACCAGCCACCTGCGAAATGGTGACAGTAGGCGCCTGGGTATCGACCGGCTGAGCCTCGGCCGACACGGCGAGGTTGGGTTTGCCCTGCGTGCCGGTGACGGGAATGTCCGTTACGGCATCGGCCTTGAGTTGAACCGTGATGTTTGAGGCGTTCGCCTCCGGGGTGACCACGAACGAATAGACCTGGCTCGCTGAGACGGTGGCAAGCGACCCGGGGGTGCCGCCGGTGACCGTGAGGTCTGAGAGATCAAAACCGTTCACGCGCTCGCTGAAAGAGATCGTGTAGCTAACCGGGCCAGTTGCGATGCCCGGGGTGTTATCGAGAATGATTGCCGTTGGGGCAGCGTCAACGCTGAGGTCGATTTCCGGGCTTGCCGCGGCAGGCGCGTTGCCGGCGAGGTCGGTGAACACCGTGCCAACCGACACTTTGACGGCACCCTGCGCGGTGGGAGCGGTGAAGCCAATCGTGTAGACGACCTGACCGTTGGCCGATACCGTCGGTGCGCTGAGTGTGCCCAGAGCACTGCCCGAAGGAATCAGGATGTCATCCTTGGTGAACCCCTCCACCGCTTCAGACAACGAGATGGTGAGCGTGGATGTCCCCCCCGGGGCCATCGCGCCAACGCTGTTGCTGATCAGTGCTTTCGGCGGGGTGAGGTCAACGACCACGACTGCGGCAGCCGACAGCGCGCTGACGTTACCTGATTTGTCCACCACCTGGGCCTGCAGCGAATGGTTGCCCTCGGAAAGGGGAAACGCCGAGACGACCACGTTTTTATAGCTGACAGCGAGATCCGCTTCGGTGATGGTTGCGCTTCCAATCTGGACCCCGCCCTCGATCAGGCGGATGACATCTCCCACCACCACTGCCTTGCCATCGGTGCTTTGCGTGTTGAGCGACACCTTGACTTCCGGCGTTGCGGTGCGCGACCGCGCCGCAACGGATGCCTCAGGTTTGTCGGGTGCAATCTTGTCAAGCACCTGCGATTGAACGTTGCTGATCCCATCGATGCTCGAGGTCGCGCTGATCGCCGACACCGCTTCGGCCAACGAGACTCGCGATTCAAGCGAGACATTGACCCCCTTCAACGCACTGTTCAGGACATTGACGTCGTCAAGCCTCAGGGTTTGACCACCGGCTTCCTGGATGGTGGACGCGATGGTGGTCGCGAGATTGGCCACCACCTTGGTGGCCGACGCACTGTCGGTCGCCGCCAGCGCGACGACTGTGGCCACGTTGGCTGCGGCTTTCTGCACAGCAAGCGCCGCTGCCTTGTCGTTGGCGCTGGCCGTCGACTTCACCGACAGGGGATCAAAATTGAGAAGATTACCGCCGGTGGCCACGGATTCGGGGAGGCCCAGGGTGGCCGCCACCTGGTTGGCCGCCGCCTGGATCGCGGCTTGAGTCGGCGCCGTGGTGCCCGATTTCTCAATGACCGCCTGGACCAGCGTGGTGAGCGGGTTGATGGTGGTGGACCCCGCCGGCGCCTTGAGCGGCGAGGTGTTGGGCAGGCCCGTATCGATGTTGACGCCGCCCACTGCGATGATCGTACCCTTGGGGGCAGTGCTGGGGAGGAAGAAGCGACCCGCTGCGTCGGTTACCACGCCAGCGATCATTTCCGAGGCTTCAGCAACGCCGTTGTTGTTGGCGTCGACGTAGATTTGTGCGCCCCGGATGTAGCCGTCGGCAACGACACCCTGCGAGATGCTGAACGACGCCGCATCATTGCCCGCTTCGTCTTGCAGGGTGAGGGCGCCATCACCGGCCGCATCGGTGTAGGTGAGTGCGAGCTTGATATTTCCAGCCGGGATGAACCCCGTCGCAAAACTCAGGACGACCTTGTTGCCCTCGACCTTGATTGAATCGGGCACCGTTCCCGGCGCATCGTTGATCGCCACCGTAAAGGCGGTTTTCAAGGGAGGCGCTTTGGCATCAAGGGTGCTGTCAAACGTGAGCGTGACCGTGCTGGCGGTGCTGCTCACCGCAGTGGAGACGAGTTGTGGCGGCGTCGTGTCGGGCGCCGGTGCAGCCGGCCCCGTGGCAGCTGGGGTCGATGACGAGCTGCTGGCGCTCGCGATCAGCACGCCGGCGCCGATCAGCACGCCTCCCACGACTGGCGCGGAAAGTCCCGCTGCCGTGGCTGCACCCGCCGCGCCACCCGAACCCGCTGCGGCACCCTCAACAGCAGCCGGATTTGCGGCCTGCGCAAACAGGATAGGCCCCTCGGCTGGCGACGCAGATTCAACGCTCGCAGGTACCTCAATGGGAGAGAAATCGAGCGATATCTGGTGGCCGGTATCTTCGGCATCTTCACGCCGCCAAGCGCGCAAGGAGGAGCCCGCCTGACCGGACGCTGTCTTTACCGGCACGGCCGGCGACTCGGATACGGGGAAGAGGACCTCTGGCAAAGGACGCTGGGCGTCGGCCACGACCTCGCGACCACGCCTGCCCGTTACGCCCGCCGGGTTACCCGCAACCCGCCTGAGTTCACCCGAAGGAATGGTCGGGGCGGGGCTGTTCGCGACAGGGTCTGCGCCAGACACAGCGGGGGAGGAAGTCTTGGACGCTGGGCGAAATTCAGACATGACGAGGCTCCGGATCAACTCAGACTGGAAACAATGAAGGCCAACAGATGGCGCGGAATCGTGCGGCGATCGGCAGACAAGACCAATGCCCGATCAACCGACAGCGGCGGGTGGGCACATGCGACGCACCGCGCTGAAATATGCGAAACAACCACTTGCTGACGCAAAGGATGGCACCGAAAAAGCGGTTACGGGGATATGCG
>Ga0255301_1000067_pt1 | contig 10500 bp, 9 predicted proteins | sample MistaT_22_FD_183714 | JGI IMG/M metagenome (GOLD analysis project Ga0255301, IMG submission 183714) | Metatranscriptome of freshwater microbial communities from Mississippi River, Louisiana, United States - Miss_Cont_RepC_8d (Metagenome... | ecosystem: Environmental > Aquatic > Freshwater > River...
AGCATTTATGATGGCCTTGATCAAGCACCAACTGCCTTTGTCGATATGCTCAAAGGCCGCAGTCTTGGGAAGCAACTTGTGCGCTTACGCAGCGATGCTGGCTGCCCTATATAGCGGATCAACGATGCCTCAAATAGTTTCGCACGACATGACCCAGCATATCGCTCGCATTAATTATATGGTCCCTGTGATCTTTGGTTTCGGGGCACGCGCTTTGCTCACCCACGAGCTTGCGGCTGTGAACTCTTTAAACCCTTTCATAGTCAGTGATCGAGGCGTTGTCGGCGCAGGCCTACTTGAGAAGATCACACCCTACCTGCCAAAGCGGTTTGATGTATTTCTCGATACCGAGCTCAATCCCACGGAGGCAGCCGCGTGCCGAGGAGCCTTGGCTTATCGTGATGGTCGTCACGATTGCATTTTGGGCCTTGGCGGCGGCGCAGCCATGGATTTGGCTAAAGCGATTGCCATACTTGTTCATAACCCAGCGCCCTTGTGGCATTACAGTAATCGCTACAGTTCACCGAAGCCTTATCACGATATACCGCCGCTTTGGCTCTTGCCAACCACCGCAGGTACCGGCAGTGAAGTAGGTAGATCAGCAGTTATTGTTTTTGATAACGGTATAAAAGCCGGTATCCGTTGCCCTGATATCACCAAGGCTGCGATTTGCGATCCAGATCTAAGTCTTAGCCTTCCACCCCGAATGACAGCGGCAACAGGCCTTGACGCGATCTCACATGCGATTGAGACTTTCTGTTCACCAGCGATTAATCCGCCGGCCGATGCGATTGCCGCAGATGCACTGCAAAGGCTACTGACATACTTGCCGATTGCAGTTGCTGATGGGAGTGACCGAGTAGCGCGATGGCACTGCCTCATGGGATCGATGCAAGCAGCACTCGCCTTCCAAAAGGGCTTAGGTGCAGTTCATGCGATGGCTCATAGCCTTGGAGCACTTGGTTTCCATCACGGAAGCCTAAATGCCATTCTATTACCCCATGTACTTCGCATGAATGAGTCAAGCCTAGGGTGTAAATGGGGAGCTTTATCGGCGCTATGCGCGGGAGACGATACAGCATATGGTTTAGACATCATCGACAACCGTTCTGCAAGTGACGAGCATGTCGGCTTGCCGGACCCAGCCGACAGGGTTGAGGCATTGAATGAGCAGCTTGGATTACCCCGACGCTTATCTGAACTCGGGGTCGACTACAAGGATCTTGAATCGATATCGAATGCCTCAGTGCAGGACCAGGCAAACCGTTCTAATCCTAAAACCATGAGCGCCTTAGACTACCTAAAAATCCTAAAGCAAGCTTACTGAGGCAGCTGATCGGAGCCGGGCCTTCTGGCTGATTCGATCAGTTGTACGCCGCCATCTGCATCCTTACCCAACAAGCCGACACGGCTATAGATTCCAAGCTTCTCCCTCGAATCTGCAATATCAAGATCGCGCATGCTCAACTGCCCTATCCGATCCGCAGGGGTGAAGGCTCCCTGCCCCTTCTCCATGGTGAGTCTCTCTGGATGGTAAGTGAGGTGAGGACTTTGGGTATCGAGAATGGAATAATCATTGCCACGACGTAGCTCTATGAATACCTCGCCTGTAATTGCTCTTGCCACCCAGCGTTGTGCCGTTTCGCGAAGCATCAAGCTTTGTGGGTCAAACCAGCGTCCGTGATAAAGCAGCTTGCCTAGCCGCCTGCCGTTGCTCCGATACTGCTCGATCGTATCTTCGTTGTGAATGCCACTCACCAAACGCTCATAAGCAATATGCAATAGGGCCATACCAGGGGCCTCGTAGATGCCGCGACTCTTAGCCTCGATAATCCTATTTTCAATTTGATCCGACATACCGAGTCCATGTCGGCCCCCAATACGATTGGCCTCCTCAAAAAGGCTGACAAGATCGGGAAAGGCGTGACCATTGATCTGCGTGGGTATACCTTCTTCGAACTTAACACTGACTTCTTCCGCTTTCACACTGACATCATCGCGCCAAAAAGCCACGCCCATAATCGGATTGACAATCCTGATGCCGCTGTTAAGAAACTCCAGATCTTTCGCCTCATGCGTCGCACCAAGCATATTGGAATCGGTTGAGTAGGCCTTCTCAACGCTCATCTTGTAATCAAAACCATGAGCGATCAGGTATTCACTCATCTCCTTGCGGCCACCCAGCTCATCAATAAATCGCTGATCCAGCCAGGGCTTGTAGACCTTTAGCTTTGGATTTACCAATAAACCATAACGATAAAAGCGCTCGATGTCATTGCCTTTAAACGTGCTGCCATCCCCCCAAATATTGACTTCGTCTTGCATCATCGCAACCACTAGGGCGGTGCTTGTGACGGCTCTGCCTAAGGGCGTGGTGTTGAAATAGGTGTTGCCGGCAGTTGAAATATGAAATGCTGCGCTTTGAATCGCAGCCAGACCTTCGGCAGCAAGTTGGGCTCGGCAATCGACGAGTCTTGCTATTTCTGCTCCATAGGCAAGAGCCTTTCGCGGAATATCGTCGTAATCAGACTCATCAGGTTGGCCAAGATTGGCTGTATAGGCGCAAGGTAACGCACCGTTTGACTTCATCCAATGGACAGCTGCCGAAGTGTCGAGACCACCTGAAAAAGCGATCCCCACGCGTTGGGCTTGGGGCAATGAGGGAAGGATATGTTGACTCATAGCTGGTGATCTAATCAGCGAGGATAGTAAAAAATGATGTGACAGCTTTGTTCAAACGCTTGGACCGCGTTGACCGAAGCAGGCTATCTTAGCTCAGTCAATACCTTCAAGGCGCTTATGCCTTATCAAGACATCACGGACTCCGACTCAGCAAATGATGACACGATCTGGGCAAGCGAAGCATCAGCTTGCACTCGACTTCGAATACGGTCCTTTTCGAGTCCAACAAGGCCTTTATATCGGGCTGCAATATCAAGTAATTCCTGCTCAGAAACAACCTCATCGAGTCGCGTAAATCCCTTGGGAGCGCGCTGTCTCACCACTTCCAGACAATGATCTGGTCCCTGCCCTCGATTTGCCAGGACAATAGCAGCAGTCTTAGGCCTTCGGTCTTCTTCATAAATGCGAAGCGCATGCAAGGGATCGTCCGGATTTTGAACCAGGCAATCGCACAATGACTTAGCGTCTAAGATGGCCTGGCTCGCACCGTTTGAGCCAATTGGATACATCGGGTGTGCAGCGTCGCCCAGCAATGTGCATGCATGCTTACCCCAACCTGGAAGCGGATCTCGGTCGACCATCGGAAACTCATAGTAGGCATCAGCGCTGGCGATTAGTCCAGGAATATCCAGCCAATCAAAATGCCACGCGCTAAAGGCGCTTGCAAAGACATCCTTGTTGACCTGCTTATTCCAGTCATGACGTTCAGGAGCCATTTGCTCGACTCGGAGCTCAGCAATCCAATTGATGCACTGCAAGCCACTGGACTTCTCGACGGGTGCAATCGGATAAGTGACAAATTTCTGATCTGCGTGGCCTACCATGGCCATACTGGCCCCGGTCAAAAAGGGTTTGGCCATACTTGTCGCTCGCCACAACATACGGCCAGAAAAACAGGGTGGGCCCTCCGCCGGGTAGAGTTGTTTACGCAAAATTGAATGAATGCCGTCCGCACCAATAATGATGTCCGAATTTTCCCGATAGACATGCGAACCGTGTTGGACTTTGATAGTTGTTGAATCCGTATCGATTTCTAACACACGGTGACCCAACTTCACGGCGTCCACGCCAAGCCGACGCTGCACTGCTCTCAAAAGTAAAACCTGTAACTCACCGCGATGAATCGAGTATTGCGGGACTGGATAGCCTGCAAAACGCCCCAGGGCCTCGCCCCACACTTTTTGGCCTTGAGGATTAAAGTACGCGACTTCCTGTGTCCGCACACCGATGCGGTCTAAATCCTCCAACAAACCTAGCGCAAGCAGCTCAGCAACCGCGGAGGGTTGGACATTGATCCCTACACCGAGTGGACGAATCGACTCAACCGCTTCAAAAATATGTACGGTAAATGCAGCGCGTTGGAGTAACAAGGCGAGCGTGAGTCCCCCAATACCCGCTCCTACAACCGCAATGCGAGGCTTATTGCTCATGACCACTCCATCGGCAAGCCGACATAATTCTCGGCCAAGGCACTCGAAGCGGCTTGGCTTCGTACAAGATAATCCAACTCCGCCTCCTGGATCTTCTGTTCGAAATCTGCATCATCAGCGAATCGATGCATTAAGCTCGTAAACCACCACGAAAAGCGCTCAGCACGCCAAACACGGTTTAAGCATCGCTGCGAATAACGATCTAAATGGCTATCGTGATGATCTTTAAACCAGTCGGTCAAAGCCTCGGCAAGATAGCGAACATCACTAACCGCGAGATTTAAGCCCTTTGCGCCCGTTGGCGGTACGATGTGTGCAGCGTCGCCTGCAAGTAGGAGGCGACCCCAACGCATCGGTTCGGCGACAAAGCTTCGCAAGGGCGCAATGCTTTTCTCGATGGATGGGCCTGTCATAAGCTCTTTAGCAGCTTGAGGATCGAGTCTATCGCTTAACACGGACCAAAAACGGTCATCGCTCCACGCATTGATATCTTCGGTAGCAGGCACTTGTAAATAATAACGAGAGCGTGTCGTACTTCGCATCGAACAAAGCGCAAAACCTTTTGGGCTGTTGACATAGATGAGCTCATCGTTAACCGGCTTTACATCAGCAAGGACGCCGAGCCATCCAAATGGGTATACTTTTTCGTAGGTCCTTAAGACGGATTCAGGAATGAGCTTGCGACAAAGGCCATGAAAGCCGTCGCATCCAGCAACAAGGTCGGCATGGATCCGAAGGGGTGCTCCTTGATAGATTGCATTAATCTCAACCTGGTCCGCATCAAGTCCTTGAATGCTCAAGCCTTCGACTTCGTAATAACTGCTTAAGCCTCTGCTTGCACGATCATCCATTAAGTCTTTGGTGACCTCGGTTTGTCCATATACTACGACCTGCTTACCCCTGGTAAGCGCCTGTAGATCAATTCGATGTCGCTTGCCTTGAAACAATAAGTCAAAGCCATGATGAACAAGCCCTTCACGATGCAATCGGATCGATAAACCGAGCTGATCAAGGACCTCGACCGTCCCCTGTTCGAGAACCCCTGCCCTTATCCTCGACACCACATATTCTGGGGATTGTCTTTCAATGAGCACATGGTCGATGCCTGCTCGATCAAGCAAGGCACCAAGCAAAAGACCTGATGGACCGGCGCCAATAATGGCAACTTGAACGCGTTGGTGCATGGTCATTAGATATCAAAGAAAACGGTTTCCATATCGCCTTGAATAACGATATTAAATTGATATATTTTTAATGGGCTTCCATTCGACTCTCGCAAACTCGCTATCAGTGTGGAACGCCTTTTCTTGATTTCGATCGTATTTAACACCGGATCGGTCTGATGCAACGCATCATCCTCGGGGAAATACATGCGTGTATGTAATCCGATATTGATACCGCGGGCGACAACCCATAGGGCAAGGTGTGGTGCCATCGCGGCAGAGCCAAGACAGGCTACCTGTCCCGGCTTGATAGTGCGAAAAGTAAAACTTGCGGTCTCTTGGTCAATGGCACTGCGGCCCCAACCGAGAAAGCTTGAACGCTCTGATTGTTGATAACTACCGCGATGATCCGCTTGCCAGAGTTCAACCACCGCATCGTAGATCGGAGCACCACTGCCATCAAGCACTTGTCCGCTCACTTCAATCTCGCTTGCACCTTGCGGTGTGCCATGAGCACACAAATTGTTTGAGACGATCGGTTTTTGGGCAATACCTGCACGCTCAGGAACAAGTCCAATGTGCACGAATGGTCCCGCTGTTTGCGAAGCACTTTCAAATCGAGGCAGCATATTGTTAGCACTCCGGTAATCTTGATTCGAACAAGGTTTCACGACTTGCCCTCAACACCATATCAAAACGGTATGCAAGCGAGTCGAAGGGGACAGCCGCATGGATATCTAATCGAGCCACTAATTGCTGCAAAGCACCTAGATCAGAGACAGTTCCAAGAATTGCATCACGTTGAATCAAAGGATCGCCTTCGAAATACATTTGTGTAATTAATCGCTGGCACCATGCCTTGCCGCTAAGCGAGAAATGAATATGGGCTGGCCGCCAGTCGTTCATTCGATTTCGCCAAGGATACGGCCCTGGTCGAATCGTACGGAAAAAGTAATAACCGTTCTGATCGCTTCGAGTGCGTCCGCAGCCACCGAAATTTGGATCCAGAGGGGCCAAGTACCGATCGTTAGCATGACGATAACGTCCACCGGCGTTGGCCTGCCAGATCTCGATCAAGGCATTCGGGACGGGCCTTGCATGCTCATCTAAGATGTAACCATGCACAACGATACGCTCCCCGATGGGCAAGCCGCCCTGCGCATGGTTTAAGATGAGGTCATGATCGAGCGGTGACAATTCAAAGCTCGACAATTGAGGTCCTGATACTTCGGTAAGTGTTGGATCAATTGAGATAAGCGCTTGCCGCGGTGATCGAAGTACGCTTGTTTTGTATTTCGGATCGTAAGCGGGCGGGTGCATGGCAAAGTTGCGCGGATAATACTCATCAAAGACTTGACTAGACCCCATCGACGACCTCCGAAGTGACGCTTCTCCAAGAACAAACCATCATAGAACGGAATCAAGCGAAAACTTTGCGACTTTTGCTTATCGGCATGATTTGTTTGCATGCAAGTATGGCGATTTCCCGCATTGCATCAAGCCTTTGGGTTTTGGATTCAGGTTATGGTGAATGGTCGGTTGGACTGTTACTGAGTTTATTCTCGGCTGGACCTATGCTACTAGCCTGGTGGGCGGGTGGACTAAGCGATCGCTATGGATTTCATCGCCCTATGGGTATTGCAATTACCTTGGCTATACTCGGAGGCATCACGCCGGCGATCTACCCAAGTCTGATTACGATTGCCTTGGGATGCCTTCTCACAGGTAGCGCCTCATCAATTGGTGCCATCGCCGTTCAAAGGGCAGCTGGACGTTTAAGCGATCAGGGGGCTAATCTAAAACGAGTCTTCAGCTGGGTTGCAATTGCACCTGCGGTGTCCAATGCATTTGCCCCAGTCATGAGCGGTGTTCTGCTCGATCAGTTTGGATTTGTCGCAACGCTCATCATTGGAGCGATCATTCCCGCATCGGCATGGTTTGTCGCTGCTAAAGTACCCCGTGAGACCATCAAGGGATCAGGCCATCATTCCTCGCTGCGCGATGCCATCGGACTGCTCCGCATCAGTGCATACCGGCGGATGTTGCTATTAAATCTAGTTACGATATCGAGCTGGGATGCGCACCTCTTTGTTGTGCCTGTCATAGGCCACGCTCAAAGTCTGTCCGCCACTCAGATCGGTGCTTTACTTGGCGTCTTCTCAGCTGCAAGCATCGTTATACGTGTGATCATCGTGCGCTGGGCCGAACAATTCAAAGAGCGAACTTCCATGAGGATCGCTGTATCACTTGCAATGGTCGGATTTTTTGCCTACCCATGGCTTGAAGGTTTTCAGATGATGCTGATCGGCTCCGCTTGTTTGGGCATGAGTTTGGGCTCTGTTCAGCCTATGCTACTAGCGTCGATCCATCAAGTCACGCCCCAAGGTCGCCAAGGCCAAGCCCTTGGCCTCCGATCAATGGCCTTAAATGGCATCAACCTCATCATGCCTTCAAGTTTTGGTCTCATCGCAAGCCTTAGCTACACCGCCTTACCCATGAGCATGATGGGCCTACTTTTAGGGCTATCCTTATGGCTGCTACGCTAGCTCAGGGCGATAGGGTCAATTCACGGAGCAGGCGAGGATGTTCGCTGAGCCTGGCATGAGTCGCATTATCTTTTCGCATGCCAATGGCTTCCCGGCCTCGACTTATCGACTCATTCTTCAAGCATTAAGAGACGCTGGGCATCAGGTCGATGCGATTGAATGCATCGGGCATGATCCAAATTTTCCAGTAAGCAGCAACTGGCCTAAGCTTGTGGACCAACTCGCAACCACGCTTCCGGCGTCGAACATTGACGGGGGCGAAGCTTCATGGTTCCGAGGCAAAGCATCATGGTTGATTGGACACTCATTAGGCGGGTATCTCAGTATGATGTGCGCAGCCCATTTAAGCCGGTCTCAGAGCCAAACCATAGCCGGTGTGATTGTGCTTGATGCGCCCATCATCGGTGGATGGAAGGCACAGGGTCTTAGACTTGTTAAGCGAAGCTCGCTTGTCGGCGCATTATCACCCGGCCGACTGAGCCGAAAGCGCAGAAGGCAATGGCCTGATCGGGCAGCGGTTCGTTTGCACTTTGAGCACAAGCGGGCATTTAGGCACTGGGACCCAAGGGTGCTCGACGACTATGTGAATTTTGGAACCAAGGACTCGAGGGATCGACATGGGCTGCCGTGTCGTAGCCTGGTTTTTGATCGTGATATTGAAACTTTAATCTATAACACGGTACCCGATCATTTAGGCCATTATCTTAAGTCATACCCCATCAATTGCCCGCTTGTTTATATAGGCGGGAGGCAATCATTTGAGGCAAGGCAGGTGGGTCTAGCAAGCACACACAAGTTGCTCTCGCGTCTTTGCCAAAGCGATTTCATCGAAACCGAAGGCAGCCATCTCTTCCCGATGGAGTACCCGGATAAGACGATTGAAATGATCTTAAAGATACTGCCATCCTAACGATTTAGCGCATGTTGAAAACCGCCTGCGCATCGAAGTTCCTCATTAAGTGCCCTGCAAGCTTTGCACCTTCAATGATGCCTTGCGAATCGGCAACCTGATGACCATTCACCCATACTCCGTGCACGCCCAGCGCATCGGTGTGCAATCGAGACGCTCCTCCTGGCAAGTCATGCACCCGGCGCTTAGGACCTCGACCCACACATTGAGGATCAAACAAAAGCAGATCAGCTGCAAACGATTCGCGTAACAAACCGCGCGAGGACATGCCGAAAATCGCTGCACTCTGCGCCGTTAGCTTATAGGCAGCTTGCTCAAGACTCATTACTGAAAGATCACGAGCCCAATGTCCTAATAAATGTAAACCGAAACCGGCATCGTTAAAAAATGTGAGATGGGCGCCAGCGTCGCTCAGTGATACAAGGCTGTGTGGATGATTCAACATCCGAGCCACCTGCATCTCATCGCTATTGAGCAATTGCGCAGTAAACACGGTTTTTAAGTCCTCTTCCAGAGCAAGGTCGAGCATCACATCAAGCGGATGACGATGGCTCTGCGTGGCCATCGTGGCGAGACTGCACTGTTCCAGATGCGCGTTGGATGCCTTTGCGACTTCAACGATATGAACCTTATCCCACTCGCCGTTAAAGAGACGAAACACAGCAGGCGATTCAAGCTCTGCCTTGACGGCCTTCCTGAAGGATTGGTCAGCGAGCACCTTCAACAAGGCCGCATGCGCCAGTCCTAGTGCGGGTTTCCAGGAAGGCAGGCCTTCCACTGGATAGGGCGATGCGAGGGTAAAGTCCATGGTGAGTGGACAGCATGAGACCTGACCGATTAAGGGGTTGCCACGGTGATTGGCAGCTTCGATAGCGTCGAGATCTTTAAACACCGCCCCACCATTGGTACTGTTGTGAAGCAGCGCGGCAATCATGACCGGACGCTTAGATTGAACCGACATCTCCTCCAATAAAGATATCGGCATTTGACCGCCCTTAGTCACCATGTAAACCCCGCCACCTTGACATGCCATCGCTCGAATCAATGCTAAATGTTCGTTGTCATGAGCCAATCGCGAGGGCATGGGCGTGCCAGCCTCGCCATTGTGTGCCGGACTCGTACTGCTCGCCAGTCCAACGGCACCAACTTGCATGGCATCACGAACAAGAGCGGCCATTTGCTCTATTTCTTGTTGCGTAGCTTCACGTTGCGTCGCTGCCTCACCCATTACATAGGTACGTACCGAGGAATGTCCAACATAGGCTGCCAGGTTCACAACACTGCCTTGTCGCTCTAGCAACTGTAGGTACTCGGAAAAACTTTCAAATTCCCATCGGATGCCGCTTCTTAAGACATCGAGCGACATACCCTCAACTTGGGTGAGGTTACGCATGGTGCGCTCGCGATCCTCAGGTTTGCATGGTGCGATTGCAAAGCCACAATTACCAATGACCGCGCTCGTCACGCCAAGCCCAGGCGACGGACGGACATAGGGATCCCAGGTAATTTGAGCATCAAAATGGGTGTGACTATCGATGATGCCTGGCATCAGCGCAAGCCCGCCGGCGTCGATGACTCGCCTAGCCTCCACTTTTAAGGAGGAGCCGATCGCAGCAATCTTTCCATCCCTTACTGCCAAGTCACCATGGTAAGACGGAGCACCGCTACCATCAATCAGTCGGGCACCTCGTATCAATAAATCATGCACCGTTCACTTCCTTTGCAAAGCTGTCTTCCATCGATTTCCTAAATCGGACGCTGGGCTCACT
>Ga0255301_1000068_pt1 | contig 10480 bp, 18 predicted proteins | sample MistaT_22_FD_183714 | JGI IMG/M metagenome (GOLD analysis project Ga0255301, IMG submission 183714) | Metatranscriptome of freshwater microbial communities from Mississippi River, Louisiana, United States - Miss_Cont_RepC_8d (Metagenome... | ecosystem: Environmental > Aquatic > Freshwater >...
CTTAAGAAAAAGTAGAGTTGGTGTAGTTTCCAGTAATAAAATGGAGAAATCTATTTCTATTAAAGTGGAACGTAAATTTCGCCACCCTATTTATGGTAAATTTATCATGAAGACCAAAAAATTAATGGCGCATGATGAGCAAAACGAATGTCAAATTGGTGATATCGTACGTATAATGGAAACTCGTCCTCTAAGTAAAAATAAAAGCTGGAGATTAGTTGAAATTATTGAAAGAGCAAAATAATTTTAAATTTACGATTTGTAACTTTAATCGTTTTCAAATCCGCTAAATGTAAATACTATGATTCAACAGGAATCCAGATTAAGAGTGGCAGATAACAGTGGAGCAAAAGAAGTCCTCTGTATTCGTGTACTCGGTGGCTCAAAACGCAGGTATGCCCATGTTGGTGATACCATAGTGGTTTCAGTCAAAGACCTCCCCAGGAGGTATTAAAAAAGGTTCAGTGTCAAAGGCTGTAATCGTTAGAACTAAAAAAGAAATACGTCGCAAAGATGGTTCTTATATACGTTTTGATGATAATGCATGTGTATTGCTGAATAATCAAGATGAGCCAAGAGGATCTCGTATCTTCGGGCCGGTAGCAAGAGAGTTAAGGGATAAAGATTTTATGCGGATTGTTTCCCTGGCTCCGGAAGTATTATAATTATTTAGTACCTATTGTAGGTTCAAACAATGCACATGAAAAAAGATATCATTCAACAAAAACGTTTCTCACCTAAATTAAAGGTTAAGAAGGGCGATAAAGTGGTGGTTATTTCAGGTTCTTCAAAAGATAGAACTAAGATACGAGAAGTTATGGAGGTGTTTCCAGAAAAGCAGCGCGTATTAATTGACCAGGTAAATATGGTCAAAAAGCACACTAAGGCTACTCAGGAAAATGCAGGTGGAATCATAGATAAGCCTGCTTCTATTCATATTTCTAATATTATGGTTGTTGATCCAGAATCAAATAAACCCACTCGAGTCGGACGTCGTCTCGACAGTGAAGGTAACATGGAAAGATACGCTAAAAAATCAGGCCAAACGATTAAGTGATGAAATATACACCAAGACTTCGCGACAAATATTTTAAAGATGTCGTTCCTGCTTTAATGGAGCAGTTCCAATACAGTTCAGTTATGCAAGTTCCACGCCTAACTAAAATTTGTATTAACCAAGGGGTTGGCGCTGCTACCCAAGACAAGAAAATGGTTGATTCTGCTTTGCAGGAATTATCTACTATTGCTGGTCAAAAGGCGGTTTCAACGAAAGCTAAAACCTCTATTTCTAACTTTAAGTTAAGAGAAAAAATGCCTATAGGCGTAAAGGTTACTCTAAGACATCACCACATGTATGAATTCTTAGATCGTTTGGTTAGTGTTGCACTGCCAAGGGTGAGGGACTTTAGAGGAATTAATGATAAAAGTTTTGACGGAAGGGGTAATTATAGTTTAGGTATCACAGAACAGTTGATTTTCCCTGAAATTGATATTGATAAGATTACTCGTGTTTCAGGTATGGATATTACTTTTGTTTCTACAGCAAAAACGGATGCTGAAGCATTAGCTTTATTAAAAGCTTTAGGTTTACCATTTAAGAATCAGAAAAAAGAAGAAATATAATGGCAAGGATATCATTAATAGCCAGAGAAAAGAAGCGTAAGCGTCTGGTTGAAAAATATGCTGAAAAAAGAAAGCAACTAAAAGAAGAGGGCCGTTGGGATGAGTTGGATTTACTTCCAAGAAATTCAAGTCCGATTAGACTTCATAACAGATGTCAATTAACTGGCAGACCAAAAGGTTATATCAGACAGTTTGGATTATGTCGTGTTAAATTTAGAGAAATGGCTTTGGATGGTAAGATTCCAGGCATTACTAAAGCTAGTTGGTAATTTTTTAACAGCCGGGTAGGTTTCCTTGGAAATACCGCCCGGGTAATATATTTAATATGGCAGTAACAGATCCAATAGCCGATTATTTAACGCGGATAAGAAACGCGCAAATGGCGGGTCACAGATTGGTTGATATTCCAGCATCTGGTCTGAAAAAATCAATCACCGAAATTTTGTACGATCAAGGTTATATCCTTAAATACAAATTTGAAGAAGGTGGAAAAGGTAATCAGGGTATCATTCGTATTGCATTAAAATATGATGTGCTAACACGTAAACCTATTATCCGTAAATTAGGCAGAATTAGTAAGCCTGGTCTTCGTAAATATGCTAAGACAGATGAAATTCCACGCATTATTAATGGTTTGGGTGTTTCCATTGTTTCTACTTCGAAAGGAGTCATGACGGATAAAAAAGCACGTGAATTAAACGTAGGTGGTGAAATACTACTTTATATTTACTAATTTACTCACTTCTAAATTTAATTAATCATGTCTAGAATAGGTAAAGCTCCTATAGCGCTTCCAAAAGGGGTCGAAGTGAGTGTTAGTAAGAATAACTTAGTTACCGTTAAAGGTCCTAAAGGTTCTCTTCAACAACTAATAGATCCAGATCTTACTGTTGAAATTGAGGGTGCTACGCTTACAGTTCAACGTCCTACAGATCAGAAGAGACACAAAACAGTTCATGGTCTATATCGTTCTTTAATTAATAATATGGTTACGGGTGTTTCCACCGGGTTTAAAGCTGACATTGAACTAATTGGTGTAGGTTATCGCGCTGCCAATACCGGTAAACTTCTGGAATTAACTCTGGGTTTCTCCCATCCTATTTTATTTATGCTTCCAAATGAAATTAATTTGGAAACAAAACAGGATAAAGGAGGTAATCCAACCATAACTATGGAATGTATTGATAAACAGTTACTGGGTCAGGTAAGTGCAAAAATCAGATCCTTCCGTAAACCAGAACCTTACAAAGGCAAAGGTGTCCGTTTTGTTGGCGAAGTTGTTCGCAGAAAACTTGGTAAGACTGGGGCCAAGAAGAAATAATCCCTAAAATTTTTTATTTGGATCTTGGGTTTGGAATTTTTCCCTACACTAAGATTAAAAAAATTGAAAAAATGAAATTATCAAAAGAACGGAGTAGAACTCGAATACATTTTAGGATTAGGAAAAAGATAAAAGGTGTTGCCTCATCTCCTCGACTAAGTGTTTTCAGAAGTAATAAAATTATTTATGCCCAAATTATTGATGATACCATAAGCCATACACTTGTGGCTGCTGATTCTCGTGAAAATGGCATATTAGGGGTTGGGACCAAAGTTGAACAATCCTTTAAAGTAGGCAAACTACTGGCAGAAAAGGCGAAGGAAGCTAATATTTCAAAGGTTGTTTTTGACCGTTCTGGATACCTTTACCATGGAAGAATTAAATCATTGGCTGATGGTGCCCGTGAGGGTGGACTCCAGTTTTAATCATCCTCAATTGTAAAATAAAATGGCAAAACAGAATGAAAACCGGGTTAAACCCGCTGAAACAGAACTAAAAGATAAATTGGTTCAACTTAATAGAGTAGCCAAAGTGACCAAAGGTGGTCGTACTTTTAGTTTCGCAGCAATTGTAGTTGTGGGTGATGGTAACGGCACCGTTGGACATGGATTAGGTAAAGCGAGAGACGTCTCTGAAGCTATTGCTAAAGCTGCAGATGATGCCAAGAAAAATTTAGTTAAGGTTCCTATCTATAAAGGTACTATACCACACGAAGTCTTGGGTAAATTTAAGGCTGGAAAGGTCTTGTTAAAACCAGCTTCTGATGGTACAGGTGTAATTGCGGGTGGATCTATGCGTGCTGTGTTAGAAATCGCAGGAGTACATAATGTGCTTGCTAAATCTCAGGGTTCTTCTAATCCTCATAACGTGGTTAAAGCTACTATTGAAGCTCTTAAAAATTTAAGAGATCCTCGTGTAATTGCAAAAACACGTAAAATAACATTAGAAAAACTATTTAACGGTTAAAACATGGCAAAGGTTAAGGTTACACAGATTAAGAGTATAATCGATCGTCCTAAACGTCAAAAGGATACGATGACGGCTTTAGGTCTCAGGAGAATTAATCAATCGGTGATTAAAGAAGTTACTCCTCAAATAATGGGTATGATTGCCAAGGTTTCCCACTTAGTGGTTACAGAGACAGCAATTGACTAGACAACAACTTATATCAGTTAAAATATCAAGCAATGGAATTGCATAGCTTAAAACCAGCAAAGGGTGCTGTAAAAAAAGGAAAGCGTATTGCGCGCGGTCAAGGCTCTGGTCATGGTGGTACTTCTACTAAAGGACATAAAGGGGATAAATCTCGTTCGGGCCATAAATTGAAGCGTCACTTTGAAGGTGGTCAAATGCCATTACAAATGCGTTTGCCGAAAGTGGGTTTTAAAAATCCTAATCGTGTAGAATACGTTCCTATTAATTTGGATTATATTCAACTGATGGCAGAAAAACACAATCTGACTGAGATTAATCTTGATTCATTAAAGGAGCATGGTTTTATCGCACGTTTAGATAAAGTAAAAGTGCTAGGAAGAGGTGAATTAAAGGCTAAGGTTAATTTATCTGTTCATGCTTGTTCGCCAGCTGCTAAAGAAGCTATTGAAAAAGTGGGAGGATCAATTGTCCTTGTATAATCTAATAACATGAAACGGTTTATTACAACATTAAAAAATATTTGGAGTATTACCGAACTCAGAAATCGTATTCTGACAACGTTAATTGTCCTTGTGGTTTATAGATTTGGAAGTTATATCGTTCTTCCAGGTGTTATTCCTGCTGCTCTTGATGCCCAAAATGCTGCCGGAGAAAAAACAAATGATTTGATAGGTCTTATCAATTCGTTTACTGGTGGTGCTTTTAAAAATGCATCTCTTTTAGCTCTTGGAATTATGCCCTACATCACTTCTTCTATTGTCATTCAGTTATTGGGTTTCGCAGTCCCATATTTTCAGCGCCTGCAACAAAAAGAGGGTGAATCAGGTAGAAAAAAGCTTAATCAGATTACCAGGCTTCTAACCGTAGCAGTTACTTTAGTTCAAGGTAGTGGTTATTTAACTTACATCAGTACAATGGGTGCTATTGATCCTGCTATTCCTAAAGCTATATTCTGGTTTAGTAATATTATTATTTTGGCCGGAGGTACTGTCTTATCCATGTGGTTAGGTGAAAGAATAACGGACCGTGGTATAGGAAATGGAGTCTCTCTTCTAATTACCGTTGGTATTATTGCTACTTTACCTTCTGCATTAGGATTTGAATTTCAAGCGCAGTTAGAAAATAATGCCTTACTACTTTTTGTCTTAGAAATGGCCTTACTCTTTGTTATAATCATTCTTACCATAATGGTTGTCCAGGCGGTCAGGCGTATCCAGATTCAATTTGCCAGAAAAGCAGTTGGCAGAGAAGGATCTTCTTTACCTAATGCTGGAGCAAGGGATTATATTCCCTTAAAGTTAAATGCTTCAGGTGTAATGCCTATTATATTTGCTCAGGCATTGATGTTCCTTCCATCAACAGCTATGCAATTTGCATCAGCTGACGCAGCATCATCAAGCAGTTTTCTAATTGCTTTAAATGATTTTGCCTCTGTCGAATATAATGTTATTTACTTTCTGTTGATTTTCGTTTTTACCTATGTATATACTGCACTTCTAGTAAATCCACAGAATTATTCAGAGTATTTAAAAAGACAGAATGCGTTTATACCAGGCGTAAAACCTGGAGCTCCTACTGCAGATTATATAGATAATATTACAAGTAGAATCACTTTACCAGGTGCATTATTTTTAGGAATAATTGCAATTTTGCCTGCTTTCGCTGCAGCTTTTGGAGTAAATCGTTCTTTTTCTATCTTCTTTGGTGGAACCTCTCTTTTAATTCTTGTTGCCGTGGTATTGGATACGCTGGCTCAAATAGAGAGTTATTTACTGATGCGTCGTTATGATGGTTTAGTAAAATCGGGTAAAGTACAAGGAAGACAAACTGGAAGCAGGTTACAAAGTCTGGGTAATGAAATTTAATTAATATTTCGAGAATTAAAACTCCAAATATTGCTGGATAATAAAAGTATTATCCAATATTTTGAAAGGATATATATCAGATAGATGATTCATTATAAATCAAAAGAGGAGGTGGCCTTCATAAAAGAAAGTTGCCAAATTGTTTCTCAGACGCTGGAACATGTGGCCTATTTACTTAAGCCTGGTATTAGCACTAAGGAAATAGATGATGAAGCTGAATCATTTATATTATCTAAAGGTGGTTTGCCTGCGTTTAAGGGTTACAGTGGTTTTCCTTGCTCCCTTTGTATTTCTGTTAATCGTGAAGTAGTTCATGGTATTCCAAGTACAGAGGTTATTTTGAAAGATGGTGATGTGGTATCAATAGATTGTGGCGTTTTGAAAAACGGCTATTTCGGCGATGCTGCTTATACTTTTCTTTTAGGTAATGTGACTAAAGAAAATCGCTTTCTATGTAACTCTACACTACGTTCCTTGTATAAAGGTATTAATGCCGCTCGAGTGGGTATGAGAATGGGTGATATTGGATTCGCTATTCAATCTTTCATTGAAAATGAGTGCGGTTTTAGTATTGTAAGAGAATTGGTCGGTCATGGTATTGGTAAAAATTTACATGAGGAGCCAGTAGTTTCTAATGCGGGTAAACGAGGATCCGGGCAAAAGATTAAAAGCGGCTTAGTTATTGCCATAGAGCCGATGGTAAATTTTGGCAAAAAGGAAGTGGTTGTGCTTTCTGATGGTTGGACTGTTGTTTCGAAAGATTCTACTAATTCTGCCCATTATGAGCATACAATAGCTATTTTTGATGATGGAGTGTTTGTTTTAACTGACCATTCTGGTATTGAAAATGCTTGTATTTTAAACCCTTTTTTGAGTTTGATAATAGAAGAAGATTAATTTTAAGTAATTATAACTTCATCATTATTGAATTTTATTGTTAAAATGCGAAAACTAAAATAGATTTTGTTTATCTTTGCACTCCGAAATTCGGTATATGTCTAAAAAAGATTTGATTAAACAAGACGGTATTATTGAGGAAGCTCTTTCAAATGCCATGTTTAGGGTGAGGTTGGAAAACGATCATCAGATAACAGCTACCATTTCAGGTAAAATGCGTATGAATTATATACGTATTCTTCCAGGAGATAAAGTATCTGTTGAAATGTCACCTTATGATTTGGCACGTGGAAGAATCACCTACAGGTATAAATAATCGTCCGCTGAAACTTTAACGCTATTAAAAGCAAAAAAATGAAAGTAAGAACTTCTGTTAAAAAACGATCTGTTGACTGCATAGTAGTCAAGCGGAAAGGAAAGGTTTACATTATCAATAAGAAAAATCCTAAATTGAAACAAAGACAGGGTTAATTCCTGTTGGGTTTCCTAAACTATAAACTAAGAAACATGGCTCGAATTGGCGGTGTGGATTTGCCGAGAAATAAAAGGGGTGCTATTGCGCTTACCTACATTTATGGCATTGGGCGTACAACAGCCCTAAACATTCTTGCGCAAGCTGGAGTGGATGAACATGCAAAAGTTGAAACTTGGTCAGATGATAATATCAGAGAAATTTCTCGTATTGTTTCTACTGAGTTTAAAACTGAGGGTGAACTCCGTTCAGAGGTGCAAATGAGTATTAAGCGATTAATGGATATTGCTTGTCTAAGAGGTTTACGTCATCGTAAAGGCTTGCCCGTCAGAGGTCAACGTACCCGTACGAATGCCAGAACCCGTAAAGGTAAGCGTAAGACGGTCGCAAACAAAAAGAAAGTAACTAAGTAATCCTATCGTGACTGTTTAAAGACAGGCGCACAAAATGTTTTTTGTAAAATGGCAAAAGCAACCAAAAAAAATGTAAAAAAGAGAGTCGTAAAAGTCGAATCAGAAGGTTACGCTTTTATTCAAGCATCTTTTAATAATATTATTGTCTCTATAACTAACAAAGCTGGACAGGTAATTTCCTGGGGTTCTGCTGGTAAATCGGGCTTTAAAGGTTCTAAAAAGAATACTCCTTATGCTGCACAGATTGCAGCAGCGGATGCAGCGAAAGTTGCTCACGATGCTGGGTTAAGAGTAGCTGAGGTTTTTGTTAAGGGACCTGGCTCCGGTAGGGAAGCTGCTATTCGTGCTCTTGATGGAGCAGGCATCCGTGTTTCTATAATCAAAGACATGACTCCTATTCCTCATAATGGTTGTCGTCCTCCAAAGAGAAGGAGGGTTTAATTCTTAATAGTTAATAATATTCCTTATGGCAAGATATACTGGTCCCCGTACAAAAAAAGCAAGAGCGTTCGGCGAGGCAATTTATGGTCCTGATAAGTCATTTGAGCGCAGGAAATCTCCTCCAGGTCAACATGGTGCTTCCAGAAGACGTAAGCAACGTTCTGATTATGCAGTGCAACTAACTGAAAAGCAAAAAGTTAAATACACTTATGGTTTACTTGAGCGTCAGTTTCGTAATCTATTCGAAAAGGCTGCTCGCAAAGCGGGGGTTACAGGTGAGGTTCTTTTACAGTTGCTTGAGTCTAGACTAGATAATGTAGTATACCGTTTAGGAATTTCTCCTACTAGAAATGGTGCCAGACAGTTAGTGACTCACAAACATATTCTCGTAAATGGCATCCTGACTAATATTCCTTCTTGTCTGTTACGTCCTGGTGATGTAATAACAGTCAGAGGTAAGTCACAAAGTTTAGAGATTATATCTAATAGTATGGCTGGTCGTAGCAGTGAAGTGAGAAAATATCCTTGGTTGGAGGTTAATCCAGATAAATTTCAAGGTACTTTTATCTCTCTTCCAGAACGTAGCCAAATCCCAGAAAAAATTAATGAACAACTCATTGTAGAACTTTATTCCAAATAAAAACATATTTCTGACTTTTTTTGTCATTTATTTGTTTTTTCATTCCGACCTATGAGTATTCTAAATTTTCAAAAGCCTGATAAAATTGTTTTACAAAAATCAAACGATTTTGAGGGTCTATTCGAGTTCAAACCACTTGAACCTGGCTTCGGTCAGACTGTAGGGAACTCTTTGCGCCGTGTCTTACTTTCTTCTTTAGAGGGTTATGCTATCAGCGCTATACGTATTGCAGGTGTAGATCATGAGTTTTCTACTATCCCTGGAGTCGTCGAAGATATTGTTGAGATTATTCTTAACATCAAACAGATTAGGTTAAAAAAATTAGTTCCTGAAGATGAATTCGACGGGGATAAAATTTATATGACTATATCTGGTAAATCTTCCTTCTCGGCAGGTGATATTGAGGCTCATACCAGCCATTTCAAAATCATGAATCCTTCCCTGCTTATTTGTAGCATGGAACCAACTGTGAATCTTGAATTGGAGATTTCTATTACCAAAGGTAGAGGTTACGTTCCTGCAGATGAATCAATCACAAAAGATGCCCCTATTGGAGTAATTCCAGTAGATGCCATCTATACGCCAATTAAGAATGTTTCTTATAAAATAGAAAATACGCGCGTTGGTCAAAGGACTGATTATGAGAAGTTAACAATTGATCTCAAAACGGATGGTACTATACACCCAGAAGAGGCAATTAAGGAGGCTTCAAGAATTATGATTCAGCATCTTATGCTCATTACGGATGAGAATATTACCTTCGACGATGCTTCAAGTAAAGAAGAAAATATTGTCGACGAGCATATTTTACACATGCGTAAGTTATTAAAGACTTCTTTAGAGGATCTTGATTTATCTGTTCGTGCATACAACTGTCTCAAGGCTGCCAAAATAAATACATTGGCCGAACTTGTTCATTATGATACGCATGAATTACTTAAATTTAGGAACTTTGGAAAAAAATCTTTAGTTGAGATTGAAGAATTGTTAGTTGAAAAGGGTTTAAATTTTGGTATGGATTTAGCCAAGTTTAAATTGGACGAAGAATAATTAACAGTAATAATAGATTGGCTTTCTAAATCTTTTATTTCTTATCATTTTTGCATTAACCGGGTATTGACAGAGCCTAATTCAATATTTAGTGATGCGATGTTAATCTTATCTTATGAATCACGGTAATAAACTGAACCACCTGGGTAGAAAGTCTGCCCATAGAAAAGCGTTGCTAAGAAATCTTATGATTTCTTTAATTATCCATAAAAGGATAACAACCACTCTTGCTAAAGCTAAAGCATTAAGAATTTTTGCTGAGCCTTTGTTCACTAAATCTAAAGTAGATAATACACATAATCGCAGGATTATCTTTAGTTATTTACAGAATAAAGAAGCTTTGATTGAATTGTTTTCAACCGTTTCACCGGCTATAGCCGATCGTCCAGGTGGATACTTGAGAATCGTTAAGATGGGATTTAGAAAGGGTGATGCTGCTGATATCGCCATTATTGAATTAGTTGACTTTAACGATGTATACAAAATTAAATCTGATTCTGCTAAATCTTCAGGTAGAAGAGGACGTCGTGGTAAAGGTTCTGCTGTTAATTCAGGTTCAACAGCTGTTGTTGAGGATGCTGTTATAGAGGATGAGAACTCAAC
>Ga0255301_1000073_pt1 | contig 10305 bp, 7 predicted proteins | sample MistaT_22_FD_183714 | JGI IMG/M metagenome (GOLD analysis project Ga0255301, IMG submission 183714) | Metatranscriptome of freshwater microbial communities from Mississippi River, Louisiana, United States - Miss_Cont_RepC_8d (Metagenome... | ecosystem: Environmental > Aquatic > Freshwater > River...
GCCCAGCTGGACGACAGCTTGGCGGACTTGACTTCCTTGCCGGCACCGGCCGGTGCCGAAGCGGGAGCGGCTGCGGGGCGCGCACCGGCGCCGGGTGTGCCAGCAGGCTTGTGCAGCGTACCTTTGACAGCCGGTTTGGCTTCGGGCTTGGGTTCTTCCTTTTTGGCCACCAGCACCTTCTTGGGCGCATTCATCATGTTGCGGATGGCTTCGGCTTCAGCCAGGGCCTTGCGGCGGCGCTCTTCCAGTTCACGGGCGCGAGCAGCTTCTTCGTCAGCGCGGGCTTTGGATTCGGCAGCAGCTTTGGCTGCGGCTTCTTCGCGGGCACGCTTTTCTGCGTCGGCCTTTTCTGCGGCTTCACGCGCAGCGGTGTCTTCTGCTGGCGCTACTGCAGGCGTTTTGGCCGCCGCAGCAGCTGCGTTCAAGCTGGCGGCTTCAGCACGGGCACGGGCTTCGCGTTCTTCGCGGGTGAGCGAGCTGTCTGCAGCCGCTGCTTTGGCCGCTGCATCGGCAGCAGCCTGCTCGGCGGCGCGCTGTGCAGCCTCGGCTTCTGCCCTCTGGCGGGCTTCGGCTTCTTCGCGTTGGCGACGCTTTTCCGCCAGTTCTTCTTCCTGGCGGCGGATCAGTTCGGCCTGACGGCGAGCCTCTTCCTCACGGCGGGCCAGCTCGGCATGGTCAAGCACTGGTTCGGCAGGTTCTGCTGTCCCTGCGGAGGTCACCGGTTCGTCATCGCGTTTGATGAGGGTGCGCTTTTTGCGCACTTCCACCTGGATGGTACGGGCTTTGCCGGTGGCATCGGCCTGCTTGATTTCGGTGGTGGACTTCTTGGTCAGGGTAATCTTCTTGCGCTCACCTGTGCCCGTGCCATGGCTGGCTTGCAGGTAGGACAGCAACTTTTGCTTGTCAACCTCGCTCAGGGCGTCAGACGCAGACGATTTGGCAACACCTGCAGAGCGCAGTTGCTCAAGCAGGGTTTCGGCGGGTTTTTTGAGTTCAGCGGCGAACTCGGCGACAGTGGTACTGGTCATATTTGCTTCAAGCCTCCATCGAATCAGGCTTGGCCCGCTGTGAACCAATGTTCACGGGCTTTCATGATCAGAGCGGTGGCTTCTTCAGCACTCTGACCGGTAATTTCTGTGAGCTCGTCCGTGGCCAGATCGGCCAGGTCGTCGCGGGAATGCACACCGGCTTCAACCAGTTTGGCCATCAACTCAGGAGTCAGGCCAGGCAGATCGCGCAGATCCTGCGACACGTCCTCCACGCTTTCTTCGCGGGCAATTTCCATGGTCAGCAGCGCGTCCTTGGCACGCGCACGCAGCTCATTGACGGTGTCTTCGTCAAACGACTCGATTTCCAGCATTTCCTGCAATGGCACATAAGCCACTTCTTCCAGGCTGGTGAACCCTTCTTCGATCAGGATGTCGGCGATTTCCTCGTCCACATCGAGTTTTTCCATGAACAGGGCGCGGATGGTGGTGGTTTCCTCCGCCTGTTTCTGGGCCGACTCGGCCGCGTCCATGATGTTGATCTTCCAGCCGGTCAGCTCGGACGCCAGACGCACGTTCTGGCCACCGCGGCCGATGGCGATCGCGAGGTTTTCCTCATCCACCACCACGTCCATGGCGTGCTTTTCTTCATCGACCACGATGGACTGCACATTGGCCGGGGCCAGCGCGCCGATGACAAACTGGGCAGGGTCTTCGCTCCACAGCACGATGTCCACACGCTCGCCGGCGAGTTCGTTGGTCACAGCGTTCACGCGGGTGCCGCGCACGCCGACGCAGGTGCCAATGGGGTCCACCCGCTTGTCGTGCGAAAGCACGGCGATCTTTGCGCGCGAGCCAGCATCACGGGCGCAGGATTTGATTTCCAGCAGCCCCTGTTCAATCTCGGGCACTTCCTGACGGAACAGCTCGATCATGAATTCGGGGGCCGAACGCGACAGGATGATGGGGGCGCCGCGCAGGGTCAGGTCCACGTCCATGATCATGGCGCGCACGCGATCGCCGTTGCGCAGGTTTTCCTTGGGGATCATCTCGCTGCGGCGCAGGCGGCCTTCGACGCGGCCGGATTCGCAGATGATGTCGCCCTTGTCCATGCGCTTGACCGTGCCGACAAAGATCTTCTCGCCACGGGCCATGAATTCGTTGAGCAGCATTTCGCGCTCGGCGTCACGGATTTTCTGAAGGATGACCTGTTTGGCGGCCATCGCGCCAATGCGGCCGATCGGCAGGGATTCGATCTGCTCTTCGATGTACTCGCCCACCTCGATGTCGGGAATGCGCTCCTGCGCGTCCATCAGCATCTCTTCGGCATCAGGGTTTTGCAGACCGGCATCGTCGGGCACCACCAGCCAGCGGCGGAAAGTCTCGTACTCGCCGGAATCGCGGTCGATCGACACGCGAATGTCCACTTCGCCTTCGTACAGTTTTTTGGTGGCCTGCGCCAATGCGGCTTCAACGGCGCCAATCACGACATCGCGCTCGACATTCTTCTCACGCGAGATGGCATCCACCAGCATCAACAGTTCGCGGTTCATGACTCGACTCTCCTTGTTTCCCATCGACCCCTCGGGGTCAGCAATCAAATTCTTGGTTGGAGCAGGCCTTACGCCTGCCCTCTGGGCTTGCGCCCCTTGAAATCCACCACGGGCGCCAGGCGTGCCTCACGCAACTCATCCAATGTGAACCCCAGCACCTGCAGGGGGGCTGGTGGCCTCTTCTTGCTCACGCGTGCGCCTGGCTTGACTTCAGGTTCGTCGCTCCAGACGATCTGCCAGCCTGTGCCTTCAGCATCGCGTTCCAGCGTACCGCGAAATTTCTTGCGATTGGCATTGACCAGTCCACCCGCAGCCTCACCCATGGGGGCTTTGAGCGTGATGTCGATCAGCTCTCCGGCAAAGCGCGTGAAATCCTGTTCGTGGCGCAGCGGACGGTCGATGCCGGGAGAAGACACCTCCAGACGGCGGTAGTCGATACCGTCGACTTCCAGGGCGAATTGCAGCTGCCGTGTGACTTTTTCGCAGTCCTCGACCGTCACGAGCTGATCGGTAGGCGACTCGGGCGTCCAGGGCAAATCGATCGTGATGCGCAACAAGCCTCCGGCGGAGCGTTCAATCTCCACCAGGTCATAACCCAGTCCGGTCACGGTCTCATTGACGATTTGCTGCAGGCTCACTGGTTCGGGTTTTCCAGACAATTCCAATCGATTGACCAAAAAAAACGGGCGGTGAGAACCCGCCCGTTTGGTCGTGAAGCCCGGATTCTATCCCAAAAACTGCCCTAAGTGCGTGATTTTTCACGGGAAAATGGCCGCATTGTCTTTCCCCGGTGTGATCTCAGCCAGCAAAAGCGGCCAGCAGGCCTTGGGTGTAGGGGTGCGACGGCCGCCTGAAGACCTGCAGCGCGGGCCCGGATTCGACCACCCGCCCGCCCTGAAGGACCAGCACCTCATGCGCCATGGCCTGCAACACACCCAGGTCATGCGTGATCAGCAGGTAGGCCATGCCACGCCGTTTTTGCAAATCCTGCAGCAATGTCAGGATCTGTTGCTGCACCGTCACATCCAGTGCGCTGGTGGGTTCATCGAGCACCAGCAATTGGGGTTCGATGATCAAGGCACGGGCCAGCGCAATGCGTTGTCTTTGTCCTCCTGAAAAGGCATGCGGGTAACGAGCCAGCAGTCCGGGGAAAGCTTCTGGCGTGAGGCCCACTTCGGCCAGCGTGGTCAGCACACGCTGTTCAACCTGCTCTTTTGACAGCTCAGGGTCATGCAGCTGCAGCCCCTCAGCCACGATTTCACCCACGGTGCGTCTGGGGGACAGGCTGCTGAAAGGATCCTGAAAAACCACCTGTACGCGCTGTCGCAAAGTCCGATCGGCTGCAGGTCGGCCTTGCCAGCGTTGTCCGGCCACGTCGAGTTGTCCTTCATGCGGAATCAGTCCCAGCACCGCTTGGGCCAGACTGGTTTTGCCGGAACCAGACTCGCCCATCACGCCAAGCGTCATGCCTGCCTGGATGCGGAAATCGGCGCCGCGTAAAGCTTCAAACCGGCCTTGACGGAACCAGCCACGCAGGCCCGGCAAGGGCACCGGGTACTGCACCCGCAATCGCTTTGCCTGAAGCAGACAAGGCGCATCTTCGCCAGTCGCTGACGACAGACCTGAGCGATCCGGCCGACTGCCCAACAATTTGCGGGTGTAGGCATGCCGGGGGTGTGCAAACACCTCGACACAGTCGCCCTGCTCTACCAGATGGCCTTTTTCCATCACCGCGATCTTTTGCGCAAAGTGCCGCACCAGTGCCAGATCATGTGTGATCAGCAGCACGGCCATGCCAGTGCGTGCCTGCAAGCGGGCCAACAGTTCCAGCATCTGCAGCCGCAGGTTCGCGTCCAGCGCGGTGGTGGGCTCATCGGCCAGCAGCAGCTTGGGTTCGCTGGCCAGGGCCATGGCCATCATGGCGCGCTGGCGCTGCCCGCCCGAAAGCTGGTGCGGGTAACTGTTGGCCCGGCGTTCAGGTTCTTCAATGCCCACATCCTGCAGCAGTATTTGCACGCGCTGCCAGGCCTGCTGCCGGTTCAGCCCCTTTTTGAGTTCCAGCACTTCCGCGATTTGCTGGCCGATGGTCAGCAGCGGGTTGAGGGCCGTCATCGGCTCCTGAAAAATCATGGCGATCTCGTCGCCGCGGATGGCCTGCAACTCGCGTTCTGACAAGTCGAGCAGTTCCCTGCCCTGCCAACGCACCGAGCCCGACAGCCTGGCCGATTCAAGCAGGCGCAGGATGGCCAGCGCCGTGACCGACTTGCCCGAACCGGATTCGCCCACCAGCGCCACGCGCTCGCCGGGGGCGATGCGCAGGGTCACGCCATGCACCACCTCGGTCCCGTCAAAGGCGATGCGCAGGTCGCGGATGTCCAGCAGATCGCTCATGTGTCGGTCTTTCGGGGATCGAGTGCGTCGCGCAGCGCATCACCCATGAAGGTCAGCAGCAGCAAGGTCACCACCAGCACGGCAAAGGTGGACAGCGAGATCCACCAGGCGTCGATGTTGTTCTTGCCCTGGGCCAGCAACTCGCCCAGCGAGGGCGTGCCGGGCGGTACGCCCAGACCCAGAAAGTCGAGCGAGGTCAACGCGAGAATGGCGCCGCTCATGCGGAATGGCAAAAAGGTCACCACTGGGGTCATGCTGTTGGGCAGCACATGGCGCCAGATGATGGTCCAGTTCGACAAGCCCAGCGCCGGCGCCGACTTGACGTAGTCGAGCTGGCGGTTGCGCAGGAACTCTGCGCGCACATAGTCCGACAGGCCCATCCAGCCAAACAGGCTCAGCAGCACCAGCAGCAGGGCCACGCTGGGCTCGAACACGGCCGAGAAGATGATCAGCAGGTACAGCTCGGGCATGGCGCTCCAGATCTCGATGAAGCGCTGGAACACCAGATCGGTCTTGCCGACAAAAAAGCCCTGAATGGCGCCGGTGATCACGCCCAACACCACGCCGATGGCGGTCAGCGCCAGTGCAAACAGGATGGAAATCCGGAAGCCGTAGAGCAGGCGCGCCAGCACGTCGCGTCCGCGGTCGTCGGTGCCCAGCCAGTTGCGTGCCGATGGCGGCGCCGGGTTGGGCGTGGGCGCAAAGTAGTCGAGCGTGGCGTGGTGGTAGCGGTTGGGCGCGTGCAGGGCCCAGTTGCCGTCTTTGTGGAACTGCTGTTCGATGAAGGGGTCCAGCCAGTCGGTGGGGGTCTCGAAGTCACCACCGAACACAGTCTCGGGCAGGGTCTGCACCACCGGGAAGTACCAGCGCCCTTCGTAGCGCGCCAGCAGCGGCCGGTCGTTGGACAGCAGCTCTGCGCCGAGGCTCAGCACAAACAGCACGGTAAAGACCAGCAGGCTGACAAAGCCCAGCCGATGGCGGCGAAAGCGCAACCAGGCACGGCGCGCGGGCGACATCTGGGCAAGGTTGGGCGCACTCATCGGTCGAACTTCACCCGGGGGTCGACCCAGACATAACAAAGGTCACTGATCAGCTTGGTCACCAGCCCGATCAGCGTGAACAAATACAGCGTGCCCAGCACCACCGGGTAGTCGCGCCGGATCACCGATTCGTAGCTCAAGAGGCCCAGACCGTCGAGCGAGAACAGGGTTTCGATCAGCAGCGAGCCGGTGAAGAACGCGCCGATGAAGGCGGCCGGGAACCCCGTGACGATGGGGATCAGGGCATTGCGCATGACGTGGCGCCAAAGCACGCGACGCTCGCTCAGCCCCTTGGCGCGGGCGGTCAGCACATATTGCTTGCGGATTTCTTCCAGAAAGGCGTTTTTGGTCAGCATGGTGGTCACCGCAAAGGCGCCCAGCACACTGGCCGTGACCGGCAAGGCGATGTGCCAGAGGTAGTCGGTCACCTTGGCGGCCCAACCCAGCTGTTCCCAGTTGGACGAGGTCAGGCCGCGCAGCGGGAACCACTGCAGCTGCCCGCCAAAGATGACCAGCAACGCCACGCCCAGCACAAAGCCGGGTATGGCGTAGCCGACCAGCACGACCAGGCTGGTCAGCGTATCGAAGCGGCTGCCGGCCCGCACCGCCTTGGCGATGCCCAAGGGCACCGAGACCAGGTAGCTGATGAAGAAGGTCCACAAGCCCAGACTGATGGACACCGGCAATTTCTCCTTGATCAGGGTCCAGACGTCCTTGGGATAGAAAAAGCTCTTGCCCAGATCGAAGCGCGCAAACTGGCCCATCATCATCCAGAAGCGCTCGGTGGCCGGTTTGTCAAAGCCGTAGAGGGCCTTGATTTCCTCGATCCGCTTGGCGTCCACACCTTGGCGGCCACGGTAACCGGCGCCGGCAGCGGCGGCGCCCTCGCCGCCCACATCGCGTCCCTGAAGCTGGGCCACCATCTGTTCCACCGGTCCGCCCGGCACGAACTGGATGACCACAAAGGTCATGAGCAGCACCCCAAACAGGGTCGGCACCATGAGCAGCAGGCGTTTGAGGATGTAGCTCAGCATGGTCAGTTCTTCTTGTCCACCTGAGTGGACCACCAGACGCTGGTGACCCAGGCTTCAGGCTGGTAATACAGCGGCATCACCTCGGGCTTGCCGAACTTGCCAGCGCGCCACGCCACCCGGTGCACTGCGCCGTACCAGTGTGGCACCACGTAGTGGCCGTGGCGCAGCACCCGGTCGAGGGCGCGCAGGGCGGCCACCAGTTGCGGCCGGGTCTGGGCGCTCACGGCCTTGTCCAGCAGGGCGTCCACCACCGGGCTCTTGATGCCGATCACATTGCCCGAGCCTTCGGTGTCGGCCGCCTTGGAGCCAAAGCGCTCGAGCAGTTCGGTGCCTGGTGCCTCGCTGCCCACGGTGCGGTTGCTGATGATGTCGAAGTCGAACACGTCCATGCGTTTTTGCAGCAGGGCAAAGTCGATCACCTTGTACTGCACCTCGAAGCCGAGTTTTTCGAGGTTTTTGGCATAAGGCGTGACCACCCGCCCCATGGAGCCGGAATTGTCCAGAAACTCGATCCGGAAGACCTCGCCCCTGGCGTTGCGCAGCTGGCCGTCCTGGATGGTCCAGCCCGCGGCCTGGAGCAGGTCACGCGCCTGGCGCAAATGGTCGCGCAGGGTGTGGCCGGAAGCCGGGTCGAGCGACGTTGTAGGCGGCAGCGGCACGTCCTCGTCGAACACGGCGGCGGACAGCTGAGCGCGCAGGGGCTCGAGCAAGGCCAGCTCGTCGCTGCCCGGGCGTCCTTTGGCCTCGAAATCGCTGCCCACAAAAAAACCTCGCACCCGGGTGTAGGCGTTATAAAACAGCTGGCGGTTCATCCATTCGTAGTCCATGGCCAGCGCGATCGCCTGACGCACACGCACATCCTGAAACTTGGTCCGGCGGGTGTTGAACAGGAAGCCCTGGAAATCGCCCGCATTGCGGTGCGGCAGCTCGGCCTTGACGATCTCGCCGCGCTCGAACTGCCGCCCGGTGTAGGCGCGCGCCCATTCGCGGGCGATGAAAGCCTGGATGTAGTCGAATTCGCCAGCCTTGAAAGCTTCCAGCTGGGCCGTGCTGTCCTTGTAGATCTTGTAGGTGATGCGGTCAAAGTTGTAGAGGCCGCGGCGCACGTTCAGGTCGCGCGCCCAGTAATTCGGGTCGCGCACGTAGGTGATGTCCTTGCCGAACTGCACCGGCCCGATGGTGTAGGGACCGGAGCCGATGGGGATGTCGGTCACCAGCTGGTCCAGTGGCTTGTGGCCGGTGGCGGTCTGCCCCCATGCCCGGCTGAACACCGGCAGGCTGCCCACGATCAGCGGGAGTTCGCTGCTGGGGCGCACAAAATCGAAACGGATGCGGCGCTCGCCCTCCACCACCACGGCTTTGACTTCGCTGAAATAGGTGCGGTACTGCGGCGCAGCTTCCTTGCTGGTCAGGCGCTCGAAACTGAATTTGACGTCTGCGGCCAGCACCGGGTCACCGGTGTGAAAGCGTGCCAGCGGGTGCAACTCGAAGGTGACGGACTTTTTGTCGGGCGCCACCGCAACATCGCGAGCCAGCAGACCATAGGCCGTCGTCGGTTCGTCCATGGTGCCGGTCAGCAGCGTGTCGAACAGCAGACCCGTCAGGCCGGGCGGCGCACTGCCTTTGAGGGTGAAGGGGTTGTACTTGTCGAAGTTGGATTGCCGCGTGGGCGGCACCAGCACGATTTCACCGCCTTTGGGCGCCTGCGGGTTCACGTAACCGAAATGCGTGAAACCCGTCGGGTACTTGACGTCACCGAACTGGCCATAGGCGTGGGCGGCCCACAGCGGACTTGCTGCAAGCCACAAGACTCCCACAACCCACAAGCGGGTGAACCAGCCCCACAGATTTCGCATGCGACAATTCTGCCCAGAATTTTTCGGAGATTTCCTCATGACCACAAAAACAGGTTTCCTCTCGGGCAAAAAACTGCTGATCACTGGCGTCTTGTCCAACCGCTCGATCGCTTACGGCATTGCCAAGGCCTGCCATGCCCAAGGCGCCGAGCTGGCCTTCAGCTACGTGGGTGAGCGTTTCAAGGACCGCATCACCGAATTTGCCGCCGACTTTGACTCCAAGCTGGTGTTCGATTGCGATGTGGGCAGCGACGAGCAGATCGAGAAGCTGTTCACGGACCTGTCGGCCGTCTGGCCCAAGTTCGACGGTTTCGTGCACGCCATCGGCTTTGCCCCGCGCGAAGCCATTGCCGGCGACTTTCTCGATGGCCTCTCGCGTGAAGCCTTCAAGATCGCGCACGACATCAGCGCCTACAGCTTCCCGGCCATGGCCAAGGCTGCCCTGCCCTACCTGAACAACAATGCCGCCGTGCTGACCCTGTCCTACCTGGGTGCGATCCGCACGGTGCCCAACTACAACACCATGGGCCTGGCCAAGGCCAGCCTCGAAGCCTCGGTGCGTTACCTGGCCGAGTCGCTGGGCTCGCAAGGCCGAGGCCTGCGCGCCAACGGCATTTCGGCCGGCCCGATCAAGACGCTGGCCGCCAGCGGCATCAAGGGCTTCGGCAAGATCCTGTCGGTGGTGGCCGAGAACTCCCCGATCCGCCGCAACGTGACGATCGAGGACGTGGGCAATGTGGCCGCCTTCCTGCTGTCCGATCTGGCGGCGGGCGTGACGGCCGAGATCACCTATGTGGACGGTGGTTTCAGCCAGGTGGTCGGCGGCATTGCGGAGCCAGTTGAGGCCGCTTGACGTGTTGCCACACCGAGGCCCGCCGGAGGCATGGCGGGCATGGTCTGGCCTCATGACGCGCTGCGCGCGAAAATCGGCCAGCCCACACCCGCCACACCTCTGGCTCTGTGGTCCATCCAAAACAAAAGCGGCTCGTAGCCGCTTTTGTTTTGTTCGAGTCACCACCGACTCAGCTGCGGTGATCGGGGGTGCTGGTTGGGACGATTTTTGCGCGCAGCGCATCATGAGCCCCGGCCAGTACCCCCGGTCGCCGCAGCGGAAAACACTCAGACCTTCACACAATCTGCGAAGTAACGCTTCTTGCCATCCTCGCCCACCACCTCCACCAAACCGTGGATGTCCGTCTCGAAGCCCGGACACTCGATGTTGAACTGACGTGCGAATTTCAGGTAGTCGACGATCTTCTTGTTGAAGACCTCGCCCGGGATCAGGAGTGGAATGCCCGGCGGGTAAGGTGTCACCAAGCCCACCGTGATGCGCCCTTCCAGATCGTCGATCTCCACCCGCTCCGTCTGCCGTTTGGCGATGTGCGCGTAAGCGTCGGCCGGGGTCATGGCCGGCGTCAGGTCCGACAGGTACATCTCGGTCGTCA
>Ga0255301_1000079_pt1 | contig 10022 bp, 5 predicted proteins | sample MistaT_22_FD_183714 | JGI IMG/M metagenome (GOLD analysis project Ga0255301, IMG submission 183714) | Metatranscriptome of freshwater microbial communities from Mississippi River, Louisiana, United States - Miss_Cont_RepC_8d (Metagenome... | ecosystem: Environmental > Aquatic > Freshwater > River...
AGGTTATGGATACTAACTAAGAAAACTTGGGTTAGAAAATTCTGGCAACAGAAGATTCGAAGCTTCTTGGATTAGAAGATCATCTCCAAAAACAAGTGGTTGTACAAGAAATCAACTTTCTCTAACTTCTTGTCATGTAAAATGTACTGCTTGCCTTAATTCTGTGTGTTCAGCTTGCGTAAATGGATACTATGTTAAAGATGGAAACTGCAAAAGATGTAAAGATGAATGTAAAACCTGTGACTCTTCAGGAACTTGTTTAACTTGTGTGAATCAATATTACCTTAAAGCTACTGGTGATTGCTAGTAATGTAATTATTGGAAATGTGCAACATGTTCTACTGATGCCAATACTTGTGTAGTTGCATGTCCAGCAAAATGTAGACGTTGTGATGGAAATGCTACATGTATAGAATGCGTAAATGGAAATTATTTGAAATTTGGTGTATGTACCAATTATTCTATTTTGATGGATGATGACTTTTAAGTCGGTGCTTCCCCAACTTCAACAAATTGGGTCGGAGAGAATGATTCTTCAATTTATACATAGTTTGTTGATGTAAATTCAGAATTATGGGGTGTACGAAGAGCTATGAGATGGTATAATAATGGAACTTATGGTTGGATTTATACAAGGACATTATATGCTGGTAAGAGATGGGATGAAGATTTGTGGATAGTATTTGATTATCTTGATACTGATGTAGATAGAAATGTCAACCTTAGAGTAGGTCTAACTGCATCATGGACTGAAACTATTGACCGAGTATTATTCTCTACTTTAGTGGATCACAAGGGTACAGCAATTTATACTGAACCTCCAAGAACATTATGGAATCATAAAGAAATCAAATATTAACAAAAATGGGATGTACCTAGACATATTTTCTGGTAAGATGAGTTTGGAAGTGTAAACACTCAATTTATTGATAATGTTTAAATTAATTCAGCTCATGGATCTAATGCTTATAACATTGCTCATTTTAATGTAACTATGGGAGGAATGTAAATCTTATCAAGAGATTATGATGGATATACTAGAAACTTTAAGTTAAATGGTGGAACTGATAGATAATAATTTAACTTTAATAGTCATGAAGTAGACGTTGCTCTGGGAAGAACTTCATGGAATGGAGAAGTATTTGCTATGTATATAGCATAACACGATAAAGTTGCTTTAATTTAACTTCACTCTACTTCTAATGGAGGTACTTTAGGGGATTCTTGGGGGGAATTTGTAGAACCTGCAAAGTTTGAAGACAAAGAATATTTCACAAGTGGATAGTGGGTATTCTTTTCAAACAATGGCAAAGAACCAGAAGCTAAAGATTTGGCAACTTTTATAAAACCAGATGGAGTTTGTGAATTTAAAGGACCATTTAAATTTAATCACTTAGCATGGTGCGCTGATGACTGTAGAGATTTCGAAACATTAGAAGAAGCTATGACTAGATGTTTGGAATTAGATGAATGTGGTGGTATATCGTTCTCTCATATGTATTGGGGTGATAGAAAGTCTTCAGGTCCTCACAGAGGATATGGTTATTAGCTAAGAAAAGGACCTTTAGTTGATACAGGTAGATACTTTGAAGCATCTTGGGTGAGAAGAGAAACACCATTAACTTAAGCTTGTATTAAGTTTGTACCTTGTCACTATAAATGCACTGTTTGTGATAAAGAAACAGGTATATGTTCGGTTTGTGGAGATGGCTATTACCTTAATTATGGCACCTGCAAAGTTTGCGATAAATCTTGTAGTAAATGTGATATAAATGGTGCCTGCACTACATGTGCTGACTAATACTTTTTGAACGCAAGTAGTGTTTGTGAAAAATGTAATGAGTATAAATGTAGGACTTGTTCATAAACCAGAGACACTTGTGTTGCATCTTGTCCAACCGGATGTGCTAGATGTGATGCAACAGGTTTTTGTACTTAATGCTCTTCAGGATCATATCTGAGATTAGGTGTTTGTACTGTATTCTCAATTAAATTTGAAGATGACTTTAATGGAGGAACAACTGCTGTTAATAGTGCTGGAACGAAATGGGTTGGTGAAAATAATAGTTCAATTTATTGTTAGTAATAACCTGTAACAACAGAATACTTTGGAGTATAAAAAGCACTTAGATGGTATAATTTAGGTACTTATGGGTGGATTTATACTAATAATTTAATGGCTGGTGAAAGATATGATGAAAGATTATGGTTAGAGTTTGATTATTTCGATTATGAAAAGGAAGCTGGTAGAAATCTTGAAGTTGGAACTACTGCTTCTTGGACAGAAGCATGGAGCAGTATGATTTTTAGAGCAGGTTCGGCCCAAAATACTTTAGCTGGTTATATTGCACCTTCTTATAACTGGATTAGAGTAGAAAGGAAATTTACTATACCATATAACACACCTAGACATGTGACTTTCCAGGATGCTGGGGGGGCAGCTAATACCCAGCATGTTGATAATGTTGTTGTGAGTTATTCAGGTGGTAATCATAAATATAACAAAGATCCTTACAGATTCACTCACCCAGGATTCTAGATTTTAAGTATTACTTATGATGGTTATCTAGGACTAGCAAATCAAAGATAGTAATTCAATTTCCATAGTACAGATTGTGATGACGCTCTTGGAAGAGAAGATTGGAATGGAGAAATATTTGCTATTTTTATGGGAGAATGGGAAGAAGTTGCATTAATCTAACTATTTTCAACCAGAAATTAAAATTATGCTGTAGGAGATTCTTATGGTGAATTTGTTGAACCTCATCTATATACTGATAAAAGATACTTCAATACAGGAGAATGGATGTTCTTCGACAATTCTTATTCACGAAACGTTGCAGATTTTTAGCTTGAAGATGGTACATGCGAGTTCCTCGGTCCTTTTAAACACGCTCATCTTAGATTTTGCGCAGAAGATTGTAAAGATTATGAAACATTTGCTGAAGCTTAATAAAAATGTATTGATTCTGTCGAGTGTGAAGGAATAACTTTTACTCATAGATATTATGGTAACAAAGCAACTACAGGATTCGCTAGTTTAGGAAATTATGGATACTAACTTAGAAAACTAACATTAATTGCTGATCCTGATGATAGATATTTTGAATTTTCTTGGTTAAAAAGAACTAAACCTTTGAGTGCTGATTGTATTAAGTTGGTTGATTTCGGTCCTATGTGTTTAGTAGGAGATTAATCTACGTAAAAATGTACTTCATGTGCTGTGGGATACTATATAAATACTAATGGAGCATGTGAAGTCTGTGACAGAACTTGCAAGACTTGTAGTAATGGTAACACATGTAACACTTGTAACGATTAATACTATTTAAAGTCCGGAGCATGCTTATTCTGTGACAATAGCAGATGTGCTACCTGTTCTAGTTTTGCAACTTGTATCCTTGGATGTCCAGCAGGATGTACTTAATGTGATGCTTTAGCAAAATGTCTTGAATGCCAACCTGGTTGGTAACTAATTTTTGGAGTTTGTTAAAGTCATAATGTTAAATGGGAAGATAATTTTGAAGATGCAGGTACTGCTGCTCTGAGTACTAAATGGGTGGGGGAAAATAATAGTTCTATTTATACATAAAGAATTGTTTTGGCTGATGGAAAAAAAGTTATGAGATGGTATAATGTAGGAACCTATGGATGGATATATTCAAGTACATTATTCAATTCTCTTAGATATGATTAAGATCAATTTATAATGTTTGACTATCTTGATACTGATACATTAGAACCAAACTTATAAGTAGGTCTTTCTAGAAGTTGGACTGAAACAATTGAAAAAATTTTACTCAGAATTGATTCAGCCTCTGCTGCGTAAACATACTATAGACAATATACAAAAGGTACTTGGGCTCATTTTGAAATAAGATGGTCCTAGCAATGGGATGTACCTTTGCATGTATTTTTCAACGATATGGGAGGCAATACAAATACTATGCACATTGATAATCTTTTGATGACAGGAGGTTAAGGACCTATGATTGTAAACAGAGATCCTTATACTTATACACACCCTGGACTATTGATTTAAGGAATCAATTATGATGGCTATGCTGGTACTCTGGCTGATAGATAATAATTTAATTTCCATTCTATAGAAATGGATGAAATTTTAGGAAGAAATGATTGGAACGGTGAAATATTTGCTATCTTCATGCCTGAATGGTAAATTACGGTGTAAGTAGAATTGGTATAGCAAAGAAATGGATAAACAGTCGGAGATTCTTATGGGTAATTTATAAATCCTTAAAACTACTAAGACAAGTTCTACTTTAGAACTGGAGATTATGTGATTTTTTCGCCTGATTTTACAAATGATGTAACTTAATTAACTCTTGGAGATGATAATGGAATCTGTAATTTCAAAGGTCCTTACAGAAAAACTGAATTAGATACTTGTGTTTAAAATTGTAAAGACTATAAATCATTAGCAGAAGCCATGGATGCATGTAATTTAGTTGCAGAATGTACTGGAGTAACTTATGCTCACAAATTTTGGGGAGGAGCCAATTCCCAAGGTTTTACTCTGGGGTATGGATTTTAATTAAGAACAGGATCTTTAGTAGTTAAAGGAGATTAGAGAAGATATGCTTCATCTTGGATCGTTAAAACAACCCCTGATACAGAAAATTGTATCATAGTCACAACCTGTGGAGATACCTGTAAGGTTTGTGTGAATGCAACAGCCACTTGTACTACTGCTGCTGACGGTTATTACATCGATATAGAAAATCGTGTTTAAATGTGCGATATAACAAGATGTGCCACTTGTAGTTCATTTGATACTTGTATCATTCCTTGTGATGCAGTTTGTGAAACCTGTAATTCAGATAATGTTTGTTTATCTTGTTCTCCTGGATATCTTAGAGAGGGAACTACATGTACTCCTTGTGCTGATCATTGTTAAACTTGTGTGATTACTCCAGATAACTGCTTATTACCATGTGCTCCTGGGTGTTTACGATGTGACGGCTTGAATAAATGTACATTGGCTGATACAGGATACTGGTTAGACCCTGCTAATGATACAGCAAAAATTTGTAATTATTACAAATGTGCTACTTGTAGTAATTGGACTACCTGTATAACTCCTTGTGTAACAGGTTGTGGTAAATGTGGGCCAAACAATATCTGTGTACTTCCTGCGATTTACTATTATCTTGATTTAAATTAATAACCTTAGAGTTGTGATATTAGTTGTAAAACTTGTACTGGACCTTTAGTCACATAGTGTATTACTGCCAGAGATGGATATTATGTAGTAGGAACTACTGGCTACTAATGTGACGCATATCTTTGTGCTACTTGCTATTCATTATAACTCTGTATAATTCCTTGTCCTACTGGGTGTGCTAAATGTAATGTTCTATCTCAATGTTTGATAGCTAAAGATGGATATTATTTAGTTGGAACAGTTGCTAAAAAATGCCACACCTACTGTGCTACTTGCGTAACAACTGCTACAAATTGTATATTTACATGCGCCTTAAATTGTGTAGCCTGTAATTGGTACGGAACATGTACTTAAGCTTCTGACGGTTATTATCTTGATTAATTCTTTAAAATTTAACCTTGTGATCCTTCTTGCGTTCGTTGCTAAAGAACTGCTACTAATTGTATATATAGAGATTGTCCTCTAAATTGTGAACTATGTGCTAATAATGACAATATTTGTACCTAAGCGTATCCCAGATTTTACATTGAATACAATACAAATTTAGTTAAACCTTGCCAAATAAATTGTATGGTATGTGATGCTTTCAGAGTATGTACTATGCCTGACAGTGGATACTATCATGACTCTGTTTAAGACTTAATATTACCTTGTGATCAAACCAGATGCGCTACTTGCTCTAGTAGAGCAGATTGTATAATTCCATGTGAAGTTGGCTGTACTTTATGTAATGGTTAAGCTGTTTGTTAAACATGGGCAGATGGATATTACAAATTGTATGATAATAGAATTTACTAATGTGATCACACAAAATGTGCCACATGTTAAGATAGAAACTATATCTGTATTGTTCCTATAACTGTAGGATGTGCTTTATGTAATGGATAAAATTAATGTCTTACTCCTAAAGATGGATATTTTGTCGAGGCTGACGGAACCACTGTGACTCAATGTAATCATAATTTATGTGCTACTTGTTCTAGTTTAACAACCTGTATTGTTCCTTGCGACGTAGGATGTGCTACATGTAATTCTTTAAATCAATGTTAAACGAGTGCAAATGGATATTTCTTAGTAGGTAACGGTACTGTTGCAATTTGTGATAAAACAAGATGTGCTACATGTACTAACTTTGCAACATGTATTATCGGATGTGTAGCGAACTGTGGAATTTGTAATGGTAATTAAGGATGTGAAGTTGCTGTTGATGGATATTTTGTTGCAGCTGATGGTGTAACTGTGACTAAGTGTGACACCGGATGTGCTTTATGTACTGGAACTAGTGCATGTACGGCTTCTTAAGGTGGATATTTTGTTAATATTGATGGTAGTGTATCCTAATGTGATCACACTAAATGTGCTACTTGTAGTGATTTGAACACTTGTATTGAATCCTGTGATACCGGATGCGCAACTTGTAACGCTCTAGATTAATGTTAAGTAAGTGTACCCGGATATTATATAATTAGTGGTGGAACTGTAGGAGAATGCGATCATACAAAATGTGCTACTTGTACAAATTTAACTTCTTGTACAGTAGCTTGCCATACTGGTTGTAATCTATGTGATAGTGGTGATTTATGTTATAGTACAACGGAAGGATATTTTGTAGATCCAGATACTCAAAAAGCTGCATTATGTGTTACAGGGTGTGCTATTTGTGATGGATTGGATTCTTGCACAAGAGCTTTTGATGGATATTTCATTAACTCAGATGGTACAGTCATTCAATGTGATCATGATAAATGCGCAACCTGTACTAATCTAACAACATGTGTTATTCCTTGTGATACTGGTTGTGCTACTTGTAATGCTTCTAACGCGTGTTAGACATCTCAGCCCGGGTTCTATCTTATTTCTGGAGGGACTGTGGGAACTTGTAACCATAATATTTGTGCAACTTGTATTTCCAATTCAAACAATTGTGTAGTAGCTTGCTAAACAGGTTGTGGGCTATGTGATGCTTAAAATAGCTGTACAACAGCTAAGGACGGATATTTTGTTGCATAAGATGGTACAGCAACTTAATGTGATCATAACAAATGTGCTACATGTAGTGACTCATCAACATGTATAACTCCTTGTAATTCTGGTTGCGGTACTTGTAATGCTTCAAACGTGTGCCAAACATCTCAACCTGGATACTTCTTGACTTCTGGAGGAACAGTGGGAACTTGTAACCATAATATTTGTGCAACTTGTATTTCCAATTCAAACAATTGTGTAGTAGCTTGCTAAACAGGATGTGGGTTATGTGATGCTAACAATAGCTGTACAACAGCTAAGGAAGGATATTTCGTTGCATAAGATGGAACAGCAACTTAATGCGATCATAGCAAATGTGCTACATGTAGTGACTCATCAACATGCATAACTCCTTGTGATACTGGTTGCGGTACTTGTAATGCTTCAAACGTGTGCCAAACATCTAAACCTGGATACTTCTTGATTTCTGGAGGAACAGTTGGAACTTGTAACCATAATATTTGTGCAACTTGTGTTTCCAATTCAAACAATTGTGTAGTAGCTTGCTAAACAGGATGTGGGTTATGTGATGCTAACAATAGCTGTACAACAGCTAAGGATGGATATTTTGTTGCATAAGATGGTACAGCAACTTAATGTGATCATAACAAATGTGCAACATGTAGTGATTCATCAACATGTATAACTCCTTGTGATACTGGTTGTGCTACTTGTAATGCTTCAAACGCTTGTCAAGCATCTTAACCCGGATACTTTTTAATTTCAGGAGGATCTGTTGGAACTTGTAACCACACTAAATGCGCAACTTGTATTAACGATTAAGATAACTGTGTTGTAAATTGTAAAACAGGATGTAGCTTATGTACTGTTTAAAATACCTGCACCATACCTAATTTAGGATATTATGTTGATATTAATGGGGATCCATAACCTTGTATGACGGGTTGTTCTATTTGCTCTGGAGAAACTACTTGTACGACATCGATCGACGGATATTATGTTGCTGATAATGGAACGGCTACTATTTGTGACCACGACAAATGTGCTACTTGTACTTCTGAAACTGAATGTATCATACCATGTGATGAAGGGTGTTCTACTTGTGATTAAAATAACAAGTGTCATGTTAGTGAACCTGGTTATTTCTTGGACGCAGATAGTAACATCTTAACTTGTAATTTCTCGTGTTCTACCTGTGTAGATTCTCAAGCAAATTGTGTAATTCCATGTGATGCTAACTGTTTGTCATGTGATGCCTATAATGCTAGTAAATGTAAGTCTTGTCATTTTGGATAATATCTTACATCAACCTTCACATGCTAACCCTGCTCCTTAAAATGTGCTTCTTGTACAGAATCTCCCGATAAATGTGTTCAATGTGCAAAAGGAATGTATAGAACTCTGTAAGCCCCAGTTTGTGGATGCATGGAGGGTTACTATTCCGATCCTACTTCTCTTAATTGTAAAGTATGTTCACCAAATTGTAAAACATGTTCTAGTAATTTGAGATGTGATACTTGTTTGAATATTAAATTTAAACCTCCTAAATGTCTATAATCAGCAACCGGTTTCTTTGAAGTACAATCAAATGACGATGAAACTGTATTCCTAACTTGCCAATTAAAATGTCAAACATGTATAACTTCTGCTGATAACTGTAGTGTATGCGCATAAGTATTGAATAGAAATCAAATACCTCCTATTTGTGAGTGTGAAAAAGGATTCCATGACGATGCAGGATAAAGTAAAGAGTGTAATGCTTGTCCTGATACCTGTTTAGCTTGTATTAAATTTGATTAATGCACAGAATGTGATGCTAAATTAAATAGAAGCTTAAACTAATTCACTGGGGAGTGTGAATGTATTAGAGGTACCATTTAAAGTAGATTCGGCTTAGAATGTGTAAAATGTTACTAATATTTGGATAAATGTTTGACTGATTGTCCTAAAAATACTTCTCCAAATAATGATAGCTTAACTTGTGACCCAATTACATATGTTTTATAAGAAAATCGTTTGTTGGTTTGGATTATGGGTGTTTTGGTAGTCTTAGGTTAAGCTGTTATACTAGCTACTATCTGCTACTTTATGAATAAAAAATGGGCTTTATTCAGCTTTAAGAAAATTCCTCTAGTAAGATAACTTGGATATTCAGCTACTAAAAATGGTTCAGACAAACAGTCTTCTTCAGATGATGATGAATAAGGGTAGAAAATTAATTCTTATTCTGTCCCAGATTCTGAAGTTCGATTATAAAAAGAAGAATAAACTTAACCATTTAAAAAAGGTTTTTCTCTAGCATAAAAATTTAAAGATAATTTCAACGAAACTAGAGTTAGACCCCCAAAATTAAACTGGATGGAAAGAAAGGCAAAACTTAAAAAAGAACAAGATGCTAAAGGAATGGTAAATACTAATCTTTTATCATAATGGGGAGAGTCTGAAGACCTCTACGGAAACACAACTTTTAAAGAAGGAGGTTTGATGTCATTAGCATTGAACAATGTTGAAAACGGTAAGTATGAAAAGGACTTAGCAGCATTTTTGGGAAATAAAGAAAAATCTTCAGGTAGTAAAGTGTAATAAAATGCCTTGGATAGTGAAAAATCCCAAAATAATAATGCTAACAAATCCAAAGATAGTGGACTAGTTGTATCATCTGTTCCTAATTAACCAATCGCGAAAGATAAGAATACTATGAATAAATTTGAATAAGGTAACTAAAACAAAGTCGAAACTGCATAATCGGGAATAAAAGGTGGAAAATCACTTGACAAAGCTGGATAAAATTTAGGTAATTAATAATCCCAAAATAATAATGGTAACACTGCAAAAGATAGTGGACTGATTG
>Ga0255301_1000083_pt1 | contig 9937 bp, 8 predicted proteins | sample MistaT_22_FD_183714 | JGI IMG/M metagenome (GOLD analysis project Ga0255301, IMG submission 183714) | Metatranscriptome of freshwater microbial communities from Mississippi River, Louisiana, United States - Miss_Cont_RepC_8d (Metagenome... | ecosystem: Environmental > Aquatic > Freshwater > River ...
CCGGTGCGCAGCCGGAACACGCGGTCCTCGAGGCCGGTGCGGTCGCCGTAGTAGATCAGGGACATCTCGGTGAGCGGATCGGATGTCAGCTCGTTGTCCGAGTCCCACGACGGTGCCCAGTACTCGGCCTGGGGGTCGAACAGCGCCAGCCACTCGTCCCAGCGGCGCTCGTCGACGTACTGCGCCTCGCGGTACAGCAGCTCGGCCACCGCCGGCGTCAGTTCATCGGGCTTCGACATGCTTCTCCCCCTCTTGCGCACCGGCGGCCATCAGCTGCGCCCAACGCGCATGCTGGGCGATGAAGATGCCCTCGTCCGAGGCCTTGAAGCCGCTGCTGCCGGGCTGGATACCGAGTTCCTGCGCGAGGTCGTCCTGTCCCGGGATCTCGTGCGCCTGACCGCGCGACATGTCGCTCCAGCGCACCACGCTGTGTTGGCTGCAGCCGACCTGGCTCTCGTTGAACTCGGTCAGGTCGTCGGGGGTCGCCATCCCCGACGCGTTGAAGAAGTCCTCGTACTGCCGAATGCGCTTGGCGCGCAGTTCGGGCGCCTCGCCCACCGGCGCGAAGCAGTAGATCGTCACTTCAGTGCGGTCGACCGACAGCGGCCGGAACATGCGGATCTGCGTGCCCATCTGGTCCATCAGGAACATGTTGGGGTAGATCAGCAGGTTGCGCGAGCGGTTGACGGCCCATTCCGCCTTCTCCTTGCCCATCGACGCTTCGAGTTCCTCGCGCTGGGCCCAGATCGGTCGGTCCTGCGGGTTCGTGACGCTCGACCACAGCACAGTGTGGCCGTTACCCAGGTCGTAGTAGCCGCCGCGGAAACGGTTGAAATCGCCGACCGCCATCACCTTGAGCCCCTTGCCGGCCGCGTTGATCTGGGCCCGGTTCTTGGTCATCTGCACATAGTTGGCGTGCACAGAATCGACGTGGTAGCCATCGACGCCGTTCTCGGCCTGCAGCTTCCAGTTGCCACGGTAGGTATAAACCGAGCGGCCCTTGAGCACCTCGATGCCCTGCGGCGACTGCTCGACGACGATGTCGATGAAGGTCTTACTCTCGGCCAGGTAGTCGACCAAAGGCTCGGCATCGCGGTTGAGAGTCGCAAACAGGAAGCCGCGGTAGCTCTCCAGCCGCACCCGCGTCAGGCCATGCTTGCTCTTGTCGAAGCCCTCCGGGTAGCCGGCACCGTCCTCGTTCATCGGCGCGAGCAGGGTGCCCTTGGCGTCGAAGGCCCAGCCGTGGAAGCTGCAGACGAAGTTGCTCGCGCTGCCTTTGGCATTGCGGCACAGCGTCGCGCCGCGGTGCGAGCAGACGTTGACGAAGGCGTTCAGCGCACCCGTCTTGTCGCGATTCACAACCAGTGGCGTGCGCCCGATCCAGGTCGTGATGTAGTCCTTGGGCTTGGGCAACTGGCTTTCGTGGGCCACGTAGACCCACACCTTCTCCCAAACGCGATGCTGCTCGAGCTCGAACAGATCGGGGTCGACGAAGATGCGCCGATCAACGGCGCGTTGGCCGTCCTCGTGGCGAACAATATCGGCAAGTAGGTTTTCCGGGGCGACATCCATCGCAGTCTCCTTTAGGGTGTGGATTGGTCTAGTCGGCGCAACGACCGGCGCCGAGTGCAGCAAGGACCTGATCGCCTTCAACCTTGACGGGGTAGACGGTCAGCGCCTTGGCGCAGGGGAACGCCGTGACGGCGCCAGTGCGTACGTCAAATCGGCCGCTGTGGAACGGGCATTCGATCTCGCAGCCGATGACCTCGCCTTCGGACATCGACGCAGCACCGTGCGTGCAGGTGTCGTCGATGACGTAGAAGCCATCGTCCAAACGCACAAGCGCCACCGGCTCGCGGCCATCGATGCTCACCTGCAGAGCGTAGCCTTGCTCCACTTCGTCGGTGCGGGCAATGTAGGTGTAATCCAGGGCGTCTGTCACTCGGTAGTCCTCAGTGCCTCGCGGCAATCAATTCAGGGTCGGAAAAGCGCGCCCGGCAGCGAGCGAGCCGGCGGTGAGAATCGCGTTGCGAATCATCGTGTGGTCGGCGATGCCGCGGCCGACGATGTCGTAGGCGGTGCCGTGCGCCACCGTCACGTGCGGGTATGGCGGCCCGACGACGACAGCGATGTTGCCGGCGAATGCGGCGGTCTTGATCGCGATGTGCCCCTGGTCGTGGTACATCGCCAGTACGATGTCGTAGCGTCCCTCCAGGCACTGGCGGAAGACCGTGTCGGGGCTTACCGGTCCCGTAGCGTCGATCCCCGAAGCGCGCGCACGCTGCACGGCCGGCGCGATCTGCTCCTCGTCTTCGGGACCGGCTGCATGCGGGTTGAACCCGGCCACGCCGATGCGTGGCTTGGCGATGCCCCACTGCCGCAAGGCGGCATCGATCTTGCGAAGCGCCGAGGCGACGAGCCGGGTGGTGATGAGTCCGGACACATCGCGCAGGGGGACGTGGTCGGTGAGGTGCGCCACACGCAGCGCACCAGAGGCGAGCAGCAGATAGCTGTGCCCTGGTTTGATTTGCACCACGCGGTCCAGTACGCCCGCGCTCTTCATCGCGACGGAGCTGATCGGGCCCATCACGGTCGCCTGCAGCAAACCTTGTCGCGCGAGCGTGTCCGCCTCGTCGAGCCAGACTGCGCTGGCCCGACCACAGGCCACGCTGTCGGTGCCTGGTGTGATATCGGCCGGATCGAGTGCGCCGGAATCGAGAATCTCGATCGTGTCACGCCGGCCGGTCAGACGCCCCCGTACGTCGACGCTGCGAACGCGCAGGCTGCACCGATCTGCGCCACGGCCGTGCGCATCGCATCCGCACTTCCGATGAGCAGCGGGCGGCATCGATCATGCAGGCTGCCCTCAGCCCAGGCCTTGGCAACAACCTCTGGCCCGACGCCGCATGGATCTCCGATCACGACGCCGACGATCGGAAGCCTCTTCGGTTGCTGTCGCACCGGCGTAGAGGCCGCAGCATCAGTCGCCTTCTTCATAAGTTCACGCTCGCGGCCCCCGCGATTGGGGTGCAGAGCCGTACAGAGGGGCAAAGAAACATTCTTTGGCTTTCAAGAAATTCTCGTTATTTTTCCATTTTGCATTCATTTTGATCAGCGCGTTAACCCGCAGAGTCGCCCTCGTTCGAAGCTATCCCGCGAGCCGACGCGAACATGGTCTAGCACCATATGCACGATGACGTCGACACTGCCGAGGTGGATTTATCCCTCTTCCTGCGTGAAGACACTGGTGGAGTCCTTTTTCGATGACATGGCGCATGCCTTCCTCTCCCGAGTACTTTTGTACAAACTCCGGCGATGCCCCAAATCCTCAATCTGCAAGTAGTGAATCAGCTCACGCATGTTGTCCCTCTGGGCACCGACGTCTTTGACGAGCGCCCGTATCACCTTTTCGCTCGCGGCGCGCATCTGTTCCTTGGTGCGGCCTTCGAGGGGCTAACTTTGGGATGGCACGCCCCCCTCGTACAAGGAAGATGTCGTTCGGAGCAAGGTTCCGCCGGCCAGTTACCTAAAGCGACGCGGCTGCTGGCGAGAAGCGCCCGCGAGGGAAGTGCCTGGAATCAGAACCGTTTGTTGACAGAGGCAAACACGACCAACGGATTCAGGCGAATGTTTGCGTTCGCCGCTGCCCCCCCCATGGCCGGCAGACTGCCGCTTGCCTTGGTCTTGAGAAAGATTTTTCTTGCATCAAGAGAAACGGACCACTCGCCGTCCAGGGGAATCTCAGCGCCGACTTGCGCCACGGCACCGAATGCGTTCTTCACGTCCAAGTTGGAGATGAATCCATCCTCGCTCTTGAATGCAATGGTGTAGTTGATGCCCGCACCGACATAGGGTCGTATGGGCCCAGAGGTCAACAGGTTGTAGGTCATCGACAATACCGCAGGGCCGTATTTGACCTTGCCCAGAGTACCCGTGCCGGCCAGGGAGCCTGTACCAGTCAGTGTGGTGGTGGGGGGCACGCCGACCAGTAGACGCCCCGTCCACTGCGGTGTGAAGTCATACGCGACCTCGAGGCCCAGCGAAGTGTTGTTGCTTGCCGAAGCGTCGGCGCCAGGTACCGGGCCGCCATTCACAAAGACATCCGCCTTTGTGCTGAAGCCGACATAAACCGCACCGAGCCCAACGGTCCACGGAGAGGTTTGCGCTGATGCGCCCGCTGCTGAGAGCAGGCTTGCGGCGAGCAGCGCCACACATTTGGAAGAATTGTTCATCGAGTTGTCTCCTTCGGTATATGAATATGGCCCGCTCCAAATATGGAAGCGAGCCTGTTGGGGAGAGGTTCAGGGACGGATGAGCGTGTTCATCGCACCATTGGGACTGAGGGTGAAAGGTCGCGTAGGCTTTGTCCACATCCTTCAGCGCAAAGGTGGGCGAGAAGCGAGCGCTCCTGTGCCCGAAGCCAACTCTCACAGCGCTGGATGGAGCGTCGAAGGCTCGGTGATCACAATGGTCGTCTACGACTTTTTACCCACGAGAATGTCTGCCATCTGCTCCGCGATGATCACGGTCGGAGCCATCGTGTTGCCGGTCGAGACGCGCGGCATCACCGAGGCGTCGGCGATCGAGAGCCCCTCGATGCCATGCACCGCAAGCCGGCCATCGACCACCGACATCCGGTCGCGCCCCATTTTGCAAGTGCAGCTTTGATGGAAGTAGGTGCTCGCCGCGTCACGTACAAAGCCGGTCAGCTGCTTGCGGTCCATCCGGCCCGGCATGACTTCGCGCTTGACGAAAGGCTTCATCGCTGCCGAGTTGCCGATCTCCCGGCACAGTTCAATGCCGCGCAGTAGCGCCTTGACGTCGTCCGGGTGGTCCAGGAAGGCGCCGTCGACGACGGCCTTGTCCGCCGGTTTCGCCGACGCCAGCGTCACGCGCCCGCGGCTCTTCGGCCGGACCAAGCCAGGCGCAAGCGTCCATGATCCCGCAGGCGGCGAGAAGCGCGGTCCGGTCACTTCGGAGGCGAACGGTACCTCGACCTGCACGGGCTGCAGGTCGGGCGAGGGCAGCGACGAGTCGCTCTTCCAGAAGAAGGTTGCCTCCGCGGCATTGTTGGCCGGTGGAATGGCCTGCGGGTACTCCCAGATGCAACCGGCCACCAGTACATGGTCCTGGAAGTTGCGGCCCACACCAGGCAGAGCATGCGCGGTCTGAATGCCGTGACGCTTCAGCTCTGCCGGGTCGCCGATGCCCGAAAGCATCAGGATCTTCGGTGTGTTGATCGCGCCCGCGCAAAGCACGACACGCCGGCTCGCGCGCACCGTCTTCACGCTGCCGTTGCGCTCCAAGCGTACGCCCAGCACCCTCGAGCCGCTCATCTCGAGCGACTGCACCTCGCAGCCGGTCAGCAGCGTGATGTTGCTGCGTTTCAGCGCGCCGTAGAGATAGTCGGCGGCAAGGTTGCGCCGCCGGCCGTCCTTGATCCGGAGGTTGGTGATCGCTGCGCCGCCGGAGCCCTCCATCATCGCGCCGTTCATGTCGTCAAAGCTCGGGATGCCCAGCGCGGCAGCGGCCTGCAGCATCGCGGGCGCGACCGGATTGGGACGGTCCGGCGTGGCGACCCAGAGCCGACCGCCCCGGCCGCGCCGCGCCGGGTCAGGTACGCCCTGCCAGTCCTCGATGCGGCGGTAGATATCCAGTACGCGCTTGTAGCCCCAGCGCGGGTCGCCGGTCTCCTCGGCCCAGTGTTCGAAGTCACTCTGGTGTCCGCGCGCCCAGAGCATCACGTTGATGGAGGAGCCGCCGCCCACGACTTTGCCCATAGGGAGGATCAGGGAGCGGCTGTTGACACTCGCGCGAGGCAGGGCGGAGTGTCCCCAGTCCCGCTCGCTGCGGATGTTGGTTGGCCACAGGGCTGGGTTTTGCACGGCTTCGACCTGGTCGGTGCCACCGGCTTCCAGCACAAGTACGCGAGCATCGGTCTCCGCCGCCAGCCGCCCGGCGACAACGCAGCCCCCGCTGCCTGCGCCGACGACGATGTAGTCGTACTCGTCCTGCAGGTTCTGTGCGTTGTAGAGCTGGTTGACGGCTGCTGCGGTTCCATCGTCCGCGCTGGCGTTCGCAGCCGCCGCGCCGAGGCCGGCTGCGATGGACAGGCGGATAAAATCGCGGCGGCCCAACTGGCCGCGGTAGAGGGCGCTCTCCAGGTGATTCAGCAGGTCGCCTCGGGCGAGGTTCGTGTTTGGGTCAGTGGCTTTCATTTTCTTCTTTCTGCTGATTCGATCTCGAAGGGAGTCAGAACGGGTACTGCGCAGCCTGCTCAGCCACGCTGACCCACTGGGCCTGGGTAAATTCCTCGATGCTGGCGGGGCCGCCGAAACGGCCACCGCTGCCCGAAGCTCCCATGCCGCCGAACGGCACATTGGGCTCGCAGTTCACCGGCTGATCGTTGATGTGCACCATGCCGGTCTTCAACTGGGAGGCCATGCGCAAGGCACGTGCAGTCGAACGCGTATGGATGGCCGCGGCCAAACCGTAGTCGCTGCTGTTGGAAAGGGCTATCGCCTCCTCGTCGGTGTCAAAGATGGTGATTGGCGTCACCGGTCCGAAGATTTCTTCGCCGAAGGCGGGCATGTCCACAGTCACATTCGACAACACGGTCGGCTGATAGAAACGGCCTGCGTGCGTGCCACCGGTCAGCAGGGTGGCGCCGGCCGCAACAGACTCGGTCACGATGCGGTGCACGCGATCGGCCTGGCGGTCGTTGATCAGCGGGCCCAGGTGCGCCGGGCCGGCATGGGGGTCGCCAACGTACAGCTTCTTGGCGCGCTCCACCAGCTTGGCCGCATAGGCTTCGGCCACGGTGCGGTGCACTAGGTGGCGGCCCGCTGCCATGCAAATCTGCCCCTGGTGCAAGAAACCGCCCCAGGCAGCGCAACTGCTGGCTCCATCGAGATCGGCGTCTTCGAGCACGATCATGGCGTTGTTGCCACCCAGCTCGAGCGCCACCTTCTTCAGCGCCCGGCCGCAGAATTCGCCGATCTGACGCCCGACAGCCGTCGAGCCAGTGAACGAGATCATGTTCACGGCAGGGTGGCGCACCACGGCGTCACCGATGGCCGGACCGCCCGGCAGGACCTGCAGCAGGCCCGGCGGCAGGCCGGCATCCTCGAACAGGCGGGCGATCAAGGCGCCGCCCGTGACGGCGCTTTGCAGGTCCGGCTTGAGCAACACGGCATTGCCCAGCGCCAGCGCCGGTGCCACCGAGCGCATCGCCAGGAACAGGGGGAAGTTCCACGGAGCGATCACGCCCACGACGCCGTGCGGGACGCGTTGCCACAAGTTGGTTCGCCCCGGAACGCCGGACGGGAACATCATGCCATTGGGCAAGCCGGCTAGGGCGGCGGCCTGCAGCATCTGCTCATGGGTGATGCCGACCTCCCATTCCCCCTTGGGGACGATCGAGCCGCATTCGCGCACGTTCCACAGAGTGAACTCGGCCGCACGCTCCTTGAGCAGCCGTGCCGCTTCGCGCAAGATGGCAGCTCGCTGGTCGTACGGTGTGGAAGCCCAGGCCTTTTGAGCTGCCCGAGCGGAGCGCGCCGCCGCGTCAACGTCGTCAGGAGATGCTAGGCCGACCTCGCCGAGAACCACCCCGGTAGCAGCCTCGGCCACGGGGGCGACGCCCCCTCGAGCGTCCTCCCAGCGGCCGGTGAAGATCTTGCCGATCCAGCGTTCGGCGGGAATGGGTTTGTTCATGTCTCGAAACTCCTTGTGGTGTTGAATGGCGTCCAGGAGAGCCACGTTGTGGCGACAGAGATGGTTCGTGCCTTCACGCCGCGCCGGGGCTGGCCGGCCCGGGCCTGCTGCGGTCGAAGAAGCGGTCGGCAAACACGGCATCGGCCGGCACGGCCGCGCGCCGCGCTATAGCGTCAGCCGCGTCGACCATGGGCGGTGGCCCGCAAAGGTAAAGCTGCGACCGCGCCAATTCCGGCAGGCCTAGCAGTTTGTCGGCCACCAGGCCGCGTTGTCCCACCCAGTCGCTCTGCTCCGGCTCGGCCGACAGCACGGGCACGTAGTCGAACGGGGCCGGCCAGCGGGTGGCCAGATCGGCGATGACGGCGGAGCCGTACAGGTCGCGTTGCTCGCGCCCGCCGTAGAGCAGAGTGACCGGCCGGGTGCACTGCTCGCTCAAGGCTTTCTCGAGCAAGCATTTGATCGGGGCCAGGCCGCTGCCGCCAGCGACGCACACGATGGGTCCATCTCCCTGGCGCAGGCGGAACCGTCCCAGCGGGCCGCGCAGTGTCAGGGACGTGCCTACCCGGTCGCCCTCGAACAGCCAACTGGTGAAGCCGCCAGAGGGCACCCGTCTCACATGGAAACAGGGGCGATCAGTCTGGCCATCAGCCGGAGCTTCGGCAAAGGAATAACTGCGCGCGCCCTCGATGCCTTCAACTTGTAGATCGGCGTACTGGCCCGGGATGAAAGTGATTGGCCGATTCAGCTGCAGACGCAGTTCCACAATGTCGTGGGACAAACGCGTAACGGCAGCGATCCGACCCTCGAACAAAGTCGGCGGCGGACCAACCTCGCTGACCAAACCATCCAGGTGGATGCGCAAGCGGGTCAGCGCAATCGTCTGGCAGCCCAGGCGCCAACCGTCCCGATATTCTTCCCCGCTCAAGCACACTGCCGCCGAGTTGAGTTCACTGATCTTGCCATCGAGCAGCTTGAAGCGGCAGGTACCGCAGGTGCCGACCTTGCAGTCGCAGGGAAAGCCGATACCTGCATCCTCGGCCGCCTCAAGCAGAGTCTTGCCACGTGGAGCCTCGAACGTCATGTCGTGCGAGACCAACTCGACCTGCGGCACTTCACGCTTGCCGAACAGTTTTTTAAGCATTGCAAATCCAGGCGAATGGGTCGAACCGAGCCAGAGCAACGGTCGCGTTGCACAACTCCTCAGGACCGACTATTCGGTCAGACCCAGCCCGCGCGCTGGTTGGCCGCCACCGCCAACTTGCGTTCGGCGTCGCTTGCGTACTGACTGTCCCACTGTGCCAAGCGTGGCTTTGCTATCAAGGAAAACCACAAGGGCGGCAGCAAGATGCCCGTGATGAAGCAGATGAAGAGCGAAGGCATTTGCGGCGCTTCGGGCTCGGGCTTCAAGACGTAGAACGGTGTGTGCCCGTCGACGTGGTGGTTGATGTGGTTGGTGATTTCCACTCCGAGCGGACGAACGATCATGCCCAGGTGGTTCCAGGCATGGTGTTTGGCTATGGGAGCACCCGGGACGCGCTGCAGGCCATAGTGCTGGAAGTAGTTGAAGGCCTCGACCAGTGCCTTGGCGATGAGCATGGAGAGCAGGGCGACGCCGGCTGCCCATGTCCCGGCAAAGTAGCCACACAGCCCCGGCAAAGCTGCCAGCAACACGACCTGCTGATAGGTGCGGTTGCTCCAGTGCCAGGGCGACAAGCCCATCCGACGCAAACGCTGCGCCTCACCCTTGACGGCTTCGGCATAGGCGCCATAGCTGGCCCGGAAGATGAAGGGATAGATGAGTTCGCCGCGGTAGGCCGTATCCGAGTCGGCCGGCGTGTCCAGGTCCAGGTGGTGGCCTTTGACGTGAGCGATGTCGCGGTTCGGGTCCCCGTAGAAAGTGCTTACAAGTTGCGCCACGCGGCGCGGGAACCAGTGCCGCCTGTGCATCAGTTCGTGCGCCACCGGCAAGTTGGGCACTGCACTGAGCCAAGCCAAGCTGGCTACGCTGCCGGCAATAGACCAGCCACCGCCAATGCTGTTCAGGGAATTGGAGCCATCGGCGACCGACAGCACGAAAGCAACGTACGTGGCCAGCAGCAGCAGGCAATTCGCATACAGCGCTGCATCGACCAGCCAGGGTGAGCCGATCCGTCGCAACGCGAGGTCGCGCGGCAACAGCACATCAAGCACGAAAAGTACCGGGAAGGTGGCAATGCCCAAC
>Ga0255301_1000085_pt1 | contig 9923 bp, 9 predicted proteins | sample MistaT_22_FD_183714 | JGI IMG/M metagenome (GOLD analysis project Ga0255301, IMG submission 183714) | Metatranscriptome of freshwater microbial communities from Mississippi River, Louisiana, United States - Miss_Cont_RepC_8d (Metagenome... | ecosystem: Environmental > Aquatic > Freshwater > River ...
CTTGGACAGAACATGTGTGATCCCGGCTATGCCTACGTGGGGTATTGCACAAAGTGTCCAGCTGGAACTTATCAACCTTATAGTAAAGTTTGGAATCCTTATTGCTTTATTTGTGCTGGTGGTACATACGCTGGAGCAGGCTCTGCAAGTTGCAGCCTTTGTGCTGGTGGTTATTACTCAGATAAGGGTGCGACGACATGCAGTACATGCTCAGCCGGGAGCTTTTCGAATACCGGCTCCTCATATTGTACGTCTTGTCCTGTTGGGCAATATTCTAAGGCGACAGCTAGTGCTTGCACAAGTTGCCCGGCCGGTACATATGCCTCAGCAACAGGCTCTACCTCTTGCTCATCTTGTCCAGCAGGAACTTACTCTTTAACAGGGGCTTCAGCTTGTACTTCATGTGCAGCGGGTACTTATTCCGCTGCTGTTGGGTCAAGTTCTTGCTCTACTTGTAATGCAGGATACTATTCTGGTTTGGGTGCTTCTAGTTGTACGATTTGCCCTGCAGGGTATTACTCTAAGGCTGGTTCTGCAACTTGTTCAGCTTGTGCTCCTGGTTATTATTCTACTACTACAGGGAGTTCTAGCTGTGCTTCCTGTGCATCGGGTTATTTTAACTCAAATGCTGGTTCTACTCAATGTTACGTGTGTGCAGCTGGATACTACAGTTCTGCAGGTGCAACTTCATGCAGTATCTGTGCTGCCGGTTCTTATAGTACTGGAACATCTTCCTCTTGTTCGAATTGTGCTGGGGGGACATATGCTCCTACTACAGGGTCCTCTGTGTGTATTTCTTGTCCTCCTGGTAGTTATAGTGCTTCGGGTGCTTCTGTGTGTACATCTTGTGCTGCTGGATCATACTCAAGCTCTGCAGGTTCTAGTTCGTGTACGTCTTGCCTTGGTGGGACATATGCTGCTTCTGGAGCGACATCCTGCACGAGTTGTTTAGCCGGTTACTATGCCAGTGCAGGTTCATCTTCCTGTTCGCAGTGCAGTGCTGGAAAATATAGCACAGCAGGTGCGTCTGCTTGTACTTTCTGTTCTGCTGGATATTACTCGGCGTCGAGTGCGGCCTCTACCTGTACAGCTTGTTCAGCTGGAACTTATAGTGCTTCTGGTGCTAGTGTGTGTGCATCTTGCAATAGTGGTGCTTATTCTTCCTCTTCTGGTGCATCGTCTTGTAGTATTTGTCCAGCTGGAACCTACTCTTCGACATCTGGCTCGATGACATCTTGTACCTCGTGCAGTGCTGGTACATATAGTAGTTCCGGTGCTTCATCATGTATATCATGTGGCGCTGGCTCTTATTCGATTGCTGGCTCTTCCAAGTGTACTAGCTGTTCCGTTGGTACATATTCAAGCTCTGCGGGATCATCTTCATGCACATCCTGTGCCGCAGGAACTTTTGCTTCCAGTGCGGGATCGACTGCTTGCTCTGTTTGTGCTGATGGTGCTTATTCAAACTCTGGTGCGAGTTCATGCACTCCATGTTCTGCCGGTGAATATTCAGTCGGAACAACTGCCGTATCTAAGAGCTCATGTACCAAATGTCTTGCTGGAACCTATGCTGCAAGCACTGGATCTTCTACTTGTGCTACTTGTGCTGCTGGAACCTACTCAGGTGCTGGAGCATCTTCTTGCACAGCTTGTGCCGTGGGAACTTACACCTCCTCCACTGGATCATCTACATGTGCATCATGTGTTGCTGGTACTTACACTTCAACTACCTCTTCGACTTCTTGTAAAGCATGTTCTGCGGGTACTTATTCTTCGACAGGAGCATCAGCTTGTACTACTTGTTCAGCTGGAACTTTTAGTGCTTCAAGTGGTAGTTCCAGTTGCTCGAATTGTGCTGCTGGTAAATATTCCGCTGCTGGTAGTTCTTCTTGTACCGATTGTCCTTCTGGCCAATACTCCGCTGCTGCTGGAACTGCATTGTGCTCAACATGTAGTGGTGGCTATTACTCATTGTCTGGATCAAGTTCTTGTACGAAATGCGCCTTGGGTACTTACGCAGCGGCTGGATCGTCAGCTTGTGTTACCTGTCCTGCAGGGACTTATGCCGTTGCTGGTAGTACTACTTGTATTTCGTGTATTGCTGGTACATACTCGACGAGCGGTAGTGGAGAATGTACATCCTGTAATTCTGGTACTTACTCAACTAATGCAGGCTCAAGTAGTTGTTCTACTTGTCCTACGGGTACTTACACTGGTACATCTGGGTCATTCACATCATGTATCTCCTGCGCTTCGGGTAGCGTGGCAACTGCAGCAGGAAGCTCTAAGTGTACTTCATGTGGGGCAGGTTATTATTCTAGTACAGATCGTACATCGTGTATCGCATGTATTGCGGGTACTTACACTTCCTCAACCGGAAGTGGTAGTTGTACGAATTGTGCCGCTGGTTACTATTCATCTTCCACTGGATCAAAGGAATGCACTGCATGTCCCCTTGGGTACTATTCTTCCTTGAGTGGTTCCTCTAGTTGCAGTATATGTCCTGCAAATACCTTCACTAGTGTAACTGGATCAACTTCTTGTACCGCTTGTGATACAAATGAATTTTCTGCTCCCGGAGCTTCGTCTTGTAATGTTGGATGTGGTGCTGGAACTTATCTATATGATTTTGCTTGTCATAACTGTAATGCTGGAAATTATTCGAGTGCTACTGCTAATACGAAATGTGAGATTTGTCCTAAAGGTACATACTCTTCAAGTGCGGCATCTAAGTGTACTGAATGTCCAGGAGGGTACTACGCTCCTTCTTCGCAGTCGTCGTCTTGTACAATTTGCAGCGCTGGTACATACAGTACTGGTGCAGCTTCGTCATGTACATCGTGTCCATCAGGAAAGTTCTCAACTGCTGGTTCTTCAACTTGCGGCGGTACTTGTGCAGCTGGAACATATTCCACAACTGGAAGTACAACCTGTACTGCTTGTGCCGGCGGAAAATATTCTGCGGCCGGAAGTTCTTCGTGTTCCGATTGTGCCTCTGGTACTTATTCAACGGGATCAGCAGCCACTTGCTCATCTTGTCCGGCGGGAACATACAGTGGGAGTGCTGCTTCCACTTGTACATCATGCTCATCTGGATCTTTTTCATCATCTGGTGCCACTTCATGTGGATACTGTAATGGAGGAAAATATTCCAGTTCTATTGGCTCTTCTTCGTGCACTTCTTGTCAAACTGGTACTTACACCCCTTCTTCCACCACTATTGGTTACACATCATGTATTTCCTGTTCTGCTGGTTATTACGCGTCTTCGGTTGGAAGCTCTGGCTGTTCTAGTTGCCCTAAAGGCACCTACAGTGCTGGAGGAGCTTCAAGTTGTATAAGTTGTTCTGCTGGTACATATGCTTCTCAAAATTCTTCTACATCGTGTTCAACTTGTCCCGCTGGATATTATTCAGCCTCGGGACAATCAACTTGTACTAAGTGTGATTCTGGAAAATACTCGACTGCACCAGGTTCTGCCTCATGCACTTTATGTGCGGCTGGTTCATATAGTACTGCTGGTAGTAGTTCGTGTACTAGTTGCTCAGCTGGTACTATTGCTGTTGCATCAGGAATGTCTAGTTGTTCATCTTGTGCAGCAGGAACTTTCGCGAATACAACTGGACTGTCTAGCTGTTACACATGCAAAGCTGGTAAATATTCTTCTACCGTCGGTAGTACAAGTTGTGGATCCTGTTCTGCTGGGTCTTATAGCTTAGCAGGTGCAACTTCTTGTAGTGTTTGCGCCGCTGGAACTTATACCTCCACGATCGAATCATCTTCTTGCAAAGCTTGTAGTGCTGGGACTTATCAGGCATCATTGGGAGGACAATCTTGTACCTCTTGTTCAGCTGGAAGTTACAGTGCGTCAGGTGCTACTAGTTGCACTTCCGCTCCAGCTGGTTCCTATGTTTCATCAAGTGGAATGAGTTCTTTCACGGCATGCCCTGCTGGAACCTACAGCTCTACCGGAGCATCATCATGCATTTCTTGTTTGGCGGGTACATATTCTCCTGTTGGATCTAGTAGTTGTACTTCTTGTAACGCTGGATATTACAGTGGCGCTAGTGCATCGAAGTGCATAGCATGTACAGCTGGTAAATACGCTGGCACTAGTGGATCGTCTTCCTGTACATCTTGCGCAGCAGGAACTTACTCCTCTTCTAATGCTTCTCAGTCTTGTTATTCATGTAACTCTGGTGGCTACTCATCTGCTCTTGGGGCTACTAGTTGTTCTGATTGCCCTTCCGGGACATTTACTGCTTCCTCGGGATCGTACTCCAGTTGCACCAGTTGTGCCAAAGGTTATTACACCCAAACTTCTCATAGTACTGCCTGTACCGCATGCGCTTCTGGGACTTACGCCGCATCCACTGGAAGCACTTTATGTACCAGCTGCCCAGCGGGCTATTATTGCTCTTCCACGGGTCTTTCCACGTACACCGTCTGTCCGGCCGGCACTTATAGTGCTGCTGGTGCCAGCTCATGTACGACTTGCCCAGCTGGATTCTTTTCTACTGCTGGTGCTACATCTTGTACTAGTTGTGCAGCCGGAAAATATTCGGCATCTGGAGCTTCAGGTTGCATCGATTGCACTGCTGGTTATTACTCTGGATCAATTGCCTCAGCAACATGCACAGCCTGTTCTAAAGGTCAATATTCTACTTCAAACGGAGCTACAAGCTGTATGGAATGCCCCATCGGTACTTTTTCCAGTTCTACCGGTTCTTCTTCTTGTTCAAGTTGTGCCGCTGGTTCATACTCCCTTGGATCTACATCCTCTTGTACAAGTTGCCCTACTGGTTACTACAGTAGTATTTCTGCCAGTAGTTCCTGTTCTGCTTGTGCCTCTGGTTACTATGCTGGTTCTGTTGGTTCGACCGGTTGCTTAGCTTGCAGTGCGGGAACATATGCTCAAAATACAGCCTCCTCAGGATGTGCGACTTGCCCATCAGGGAAATATTCCACTTCTGGAGCGTCCGCTTGCACTAGTTGTTCTGCCGGTTATTACTCTGCTGCTGGTGCAAGCCAGTGTACCACTTGTTCATCTGGATATTATTCTGCTAGTTCAGCTAGCTCCTGTCAGCTTTGTCCTGCTGGTTACTATTCTCCAAACTCAGCAGCAACTACTTGTACAGCTTGCCCCGTTGGAACTTACACATCTACCACTGGTACTACTACTTGTACATCCTGTGATGCAGGCAAGTACGCTTCAGCTACTGGTTCCTCTGCTTGTATCAATTGTCCTTCTGGCACATACAGTGGTAGTGGGGCCTCTGTATGTTTGTCATGTAGTGCTGGATATTATACTTCTTCAACTGGCTCAACAAGTTGTTCAGCTTGTCCTGCAGGCTCCTACTCATTGTCCGGCGCATCCTCGTGCACTCCTTGTAGCGCTGGGTATTACACATCTACCACTGCTACTATTACTTGCACTGCTTGTTCTGCTGGTAAATACAGCCCAGCTGGATCCTCTACTTGCTTGAATTGTGCTGCTGGTACTTTCTCACAAAACGCGGCAAGTTCTTGTAACTCCACCTGTGTCGCTGGTCGATATAGTGTATCAGGTGCAAGTACTTGTACAGCTTGTCCTGCGGGTTATACGAGCTTGTCTGGCGCCGATGGTTGTACCGCCTGTTCACCTGGAACATACAGTTCCTCGAGGGGTTCTGCTTCATGTTCTAATTGTGCAGGTGGATATTACTCTTCCAGATACAACAGTACTAGTTGCAGTATTTGCTCATCTGGAACGTACTCGAGTGCTGGTAGTACCTCCTGTACAACTTGTCTTGGTGGTTATTTTAGCTCAGCTGGATCATCTCAGTGTTCAAGTGCATGCCCTGCAGGTACCTACTCACCAGCAGGAGCTTCGTCTTGTACTTCCTGTTCAGCAGGAATGTATAGTGCTTCTTCAGGATCGAGTCAGTGTACATTATGTCCCGCAGGAACCTACTCTGGTTCTGGTGCAAGTTCTTGTACGAGTTGTTTAAATGGAACTTACGCATCATCTCTTGGTAGCACTTCGTGTATTTCTTGTTCTGCTGGTAGATACTCTCAAATGAAGGCTTCGAGTTGTTCTCCATGTTTGTCCGGTACCTATAGTGGATCAGGTGCCTCAGATTGTTTAACATGCAGTGCTGGAAAATACAGTTCTTCTTCTAGTTCAAGTTGTTCGCTATGTCCTGCGGGTTACTACTCTACAGCTGGTTCTGCGGTTTGTTCTGCTTGTCCAAGCGGTAAATACAATACGCAAATCGGCATGACTTCTTGTACATCTTGTCCCTCAGGCACCTACTCGACAACGGGTTCCACCAGTTGTTCAAGTTGTGCTGCGGGTACATATAGCACAGGAGATGCGAGTTCTTGTAGTTCATGTAACTCGGGCAAATATTCTACTTCTTCTGGATCAACAGTTTGTTCATCATGTGAACCTGGAACTTATGCAGGACCAAGCGGGTCATATACATCATGTGTAAGTTGCTCTGCAGGAAAATACTCTTCTTCGTATGGAAATTCAGCGTGTACATCTTGTCCCGCTGGATCTTATTCTGCTGCTGGTGCAGTAAATTGCACATCTTGTTCAGCAGGTTACTATTGTAAGACTGGAAGTATGTCTCCAACGGAATATGATTGCACAAATTCTTCTTATTCTAACCCTGAGAATTATTATTGCCCTGTTGGTTCATCCAAACCTGTGGTTGTACCTTCTGGTCGTTATTCTATTCCTGAATCAAGTACATATCTGTATAACAGACAAGGAATTATAGCATGTGAATCATCTTATGAATGTATTGACGGCATTCGGTATCCATACCTTGAATTCACTACTTCTTGTTCGTCTGGGGTTATTAACGGCTCCCTCTCTGAAAATAGTTTCGATTATGTGGGTATCGATCAACTAGCTGTTAGTCATCAATTACCTGTCCAAAATGTCTCGTATTCATTAGTGGATATCTCTGGCAAGTTCAATCTCTCAGTTAACTCCAGTGATTATGTGGATATTTACCCCAATGTAGAATTAAACTATGAGGAAGTAAATAATTACACCGTCACACTTGTTGCGCAATCTAGTGGTGGTGCATCAGTGTCTTGCTTAGTTTTCATTGTGGTCATTAATGAAAATGATCCTCCAACAATCACATTCGGTGATTATGATTTCCGCAATGTATCCGAAAGTGCTAATGTAAATGCTCTGGTTGGTCCACCTATAACTGTCTTGGATGAGGATGTAGGACAAACACATTTTTATTCAATTTTTCGCTCAATCCCTATCTCCGGAAAGACTTATTTCACAATTGGAGGTTGTTCGGGTCAATTGATTGTGGTCAAGACCGGGTTAGATTATTATGGACAAAAAACGTATAATCTCACCCTTCGTGTAGTGGACGATGGAACTCCTTCATTGTCTGATACAAAAAACTTGACCATTGTAGTTAAACACTCGAATCACGCCCCCGTTTTTACCGTCTCTAATCCATATTGCTCAATAAATGAAACTACACCGGCTGGAACCCACGTTGAAGGAGCAGATTGTGCTCCAATTGTTGGTTATGATATCGATACAGCTGAATTCGGTGATACTTTAACATATAGTATTGAATACAACGATGTTAACTCTTTTGGAATTGATTCCTCCACGGGGCAGTTGTATTCCACTTCGTCTGCAGACTTCAATTATCGTAGCCGTAATGTTTACTCGATCGTTGTTGGTGTAACCGATAATCATGGGTCTAGAAGTATACAAACGGTAACAATACATGTGAAGAAGTCGAACCAACCTCCAGTTACGCAATATTCATCATTATCTGTACCTGAACTATCTCCCGTAAACACTCTAATTTACCCTGCTCCAGTGACTACTGATGCTTATCCAAGCGAGCCTTACACTTACGAGGTGGTGAATTCTAGCTCACCATTTGGTGTGAACTCATCAACTGGAGTTTTTTACGTAAAGAACGACGTGCTCAATCATGACACCGACCCGATATACTATGTCACAGTCAAAACTACTAACACCGATCGTATCACTAACGGAAAGAATCCTAAATCAAGCTATACAACTGTAATGATCTCTGTTACCCATGTAAATAAACCGCCTGTTCTTTATGTTGCCAATAATTACAGCGTTTTCGAGAATAGCCCAATTGGAACTCTTGTGGGCTATGTGAATTGGACTGATAAGGATGCAGATCAAATGCATATTCTTTATGTATCTGATTCATCATATTTTACAGTTTCGTATGATCCCACAGGTTCTGTAGGGAAGATCCTTACCAATAATGCATTGCTCAACTACGAGGCACATAAAGCACCATATTATCTAAATGTCACTATTAGCGATGGACAGTATGTAAGCACCGAAGAAATACTCATTTATCTTGTTAATCAAGATGATAAACCGTCTTTCCCTCGTTCTTCATACACTATTTTAGTCGACGAAAACTCCATCGGAACTTTTGATGGAAACAATATAACCGCATATGATGAAGATTACATCAATAATGTATTTGATTGGGGTAAACTATCTTATTCTTTGCTAAATCAGTATCCCATAAGGTTCAATGTCACATCGATTTCTAATGCAGCGATACTGAATTTACAATACTCTTTCGACTATGAAATTTCAAATTTTATGTCTATGCAACTTGAAGTTTCTGATGGTGGAAGCTTAACTGCAACTACTTTATTGAACGTATATGTTTCTAATGTCAACGACGCTCCTAAGTTTACTACTGTTAATGGATCTAACTATTTTGTTTCAGCGTCCCCTGATGCTGGTACAAATATTGGTTCGGTTTATGCCACCGATGAAGATAGCTCAACTTTGGCTTGGGGCCAGTTTAACTACAGCAAAACATCTGGAAATGGCTATTCGCTGTTCTCAGTTGATCAAAAATCTGGTGCAATATCTGTTTCAAAAACATTGAATAGTACAATGCTCGGCTTGAAATTCGTTTATCCTAGAATATACTCTTTGGAGATTTCTGTTACAGACGGTGGGGGTTTGAGTGATTCCATTATTGTTCTCATTTCAGTAACGAAATATAGTTACCCTCCTATTTTCCCGTCAAAGACTCTAACTGTGACAGTGGAGGAAAATTCTGCCATCGGTTCTTCAGTATCACAATTCGTTGTGTATAATAAGGATTTTGTTGCCTCTCTCTTTTCTATATCTGCATGCACAACGAATGCTTCTACTCTTAGCTCTTGTGGAGTAATTAGTTCGTACTTCGAAGTGAAAACAGTGAAAACTATTGGAAATGCTACCTACGGTGAGGTTACTTTAGTGTCAAATATGTTGAATTATGAGATGCTCTCGACTTTCGGTTATAAACAACCTGAATACCGACTGACGATTACAGCCACTACTAATAGCTCTGAACCTATGTCATCCAGTATGTATTTATACGTCAAAGTTAATGATGTCAAAGAAGCTCCAATCCTAGCAACTGCGGCTTTGATTGTTAACGAAAACTCTCCAGCAGGTACAATTGTTGCCGATCTTACAAAATACACCACTGCTCAAGATTACTACGATGTTATTACATATGCGCTTTTGAATACAAATGCCCCATTCACAATCGATTCAACAACTGGTGTTGTTAAGACCAAAAAATTATTGTTGAGTAAATCTGCTGCTACATACGATATATCCGTACGTGCTACAGGAAAGACTGGATTAACCGCAGATCATACTTATACTATTCTTATTAATCAAGTTGCTATTAGTCCGATGATTCAACCTCAATCATTTTCTATTAGGGAGGGGACTTATACATACACATTAGTAGGTGAAGTTGTTGCTGAAGATTTGAATGCCGGAGATACTCTCACATTCACACTACTAAACTATCTGGATATATTTACCCTTCGTGCAAATGGAGATTTGTTTGCCATTGGTACCCTAGACTTTGAAAACGTGAC
>Ga0255301_1000087_pt1 | contig 9894 bp, 9 predicted proteins | sample MistaT_22_FD_183714 | JGI IMG/M metagenome (GOLD analysis project Ga0255301, IMG submission 183714) | Metatranscriptome of freshwater microbial communities from Mississippi River, Louisiana, United States - Miss_Cont_RepC_8d (Metagenome... | ecosystem: Environmental > Aquatic > Freshwater > River ...
CACAAATTGATGTTCTTAACTTTAAAAGCCACCATAGCTCAGCTGGTAGAGCAACTGACTTGTAATCAGTAGGTCGTTGGTTCGATCCCGACTGGTGGCTCCAGGTATAAAAGTGCACCTTAAAAGTAGCAGGAAACTGTCGATTTTATTGGGGGCATCGCATAGCGGCAATTGCGGCGGACTGTAAATCCGCTCCTTCGGGTTCAGTGGTTCGAGTCCACTTGCCCCCACTACACTTTTATACCAACAATGCGGGAGTAGCTCAGTTGGTAGAGCGACAGCCTTCCAAGCTGTAGGTCGCGGGTTCGAGCCTCGTCTCCCGCTCGCATCGAAACAAGGGTTCGCCTTTGTGGGGATTAGCCGATGTAGCTCAGGGGTAGAGCGTTTCCTTGGTAAGGAAAAGGTCAGGGGTTCAATTCCCCTCATTGGCTCAAACAACAAAACAACACAAAACAAACAACTATGGCAAAAGAAACATTTGACCGTTCCAAGCCGCACTTGAACATTGGTACCATTGGTCACGTTGACCACGGTAAGACCACTTTGACTGCGGCCATCACTTCTGTACTGGCCAACGCTGGTCTTTCTGAAATGCGTTCATTCGAGTCAATCGACTCTGCTCCTGAGGAGAAAGAGCGCGGTATTACAATTAACACGGCTCACGTTGAGTATTCAACTGCCAACCGTCACTATGCACACGTAGACTGTCCAGGTCACGCCGACTATGTAAAGAACATGGTAACGGGTGCTGCTCAGATGGACGGTGCGATTTTGGTGGTTGCCTCTACCGACGGTCCAATGCCCCAGACCCGCGAACATATCTTGTTGGCTCGTCAGGTTGGTGTACCTCGTTTGGTGGTATTCATGAACAAGGTGGACATGGTAGACGATCCAGAAATGTTGGATTTGGTTGAAATGGAAATGCGCGAGTTGTTGGAGTTCTACGAATTCTCTGCTGACACCCCAATCATCCGTGGTTCTGCCTTGGGTGGATTGAATGGTGATGCCAAGTGGGTAGAAACCATCATGAATTTGATGGCTGCTGTTGACGAATGGATTCCAGTTCCTCCACGTTTGGTTGACCAACCTTTCTTGATGCCTGTAGAAGATGTATTCTCGATCACTGGTCGTGGTACTGTAGCTACCGGTCGTATCGAGCGCGGTGTAATCAACGTTCAAGACGCTGTAGAAATCATCGGTTTTGGTTCACACATGACTTCAACTTGTACCGGAGTAGAAATGTTCCGCAAATTGTTGGATCGTGGTGAAGCAGGTGACAACGCAGGTATCTTGTTGCGTGGTATCGACAAGAACGATATCCGTCGCGGTATGGTAATCTGTGCTCCCAAGTCTGTAACTCCTCACAAGAAGTTCAAAGCTGAGGTTTACGTATTGAGCAAAGAAGAAGGTGGACGTCATACTCCATTCTTTAACAAATACCGTCCTCAGTTCTATTTCCGTACTACAGACGTAACAGGTGAAATTTCTTTGCCTGCTGGTACTGAAATGATCATGCCTGGTGACAACGTTTCTATCACCGTTGAGTTGATTCAACCAATCGCGATGGAAAAGAACTTGCGTTTCGCTATCCGTGAGGGTGGTAGAACTGTAGGTGCTGGTCAGGTAACTGAGATCATCGAGTAATAGAACATCGAAAGATATAGAGGGAGCATTGCAAAATGCTCCCTTTTATACGGGCATAGTTCAATGGTAGAATAGAGGTCTCCAAAACCTTTGATCAGGGTTCGAATCCTTGTGCCCGTGCTAATAAAAGCGCAATGTTTGGAAGAATAAACAATTACTTCCGTGAGACCAGAGACGAGTTGGTAAACAAAGTCAGCTGGCCCACATGGGAAGAACTGAGGGAAAGCACATGGATTGTGTTGGTAGCCTCTTTATTATTTGCCCTAGTAATATGGGCGCTTGATTCAGTATTGGGTGTGAGTTTAACCCAATTCTATAAATTATTCAAATAATCATGACAAACGCAGAAGACAGACACAAGTGGTACGTAGTTCGTGCGATTACCGGACAGGAAAAGAAGGTAAAGCACAGCATTGCGGTGGAGCTAGAGCGCGACCGCAAGAGCGACTTTGTGCCTGAAATTCTGATTCCAACCGAGAAGGTATATTTGATCAAAAACGGAAAGAAAGCCATCAAGGAGCGCAACGCGTTTCCTGGATACATTTTGATCCATGCAGATTTGTCGGATCCAGAAATCATGCCTTTGATCAAGAGTGTCACAGGTGTGGTGGGATTTTTGGGATCGAAAGACCAACCCGTTCCCTTGCGTCCGAACGAATTAAGCCGAATTTTAGGTACAGCCGATAACTTGTCAGAAAATGAAGTATCCGATGAGGAACATTTCATGGTTGGCGAATCGGTGAAGGTAGTGGATGGCCCATTCAACGATTTCGATGGGGTCATCGAAGAAGTTAACGAAGAAAAGCGCAAGCTCAAGGTGATGGTGAAGATTTTTGGTCGCCGTACGCCCCTTGAGTTAAATTATAACCAAATACAAAAATTGTAACAGTAACAATGGCAAAAGAAATAACAGGTTTCGTCAAGCTCCAGGTAAAAGGTGGTCAAGCCAATCCAGCGCCTCCAATCGGTCCAGCGTTGGGTTCAAAAGGTTTGAACATCATGGATTTTTGCAAACAATTCAATGCGCGTACTCAAGACAAAATGGGTAAGGTATTGCCGGTGGTGATTTCCGTGTATTCGGACAAATCCTTCGACTTTATCATTAAAACCCCACCAGTTGCAACGCAGTTGTTGGAAGCTACCAAGCTCCAAAAAGGATCGGCTGAACCAAACCGTAAGAAGGTGGGTTCTGTTTCTTGGGATGTGGTGAAAACCATTGCTCAAGATAAAATGCCTGATTTGAACTGCTTTACAGTTGAGTCTGCCATGAAATTGGTTGCAGGAACTGCCCGCAGTATGGGTATCACAGTAACAGGGGATGCCCCATTTTAAAAATTTGAATTATGAAAGTTGGTAAAAAAAGAAAAGAAGCGGAAGCGAAATACGACAACACCAAGTCGTATACTTTGCTTGAGGCGTGTAACATCCTTAAGCAAATCTCAACCACCAAATTCGACGCATCGGTAGACATCGATGTCCGTTTGGGTGTGGATCCTCGCCAAGCGAACCAAATGGTTCGTGGTGTGGCTTCATTGCCTCATGGTTTGGGTAAGGTTGTACGCACTTTGGTGCTTTGTACACCTGACAAAGAAGAAGAAGCCAAAGCAGCGGGTGCAGACCACGTTGGTTTGGATGACTATATTGAAAAGATTGCTGGCGGTTGGACCGATATCGATATCATCATTGCTGTTCCTAGTGTAATGGCGAAGTTGGGTCGTTTGGGTAAAATCTTGGGTCCACGCAACTTGATGCCTAATCCAAAGAGTGGTACAGTGACCATGGAAGTGGGTAAGGCAGTTACTGAGGTGAAAGCTGGTAAGATCGATTTCAAAGTTGATAAGACAGGGATCATCCACACTTCAGTAGGTAAAGTTTCATTTGAAGCAGATAAATTAAGCGAGAACGCATTGGAATTGGTTCAGGTATTGCACCGTTTGAAGCCGAGCGCAGCGAAGGGTACATACTTCCGCAGCATCTTCATGAGCAGCACCATGAGTCCCAGCGTGTCTATCGATGTTAAATCAATCCCAGGAATATAAGCGATGAACAAGGCAGATAAATTGACGGTAGTAGCCGAACTAACGGAAACGTTTAAAGCAAACAATTTCGTTTACTTGGCAGACACCACTGGATTGAGCGCTAACCAGACGAATAAATTGCGTCGTATGTTGTTCGAGCGTGGTGTAGAAATGCGCATGGTGAAGAACACTTTGTTGCGCATCGCCATGGAAGATAGCGGCAAGGACTTTGGGGCGTTGAAAGACGCATTGAAAGGTACCACTTGCGTATTGACGTCTGAATCACAGAAAACGCCTGCAGAATCAATCAAAGATTTCCGTGGTGCAACACAGAGTGTTGTATTGAAGGGTGCTTGGATTGACAACGCGGTATTCCTCGGAGATGATCAATTGGCTACTTTGGTGAAGTTGAAAACCAAAGAAGATGTTATTGGCGAAATCATTGGATTGTTGCAATCACCCATCAAGAATGTTATTGGTGGTTTGCAAGCCAGTGGTCCACAAAAAATTGGCGGCTTGATCAAGGCGCTTGAAGAACGTAACTAATTAAAAAAAACACTTAAATTAAATAACAATGGTAGATTTAAAAGAATTCGCGAACCAGTTGGTAAACCTTACTGTAAAAGAGGTTAACGAGCTTGCTCAAATTTTGAAAGAAGAGCACGGCATCGAGCCTGCAGCTGCTGCTGTAGCTGTTGCTGCTCCTGCTGCTGGCGGCGCTGACGCTGGTGCAGCTGCTGCTGAACAGACAGAATTTGACGTAATCTTGGTAAGTGCAGGTGATGCCAAATTGCAGATCGTTAAGATCGTGAAAGATTTGACTGGCTTGGGCTTGAAAGAGGCTAAAGACTTAGTAGACGGTGCTCCTAAGGCTGTAAAAGAGAAGGTTTCTAAAGCAGAAGCTGAAGACTTGGCAGCTAAATTGAAAGAGGGCGGCGCTACAGTTGAAATTAAGTAAGCACTAATCCAATGTACCCTAAGGCCCCGGAAATTCCGTGGGCCTTTTGGGCGTTTTAAGACGAACACCACTGTCAAACCTAAAAAAACCAACAAAAATTGAGCACCATACAAAACAAAAGGATCTCATTTGGCAAAGTAAAACATGCCATTGATTATCCCGATTTTCTGGACGTACAACTCCAATCTTTCCAAGAGTTTTTCCAGTTAGACACCCCCGCTGACAAGCGCGAAGGAGAAGGTTTGTTTGAAGTTTTCCGTGAGAACTTCCCCATCACAGACACAAGAAACATCTTCGTTTTGGAATTCCTCGACTATTTCGTGGATCCCCCAAGGTACGTGATTAACGAGTGTATTGAGCGTGGACTTACCTATGCTGTGCCTTTGAAGGCGAAGTTGAAACTGAGTTGTAACGATCCCGAGCACGAAGATTTTCAAACCATTGTGCAGGACGTGTATTTGGGTACCATCCCGTACATGACCCCCAACGGTACTTTCATCATCAATGGTGCTGAGCGCGTTATCGTGAGCCAGTTACACCGTTCACCCGGTGTATTCTTTGGTCAGAGCGTTCACAGCAATGGTACCAAGTTGTACTCTGCCCGTGTTATTCCATTCAAAGGTTCTTGGATTGAATTCGCAACAGACGTGAACGCGGTAATGTATGCCTACATTGATCGTAAGAAGAAATTCCCAGTAACCACATTGCTTCGTGCAATTGGTTTTGAAAGTGATAAAGACATCTTGGACATTTTCGGATTGAGCGAAGAAGTAAAAGTGTCGAAAGCAGGTTTGAAGCGTGTAATTGGTCGCAAGTTGGCGGCGCGCGTTTTACGCACCTGGATTGAAGATTTCGTGGATGAAGATACCGGTGAGGTGGTGAGCATCGAACGCAACGAGGTAATACTTGAGCGCGATACTGTGTTGGCAGAGGAGCATATCGATGTTATCGTTGAAGCGGGTGTGAAATCAATCATCTTGAATGCCGAAACTGAAAATGGCATTAGCTACGATGTGATTTACAACACATTGCAGAAAGATACCTCCAACAACGGAAAAGAGGCGTTGGAAGTGATCTACCGTCAATTGAGGAACGCAGATCCACCAGATGAAGAAACCGCTCGTGGTATCATTGAGCGATTGTTCTTCTCTGACAAGCGTTACGATTTGGGTGAGGTAGGTCGTTACCGTATCAACAAGAAGTTGGAAATCGACACCCCCATGGAGGTGCGCGTATTGACAAAAGAAGATATTATCAGCATCATTAAATACCTCATTGAACTATACAATGGTTCTGAGATTCTTGATGATATTGACCACTTGAGTAACCGTCGTGTTCGTACCGTTGGTGAACAGTTGTATGCCCAATTCGGTGTTGGATTGGCTCGTATGGCTCGTACCATCCGCGAAAAAATGAACATCCGCGACAACGAAGTGTTTACCCCACAAGATTTGGTGAATGCACGTACGTTATCCAGTGTGATTAACTCATTCTTCGGCACAAACCAGCTGAGCCAATTCTTGGATCAGATTAACCCCTTGGCAGAAATTACGCACAAACGTCGTTTGAGCGCACTTGGTCCAGGTGGTTTGAGTCGTGAGCGTGCTGGTTTTGAAGTACGTGACGTACACTACACACACTATGGTCGTTTGTGTACGATTGAAACACCAGAAGGACCAAACATTGGTTTGATTTCTTCTTTGTGTGTTCATGCCAAAATTAACGGTATGGGCTTCTTGGAAACCCCTTATCGTAAGGTGGTAGACGGCAAAGTAGAAAGTGGTATCGTTTACCTTTCTGCTGAGGAAGAGGATGGCAAAACCATCGCTCAGGCCAACGCAGAATTGGATGAGAAAGGCAACTTCAAAACCACATTGGTGAAGAGCCGGAAGGAAGGTGACTTCCCGCTGGTGAATCCTTCACAGTTGGAATACATGGACGTTGCTCCTAACCAGATTGTTTCTATCGCCGCATCATTGATTCCTTTCTTGGAACATGATGATGCAAACCGTGCGTTGATGGGATCGAACATGCAGCGTCAGGCCGTTCCATTGTTGCGTCCTGAAGCCCCCATCGTAGGTACCGGTTTGGAAGAAAAAGTGGCCAGAGATTCTCGTTCATTGATCAATGCCGAAGGCAATGGTGAAGTTGTATATGTTGATGCACGTGAAATTCGCATCCGATACGACCACAATGATTTCGATGATTTGGTGAGCTTTACGGGTGATACAAAAACCTATAACTTGATCAAATTCCGCAGAACCAACCAAAACTCTTGTATCAACTTGCGTCCCATTGTTTGCAAGGGCGACCGAGTAACCAAGGGTCAAGTGTTGTGCGAAGGTTATGCTACCCAAGGCGGAGAATTGGCTTTGGGAAGAAACTTGCGCGTGGCTTACATGCCATGGCAGGGTTATAACTTCGAGGATGCGATTGTGATTTCAGAAAAAGTGGTTAAAGACGATTGGTACACAACCGTTTACATCACTGAGTTTGAATTGGAAGTTCGCGACACCAAGCGCGGTGAAGAAGAATTGACCAACGACATCCCGAATGTGAGCGAAGAAATGACCCGCAATTTGGATGAAAATGGTTTGATCCGTGTAGGTGCAGAAGTGAAAGAAGGCGATATTCTTATCGGTAAAATCACGCCCAAGGGTGAGACAGAACCTTCACCAGAAGAGAAACTGCTGCGTGCCATCTTTGGTGACAAAGCGGGCGACGTGAAAGATGCTTCATTGAAGGCTTCTCCAGGTGCTCAAGGTGTGGTTATCGACAAGAAATTGTTCTCTAAGAGCAAAAAAAGATAAAGGTACTCGTACGGGCGATAAGACGCGTTTGTCGAAGATGGACGAAGATCATCGCAAGGATTTGGGTCAATTGAAAGACGAATTGGTGAAGAAATTGTTCCAATTGGTTGGAGGTAAGACTTCACAAGGTGTTTACAACATGTACAGCGAGGAATTGATTCCTAAAGGTACAAAGTTCACCCAGAAGAATTTGTTGAGCATTGATTACAGCAATGTGAACTACCACAATTGGACCAGCGATACCGACAAGAATGAATTGGTGGTGCGTTGTTTGACCAACTACATCAACGTTCACAATGAAAAAGTAACCAACTACAAGCGTGATCATTACTCAATCAGTGTGGGTGATGAGTTGCCAACGGGTATTTTGCAATTGGCAAAAGTATACGTCGCCAACAAGCGTAAGTTGAAAGTGGGTGATAAGATGGCAGGTCGTCACGGAAACAAGGGTATTGTTGCCCGTATCGTTCGTGAAGAAGATATGCCGTTCTTGGATGATGGAACGCCGATGGATATCGTATTGAATCCTTTGGGTGTACCTTCTCGTATGAACTTGGGACAGATTTACGAAACTGTATTGGCTTGGGCCGGTAAAGAAATGGGCGTAAGATTTGCAACCCCAATTTTCGACGGTGCAACCATGGCGGAAATCGATGAGGTGACCGAAAAAGCAGGTATTCCAAAGAATGGTTTGGTTTATTTGAACGACGGTTTGTCGGGTGTGAAATTTGATCAGCCAACCACAGTGGGTATCAGCTACATGTTGAAACTTGGTCACATGGTGGATGATAAAATGCACGCACGTTCAATCGGACCATACTCGCTCATTACCCAGCAGCCGTTGGGTGGTAAGGCGCAGTTTGGTGGTCAGCGTTTCGGTGAGATGGAAGTATGGGCGTTGGAGGCATTTGGTGCATCGAACATCCTTCGCGAAATCCTTACCGTTAAATCTGACGACATCACAGGTCGTGCCAAGGCTTATGAGGCCATCGTTAAGGGTGACAACATCACCAATATCGGTACCCCAGAGTCGTTCAACGTATTGCTCCACGAGCTCCGTGGTTTGGGCTTGGAAGTAACATTTATGGATTAATTCCCAGAAATCAATCATGCAACTTCAAAAGAAAACACAAAAACAAGGGAGTAACTTCAGCAAGATTCGTATCTCGCTCGCGTCTCCTGAAAACATACTACGTCGCAGTTTCGGTGAGGTAACCAAGCCTGAAACGATCAACTACCGCAGTTACAAACCCGAAATGGGCGGTTTGTTCTGTGAACGCATCTTCGGTCCAATCAAGGATTACGAATGTCATTGCGGTAAATACAAGCGCATCCGTTACAAGGGTATCGTTTGTGATCGTTGTGGTGTAGAGGTTACCGAGAAAAAAGTACGTCGTGAGCGTATGGGACACATCAATTTGGTGGTTCCTGTAGCGCACATTTGGTACTTCCGTTCATTGCCAAACAAAATTGGTTACTTGTTGGGTATCCCAACCAAGAAACTGGATATGGTTATTTACTATGAGCGCTACGTGGTTGTACAAACCGGTGCAGCGAGCAATGTGAATTACCTGGATTTGTTGACAGAAGAGGAATACCTCGACATTTTGGATTCTTTGCCAAAGGAAAACCAGATGTTGGAGAATTCTGATCCCAACAAATTTGTAGCCATGATGGGTGCTGAGGCCCTCGAAGAATTGTTGAAGCGTGTGAATTTGGACACCTTGAGCTATGATTTGAGAAACCAAGCAGCCACTGAAACTTCACAACAGCGTAAGCAAGAAGCGTTGAAGCGATTGAAAGTAATCGAAAGCTTCCGCGGTGCTCAGTTGACTGGTGAAAACCGTCCTGAGTGGATGATTATGAAGATGTTGCCTGTGATTCCACCCGAATTGCGCCCGTTGGTGCCTTTGGAAGGCGGTCGTTTCGCAACGTCTGATTTGAACGATTTGTATCGTCGCGTAATCATTCGTAACAACCGTTTGAAGCGTTTGGTTGAAATCAAAGCCCCTGAGGTGATTTTGCGTAACGAAAAGCGCATGTTGCAAGAGGCGGTAGATTCTTTGTTGGATAACACCCGCAGAGCAAGTGCAGTGAAGAGCGAAGGTAACCGTCCGTTGAAATCTTTGAGCGACATGCTGAAAGGTAAGCAAGGTCGTTTCCGTCAAAACTTGTTGGGTAAGCGTGTGGATTATTCTGGTCGTTCTGTAATCGTGGTTGGACCTACACTTAAGTTGAATGAGTGTGGTTTGCCAAAGAATATGGCGGCAGAATTGTTCAAGCCATTTATTATCCGCAAACTGATTGAAAGAGGTATCGTAAAAACCGTAAAAACTGCGAAGAAAATCGTAGAGAAAAAAGATCCGGTGATTTGGGATATCTTGGAAAACATATTGAGAGGACACCCTGTATTGTTGAACCGTGCTCCTACGTTGCACAGATTGGGTATCCAAGCTTTCCAGCC
>Ga0255301_1000088_pt1 | contig 9882 bp, 9 predicted proteins | sample MistaT_22_FD_183714 | JGI IMG/M metagenome (GOLD analysis project Ga0255301, IMG submission 183714) | Metatranscriptome of freshwater microbial communities from Mississippi River, Louisiana, United States - Miss_Cont_RepC_8d (Metagenome... | ecosystem: Environmental > Aquatic > Freshwater > River ...
ATGGATGAGGAAAAGTTTGTCCGTGGCGTTGTCGCCAGGCTCACCCGTGAACACGAAGTGAACGAACCTCGCCCCTGGAAGATGGGTGATTCGCCCCCCGATTACATCGACGGTATGCTGCGAGCCATCGTGGGTATCGAGATCGAGATCAAGCGCATTGAAGGCAAGGCCAAGCTGAGCCAGAACCGGGAAAATCGCGACCGGCTTAATGCGGCCGACGTGTTGATCACACATGGAAATGACGACTTGGCGCGAGCCATGCGAAATGCCAAATAGTTGCTGGAACTGCAAACCTTTTTAATGGAACGGAGGGCAATGTGATGTCAATTCGGATGGCTCAAGAGGGAGACTTCGTTCAATGGTTGCCGCTTTGGAAGGGATACCAAACTTTCTATAAGACAAGCATTTCTGAGGAAACGACTGCCATGACCTGGTCGCGCTTTCATAACCCCTCGGAGCCCATGCACTGCGCGGTGGCCGAGCGAGAAGGCAAATTACTCGGCATGGTGCATTACATCCAGCACCGCAGCTGCTGGACAACGGGCGACTACATTTATTTGCAAGACCTATTTGTGGAGCCACAGGTGCGCGGAAGTGGCTTGGGTCGGGCGCTGATCGAACATGTGTATGAGAGCGCCGCAAAGTCTGGCGCTTCCCGCGTGTGGTGGCTTACCCACGAATCCAATACGGATGCCATGCTGCTTTATGACCGCATTGCAGAAAAGAGCGGTTTCTTGCAGTACCGCAAGCTGATATGACGGCAGATTCCAGCCCGACTCGGGTTGTCATTGCTGCAGTCGATGCCTTGCCTATGCCTGAAGGCCGACTCAGTAAACAGGTTTTGAATACGCACGGATTGGAAGTGCGTTGGTATCGCCCTACTGCGCTCGACCCGCAAACGCCTCACGACCGCGACGCGGTCTATGGCGTTGTTTCAGGCGCATAGGTTGATGGCTGCCGTACCGATGGGATCAGGCGCGAAGCGTGGCGATTGATGAGACTTACAGAGCGCTCCTCGATTGCGATTCAACGTACACATCGCTCGTCAATTTGGCGAACGAAACTGCTTGAGAGCTTCGTGGACCATTGCTTGTAGACCCCCTTCCTTCGCGAATACGGTGCGCAAATGTTGCGATCCGCTCCCCAAGACAAGGATTCTGCGGACACGTTCAAGCGCGCCTTCGCTACCGAGTGCAGCCGCATGGGGAGCAAGGCGCCGAAGTGTCGACTCGATCGAATCACGCAGGCTTTGTTGTACATAGTTTTTAGGGTCTACGATCGACGCATCAATGCCAAAGCGACAAGCTTGAAATCGATTATAGTTATACACAAGATAATCATCCTCTGCGGGCTCTGGATCTTCACGATGCAGAAGCATTCTGCAAATGGCCTGAAAGTAGCAGGCTAAAGCAGCGGCATCCTCAACCGTCAGGGGTGTATCGCATACCCTCAATTCGATTGTTCCATACTCGGGCTTGGGACGAATGTCCCAATAAAAATCCTTCATACTTTTTACAACCCCAGTCAGAGCCATCTTTGCAAAAAAGTCCGACTCAAAGCGCTCCCATGAGAGCGTAAATGGCGCGCGACCACTGAGCGGAAAGGCGAAAACAGAGTTCAAACGAGCTGAATGAAATAAGGTATCGGCACCTTGAACAAAGGGCGATGATGCTGACAAGGCAATAAAATGTGGAACGTATCGGCTCAACGAATGAAGCAAGAAAAGCGCCTCATCCGCACTTGGGCAGCCGATATGAACATGCTGCCCGAAAATGATGAATTGCTTGGTCAGATAACCGTACAAAGCCGAAACTTCTTTGAACCTTGGTTTTCGAAAAATCCTCCGCTCCGACCACATCTGAAATGGATGGGCACCCCCACCACACAATCCAATGTTTAGCCAATCCCCCGCACGAAGCAATAAGCCTTGCATCTGCCTCAGCTCAGCGAGCAAGGGATCGTACCGTTCGTGTACGCCTGTGGCGATCTCAATCATGCTCTCGGCGACTTCAGGCGTAACAACGCCAGGAAACGACTCACGCGACAGTAGCGCCAAAAGGTCAGGACTTGCCTCACTTAAATCATAGTCACTTAAGCCAATAAGTTGTAGTTCAAGCTCAACGCCCATGGTGAGTGGCTCTGAATGTTTGAACGGTTCTAAATGCATGTCAGCCGTCCTGTCCTGCCAACGATTCCTTTGATCGCAGAATAGCGAGTCTCACCAGCAGCGGTCCCACCACGCCCATGATCAAGGCAGCAGACAGCAATTGCCTTTGCAAGTTGTCGAAGTAGCAAAACACTTACGCCCACCATAAGCCCCTCCGCAAGCGAGACGAAGGAAACACTTGCGCCAACGTAGACGAATAGCAAAAGCGACAGCAACTCGCCGGCAGTGCCAAAACCTTGTTTCGCCACACCTACGGTGATTCGCTGATATCGACACACAACACCAAAAACAAAACAGGACAACATTGGCAAGAGCTTCATACTCATTGTCAGGGCGCAAAGTAAACAAACACCCAAGGCAAACGCTAGCGTTGCATCGGTTGCTGTTCTTGGCAGCCAACGGAACAACTCTGGAATGACTAAGCCCATCAGTACTCCGAGCACAACCGAGATACAAGCCACGATAAAACCATCATAGAGCGCGTCGATCAACAAGCCGGTCTGCTCGAAAGCCTGTACACCCATCAACAATTGCACGGTAATCACTGCGAACACAAGGTTGATCGCCGTATGGTGCAGGACGCGCTCGGTCAGCTGCCCAGACGCCCGAGTTTGGTGGATGATTTGTAGAACGGTAGAAGGTGAGGTTGCCATGAACAGCGCCCCCATCAACGCCGACTCAAGATATGTGAAGGACATCGCCTGTGCGCCTAAATAGACCAATGCAAAGCTGAGCGATGACTCAACAATCCCGCTTAACGGGACCCAGGGATTCGTTTTTAAATGCTTATGCGAGGTAAGCCAACGCGCTTGAAGAGATATTCCCCAAAAGACCAGGCCAACAACATAGCCCCGGGCCATAACCACAAATTAATCGTCGCCTTGATCTCGATCATCCACTGCACGGCATTACCTCCCGGTCGTGTCAGTCCGACTTATATTTGCTCAAACGTAGCAGACAGTCCCCGATGACATCACATGCGATACAGTCCAACTAGGCATCCGCGTGACCGACCGCAGGGTCTTTGTAACACAGCTCATTAAAGGCCTCATTGCATGCGTTTAAATAGGCACCAAAGAGCGCACACAGGCCTGAGCAAACCAAGGACTTTCCTCTCCTGGCAAACAATGGGCTTTCCTATCCCGAATAAACATGATTTACTTTGAGCTTTATGTTTGAGACTAGCGATTCGGCCGAAGTCCTTGGCAATTACCATCGCAGAAGAAAGATAGCCTGCAAAGCACGCGCCAGATCGATCGTCGAGGGCGAGTATGCAGTCACGGTTTGCGCAGACGGCGCAAGGCATGCGAAGCAATCTGCAGAGGGTGCAGCGACGATTGCCGACTTCTTGCTCCAACACTTCTTATTGATTGCGCCCAAAGTACTTGCAGCAGGCTCTACCCCCCAAAGTGTCGACTTGATTGTGGAAGTCCTGATTGACGCAAGAGCGCACCTACGTGCGCGGTGGCCAGATGCAGATTTTGATGCACTACAAAGCAGCGTCGTTGCATGTCTGTTAGGTCCACAAGGGCTCTGCTTTATTCATCTAGGCAATGGCTTTGCTTGCGCCATCGAACGAAGCGAGCGAAATTTCCGCTTTGTCTGTTCCGATCCTCATATCGATATCGCTTTAGGAACTTTCGGATCTATTACCGATGTTTCATGGTTTTCTCAGTTGCGGATTCAGATGATCGATGGCTGTTTTATCTTCGCTGCCTGTATGTCGGATGGTGCGCTTGCGCTTTTCCAAGATGATCGCGGATTTGCAATCCGAAAACTCATCGAACTGGGCCTGATGCCTGCAGACGAGGACGGGCCCCTGGCTGCATTTCTCGACACGGCACTTGCACGAATGCTTTCGGAAGAAGACAAGGCAATTTGCTATGTGTGCAACAGCGGCGTCAGCCAATACTTAGATCAGTTAATCAGCACCAATCGGGAAGTCGTGAGTTACCCCAGCGCAAAAGCTTTACAACATGCCGCATCCGCCCGAGAATCGCGCCCAAGCCATAGACGACTCGCACTGGCTTTGCTTAAGCACTTTCAACACGACAGAAGTCGAGCGTTCTGGCTTAAACACCGCTCGATGCTTATCGTCACAAGTGCAATGATCGCTATTGGACTTATCAGCATGATTTTCCTTAGTTTTAAGAATGAAGAAGCCGATGATGTCAGGGCAATCAAGAAGCTCATCGAACAATCGAAAAAGCAAACCCAGAACCCTTAACAAAGCTAGAGCATTTAGCAAAGCGAGAGCCTTTAGCAAAACTTCAGTCCTTAGGACAAGCCAGTCGATCCAATTTAGAATCAACGCCAACGTCGACATCAATATCAACACCAACGGCAGCATTCGAAGGATTTCACATGGGACAAGACGCTCCCGAACACAACCCGCACAAGGGACATTTTGGCTTGGCAAGACCCTACATGGCAGCGCTCAACACCCTACGTGGACTGAGGTTTGCGTGGCGTGAGGAAGAAGCGTTTCGACAAGAAATCGCTATCGCCCTTCCACTGACGGTTATAGCGACACTTTTGCCCGTCAGTTCGATTGAAAAGCTTTTACTGATCTTCCCACTTGGACTTTTGTTACTCACTGAACTCATGAACTCTGCCATCGAGGCTACGGTCGACCGCATCTCAATGGAACGCCACCCCCTATCGGGTAAGGCCAAGGACCTTGGTAGCGCAGCGGTGGGCTTTTGTATCATGCTGGCGATCATTCATTGGTTGGTCATTCTATGGCCCCTATTACCAAGCCTCCATCACTGAACTTACCGTTTATTCAACTCGATCAAGATCGAAAGGAGACAGCATGACAGCGACCAAATACACACTGGAAGAATCACAGATGCCGCGGTCTTGGTACAACATTCAAGCCGATCTGCCTGTACCGCTCCCGGCTGTTCTTCATCCTGGAACGATGAAAGCGATTGGCCCAGACGACCTTGCGCCTCTTTTTCCAATGGATTTAATCGCGCAAGAGGTTTCGACCTCACGCGAGATCGAGATTCCCGAGCCGGTTCGAGACATCTATCGCCTGTGGCGCCCGGCTCCGCTTTACCGAGCTCATCGATTGGAGAAGGCACTTGGCACGCCAGCAAAAATTTTCTACAAGTATGAAGGCGTAAGCCCAGCAGGCAGTCACAAACCGAACACGGCAGTTGCTCAAGCTTTTTATAACGCACAAGCCGGTGTCAAGCGACTCACCACAGAAACCGGTGCTGGACAATGGGGCACTTCCCTCGCCTTTGCAGGTTCACTTTTCGGTCTTGAGGTTTTGATTTTTCAGGTTCGCGTCTCTTACGATCAAAAGCCTTACCGCCGAGCCGTTATGGAGACCTACGGAGCCCGATGCCTCCCATCACCCTCAAACGAGACTGTTTATGGTCGAAGCGTGCTGGCAGAGAAACCAGAACATCCAGGAAGTTTAGGTATAGCTATTTCAGAAGCTGTTGAGCTTGCCGTTCAACGTGATGACACCAAATACGCCTTAGGCTCAGTCCTCAATCATGTCTTAATGCATCAAACGATTATTGGTCTTGAAGCAATGCAACAAATGGAAATGGCTGATGCCTGGCCCGATGTTGTTGTCGGTTGCACAGGGGGAGGTAGCAATTTTGCGGGGATTGCCTTTCCCTTCATTGGGCAGGCGCTTCGTGGAGGACAACGGTCGCGTATTGTCGCGGTCGAACCCGCAGCCTGTCCATCGCTCACCCGCGGGAAATACAGCTATGACTTTGGTGATACAGGTCGGATGACGCCGCTTGTAAAAATGCACACGCTTGGAAGCAGTTTCACGCCACCCCCCTTTCACGCCGGAGGATTACGGTACCACGGCATGGCACCGCTCGTGTCCCACCTCAAAGAGCTTGGGCAAATTGAGGCTAGCGCGTATACCCAGACTGAGTGCTTCGAAGCGGGTGTTTTGTTTTCACGTACCGAGGGCATTGTCCCGGCACCGGAAGCCAACCATGCAGTGAAGGGTGCCATTGAGGAAGCCATGCGATGCAAACGCGAAGGAAAATCAGAAACGATTCTCTTTAATTTATGCGGTCACGGCCATTTTGATATGGCGGCTTATCAACGCTACTTTGCTGGTGATTTGAAAGACGAACGCTACGATGAAAGTGAGCTCGCTATGGCCCTAGCCGGACTGCCGACTGTTCCTGCCTAGTCGAATAGTTTTCAAAGACTTTGGTCGCCATTTGCTCGGCGAGCGCAATTTCGGGGACCAAAGCAATGCCAAGACCTACCTCATGATAATGATCTGCCTCGTCTTGGCTATGGGCTCGAATCACGATGGCTAAGTTCGGCTTGAATTCGCGTGCAAGACTCGCGGTTCGTTGGGTAACGACTGGATCGTCCACCGCAAGCACGAGCATTGACGCATGAGCAATATGAGCCTGAATTAAAGCTTCGGGGCTCGAGCTATCACCGAGTACAGCAGGTATGCCATCTCCGCGAAGTGCTTCGATGATGGTCTTGTTTTGATCAATAACTACCATCGCCATACCCCTTGCTCTCAGCGCCTGCCCCAACCGACGTCCAACTCGACCATAGCCCACTAAGACGACCTGCCCCTCGAGTAAGCTTCTGTCGGTGGATCCTGGCAATTCGTTAAGCGAATCCGCGCGATGTTCAAGCTTTCGTGCGAGCGCCGACTTGTCAAGAATCAGTAACCTTATAGGTTCTATCAATGTAAATAAGGCCGAGTTCAAAGCAATGGATACCAGAGCACCTGCCAAGATAAGATCCTGAGCCTCCTTGCTGATTAGCCCAAGCGACAGGCTTAGACCTGCCAGAATAAATGAAAACTCGCCAATCTGTGCAAGTCCCGCCGCCACTGTGAAGGCAGTGGTCAGTGGATAGCCAAAAAGCATCACGAGCGCTACAGCAGCGATCGTCTTTCCTAATACAATAACTAGTACGACGATCAGTAACTTAAAAGGATGCTGCCACACGACTGCTGGGTCAAACAACATACCAACCGATACAAAGAACAAAACAGCAAACGCGTCTCGAAGCGGCAACGACTCCTCTGCCGCACGATGACTAAGGTCCGATTCTCGAAGCATCATCCCTGCGAAAAATGCCCCAAGCGCGAAGGACACATCGAAAAGCTTTGCCGCACCAAACGCAACCCCAATGGCCACCGCAATGACACCAAGCCGAAATAGTTCCTGGGAGCCAGTCTGTGCAATCCACCATAACAATCTAGGCAACAGCAATACGGTGCTAGCCACCGACAAACACAGTCCAAAAACGATCGCCGTACTTCCAGACCAACCCCAAGCGGTCGCAGCCATTGCACCGAGCCCCACGGCAACCAGAATTTGGACCACAGCCCCAGGAATGGCAATCGACTTCACCTTCATCAAATCAGCGAGCGAAAAGTGCAAACCAACACCAAACATCAATAGCATCACCCCGATCTCAGCAAGTTGCGAAGCAAGCCCTATATCACCCACGAAGCCAGGTGTGAATGGGCCAATGAAAATCCCTGCCAGCAAATAGCCCACAAGTGGAGGAAGTCGGAGGCGGGCTGCCAGTAAGCCAAGGATCATTGCAAACCCAAAAGCCGCGGCAATCGTTGAAATCAGGTGAATTTCATGAGGCATCGAGACAGTTATCCTTTGATCAAAGTATGGGCATTGACGCGACTTATTGGCTGCCTCTGACCCTGGGCTTATGATGCGACATCAGACCAATTAAGGAGACATCCACATGAGCCAAACCGTGAACTTACCCACTACCAAGCCACCTGCCAATCAACCGCGCCGGCGTTGGGTCCAATCTGGACTTGTTACAGGCTTGGGTTTTAGCTTGCCTGGCCTTGGGTTCGCGCAAGCCGGATTCCCAAACCGACCAATGAAGATGATCGTGCCCTGGACCCCCGGGCAAGCGACTGATCTGGTTGGACGCATCGCCGCGCAAGAAATCAGTAAAGCGCTCGGCCAGGCAGTTGTCGTTGAAAACAAAGCAGGCGCAGGCGGTGTGATTGGCACTGATGCGGTTGCCAAAGCGCCTGCCGATGGCTACACACTGCTTGCAGCCTCAAGTGGACCGGTCTCGATTGCGCCACTTTTGCAGAAGGTTCCTTTTGATCCGGAGAAAGACCTCGCCCCGGTTGCTTTGATGGGTATTGCTCCATTTGTTCTGGTCACCGCTCCGGACTTTCCTGCCAAAGACATCCGCGACTTTGTGGCACGGGTGAAGGCCGCTCCTGGAAAGTTTACTTTTGCATCGTCGGGTACTGGAGCGACCGCACACTTGTTTGCTGAGGCTTTTAATGCGGCAACAGGTATTCAAGCGCTTCATGTCCCCTACAAAGGAAGTGTTCCCGCACTCGCAGATGTGATGAGCGGGCAGGTTCACTACTGTGTTGAGACAGCAGCATCCACGATGCCATTGATTAAAGCGGGGAAATTGAAGGCATACGGTTTGTCAATTGGCAGAGAAACGCCCCTTGTGCCCGGCGTTCCCCCGTTTGCGACAGCGCTCGGCTTAACAGGTTTTGACATGGGAGCATGGATCGGCGTCATGCTACCTGGCGGAACGCCGAAAGCCATCGTAGACCAAATGGCAAGCATCATTGAGAAGTCGATGCAAAGTCCCGAAGTTAAGAAGACCTTTGCAACCATATCGGTTGAACCCGACTTCAAAGGCCCTGGCGAATTAGCGGCTTATATGAAGGCGTATAGCGGACGAATGGCTGATGTCATCAAGCGCAATCAGATCAAGTTAAGTTAGTCAAACCATAACGATATGCAAAGCAACATGAAAAACAGTCGCCGCAAACTTCTACATCTACCGCTCGGCTTAGGCGCGTTGACTGGCCTTGAAGCTATGGGCCTAAACACCGCGCTTGCCCAAGCGACTTATCCGACCAAACCTATCAAAATGCTCGTTGGCTATACGCCAGGCGGGTTTACTGACAATATGGCTCGTACCATCGGAGAACCGCTTGCCAAAGCGCTTGGACAACCCGTGTTGTTTGACTACAAGCCTGGTGCGAACAGCATGATTGCGGTTGACATGGTGGCCAAATCACCGCCCGATGGGTACACCCTGACAACGGTGATTGCAGCGCATGCCGCTAATCCTGCGCTCTACGCCAAAATGACATTTAATGCAGCAAGCGATCTGACACCAGTCGTCCTGACTGGTGTTGCACCCTTGATTTTGAGTGCTAATTTGAATGCACCATTCAGCACGCCCGCAGAACTCATCGCCTATGCCAAAGCCAATCCAGGCAAACTTAACTTTGGGTCTTCGGGTAAAGGTGCGGCTGCACATTTGGCCATGGAACAATTCATGGCTAATCACGGCCTTTCCATGCAACATGTGCCCTATAAGGGCACGCAACCCGCGCTTACTGATCTGATTGGTGGAGCGATCCAGTTAATGTTCGACGTGCCGCTGGCCATGGCTCAACATGGAAAAGCCGGCAAGATCAAATTGATCGGCATGGCAAGTGAGCAGCGCCTACCGGGCTACCCCGACATCCCAACCTTCAAAGAGCAAGGCACGCCCTTCATAGCGAATACCTGGGCGATGGTACTCGCCCCTTCCAAGACGCCTCAAGAAATTTTGCGCAAACTCAATGCAGAGGCGAGTCGAATTCTGGCAACACCGTCGGTCAGGGAAAAGCTTCAAAGCACCGGCGTTGTACCAGGCGGCGGGAGTCTTGAGGAGGCGGCAAAATTTCTCAC
>Ga0255301_1000092_pt1 | contig 9666 bp, 8 predicted proteins | sample MistaT_22_FD_183714 | JGI IMG/M metagenome (GOLD analysis project Ga0255301, IMG submission 183714) | Metatranscriptome of freshwater microbial communities from Mississippi River, Louisiana, United States - Miss_Cont_RepC_8d (Metagenome... | ecosystem: Environmental > Aquatic > Freshwater > River ...
AACACGAGCACTGCAACTGTTTTTGATGAGCGACACCATCTCTATGGACGAAGCCGAGCGAATTGGTCTTGTGCACAAGGTGGTTGAAGATGATGAAGCACTTTCAGCTGCACATGCAACAGTAAGGCGGTTGATCAATTTACCTTCTTCTGCCGCCAAATCCCTTTTCCTTCGGGGCAATACCGATGAACTTGCTGCTCGACTAGATCTCGAATCCCAATCTTTTATTGCCTGTAGCGCTACAAGTGATTTCAAAGAACGCGTAGAGAAATTTCTAAGGGGTAACCGTGGCTAGAGCAAAAGACTCTCGTGGAAAAATTGTTGATTTTGCAACCGGTGAAATCATGAATTCACAAGCACAACAGTCCGCCTCGGTCAAAAAGTCAGTGCGTCGCCAGCAGCGAGAGTTGGAGATCTTGAATGCTGCGCGAGAGGTATTTTTGGAAAAAGGCTTCGAACGAGCTGCAGTCAGTGAGATCGCTGCTCGGGTAGGAGTTGTTGAAGGTCTGATCTTCCGATATTTTCCGACGAAGCGAGAGCTGTTAAATGAGGTGTTGCTCACCCTTTATGACCCGCTCATCCGCGATGTGGGGGAAGGATTTGCACGAATCACGGGGTTGAGTGGACGATTGCGATTTATCGTATGGAGACATCTGCGTTTTTACACAGAAAACTCTGGATTTGCGCGCCTGATTTTGCATGAGGTTCGAACATCGCCAGATTATTCTGCTTCTGTACTTCACGGCCTGAACGTACGCTATACAGACTTTCTCCGCCTAACGCTGCAACAAGCAATCACAGAAGGAGAGGTCGCTGAAACAGTGGACTGCGTACTTCTACGGGCAATAGTCTACGGTGGCATTGAGCACCTTATGTGGCCTGTTCTCTACGGTGAACTTAAGGTTGACTTTGAACGCCTGGCAGACACCTATACCGATCAAATTCTGACCGGTTTGCCTCGACATTCAAAAACTGCTCTTGGAATCGAAGATCGTTTGGCTAGGTTAGAACAACTGTTGGTCGAAACTGCGACTGATAAGAAAGGTCGAAAAACATGAATGCCGGTTATCAATCCAATGGTAAACCTCTTGCTTCTGATGCTGTGGCCCCCGTTCTTGAATGTCGTGGGATCGAACGTTACTTTGGTGGACTGAAAGCCCTTAAAGGGGTGGATTTGACGATTGAATCTGGTCGCATTGTGGGACTGGTTGGTCCTAATGGAAGCGGTAAAACGACTATGGTCAACGTGGTTACCGGCTTCTATCCGCCGCAGGTTGGTAGTGTGCGCCTTTTCGGGGAAGAAATAACGGGTTTGCAACCCTACAAAGTTGCACAGCGTTCAGTTGCTCGCACCTTTCAAAATTTGGCACTCTTTAGAGGCATGAGCGTGCTTGAAAACATTTTGCTCGGGCGACATGTGCACATGCGCCCAAGCGCACTCGCATCTTTGTTTTACTGGGCAATGGCCGCGAAGGAAGAAGTTAAACACCGTGAGGTCGTTGAGGATGTGATCGATTTTTTACAGCTGCAGGACATTCGAGATGAGCCTGTCGAATCGATCCCTCCTGGATTGCAGAAACGAGTAGAGCTGGCAAGGGCACTCGCTTCTGAACCAAGATTTCTGATCTTGGACGAGCCAATGGCCGGAATGAACCAGGAAGAAAAAGAATACATCGCACGCTTTATTTTGGATACGCGTGATGAACGCGGTGTCACGATCATGCTGATTGAGCATCACATGGATGTGGTCACGTCCATTTGTGATGAAGTTTTGGTTCTCAGTAATGGTGAAGCGATTGCACGCGGAGAGCCGCATGCTGCTATATCCTCACCTCGTGTTGTTGAAGCGTATCTAGGAAAACGCGCCGCACAGCGTTCGGGAGTTGCAGCATGAGTTCACAAATTTCAACGGCTACCCGATCCGATTCGACTTCCCCGCCTTCAACCAGAGCGTTGGCTGGACGAAGTAATCCTGAACTTATTCGGCTGGTCATTGAAGTGGCCAATCAGTTAATTGCACATAATGCGGACTCGCCTACCACCCTCATAGGGTGTGTTGCATACAACGCCATAAAGGAAAACAAACATGCCGCTTTCCGGGAGCGTGATCGTGGAATTTGGCACGAATGGTCTTGGGGTGAAGTCCTTGCGGATGTTCTCGCACTTGCGGCTGCATTCGACAAACATGGTGTTAAGCCTAAAGAAGCCATTCTGGTTATTGGCGATAATCGATTTGATCTGTATGTTTCCATGCTTGCGGCAATGGCGGTGCGTGCGTGGCCCGCACCTGTCTACAGTGATGTTCCCCCCTCTGAGCTGCTCCACTACAGTCAGCTTGGCGAGCCCAGAGTGGCGATTGCAGAGGACCAGGAACAAGTGGACAAGCTGCTGACGTTGCGAGAGCAGACGGGTGGACGCCCGCAGCTTATTGCATACCATGATCCTCGCGGTCTGCATGCGTACCAGGAGCCTGGTCTTGTAGCTCTTGATCATCTGCTTGTAGTGGGGCGCGAGCGGTTGCTCCGCGAGGAGGGTTTGGCGGAGCGGCTGCTCTCAATGGCTAGCCCCGACGATTATGCAGTGCTGATGCATTCTTCTGGCACCACTGGCAAGCCTAAGGGGGTGCCCTTAACACATGCGAATGTCATTGCCGGTGTGCGTAATGCCTATGCAGGCGGTAGCTTTGCCCGATATGAAACCCATTACGCTTACTTGCCAATGGCATGGGTTGGTGATTTCGTGTTTACGTTGGGTGGTGGAATTGTTCTCGCATTTACCACTCATATACCTGAGAGACAGGAAACAGTACTTCATGACTTGCGAGAAGTTGCTCCAACCATGTATCTCGCGGCTCCTCGTGCTTGGGATGCAATGCTCACAAGATTGCAGGTCGGCATCGCTGAAACGACACCTCTCAAGCGATGGCTTTACGAATACTTCATGGGAGTTGCTGTAAAGATTGAGCGCGACAGGCTTGCAGGTATCAAGCCCAGTTTTGTCCAAAGATCGCTCAGGGCACTTGGCGAGGTAGTGATTTTTGCCTCCATCAAGGACTATCTTGGACTCTCGCGTGCACAACGTGCATACACCGGTGGTGAAGCGCTTGGTGAAGACACCTTTGTCACGTTCCGCGCCCTGGGTGTAAACCTCAAACAGTTCTATGGGCAGACCGAGACCTGTGCAATGACGGCCATTCAACGTGATGGTAAGGTGAAGTTACACACAGTTGGGCAGCCATTACCCAACGTAGAGGTGCGCATCGATGACAGCGGGGAGATTTTGGTTCGCTCGGGCTCAGTATTTCCTGGTTACCACGATAACCCTAGTGCAACAGCAGATGCGCTCAAAGATGGTTGGCTTGCAACTGGTGATGCGGGGTACCTTGAGCCGGATGGTGACTTGGTGGTACTGGGGCGAGTCAGTGAAGTCGTACACACTGCGGGGGGTGAACGTTTCGTTCCGAATTACATCGAGAATCGAATTAAATTCAGCCCGTACGTACGCAATGCGGCTGTTATTGGCGCTGGTCGCGATCGGCTATGTGCTTTGGTGTGCATCGATTTTGATTCTGTTGGTCACTGGGCAGAACAGCGCGGACTCGCATACACCTCCTATGCTGAGTTGTCGCAATTGCCTGCAGTTTTAGATTTGCTCGAAGCCGCTATCAGGCATGTCAATATTGTCCTGAAACCTGAGCTTCGAATTCACCGATTTGCAAGTCTTCCAAAAGATTTTGACGCAGACGATGGCGAAATCACGCGCACACGCAAGCTCCGTCGAAATGTTATTCAAGAGCGGTATGACGCGCTGATCGAGGCGCTTCATGCCCCTACGAGATATGACCAAGAGTGGTTTGATCTTGATGTTCAGATCTTGTACGAAGACGGCCGCACTGGCATGTTACAGCGTCGACTTACCATGAGGAGTTCAGACTGATGGATATCCTACTTATCACGGAGCTTTCCATAAACGGAGCGCTTGTCGGATTGATGTACGCGTTGGTCGCCCTCGGCATCGTAGTTGTCTACAAAGCCTCTCGTTATGCTAACCTGGCACAGGGGGCATTCTGTATGGCAGGTGGTTACGCATGCGTGTCCATCGCCGCGGCCCTGAGTATTCCGGCATGGGTTGCCATCCCCTTGGCAGTGGTGCTGATGTACTTTGTGGGTGTGTTGACTGAGCGCTTCTTTCTTCGGCGCATGATAGGTCAGCCAGTTGTCATGGTCATCATGCTGACCTTGGGACTAGAAATTTTGCTCCGCGGCCTTGTACCCGGCCTCCTGGGCTCTACCGTCAAGCGACTGGACATCGGGATTTCGCAAGCGCCATTGATTGTTGCCGATATCCTCATCAATCGTGCTTATCTGGCGGGTGGTTTCATTGCTTTGGCTTTTGTTGCCGGCGCCATTCTTTTTTACAACACGGCATTGGGGGTCCGTATGCGTGCCGTTTCGGATGATGCAATTGCATCCTGGGCGGTAGGCATCAAGGTGGAGTCTTTAATCGCAATCGCCTGGGGTATCGCAGGCGCTTCGGCCGGTGCTGCTGGAGTGCTCTGGGGGTCAGTACAGGGTGTCGACTGGACGCTCTCCCAATTGCTGCTTAAAGCTATCGCGATCGCGATCCTGGGTGGACTCGACAGCGTCCCGGGTGTTCTTGTTGCCGGCCTGATCGTCGGCATCGTCGAGAGCGTGGCTGCTGGCGTGCTGGACCCGCTCGTAGGCGGTGGAACACGCGACGTAGTTGCTTCTGTGATTATCTTGTTGACCGTGATAGTCCGTCCACACGGGCTTTTCGGGCGCGAGCACATTGAACGAGTTTAAGGATCTGTCATGTTTTATCGTTTGGCCGGCATTCGGCATACAAATTACCTCAAGGCACGGCAGTTGTTTCCCTTGCAGTTCGACCGCCTGCTGATTGGAGGACTGTGTGTCTTGGCTTTACTTGCCCCCTTGTACCTGCCATCCTTGTATCTGAACAGTTACCTCATGCCTTGGTTACTTTGGGTGACTGCGGCTTTGGGGCTGAATTTGCTGATGGGCGGTGCGGGTCAGGTTCACCTCGGTTACGGTGCGGTCATGGGTATTGGCGCTTATGCGGCTGGCCATGCAGCACGATCTGGCATTCCATTTGAGATTGCGTTACTGCTCGGTGGCCTTGCTGCAGCCATCATCGGAACAGTTTTCGGCGCAGCCGCACTTCGGGTCAAGGGTTTGTATTTGGCCGTCACCACACTAGCCCTTCAGTACCTGGTTGACTTTGTCGTTTTACACGTCGGTGCAATCAGTGGAGGCTCCCAGGCTTCGCTGCAGTTGCCGGCAGTAAAGATTCTTGGCCAATCTGTGCGCTCAGATGCTGGTCTGTACTTCGTTGCACTGGCCGGTTGTGTAGTCGTAACGATTTTCATGCTGAATGTGCGACGTACAAGTCTCGGACGGGCACTTGCTGCTGTGCGAGAAAAAGACTATGCGGCCGAAATTTTGGGTGTCAGTGCCTTTCGTTACAAGTTGCTGGCGTTTTGGGTGGCTTCTTTCATTGGCGGCACAGCCGGTGCCCTTCTCGCTTTTTGTTATTACAAGGCTGTGTCCCCGGAGCAATACCACATCGACCTTTCGATACAGATGCTGGCCGTCGTCATCGTTGGTGGCTTGGGTAGTGTGCTGGGCTGTTTTTTCGGTGCCGGATTGATCTTGTTGGCGCCGGCTTTTCTCAATCAATTGCTGTCTGCTGTATCGACTGGGTTGGGCTTGAAGCTAGGTACCGACTTGATGACACACGCGCCGCTGATTTTGTACGGTTCACTGATAGTAGGTTTCCTATTATTTGAGCCGCTGGGCCTTGCCAAAATTTACGACAACGCACGAAAAATGTTTCTCGTCTGGCCTTTCCGTCACATGCGGCGGTAAGGTCTTTTTTCATCATCAATCAGGAGACAACGCATGAAACTCTCTCGACGTCAGATTGTTATCGCAACTGCAGTTACCCTAGGCACTGCATACGCCCCCAACGTGCTCGCCCAGGAGAAAGTGATCAAGTTTGGCATGGCTCAGGATTTCACGAAGGTGTACACCTTCGTGACGGCAGAGTACAGCCAGGGGCAGCGTGACTACTTCACCCTCGTGAATGAACGTGGGGGGGTCAATGGTTGGAAAATCCAGGCTGAAATTGTCGACACGGGCAACGAGACTCAGCGCGGTATTGAAGCCTATGAGCGATTCAAGCGCGAAGGTGTGTTGCTGGTTGATCCTCTTTCTACACCCGTGAGTCGTGCAATTGTTCCACGTGCCCTCAATGACAAGATCAATTTAATCACTATGTTCTCGGGCCGCAGCGATGCAGCAGATGGATCGGTATTTCCTTATGTCATACCGATGTCTGCGAGTTATTGGTCTCAGGCATCCGTGCTGATCGAGTACATCGCGCGGCAGGAGAAAGACCTGAAGGGCAAGAAAATTGCCATCGTTTATATTGACACGCCCTTTGGCAAGGAGCCCTTGCCACTGCTGCGCGAAATAGCTAAACGTCGCGGCTTCGAGTTGCTGCCTTTCCCGTATGCACCACCTGGAAACGAACAGGCAGCGGTTTGGACTCAGGTCCGTCGCGCCAATCCAAATTGGACTCTCATTTGGGGTGGTGGTGTAGGTCAGACTGTCTCCTTGAAGGAGGCCATTCGAAATGGCATTTCGCCGGAGAAGATAGCTTCAGTGGTCTGGCTGTCCGAGTCTGACATGAAGGTGGTTGGTAATGAAGCAGCTAAAGGCACCCTTAAATACGAAGGTGCTGCATCAGGGCGCGACCCCAAAATCATCCAAGACATCCTGAAGGATGTAGTGGCCAAAGGTAAGGGGGCTGGACCACAGGATCTGGTTGGCACGAGCTATTACAACATTGGTGTCCTGTCGGCAGCCTTGATGGTTGAGGGTGTGCGCAAGGGGCTTGAGATCAGTAAGGGTGCAGCGTTGACTCCTCAGACACTAAACGAGGGTCTTCGCAGCATCTCGAAGTTCACGGCAGAAGGTCTGGCGCCTCCCATCACGGTAACCAAGACCGATCACCAGGGTGGTGGTATGGGGCGCGTGGCTCAATGGGATGGACGCCGCTGGGTGGCCAAGTCAGACTGGCTCTCGGCAGATCAGGACCTAGTCTGGGATTTAATCACTCAATCCTCTGCCGAATTCAAGAAGGGGAACTGAAGTCGTGAGCACTGCCACCATCGCCGCCAATGAGCAGCCGTTACTTGCTCTCAACAATATCGAGGTCCTTTACGACAACGTAGCACTCGCTGTGAAAGGAGTATCTATAGCGGTCGAGCGAGGCGGCCTGGTGGCTCTTCTTGGCGCCAATGGCGCCGGCAAGAGCACAGTCCTGAAGTCAATCAGCGGTCTTCTGAATGCTGAGCGTGGCCGTGTTTCCCGGGGCGAGGCGCTCCTGGATGGGCAAGACCTGCTCGGTCTGGTCCCGCCTGCGCGTGTTCGCCGTGGCATTGCTCATGTGCTCGAAGGTCGACGGATCTTCGAGCATCTTACCCCTGGCGAGAATTTGATTGCGGCGGCCTCCATGCACAGAGACCGGGCGAAAATTCGAGACCTCATGGAGCAGGTATTAAACTGGTTCCCACGCTTGCGTGAACGCGCAAAAACGCAAGCAGGCTATCTTTCCGGGGGAGAGCAACAAATGCTTGCGATTGGTCGTGCCCTCATGACCGAACCTCGTTTGTTGATGTTGGACGAACCCAGTCTGGGGTTGTCGCCACTGCTTGTGGACGAGATTTTCGACATTGTGCGCCGTATCAATCAGGATGCTGGTATGGCAGTGCTGTTAGTGGAGCAGAATGCCGTCGCCGCTCTGTCGATAGCACGACACGCTTATTTGATTGAGAATGGTCGTGTAGTGATGGCCGGTACTGCAGAAGCACTTAGCTCAAATCCAGACGTGCAGCAGTTTTACCTCGGCGGAGGTCACCAAGCTGACTATCATGCTGTCAAACATTACCGGCGTCGCAAGCGCTGGTTGGCTTGAACATCATGGATGCTGTGCACTGCGTCACGCGGCGACCGGACGAAGACGCAACTACCTTGAGTGCGCTGCTGGTCCGCAACGCCAGCGTTTACGGCGAACACTTAGCGTTCGTCGACGTAGGAGTGGCTGTCACTCACTCTCAACTTGCGCATGAAGCGGATCGTCTTGCAGCAGGATTACACCGCGCTGGACTTCGATCAGGTGACAGAATTGCGATCCTTGCTTATAACGGTCTTCCATTCGTACAAATCATATTCGCCGCTTCTCGTATTGGCGTTATCGTCTCCGCCATCAATTGGCGACTCACTTCGTCTGAGATCGAGATGGTCTTAGCCAACGATTCACCTGCGATGGTCTTTGTGAGTGCAACGCTTGCACCACTATTGAACGATTCGATCCGTGAGCGATATAAAGTACCCGCTGTCGTCATTGACGGCGAATTGGAAGCGTTCACCAGTTTGGAGAGCCTGAAAGGCCTGGCGGCTGATGTTCCTGACGTGATTGTCAAGGCAGATGATCCAATCTTTTTTATCCATACCGCTTGGACCGATGGACGTCCAAAGGCTGCGGTCCTGACTCACCGAAACTTACTGACAAGTGCCCTGCAGTTGAGGGACATTTGGGCACTTAAAAGAACCGACGTTCATCTTTGCGCGCTTCCGCTTTTTCACATCACTGCACTTAGCTTGATGTTGGCAACGGCTTGCGCTGCTGGCTGCAGTGTTCTGCAGGCACGCTTCACTGCCTCGGAAGCGATCGGCGCAATTGAAACGCATGGTGTTACGCTTATGGGAGAGTTTTCTCCCATGCTTGCTGGACTTTTACAGGAGCCCGATGCGAATGGACGTTTAATCACACTGCGCCACGTATGCGGCCTTGATGCGCCAGAGGTAATCGGTCATTTTCATACCACTTGCCCTCAGGCCAAATTCTGGGCCGTTTACGGGCAGTCAGAGGCTGGTGGGTTTGTCACGATGGCACCCTATGCCGCAGCTGATGGTAGTGCCGGGTATCCCTTGCCGCAGTGTGCCGTGCGGGTTGTGGATGCGAGCGGACTCCCCTTGCCTCCCGGGCAAGAAGGTGAGATTGTCGTATCAGGTCCGACAGTATTTGATGGATACTGGGGCCGTTCTGACGTGTCTTCGACGACTCTACGCGATGGCTGGTTGCATACAGGTGATCTAGGTAAGCTTGATACGCATGGACGCTTGGTCTTTTCGGGCCGGCTGCCGAGCAAAGAATTGATCAAGAGCGGTGGGGAGAACGTTTATCCCGATGAAGTAGAAAAGGTTTTACTTTCACACCCCGCGGTTATTGACGTTGCGGTTATTGGCGTAGCAGACAAACGTTGGGGTGAATCGGTACGGGCAGTTTGCGTAAGCAATTCAGAGATTGAACCGCAAGAATTGATTGACTACGTAGGCAATCAGATTGCTGGCTACAAGCGGCCACGCAGCGTGGTTTTTGTAGACAGTCTGCCGCGTAATCCAGATGGAAGTCATGATCGGAACGCTATCAAGGTCACGTACGGCGATCAATACTTGAAGTAGCTCCAGGCTTTAGTTTTACGTCAGCGCCGACCTAAGGCAGTGATCCACAAGATGAAGTGATCTAAAGATACGGCCTTCGGGCCGGTTTCTTTTGGAG
>Ga0255301_1000097_pt1 | contig 9512 bp, 11 predicted proteins | sample MistaT_22_FD_183714 | JGI IMG/M metagenome (GOLD analysis project Ga0255301, IMG submission 183714) | Metatranscriptome of freshwater microbial communities from Mississippi River, Louisiana, United States - Miss_Cont_RepC_8d (Metagenome... | ecosystem: Environmental > Aquatic > Freshwater > River...
ATTTTTTATTCAGTCATCTAGTTGCATCAGTAAAGCCACCCCTCTTCTGATCCAGTGATCTGGCTCAATCACTGATTTTAAATCTAAATACATCACGAAATTTGTTGAATGACCTGTCGTCGACAATGTTCCTTTTCTTGTCGATGTCTTATATAATGGACATTTATATCCTATTTATTTATACTCATCATTTGTAACTGGTTCTAGCCATATAACTGGCATTTCTTCGAATAATACTTTAGGTTATGATTCAGTGAGACACATTTTTTCGTTATCCCACCTGCATCCTTCAATGAATAATCCATGAATATTAACTCCTTTTTCAGCTTATTCATTACATTTAGTTTTATCAAATGGTCTTACTTCCGTTCTGAAAATCAAGGTATCAATCGCAATCTTGAATTTTCTCGCATATACTTAAAGAGCAGCAGTCATGAAACCTTATGGGAAATACATAGCACTTACCCAGTAAGAATTCAACTCTTCCTTTTCTACCCATTCTTTAAAGAATTTCACTCTTTCCAACATATCCAACTACCAAGATCCTAATGGCTTCAACGAAGGATAAGCGGCCTTTTCCCAAAGAGTTGGTACTTATTTTATTAAGAAAGAGTTAAACATCGCTTCGAGCTAGATACTCATAATCACCTTACCCTAAATAGCTAAAGTCAAGTTAGCCAGTGTACTCTTTAACACCTTTATTAATCGATTAAACTATACGATTTCTTGATATCTAAATATCTGCAAAGAATTAGGGTCTTCTCCCAAAGCATTCAAAGGAATTGGAGCAGGAATCTATTCAGTGAATTTCTCCGCCATTTATTAAACTATTTCTTCAGGTTTTTTCCCCCCTTTTGCGGTAGCAGCCCTCGGTTATCCAGATAGAAGTGTTTCCAAAAATTCTCTTACAGTTTTATTTTAGAATGTGATATTAGCATTATTATGTAATCCGAACACTTCAGGCTCATCTTCAAGCGGGAAGGTGTTAATATAGGTTTTTATTTCTTCTAATTCCAATTTATTAGAAGATTTATAAACTCCAGAATTTGAAAAATCATAGTTATCAGCCATTATTTAAGGTGTGAAATATTTCAGTAATTAAGCAGTGATCAATCTTACATCCTTATCATCCGTAACTCTTCCTCCGTAGTTAATCTCAGCAATCAAATAGTTCAAAGTTTTCCAAGGAATGTCAGGTTATTCATTCAAATACATCATTAATTGTCTCTTACAAGTTTGCAAATCACTATTCATCCAATCATAAGAAATATTCCATCCGATAGCTCCAAATTTACGTCTTTCAAGAATAATAGCATGGAAAAACGCCAAAGAAAATAGTAATTTCTTAAACTCATAAGGTTTAGAACAGGAATTGTAGTCTTATTCATTGAGATCGTTATATGTTCCCTTCACATTTGCTTTTAAACCCTTGGGAGGTTCGTTAGTGAGTTTAATTCCACTTTGCAACACGGGCACAGGGAATTTATTCGAAGGCATAGAAGTCAACCACAATCTATAGTCAGGGTGGGTATCAGCCTCTACTTATGATTCTTAAATTCTTTCCAATTCTGTCATCCAAGAAATAGCCAAGTGGCAATTCATTAAACAGACCCAATCCCCATTTCTTCTTCCAGATTTAATTGCTTCCTTAGCTTTTTCTCCTTGACCTTGTCCCAGAGATAGATATTTAAATTTATCATTGAACTCCTTTTCAAAGGCCAACTATTACAGGTACGCCATAGGGTCCGCACCAGGAGATAGTACGAAAATAATTGGAGTTGTAGATGTAGAATCTTCAAACGCGTCATTTAAATTAAATGGTGGCGATTCTATAAACATTTGGCCTAATTATGATGAAATGTATGATTTAACCATTTATATCAATTTTTCATCTCGCAATTGCTTTAAAAATAATAATCTCTAAAAATCGTCGAATTTCTCCTCAAGCTCCCCAGGAAGAGTACAAGCCCAAGGATCTTTTGAGTCCATTATTTCTTCCCATCGATCCTTATAGTCTACATCTTACATGATCATTGGTATACTTCTGTAAGCCGCCCCTTCTTTAGATAAAGAAACCAATGTTTTATAAAGTTTCAAAGAAATATAAGGCGGAATCTTTTCCAATTCTTCCTACTCAATCATCGGTTCCACCAAAGCCCCTCTCTGGAAAAACAACCACTCTTTTACAGATATTTTATTATCCGACAATTTTATATTTATCGCAATCAAAAAACTGTAAAGAAGTTTGTCTTTTTCAAAAAGACCTCTGCAAATATTTTTATAAAAATTTCTTGTGATATCTTCAATCAGCACATTCAATCTATCCTATAACTCTTCAGGATTCTCAGATTTCTCCAGCCTTAGTTTAAACAAATTCTGGAAAAAGTCCAAACTGTACTAGTACATCGGGTCAATATTCGACAAAGAGGCAATCACGAAATACAAAATACTTCCTCTTTTTGCTATCTTTCTGTACAATTCTCTTGTTGTATTAATTTCTTCCTATGTTATTTTACTCGCTTCCAAACGCTTATTAATCGTCTCCGAAGTTATTTTTGAAGTATCCAAGGTGGCAATCAAGTCCTCGTCCTCCAAAATTCGACCTTACGCTTCAGCAATTTATCTCAAAATTTTGTCTTCCAAATCCTGTAATTACCTTTTCGACTGGGAAATTTCTAAAATTAACTGAATTCTCTTTTCTTCCAATTCGACCCTTTCGTGTCTTACGACTTCAATCAAAAGTTGGTCTTCTAACCCCTAAGGTGTTACTGTAAAATTAATAATCGTAGTTTTAATAGAAATCTCAGGAATGTAGTGAGGATTCGGCAATTTCGTGGTCATATAAAATTTAAAATCATTTGAGTAAGGAATTTCTTAATCTCCCAACCGCAAGTAAAGTTAAGGCCCCTTTTTAGTTGTTTGCTTCAAAAGTACTGGCTCTAAAGCTGGGTCTAGGTCTTCCTCTATGTTTTCTAACAACACAGGAGTTCCGAATCTAATAGAGTTCTCCAATGTTCTCAAGAAATTGGGTTCAGATAATTTGGTGACTTAAACATTGCTGTCAGCTTTCAATTATTTTATCCATTTATTCGCTTATCCCTAAGGGTCGATAATCAATGGCCATCTTCTGGCATTATCGATGAAAATCGCATTTTCAATCGAAAGATTATCCGCAGGCAATCCAAATTCTTGCCATTCTCTAATCACTACATCTTCAGCCAAAATTCTTGCCAAAGCAAAGTTTGAAGAAACTGGCAAACCACTTTCTTAGCAGTCTTTTTACCATTGTGTAACCAAATTAAGTCTGTATTCATAGTTAAAAGGTCCTAAATACGCAATAGAGGCAGCTGATAAAATAATGTTTCCAATCAAATTCGTTAAATCTTAATTCAAAATATCAGCACTTATTTTCCATCTTTCAGCCTCTCCTCCCAATAAGTCTACCAATTTTTCAGCTCTATTCAATTATTCCTCAGCAACTCTCAGAGATTCTTAAAGTTGAGCGGCTTTTTTAGTAGATTAATCGAAATCCTTTTACAACTCAGCTACATTATCTAGCACTTCTTTCAAAGTAGCTTCTTTTTCAGCTAATTATTCGTTCACAATCTTTAATTGTGCCATAGCTTCTGACAGTTTCTTTTCTTTGGGAGCCACTTCCTTTTTGACTTTGTAGAACTTTTCAGATGCGATGGTCCATGACAAAAGCGCTACAGCTGCAGAAGATACACTTCTTACTTTTTCTTCGTTAAAGTTTTCCATTTTCAAGAAATTCTATCTAAATTTGTTCCACCTTTTCTCAGGTACTGTATTAACGTCGAAATTTACTAACTGTTCCTTGAAATTCATTCTACCTAAAATCTTCGTTGCTGTGGCCCAATCTTCTTTTTCACCCATTATCAAGCACACCGCTTCCATCACGACTTTCACCATTTCAGGAGGGGATTTAAAGGATTTAAGTTCTTGAAGATCTTTAGGGTCGATGTTTTGAACTGCCTTTTGAGCTTTTTACAAGGTCGGTAAAGCAGCCGCCAAATCAGACTCACACTCTTCTTTTTAAGCATTTACTTCATCTGCTACAACCTAAGCCTCTTATTTTTCTTTTCCACAAACTTCTGCTTTTTCATTCGCTTCTTTTGTTAATCCTTCCAAAACAACTCTTCTTTTTTCATTTTCCACGGCATTTTATTCTAATTTTGGTTTCATTTCAGAAATCAACTCCTATTTTTTAGCGACGTCTTCATTAGTGACCTTCAATGTTTCAAGCCCGACTGTATATTTTTTAATTTTCAGGGGCAAAATATTTTACTATTTCGCCATAATATCGATGTACAATTTCAAAAGCTCCAAATAAGAAGTAGGAGTCACATAATTTTTTCTTCTCAGTTCTTCATAATATTAGTCACTTTTTCCTATCACATCGTTATGAATTTTCATTGAAATCTTAGATAAAGGCTCCACGAATTCTCCAATACCAAGTCTTTCCTGTGCCTTATATTCTTTAATAGCTACAGAGTACAAAGCTTCTTCTGGCCATCTGTCAAACCAGTCGATAGCGCAACAGTTCACAAGTGACGGGAACATTCTGCATCTGTTTCTTAACTTTTCTCCTACAGGCGAAAATGCAAGCACGATATGCAAGTTGTCTCTTACATTAGAAACAAACATTTTCAGTAAAGCATCCCTTCCTTAATCAAGTTTTTTCTCCTTCGCAACAGGTCTCAACTCCCCCAAAATTTCTTCGTAATCTTCGAGTCCAAACAAATTCGAAATTTCTCCAGTATTTAACACATTATTGATATCTTCCAAAAAACTTTCCTTGACAATCTAAGTATCAGAAAACAAAAACGTCTAAGGAATGTTTTTCGCCCCCGAAATTTTCAACAAAGTTCTTAAATCATCTTTCCATTATGGGTCTTTATACTATTTCGTAATTTCTATGCTGAAACACTCGTATTTTCTTACAAAAGTAGCGATCCTAGTAAGGGATTGTCTACCTGACCCTCCCACTCCGATCAAAAGAGCGTTACCTCGAGGTTGACGTAAAACTCTGCAGATTTTAGACAAGTGTTTAATTGCATCCATGAAAAACACTAAATTCATATTTTTTGGGTTTTAGGAATTGTAATGCATCATATATTCGTTGAATTTCTATGGCAAAGTATCTTCTGCATTCTCTATTTACATGTACTCTTTATATTAGTTTGCATAATCTCCAAAAATGATTTTAGGGAAATCATCTACACTGTATTCAGTGTCTAATTTCAGATTATTTAAAGATTTAAGCACCACATTGTTGAACCAATCTCGATCAGTCTAGTCAACAAGTCTATCACTGAACACTCTGGTGCATTCATGGATCCACAGATTAATCAACTATTCTTTTTCTTTCAAATTCTCATATGTCACCATCAACATTCCTTAAAACACCTTACTTATATCTCTGAGATTGAATGTGTAGTGAGATTTAGTAGGAGTGGGCAACAGTTCTTCAGTAATTGTCTTATACATTTCCACTGTAGCCTTCACCAGCGGGGAAGCTAATTTCTCAGTGTTTGCTTTATCCTTGTTATCAGATAAAAATCCTTTCAAAATACTGGTGAAAATATCAGTCATTGATTTTTTAGAAAGATCCGGATTCCAAAACATGTTGAAATGTCTAAAAAGACGAGGAGAGACCTAGTTTCTACCTCCTCCAGGGGTGGCACAAGCAGCAATAAATACTATATCTTTTACATTTATGAAAAACAACTTTTTCAGCTCATAGAACCCTCCGTGGTCCACAATTTGCCTCAAAAGTTCGTTCACAGGTTAGGCCCCATAAGTTTCGAGCGCTGGCATATTGATATCATCAATAAATACGATCATTTTTTTGCCTGGAGGTGGTCCTATCAACTCTCTGCTCAGTTTTTGGAATTTATCTTTGTCTAAAAATAGATCTAATAGATTTCCAGAAGAAGTTTGCGCGGAAAAGTTCATAGTTGAGTATACATATTTATCTTAACTGAGGCCGGTAATAAAATCATTGATCATAACAGATTTTCCAACTCCTGTTTCTCCACATAACAAAAAGTTGTGGCCGTTGAGGACCAAATTATCAAGCATGAATTTATACTTTACTGTGTCCGCAGTGGGCACCACAATCGCGAAATAAGATAAATTCTTATCATATCTATAAGGCATCTACAATTCATCCCACTTCAAAAATTTCTTTTCTTTGAAATTAGGGTAAAAATCGTAAACTTCATCGTTATAAGGGAACCCGTTGAAATATCTAAATATGTTTTGTTTGATTTCTATAGAAAATTGCTTTCTTGAAGAATCATGCAAATTTGCTCCCGCACTCCAAATAAAAGAAAATATATAAACCATAGCACACAATTCCTTTGATTCTGTGGGATTCAGGTTATGAAGTTATGGTTAATCAGCTTTCAATTGGTCAAATAATATTGAAGTGTATTTCAAACACGACGATACCAAATTGTTATCCACAGAGGGGATAATTTCTTTACATTGTTCTCTCAACCAACTAAGCTTATCCTTAAAGAACTCTTTAATGTGCACTACCATATCGCTCACATGTTTCGGGGTTTTTTCTTCTTTAGGTGTGTTATGTTCTAAAAATTTCACTGCCCAAGTGTCCACCAAGGGTTCCCAACCCAGATGCTAGGGTTCCATGTAAACCATACCACATCTGGACACAGTAGCAGGCGAGGCTACCGCCAAATCATTTACCTCGAAAACCATTTCAAAACTTACAGGTAATTTAATTCTTTGACCATTCGCCAAACAAAGCATTTTATTATCATCTAATACAGTATTCATATTTTCAATCCATAGCGCATCTACAGGTCCATCAAACACGATCCATTTTTTAGTGTCAGTTTCATCAGCTACATTATCTCTGATAATTTTAGCAGCAATACCGTCTGTCCACTCATTCGTCATAACATTCGTATATCCAAATAACTCATTCATAGTAACTGATTTAGGATTCAATTTCTCAATTTTTACCTATTTGTGCCAAAAATCTTTAGATCCTTCTTAATGCAATTGAGCTAAAGCTTTGGCTAAAATATTAATATTAGTAGATTTTCCAGTCGCAGCTACTCCGACTACCATGACTCCGTGTCTCACGATCATTGTTTCAATAAGTTAGATAATTTTTGTGATAAACTTAGGTGGTTTTTAGTAGTGAAGTACGTCCAATTAGTGTTCAATAGCTTTTTGCAAATTTCCGTAATCAATAAAAGGAACTACTACTCCTGGGAACAAATCCTCAATAATTCCGAAAAATAGCCCTAAATCCTGTTCCAAAAATTTGGGTACATTCGAATCTCTCATCGCTCTGATCAACACTATATCTTCCGGCACAGAAGGGTCTTTTCTTCTCAATTGTCCGGCCATGACCAATACAGATTTTACGGCTCGCATTCCGAAATCGTAATGATCTTATTTAGAAAGTTATTCTGAAGATAATTTATACAAATTAACCATCTTTCTTGATAATTTAGACGCTGTTTCGAACCCTTCAGAAAACAAAATGATTTCCGCAATCATACCATAATCTGGAATCATCATCGCTACAGGTCTGAACAAGGCTTTCAAGTTATCAGGCAATTCAGTTCTTCCGGCATAACCAGGATTCATAGTAATGAACACCCCAAACCTTTTATTACAAACAATCTATCTTCCTTCAAATTCAAAAACGTCCAATTCAGCTCTAATCGCATTCTGAATTTACAAAATTTGCTGAGCAATAACAGAAAGCACCTCAATATCTATTCTATTAAACTCATCGAAACAAGCCCAAGCACCACCTTGAGACAAACCTGCGAAAAACCTTCCCATGGTCTTGAAATCAAGACCGTCAGAGCAATTGAACACCACACATTGTACAGCTAAAGCCTTTGCCAAGTCCTTGGTGGTCTCAGTTTTACCAGTACCGGCAGGTCCGGCAGGTGCACCTCCGTATTGCAGGTGTTTAGCTCCTGTGAGGGTGATATAACACTTATCTGTTAAAGGGGTAATTACCAGTCTGGGTCCGTTACCTAAATATTCGTATGCGTATCTAAAGTAACTGTTGGTTTATCTTGCCATGATATCGTCAAAATCTCCTCCTTCCCAGTAGTATCGAAGTTGTTTACTCCATTCAAAATCGTTCAAACTTTACACATTTTCTTTCATAATTTTTTCAGACACATCTCTGGAGTGCACATCAAGTACGATCAAGGCTCCCATTAAAACTCTCTACATTATATCTAGGTCAGTTTTCACAATATTTACAGACGCTATAATCTATTGCACCATGAAATTCCAGAAATTTAGTAAAGATTTCTTATCCCCTTAAGATTATTTTTAAATCGCTGCTTCCTAGCCCAAAGTCCATTAAATTTGGTCAATAACTAATAAAACTTAAGCAGGTTATCCGTTGAACAACCACTATCTTCTTTCAAGTCCATTTTCTGGATATTCTGATAAAGATTTCTTTGAAATATCATATAATGTAGTGACCATCATTTCTTAAATCCTGAACAACCAGTGCTCTACAGCACCCTCAGCCATCACAGAACCAGAAAACTGTACTACCTCAGGCTATTACTCAGGTTCAGCAGATTACATTGCCACAATTTCCTTTGATTCTTCTTCTTCAGTGAAATGGATCCTATTTACGTTATCGAAACATTTTCTCAAGTGCGACTGTACAGCGTGAGGATTTCTTGTTTGTGATAAAATTTCTAAAAGCTCATCGTTCGATAAAAAGTAAAATCTGGGAAAAGCCATACGTTTGGTTTCCAAATAGTCTTCCAAACATTTCTGAATATCTTCCAATACTCCGTTATAATTTTTGAATTTTTTCAGCAATTCTTCCCCTGAACAACAATCTTATACCAAAGGTTTTTTGTGCGTTTTTATCATTGTTTCCCTCCAAAATTTATCCACCTATTAAAATTTAAGTGCTTCTGTAGGAAGTTGTTTCTTTATATCTTCAGCTGAAAAAATATTTTCCAAATACATCCATTATCTTTGACAAGTAAGCCACTCATCCATTATATCAGAAATCAAATTCAGTTTTATTCTCCACCCATCAACCAAATCAAAAATTTCAGCCACAAATCTAGTACCTAACATTGTTTGCACTTTCAATTAGTGGTCGTCTAAAGTCTGGATAATTTCTTCAACTGACCATGATAAATTTATCCTTAGCATCTCTGTAACTTTTTACTATGAAACATAATTCGTTCCATTTAGATTTAATTTCTTCAATTTAGTCATCGATTGCAGCTTCTCCACTAGCCCTTGCAGATATATCTTCCATTTCTTCAATTTTAGATTAAACATTCATTTCTATTAAATTCATAAGGGTGAAAGTGGCTCCTGGTTACCAACTGTTATCTCCCAATTTTTCCATAATTTATTTCCAATGTTTGGGTTTCAAATTTCTATTTCCCAAAGCACTGATTACAGGCATTAGCACTGACATTTCTTTGATTTTGCTTGCGTGACGGTCCAAA
>Ga0255301_1000099_pt1 | contig 9481 bp, 8 predicted proteins | sample MistaT_22_FD_183714 | JGI IMG/M metagenome (GOLD analysis project Ga0255301, IMG submission 183714) | Metatranscriptome of freshwater microbial communities from Mississippi River, Louisiana, United States - Miss_Cont_RepC_8d (Metagenome... | ecosystem: Environmental > Aquatic > Freshwater > River ...
CTTGAAATAGTCCACGAAACCATTAGCCCAAGGCGCACCGCTTGGCGCATAAGGCCCGGTTCGGAAGGTGAGCAAAGGAAAATATTGCTCCTTATCCTGAGCATGAACGCTAGTGGGCAGCAGCGGTGAAAGGCAGGCGGCCACGGTCAAAATAAGCTGACGAAGTTTCATGGTTTTTCCTATAGGTTGATTGCTGATGGAACGGGATCGCAGGTTGGGTAAAACGAGATGAGACCTGCGGCACTCAGTGCGGGAAAGGCCACAGGCGCAGCTTCTGCTTGCCGATGCTCCAGAGCTTGGCCAGTCCGTGCGGCTCCACGATCAGGAACCACACGATCAGGGCGCCGAAGATCATGAATTCGGTGTGCGACACCGCGGCGGTCGAGATCTCCACGCCCACCAGGCCGCCGAGGGCCGGCAGGAACTGGTTCAGGAAGATGGGCAGCACCACGATGAAGGCCGCACCGAAGAAGCTGCCCATGATCGAGCCCATGCCGCCGATGATCACCATGAACAGCAGCTGGAACGAGCGATCGATCGAGAAGGCGGCCGGTTCCCAGGAGCTCAGGTGCACGAAGCCCCACAGGCCGCCGGCCACGCCGATGATGAACGAGCTGACGGCAAACGCGGACAGCTTGGCGTACATCGGACGGATGCCGATCACGGCGGCGGCCACGTCCATGTCGCGGATGGCCATCCACTCACGGCCGATGGCCGAGCGCACCAGGTTCTTGGCCAGCAGGCCGAAGACCACCACGAAGCCAAGGCAGAAGAGATACTTCTCGACCGGCGTGTCAATCGCCCAGCCCAGCACATTCAGGTTGGAGACCGACACCGAGCCGGACGCGTTGTTGCCGGTGAACCAGCCGACGCGCAGGAACATCCAGTCGCAGAAGAACTGGGCAGCCAGTGTGGCCACGGCCAGGTACAGACCCTTGACGCGCAGGCTGGGGATGCCGAAGAACATGCCCACCACCGTGGCAAAGAAGCCGCCAGACAGCAGGGCCACGATCAGGGGCATGCCTTCGATGCGCACATAGGTGTTGTAGGCCATGTAGGCGCCCACTGCCATGAAGGCGCCAGAGCCCAGCGAAATCTGGCCGCAGTAACCCACCAGGATGTTCACCCCGATGGCCGCGAGCGACAGAATCAGGAACGGGATGAAGATGGCCCGGAACAGGTACTCGTCGGCCAGCAGGGGCACGCCGATGGCGGCGAAGGCGATGATGGCCAGGATGGCCCAGCGGTCCTGCGCGATCGGAAAGATCTGCTGGTCGGCGCGGTAGGAGGTCTTGAACTGACCGTTTTCCCGATAGAACATTTGTAGTCCTCAAACAATCTTTTAGCTACGACACGCTTCGCTTAACTTTGCTCTGCAAAGTTAGTCTTCGCTGAGAGATCATTGATGTGGGTGTTTCACACCCGATCAATGATCTTTTCGCCGAACAGACCCTGCGGACGGAAAAGCAGGAACACCAGGGCCAGCACATAGGCGAACCAGATCTCGATGCCGCCGCCGACCATGGGACCCAGGTAGACCTCCGAGAGCTTCTCGCCCACGCCGATGATCAGGCCGCCGATGATGGCGCCCGGCACCGAGGTCAACCCCCCCAGGATGATCACGGGCAGGGCACGCAGGGCCACGGTGGTCAGCGAGAACTGCACGCCCAGCTTGGAGCCCCAGATGATGCCGGCCACGAGCGCGGTGATTCCAGCCACGCACCACACAATCACCCAGATGCGGTTGAGCGGGATGCCGATGGATTGCGCCGCCTGGTGGTCGTCGGCCACGGCGCGCAGGGCGCGCCCGGTGGAGGTCTTCTGGAAGAACAGCGACAGGGCCGCCACCAGACCGGCGGCAATCACCGCGGCGATCACGTCTTCCTTGTTGATCAGGATGCCGCCTTCGAACATGCCCTCGAGGATGAAGATCGGATCCTTGGGCATGCCGACATTGATCTGGTAGATGTCGCTGCCGAAGATGGTCTGGCCGAAGCCGTCGAGGAAGTAGGTGATGCCCAGGGTGGCCATCAGCAGCGTCACGCCTTCCTGGTTGACCAGGTGCCGCAGCACCAGTCGCTCAACCAGCCAGGCCAGCGCGAACATGCACAGCGCGGCGATGATGAAAGCCAGAATGTTGGCCAGCAGCAGGCTCTCCAGTCCCAGCCATTGCGGAATCCACTCCGAGAAGCGGGCCATGGCCAGGGCGGCGAACAGCACCATCGCGCCCTGCGCGAAGTTGAATACGCCCGAGGCCTTGAAGATGAGCACGAAGCCCAGCGCCACCAGCGAATACAGCATGCCCGCCATCAGGCCGCCAAAGAGGGTTTCGAGAAAGAATCCCATGGTGTCGTCTCCGTTCAGTGGCTCGTACCGAGGTACGCGCTGATGACTTCTTCGTTGCTGCGCACTTCTTCCGGTGTGCCGTCACCGATCTTCTTGCCGTAGTCCAGCACCACGACACGGTCGGAGATGTCCATCACCACGCCCATGTCGTGCTCGATGAGCACGATGGTGGTGCCGAACTCGTCGTTCACGTCCAGGATGAAGCGGCTCATGTCCTGCTTCTCTTCCAGGTTCATGCCGGCCATGGGCTCATCGAGCAGCAGCACCTGCGGCTCCATGGCCAGGGCGCGACCGAGGTCCACGCGCTTTTGCAGGCCGTAGGGCAGGGTGCCCACGGGCGTCTTGCGGAAAGCCTGGATCTCCAGGAAGTCGATGATGTGCTCGACGAACTCGCGGTGCTGCTCCTCTTCCTTCTGGGCCGGGCCGATGCGCAGCGCCTGCAGGAACAGGTTGCTCTTCATGCGCAGGTTGCGGCCCGTCATGATGTTGTCGATCACGCTCATGCCCTTGAACAGCGCCAGGTTCTGGAACGTGCGCGCCACGCCCATCTCGGCCACCTGGCGGCTGTTCATGCCACGGAAAGTCTTGCCCCGGAAAGTGATCTTGCCTTCCTGCGGCTGGTAGACGCCGTTGATGCAGTTGAGCATCGAGCTCTTGCCGGCGCCGTTGGGGCCGATGATGGCGCGGATCTCGTGCTCCTTGACGTTGAACGAGATGTCGGTCAGCGCCTTGACGCCACCGAAGCGCAGGCTGATGTTCTGGACGTCGAGGATGACGTCACCGATCTTTTTCTTGCTCATGCTGCTGCCTTCACCGGTGCGAACGTCTTGGCATCGATGATCTTGAGCGTGGCGCTGACGCTGCCGGTGCGCCCGTCCTCGAACTTGACCTGGGTCTCGATGTACTGCTCGCTCTTGCCGCCATACAGTGCATCGACCAGGACCCCGTACTTCTCGCCGATGAAGCCGCGGCGGACCTTGTTGGTGCGGGTGAGTTCGCCGTCGTCGGCATCCAGCTCCTTGTGCAGCACCAGGAAGCGGCTGATCTGGCTGCCGGCCAGCAGGTCGTCGCGTGACAGGTCGGCGTTGACCTTTTCCACGCAGTCGCGGATGAGCTCGTAGACCTCGGGTTTCTGCGCCAGGTCGGTGTAGCCGGCGTAGGGCAGGTTGCGGCGCTCGGCCCAGTTGCCCACGGCCTCGAAATCGATGTTGACCATCACGCAGACCTTCTCGCGCTGATCACCGAAGGCCACGGCCTCCTTGATGTGCGAGAAGAACTTGAGCTTGTTCTCGACGTACTTGGGCGCGAACATGGCGCCGTCATGGGCGCCACCCTTGATGCGGCCCACGTCCTTGACGCGGTCGATGATCTTCAGGTGGCCGCTGGCGTCGATGAAGCCGGCGTCGCTGGTGTGGTACCAGCCGTCGGCCGTCAGCACCTCTTCGGTGGCCTTGGGGTTCTTGTAGTACTCCTTGAGCAGGCCGGGCGACTTCACCAGGATCTCGCCGGTCTCCGAGAGCTTGATCTCCACGCCTTCGCAGGGCACGCCCACGGTGTCGGCACGGGCTTCATGGTCGGGCTGCAGGCAGACGAACACGGCCGTTTCTGTCGAGCCGTAGAGCTGCTTGAGGTTGATGCCGATGCTGCGGTAGAAGCTGAACAGGTCGGGACCGATGGCTTCACCGGCGGTGTAGGCCACCCGCACGCGGCTCATGCCCAAGGTGTTGCGCAGCGGGCCGTAGACGAACAGATTGCCCAGCGCGTACTTGAGGTTGTCGATGAAGCCCACCGCTTTGCCGTCCATCCTGGCCGGGCCCACGCGGCGGGCCACGTCCATGAACGCGTGGAACATCTTGCGCTTGAGCGCGCCGGCGTCTTCCATGCGGATCATGACGCTGGTCAGCAGGCCCTCGAACACCCGCGGCGGCGCGAAGTAGTAGGTGGGACCGACTTCCTTGAGGTCGATCGTGACCGTGGCGCCCGACTCCGGGCAGTTGACCACGTAGCCAGCCACCAGCCATTGGGCGTAGCTGAAGATGTTCTGGCCGATCCAGGCCGGCGGCAGGTAGGCCAGCACCTCGTCCTGGTCCGTCAGCTTGTCGAACTTGCTGCCCACGGCGGCGCGGTCGATCAGCGTGCGGTGGGTGTGGACCACGCCCTTGGGATTGCCGGTGGTACCCGAGGTGAAGAACATGGCCGCCACGTCGTCGGGTTGGGCCTTGTCGATTTCTTCCTGGAACAGGTCGGGGTGGGCCTTGGCGTGGGCCTGCCCGACACCGATCAGCTCGTCCAGTCCCGCCAGTCCTTGCTGGTCGTAGTTGCGCAGGCCGCGCGGATCGTCATAGAAGATGTGCTGCAACTGCGGGCACTGGGGCTGGATCTCCAGCATCTTGTCGACCTGTTCCTGGTCTTCCACCACCGCAAAGCGCACCTCCGCGTTGTTGATCGGGAAGATGCATTCGGCGGCGACGGCATCCTGGTACAGCGGCACCGGAATCGCGCCCAACGACTGGGCGGCCAGCATGGTGGCGTAGAGCCGGGGCCGGTTGGCACCGATGACCACCAGATGTTCACCGCGCTGCAGGCCGGCCTGGTGCAGTCCGCAGGCGATGGCCTGCACGAGATCGGCCATGTCGCGCCAGCTCAGGGTCTGCCAGATCCCGTATTCCTTTTCGCGCATAGCGGGGGCCTGCGGTCGCTTTGACGCCCAAGCCATTAACAATCGAGGAAATGTGGTGCTCATTTCTCTTCTACTTAAAACCATCGATTGTGCGAGCCTGCGCATCCACCGAACGAGCGAGCTTCACCGCGTAGAAAAATTCTGCTTTGAGAAGACTGTCTTCACTAGCGATGGCGATGTTTTGACAATAGGCCCACTGATCTGAACTAATTGATGCGCCAAGCTCGGCAGCTTCTCTAAGCCGGCGCAGCGCAAGGCGTCGGTGGGTGAATTTGATACTGCGATCTAGCAAGGCCAGCGCAATAGCTTGACCCTGCATCCGAATCTCTGAAGACGCCTCGTGACTTGCACTCGCTTTGGCGACACGCTTGAGCGCTCGAAGGCGCTTTCGGTCGCGCCCATACAAAGCATTCGATGAAAGTATGTTCACCGGAGGCCCTCTTCGAGCTTGGTGTCAACGGTCTTATTCAATATGTAGACGGTCCCATTAAGCATTGCAATGTGCTCACCATCGCGTGCCCTAGTGATATTCACCTGATAGCTACCGATTTTTCGCGACCTGGATACTTCGAACGCATGCGCGAGAAGCCATTCTCCCTCTTCCACCGCTGTTGAAATGCTTAATTGTCCATCAATGAGTGTGGTAAGTTGTCCGTAGGAGTTGCACGCCAGACCAAGTGCCATGTCACCCAAAGCGAATAAAGCGCCTCCATGGCATCGACCATTGAAGTTGATGTGCTTTCGCTCAACTTTCATGCGCATGGTCGTTGATCCTTCGGATGCAGACACTAGTTCAATTCCTAGCAACGACGCAAAGTTGTCTGCTGCATTGAACTTTGCCACCAAATTGAAAGTGGAATTAGTTCCACCTTTGGAATGACGCAAGCCTCTTTGATTTCTGGCGTCTAGCCAATCAACTAGAGCATCTGTACCTTCTTCTAATGTAGAGGCAACGCGAAGCACAGCAGGTATCGTCGAGGCTCCCTTTCTAAGGGCGAGCATGGCATGCAATTCCGTTTCAGTCTTCTTGGAATCTGGAAGATCGCCTTTGGTGACCACAAAAACATCAGCTATCTCCAGCACACCAGCCTTTATGGCCTGCACGTCATCTCCCAAGCCCGGCGGACAAACAACGATGCGAGTATCGGCGAACTTGGTTATCTCCACCTCTGACTGACCTGCACCCACGGTCTCGACGATAACGACGTCAAAACCAGCAGCGTCAAACAAGTCGATCACATCGCCTGCCGCAACCGACAGGCCACCCAGGTGTCCACGAGAAGCGAGTGATCGGATAAAGACACCTTCGTCCGATTGCTGTTCTCCCATACGGATACGATCGCCCAGCACGGCACCGCCTGTAAACGGACTTGAAGGATCGACAGCAAGAACAGCGACCTTCTTCCCTCGCAATCGAAAGCCTTTGATAATCACGGAGACCAACGTGGACTTTCCTCCGCCGGGCGGACCCGTGACGCCGATCACGTGCGATCTTCCTTGCAGGCCGGCAATGGCCTTTCTTACTTCAAGAGCATCAACCCCGCCGTTTTCAAGTGCACTTATAGCCCGGGCGATGCATCGCCAATCTCCATTTAGAGCAGCTTGCATTAAGATATCGCCAGTCATACTTACACCACTGTTAAGGGATGACCAAAACCAAGTTCTTTGCGTAATATGCTGCAAATCTCTCCGTGCGTGACACCGACATCAGCTGCAGCAACTACGTGTTCAAATACGTTGGATTTGGAATTATTTGCCGATGCAGCCAACGCATCAATAGCCTTCTTTACATCACTCTGAGAACGTGATTTCTTGAAATCTGCAAGTCGGGCCAAGTACGCCTGCATGCTCTGGGCCTGCGGATACTCTAAGGAGGGGTATGTAGCCGGATCCTCTTCGACTTGGTACGAGTTTACGCCAACGATCGTTTGCTCACCTGAATCGACTTTACGCTGAAATGCAATTGCCGACTCGCCGATCATGCGCTGTACAATTCCCTTCTCAACTGCTTTGTACATACCGCCAGCCTCGTCAATCATCGAGATGATGGTGTTAATTTTTTGCTCCATCTGATCTGTTAAAGACTCGACGTAGTACGACCCTCCAAGAGGATCAATCACATCAGTTAGATGCGCCTCTTCGCGCAATATATTTTGGGTCGCCACGGCAATTCTTGCCGCCTCGGCGGAGGGTGTAGAAAACACCTCGTCATAACCGTCGGTGTGTAATGACTGGAGACCGCCGAAGATCCCACCCATGGCCTGAACAGTTACTCGGGCAATGTTGTTAAGCGGCTGTTGCCGGGTCAAGTCAACCCCTGACGTCTGCCCGTGAAATTTGAATCGCCAAGAACGCGGATCTTTGGCGCCAAAACGCTCTTTGCACAACTTCGCCCAAATCCTCCTCCCGGCACGAAATTTCGCCACCTCTTCAAAGAAGCTGATGGATACGTCGAAAAAGAATGTAAAGCGAGGAAGAAACTGATCGGGATCCATTCCCGCAGAAATACAATCTTCGGCATATTGAATGCCAGAACTCAGCGTGAAGGCCATCGCCTCTGCGGGCGTAGCTCCCGCTTGTTGCATATGCTGGCCAACAATTGAAAGTGGGTTCCAACTTGGTACGTTTTTGTTGACGAAATCGATATGGTTCACAATTATTCTTCTTGCCCCTTGAAGGTCAATACGGAAGAACATGTGATTCGCTACAAAGTGCGATATACAGTCACTTTGATTCGATGTTCCTGTGATTTTCGTCCATGGCACTCCACGGCGTTTTGCCACCGCAAGCTCAAATGCTAGAAGCGTGAAAGGGGTCGGGTCATTCATTGCAGTCGATAGTTCACCAATGGGAACGCCATCTAGTGCGACTTGCATGTCTTCTACGTGATTGATCACTGTCCCACAGGTGCCGAGGAGTTCGGCTGGCACTGTGTCGGCGTCGTACCCCCTAAAGACAGAGTTGCATGGAATCAGTGAGAGCGCTGACGCTCCAAGTTTTAGAATTTCTTTGACTCGCTTGTTGTAGTCCTCAGGAACACCTAGCCCAATAAGCTGGCGTTGCGACCAACTGCGTCCTCGATACATCGTGGAATAGATCCCACGCGTAAATGGGTACTGTCCTGGATATTCTTCCAAGTCACTTTGGCTTGCACTCTGCAAGTCGTGTGGCGTGTACAGTGGCTTGACGCCAATTCCCGATCGGTTGTAGACGGTCGCATCACCCTTCACGCCGGCCTCGAACTCCTTTTTCCACCGCTGCAGGCCTGCGCTCGCTTCTGCCGAATGAAAGTCTGCTGGCTTGTTCATGATTTCTTTCCTTGCAATACACGCCGGGTTTCAGAAAGGGAACGCACTTCAGCGACTACGATGTCCAGCGATGTACCGGGATGAAACACTCGTGCGACGCCACTCTTGAGCAACATTTCTTCATCCTTTGCCGGAACAATCCCTCCGACAATCACCTGCACATCGTCCATTCCCTTCTCACGCAAGGCAGCGACAAGCTTCGGGACAATAAGATGGTCTGTGGCCAGGGAAGAGATTCCGATAACATCGGCATCCTCTTCCATGGTGAGCTTGACGACAGTAGGAATCTCTTGCCATGGAGGCGTGTAGATTACTTCCATGCCCGCATCGCGAAGGCACGCTGCAATCACACGACTGCCTCGATCGTGTCCATCAAAACCAATCTTTGTGACGATCACCTTAGGGGGACGTCCAACCATGCTTATCTCCTTAAATCAACCCCAAATACTTCGTTAGAAGCGCGTGGGGGATCGCGCCACTTAGACGTGATCGATTGCCTTGTGGGCCATCAAACATGCCCCGCGCTGTGCATCAAACATGCATTTACACGTTTTGCCAAACGATCGTTTGTTTTGTATAGTATGCATCACCTCCTGGAAGAGATCAACAAACAGCGGTTATGGATAACCCTATGTTTTCCAGGCAACCTGTCCGCAAACACATTCACAACGGAGAACCCATGACCAATCTGCCCGGCCTCAACTTCCAGCTTGGTGAAGACATCGACGCGCTGCGCGACGCGGTGCGCGAGTTTGCGCAGGCGGAGATCGCCCCGCGCGCGGCCGAGATCGACCGCAATGACCAGTTCCCGATGGACTGCTGGCGCAAGATGGGTGAGCTGGGCGTGCTGGGCATCACCGTGCCCGAGCAGTACGGCGGCGCCAACATGGGCTACCTGGCCCACATGGTGGCCATGGAAGAGATCAGCCGCGCCAGCGCCTCGGTGGGCCTGAGCTACGGCGCGCACAGCAACCTGTGCGTGAACCAGATCAACCGCAACGGCACGGACGCGCAGAAAGCCAAGTACCTGCCCAAGCTGATCAGCGGCGAACACGTGGGTGCGCTGGCCATGAGCAGCCGGGCGCCGGCTCCGACGTGATCAGCATGAAGCTCAAGGCCGAGGACAAGGGCGGCTACTACCTGCTCA